>Ga0126381_100008173_pt1 | contig 11682 bp, 8 predicted proteins | sample PanSoiMetPlot_28_FD_96465 | JGI IMG/M metagenome (GOLD analysis project Ga0126381, IMG submission 96465) | Tropical forest soil microbial communities from Panama - MetaG Plot_28 | ecosystem: Environmental > Terrestrial > Soil > Tropical forest > Bulk soil | place: Panama | collected 2016-02-17 | reverse complement strand
GAGAGCCTTCGTCTCACCCCATCTGGAACACGCCACCGCGATGGCACGTAACGGCCCGATACGCGGGAGATCTTACGATGCTCATCTCTGGCGGTTATGGAGATGTGCGCCCCGGAACCCGTTGGATCGGCGAACAGGGCTGGGTTTGGGTGGATCGTAGCGGAATCGATGCTTCGCCCCGCTCGCTGTTGAGCTCCAGGATCCGGCCCGACGAAGTCCGGTTGCCTGTGGTTACAAGCCATCATCGCCAGTTCATCGATTGCGTGCTGACGCGCGCCGAGACCTTGGCGCCCGCGCGGGTGGCCCTGCGCTCGGCGACCCCGGGCTGGCTGGGCACGATCGCCCTGCGCACCGGACGCACGATCCGATGGGATCCCGTGCGGCAGAAGATTCTCGACGATTCGGCGGCCGAGCGTCTGCTCGCGCGCACGCCACGGAGCCCGTGGTCGATATGAAAGGATTCGTCATCCTCACGGTCGCGTGTAGCTTGCTCCTCGCCGCCGATCCGGAAGCTCTGGTCCGCCAGGTGGCGGGCTACGATTTTGGCGCAGATGGCGCGGCGGTTCGTGAATTGGAGACGCTGGTGTATCACAACGCTGGAACACCCGACGCCGCGCGGATCGAGAGACTGCTCATCGCAGGTCTCGATTCGTCGCGTTCATTGGCCGCGAAGGATGCGTTCTGCCGCGATCTGGCACTACTCGGCGGGGACGCGGCTGGTCCTAAGCTCGCTGCACTGCTGAACGATTCAGCCACGGCCGAGATGGCGCGCTATGCGCTCGAACGAATCCCGGGCGAGCGTTCGGCGACGGCGCTGCGAGATGCGCTGCCGCGGACTTCGCATACCGTACAAACCGGTATCGTAGTCTCGCTCGGCCGTCGGAGGGACGCAGCGTCCGTGACTGCACTGAAGCCGTTGCTGGCCTCGAAAGACGCACGCCTGGCCGAAGCAACCGCGGCGGCGCTTGGAAGCATCGGCACACTCGAGGCTCGCCGCGCATTGATGTCGGCTACGCCTTCAATTGCAGTGTCTTCGGCCTTGCTGGAGATTGCGGAGAGATCCGATCCGGTGGCGGCATCGCAAATTTTTCAGCGTCTGGCCGGCGGCGAACAGCCCGAGGCCGTGAGAATCGCCGCGCTTACGGGGTTGGCGCGAGTGGACGCGAGGAAAGCGGCACCGTTATTGCGTGGCGCGCTGAACAGCGAGCGCTCCCGCGTGCAGGCCGTCGCTGTCCGCACACTGGCGCAAATCGACGCAACCGCGCTCGCGACCGACCTTCCGCGCCTGGCCGACCGTGCCCGGGTGGTCGGAGTCGAAGCACTCGCCAGCTTCGGCGGGCCCAGCGTTCTTCGGCTGCTCCTCGATGCGGCCGGCGATGCCACCGAGGCCGTTCGCGTAGCGGCGCTCAACGGCTTGGCCAAAACCGGCACGCCAGGCGAGATCCCCCTCCTGGCAGGGCGGGCGGCGGCAACATCCGGCGACGAGCAGGCGGCCGCGCGCGGCGCACTAATCGCCATTCGCGGCAGCGCCGCCGATGCCGCCATTCTTCACGCGATTCCCAGCGCGGCCGGCAAAGAGAAAGTAGAACTGATCCGCGCCGCGGGCCAGCGTGGAATCGCGTCGTCCGCCGATGTGCTGCTAGGCTGTGCGGCCGAAAACGACCGCGCCGTGCAACTCGAAAGCATCCGCGCACTGCGCGAGACCGCCACTGCGGCGCAGGTTTCCGCAATGCTAGCCCTAGTGAAGAGTTCCGCCGGCGGCGATCGGACCGAGTGGGAGCGGACGCTTGCGGCCGCCATTCGCCGCTCTCCTGGCGCACCGGTGAACGAGCTCGTCTCCGCGTACGGCAGCACAGATGCAGGCATGCGCGGCTCGCTGCTGAGCGTGCTCTCGGCGGTCGGCAACCCCGCGGCACTGCCGTTAATCAGATCCGCGGTCGCTGATGGCGATCCCGAATTGCAGCGCCGTGCAGTGAACGCCCTTGCCGGCTGGCCCACGCCCGAACCAATGTCCGACCTGCTGGTGCTGGCCCGTACAGCGCCGAACCCTGCGCATCGGATTCTCGCTTTGCGCGGCTACATTCAACTTGCACAGCTGCCGTCGAGCCGCACGCCTTCCGAAACCGCCGCCCTCCTGAAAACCGCGATAGCTGCTGCCACGCGGCCCGAGGAGAAGAAGCTCATTCTTTCAGCGGTGCAGCGCGTGGCGTGTCTGGAATCGCTCGAAATCGCACGGCAGGAGGCTGGCGACCCGCAGGTTGCCGCCGAAGCCAAGACCGCCGCGACCACGCTCGAACACGAGTTGGCGTACGTGGCAAAGTAGCCTTACTGGCGGTCCCACAGCGATTTGACAACGTATCCGCGCACTTCCACGCCGGGACGCAGATCCACGTAGTCAGGAAACAGGCTGACGTATAGTTCGCGCTCCCCCGGCGGAGGCGACTCATAGATCTTACGCACGAAATCGGCTTCCAGAGCAGGCGAAAGCAACACGATGGGAGCGGCGGTGCCCTGTAGCGGCACCTGCCGCCACCAGCGGGTATGCGGATACGGGCGCAAATACCAGGCCAACGGCCAGAGGTTTTCTCTGCCGAAGACATCAACCGCGACATTACGCCCTTCCGGCGCAACGCGCGCGAATTCTGCGATCCGCTCTCGAATGGTAAACGCCCCCGGACCAGTATGCGCGTATGCCCAGGGATTGTGGGAATCGGTGGCGAACGGAAAGCTCGCGGCCCACGCCACCACGCCGAGCCAAGCGACTGCCGCTCCAGCCGCGACGCGTAACCAACCGCGAAGCACGGCCGCTCCGGCTCCTCCCAGAAGGGCCAGGGCATATAGTAAACTCAACGCGCACCACGGAGTTTTGTACGGTACCGCCGAATACAGCATCCCTAGCAGAAGCGCGTACAACAACACGAATCGCACAGGTGCTTTCGCGCCTCGCCACGTCAGCGCGGCGAGGATCAGAATCGGCGTCTCGGTAATGGAGAGCCACAGGACATACGAGTACCACGGGTGAATGTGTGAGCTGCCGGTTGCCCGCTGCCAGTAAGAGGCGGCCGATTCCGCCAATATTCCCCATCGCCACGGCGGCGCCAGCAGTACGGAGATGCCAGCGAGCAACGCGGCGAGAGAGCGGATGGCGGCGCGGTAGTCCAGCCGCGGCCGGAACACGAGGATGTATGCGGCGCTCGCGGCGGCTAGCGCGAGGATGGCGGTCTCCTTTGTTGCGATCATCAGTGCGGCAGTGAAACCAAGGAGCGCCCACCAACGCCGCACCAGCGCGGCAACGAGGAGCGCCGTCCAAAGTGCGAGCGGAATTTCGGGAATAAAGAAGCGGCTGTAGTAAACCATCGCGGGCGATACGGCGATTAGCGCTGCCGCCCACGATGCCGCTTCCCACCCGATAGCGGTCGTGACCGCAAACGGCGTCAAGGCGAGCGCCACACCGGCCAATGCGGGCACGAGACGAATCGTGGATTCCGTGAGGCTGGCGTATTTCGTCTCCCGGTTCCAATGGGCGGGAATCCAGGTGAGATACGCCAGCACCGGGCCGTGGTACTCGTGCGGATCGTAAGGGTAGGAGCCAGTTTCGAGAAACGTTCCGAACTTATCGGCTAGAATCGCTTCGTCCGCGTGCATGGGCCGACGGTCCAGCAACGGCAACCGGAGTGCCGACGCAATCGCCGCGATCATCGCGACGGTACACCACCGGCGTGCAGCTTTGGGCACTTTCGGAGGCTAGCGGACGTGTGCGGCCGGTGTCAATGTGCGTTTCGGATTGCAGAACTCGAGCTTCAGGCTCGATTGTCTGGACGCATTGACGTGGTGCGGCGACTTTGATAACATCCGACGCACCGGGATGCGTATCGCATTTCATAATACGCAACGACTCGGGAGGGGGTGCTCCATGTCGCAGCTTTCGCCGACGCCAGGGGCAGATGCTCCTGGCGGCGCAGCGCCGAACCGGCGCAGTTTCCTGAAAGGAGCCCTCACGGGCGCGACATGCGTCCTGGGTTTCCCCACCATCATCCCGTCCTCCGCACTCGGCGCGGATGGCGCAACGCGGCCGAGCGATCGGATTACCTTGGGCTGCATCGGCATCGGCCGGCAGGGCGGCGGCGATATGCGCGGCTTCCTGCAGCACGACGACGTGCGGGTCGTCGCGATTTGCGATGTGCAGGAATCGGCGCGTCAGCGCGCGAAAGCTCTCGTGGATCAACGCAACGGCGATCACAACTGCGCCACCTGCAACGATTTTCGAGAGCTGCTGGAGCGCAAGGATATTGACGCGCTGTTGATGGCCACCGGCGAACGCTGGACGCCGTATATCGGCATCGCGGCGGCGCGTGCCGGTAAGCACATGTACTACGAGAAACCGTTGGCGCTCACGGTGGAGCAGGCTAAGGCGGTTCGCGCGGCGGTCAAACAGTCCGGTGTGGTGTTTCAGTTTGGCACGCAGCAGCGCTCCAGCCAGTATTTCCGTTTCGCCTGCGAGCTCGTGCGCAACGGAAAAATCGGCCAGCTTAAGACCATCGCTATTGGATCGTCGGGAGGCGGCCCGCGGCTCGAACCGGAACGTCCCACCGACCCGCCCCCGGGATTCGACTGGGATATGTGGCTCGGGCCCGCTCCGTGGGTGCCGTATAGCGACTTGCGGACGTCCGTCTACTGGCTGCGCATTTCCGATTACGGCCTCGGCAACCTGGCAGGCGGATGGGGAATCCATGACCTCGATATCGCGCAGTGGGTGAATAACTCAGACGACACCACGCCCGTTACGGTAGAGGGCACTGGCACACTGTACGACGATATCCGCGACACCATCGCGACCTATGACATCGAGCACACGTACGCGAACGGCGTGAAGATCAAGTTCATGGACGGCGCCACAGCACGGCGGCAATTTAACCAGTTCGGACCCGGCAACAGCGATGTTCTGATCGGCACGGAAGGGTGGATCTGGGTGAGCCGCACCGGAATGAGGACGCATCCGGAGTCGCTCATGCGCACCGTAATCGGTCCCAACGATCAACGCGTCATTTACAGCCCCGATCATCGGACGAACTTCCTGGATGCGATTCGCACGGGCCGCAAGAACGTCTCGACCGTTGACGTGGCGGCGCACGACGAGATGATCGCGCAGATGGGCGACATTGCCGTTCGCCTGAAGCGCAAGCTTCACTGGGATCCGGTGAAGGAGGAATTCATCGGCGACGATCAGGCCAACCGGCGCCTCTCGCGGCCAGCGCGTGGTCCATGGCGTCTGGAAGTGCCGGACGCGGCTGCAAAGGCATAACACCATGAAACGGGCCCTGATTTTGCTGCTCGCCGTATTGTGGGCGGCTGCCTTATTGTCCGCTCAGCAGCCCGGGTGGACCATCGTCGGATTTCGAATCACCGCGCAGACCGGTAGCCAGGGCAGCTTCTCCGATGCAGTCGATCGGATCTCGGGCGCCGGAATCAAGTCGGTCGAAGGCAACGCCACCCAGCTTGCGCAAATGAACGCAGACGCCGTGCGTCAGAAACTTCGCTCCGCGGGCATGGCGATGTCCGTCTACTCCGTCTCCTCATTCCCCGCGGATGAATCCGGCGTACGCGAACTGTTTTCGTTAGCCAAGTTGCTCGGCGTGGAGACAATCGTCGGTGATCCGGCGCCCGCTCAGCTTGAGACCGCCGACAAAATCGCTAACGAATCAGCCGTGAATCTGGCGCTCTCTGAAGGACAGGTGCAAGCCCTGAAGGACCGGAGCCGCCGCATCGGAATCTGCGCGGAGACTCCGCAACGTGCGGCCGCGGCTGGCGACCGGCTGCTCGTTCTGCGCGTGCGGTCTGACGCTCGCGACGCTATGGAGCCGGTGCTTTGGCAGATCTATCGGTCCAAGATTAAGCCCACTGCGCTGGTCATAACCGGCTCGGATGCGCTGCCGACGATAAAACAAACGGCGGCATTCCTTGAGAAAGTAACACTCGCCGTCCTGGCCGATTACATCGATACGACGTCGCGCACTACGCAGCCGCGCTTCAACGTGACCGCCGAGGAGAGACAGAAGATCGAAGCTGCGGCGCCCACCAGGCTGCTGGCGCAACCGCGGAAGCAGCGCAAGATGCTGGTGGTCGATATGCAGGCCGCGTACGGAGGGCACCACTCGCTGCCGTTTGCCAATATCGCCATTCGGGCGATGGCAAAGACGGGCGCGTTCGAGCCGGTTTTCAACGACGACTTTGCCAACCTGCGCTGGGACAAGCTGCGGCAGTACGATGCCTTATACCTCAACAACACAGTCGGACCGATCTTCAATTCGCAGGAGGTCCGCGATTCGATTCTTCGCTTCGTCCGCGATGGTGGCGGATTGGGAGGGCATCACGGCACGGGCCGGGCCTCGCTCGACTGGCCCGAGTTCGCCGAAATGTTGGGCGCGTATTCCGGTCCGCACGCGGTCTCGAATGAGAGCGTGACGCTGAAGGTGGAAGATACCAAGAGTCCTCTCGATGCCGGATTCGCCAGCGCGAGCTTTCCATGGATAGGCGAGTTCTTCCGCTATCCTTCGCCGCCGTATTCACGGGAGAAGCTGCACGTGCTGTTGACGATCGACACCAGTAAGACCGACATGAGCCGGTACACATGTGCCGGCTGCACGCGCGAAGACGGCGATTACGCCGTGAGTTGGATCCGCACGTACGGCAAGGGCCGGGTCTTTTACACCGACTTGGGGCACAACGCGACGGATTTCATGTCGGCGCCGATGCTGCGGCATTTCTTCGCGGGCATTCAGTACATTCTTGGCGATCTGGACGCGGATAGCACGCCGAGTGCGACACTGGCGGCCGGAAAGGAGTGATATGAGGAAGATTGGCTATATGCTGGCAGTGCTCGCGCCGCTGACTCTTTGCGGCCAGGTGTCGCCTAAGGCAGTGCGCAGCGCTTCCGAGATTCAGCCGTTGCTGGCGAGCATCGCGACTTACGAATTCGGCCAGAGCCGTGTGCCGCAGGCGGAGTTCACGCAACTGGTCCAGGATTCGCTGACAGACGGCGCACTGGTGAAGCAGATCGAGAGCAGTCTGCTTACGTTCGTGCAATCCAACGCCACCTCCGGCGCAAAGCAATTCGCTTTTCGCGAACTGAGTCTGATCGGAAGCGATACGTCCGTTCCGATCCTCGCTCCGATGTTGTTGCACTCGTCGACCACCGAGATGGCCCGCTTCGCGTTGGCGAGGATCCCCGGGGATACGGCCGGCCAGGCGCTCCGCGATAGCCTTGGGAAATCGACGGGCAGCATAAGGATCGGCATTATCGGCTCGCTGGCCCAAAGGCGCGACAGCAAGGCAACCCCCGCTCTCATTCAACTGGCGTCATCGTCCGACCAGCCAACCGCCGAAGCGGCCTTGGCCGCTCTGGCGGAGATTGCCGACCGGCCGTCGCTCACCGCTTTGTCGCAGTTCCATTCGAAAGCCTCAGGAACGATGGAGCGGCGCGCGGCGGAGGCTTATCTGAATTGCGCGGACCAGTTTGCCGCTCGCGGCGATAAACAAATAGCTCTCGGCGTGTACAAACAACTGATCGCGCCACAGGAGCCGCCGATGGTGCGCGTTGCCGCAATCAGTGGACTGGTGGGAGTCAATCCCAAAGAAGCGCTTCCGGTGCTGGCGCCGGCTTTGGAGTCGAACGATGCCCGAGTGCAGTTCGCCGCCATTCGTTTTCTCGGTGAGATTCCCGGCAGCGACGCGACCGCCGAATTGCAGCGAGCGTTTCCGCGCCTCGGGCCCACCAGTAAAGTCAGGGTGCTCGGCGTCCTAACGGATCGTGGCGATGTTTCCTCGCGTTCCTTGTTCACGAGCGCGGTGCAGGACCAATCGGCCGACGTGCGCGCGGCGGCGCTGAGCGGCCTTGGCATAATGGGCGACAGTTCGAGCATAGCCGTGTTGGCCAACGCAGCAGCGCACGGCGGCGATGCGGAGCGCAGTGCTGCGCGACAAAGCCTGACCAGGCTGCGCGGCAGTTCAACGGATGCGGCGCTGGTCGCGGCAATACGATCTTCCAGCGGGAAAGTGAAGGCGGAGATGCTGATGGCCGCCGCCGACCGCGGTACGACCGACGCCGCAGATGCGGCGTTTGAGGCGATCCGCGATAGCGATCCCGACGTTCACCGCGAAGCGATGCACGCCATGACGAACCTCGCGGGCGCGCGGCAGATTCCCACGCTAGTGAACCTGGTAACCACTGCATCGAATTCCACGGAGCGCAAAGACGCCGGGCAGGCGTTGGGGCTTGTGATGCAACGGTCCGGCGATGCGGAAATCGGGCCCGTGCTTGCAGCATACAAGAAGAGTGCGTCCGATCCACCAGTACGCATCGCCCTTATGGAGGCGCTCAGCCGCACAACGAATGCAGACGCCCTGGCGGAACTGCGAGACGCACTGCACGATCCGTCGCCCGAGATCGCGCGCGCGTCGATTCTGGCGTTGACAGACTGGCAGACTCCGGCGCCTCTGCCGAATCTGCTGGCACTCGCGAAAACACAGACGAATCCGGCACTCCAGATTCTCGCGCTGCGCGGATACATAAAGCTGGCCGGGCTGCCTTCCGACCGGCCGAACGCGGAAAGCGCGAAACTGCTTGCGCCGGCCGCGGAGCTTGCCAAGGAACCCGCCGAAAGACGAGCTTTGCTCGCCGTGCTCGCCAACTATCCTTGCAAGGAGTCGCTCGACATTGTCCAGTCTATGGCCAGCGATGCCGCAGTGGCGGCTGAAGCAAAGGCCGCTGCCACGCGCATGCAGGCTGCGATGCGCGGCGCGCCGGGAGGAAGACAGCGGTGAGCCCGCGCGCATGGCTCCCCCTGGTGCTGATCCTCGGCGCAGGCGCCGCCCAGACGCTGAAGCTGGAGCCGCTGCCGATCGCACTTCCTAAGCCATTGTTTGAAGGTACACCGGAGCCTGTGAATGTTCCCAACCTGGAGAAGCCGCTGCGCAAGGTTCGGCCGCCATTTCTTGCGCCGGCCGGAACGACCAATGTCGCGCTCCACAAGCCGGTCACGGCCAGTGACCGCGACCCGGTAACCGGCTCGCTCGAGATGATCACGGACGGCATCAAAACCGGCGTCGATGGCGCGTTTGTAGAGCTAAAGCCCGGCGTGCAGACGGTGGTCATCGATCTGGAGGCGCCGCACACGATCTACGCAATCCTGGTATGGCACTACCTCAAGGAAGCACGTGCGTACAAAGGCGTCGTTGTGCAGACCGGAGACGATCCGGACTTCATCACCAATGTACGTACGCTCTTCAACAACGACACCGACAACGATTGCGGATTCGGCATCGGCACTGACAAGCGCTACGTCGAGACGGCAGAGGGAAAACTCATCGACGCCAAAGGAGTAGTGGCACGGTATCTGCGGCTGGCAAGCGATGGCAGCAATCGGACGCAAGCGAGCCATTACGTCGAAGTCGAGGTCTTCGGTCGGCCCCTATGAACAGGCGGCGATTCGGCTCGGCCTTGGGAGCCGCCTTAGTGGCGCGGGCACAGACGGCGCCGCGCGATGGCTCCCACCCGAATGTATTGTTCGTAATGTCGGACGACATGCGCGTGGAACTCGGCTGCTACGGCAGCATGTTCCACGCGCTGACGCCGAATCTCGACGGTCTGGCGCGTGCCGGCGTCCGCTTCGACCGCAATTATTGCCAGTTCCCGCTGTGCAACCCCTCGCGCAGCTCACTGATGACAGGGCGCCACCCGACCACCACAGGCGTGCTCGGCAACCGTACGGCGTTTCGCGACCAGCACCCGGACTGGGTCAGCCTGCCGCAGCTCTTCAAACAGCATGGCTATCGGACCGTACGGAACGGCAAGATTTTCCATGGCGGGATCGACGATCCGAAAGCATGGAGCGAAGGCGGCGGAGCGCGCGAAGGCGATGGTGGCGCGGGAGGCCACACCCTTGCCGTGCAGCGCGGCGTTGGTCCCCCGCCTCCCGGATATGTTCAGCCGCCGTTGCCGCAGGATAACAGCCAGGCCGCGCATTCGGATCGGATCGTGGTGCTCGACGGCGACGGCGAGGGCCATCCCGACTACCAGACCGCCGAACGCACGATTGAAGCTCTGCGCAAATACCGCGACCAGCAATTCTTCATTGCGTGTGGCTTCGTAAAGCCGCATAGCCCGCCCTGCGCTCCGCAGCGCTTTCTTGACATGTATCCCGCCGCGCGGATCCAATTGACACCTGACTTTGCGGCGTGGCCAACGGTGCCGCCGGGCTTTCCAAGCGCCGCCATCCGCAAGCGCAATGCGGACCTATTCATCGGGCGCGCCGCGAGCGAAAGCGAAGCGAGAGAGGTGATCCGCGCCTACATTGCATCGATCTCGTGGGCGGATTGGAACATCGGCCGCGTACTCGGTGAACTGGACCGGCTGAACCTGCGGCGAAATACGATCGTCGTCTTTACGGTGGACCACGGATATCAATTGGGCGAAAAGGGTAAATGGTCGAAGGCCGGTTCCCTGTTTGAGATGGGAACACGCGTTCCGCTGATCGTCGCGGCACCCGGAGCGCGCGGCAACGGCCGGTCGTGTATGAGTATAGTGGAATCGGTGAACATCTATTCGAGGCTAGCGGAGCTTTGCGGCTTGCCGCTTCCCGAAGGGAACGAGGGCCACAGCATGACGGCGTTGTTGAACAACCCGCGGGCCGCATGGAACAGGCCGGCGTACAGCGTTTGGAGCGAAGACGGCTACACGCTGCACGGTGTTATGGTGCGGAGCGGCAAGTGGCGCTACGTGGAGTACGGCCCAGACGCGGTGAACGGATCGCTGCTGTTCGACATCGAAAGGGACCCTTACGAGATACACAACCTAGCCGATGATGCCGCTCACGCCGATATTCGCGCGCAACTCTCACCACTGGTGCGGCGCTATGCCGCGAACCTCGGCAAGACACAGGTTTAGTCCGATGACGCGACTTCTTTGCGGCGTCGTATTGAATGCAATCGTGGTGTTGGCGCAGACGAATGCAGGAGGTAGGCCAGTACACAACGAGGCGGAACGGCTGGCCCGCTGGAAGGCCGTCTCGATGCCGTTCCACGCCACCGGACTTTCCGGACGCGAGCGGCAGATGGTCCAGAAACTCGTCGAAGCATGCCAGCTCCTCGACGACGTTTACTGGCGGCAAAGCGATTTGGGCGGCTTGGCGGTCTACAAGGCTACTCGCAATAGTACTCTGCGGGATCTGCTGGGCGTCATGGGCAGCCGCTGGGATCTGCTCGATAACAATCGCTTCTTTCTTGGGGAGGTGGCGTATCAGCTGGGGCACGAACTTTATCCCCACGATCTCACGAAGCCACAAATCGACGACTATCTGAAGCAACACCCAGAAGACCGCGATGCCATCTACGATCCTTACACGGTGGTGCGATGGCAGGGCCCGCGGCTGGTGGGCACGAAATATCATGAGACCTACAAACGATTCCTGGAGCCTATGGCGAAGGGGCTGCGGGAAGCCGCGGCGCTGAGCGACGATCGGGCGTTCGCAAGCTATCTGCGGCTGCGCGCCGAGGCACTTCTGACAGACGACTATTACCCGAGCGACCTCGCCTGGCTCGACCTGAAGACGCCCAAGTTTGATCTGATTTTCGCGCCGTATGAAACGTACACCGACGACTTGCTGGGCGTGAAGACCAGCTACGGCG
>Ga0126381_100008172_pt1 | contig 11683 bp, 15 predicted proteins | sample PanSoiMetPlot_28_FD_96465 | JGI IMG/M metagenome (GOLD analysis project Ga0126381, IMG submission 96465) | Tropical forest soil microbial communities from Panama - MetaG Plot_28 | ecosystem: Environmental > Terrestrial > Soil > Tropical forest > Bulk soil | place: Panama | collected 2016-02-17 | reverse complement strand
CTGGATGGTCGACGTTAAAGTCCTGCTCGAAATGTTCATGGAAGTGAGCGAGTGGAAAGATGACCGCGAACTCATCCGGCGCATGACGCCCCAGGAGCAGCAGCTCCACCAGCAAAACAACCCCGGCCAGCAGAAAGTCCAGGCGCAGGTTGCCGCCATCGGCGCACGCCACCAGGCTAAAACTGCGGAGATTGATCAGAAGGCCGAGGCTGATATGGCCAAAGACATAATCGGCAAAGCGAATGAACAGGCCGCGAGTTGGGATGAAAGACGCTGGGACCGCGAACTCATCAATCAAAGCGTCTATGCACCACCGGGAGCTTAAATGGTTTTAGTTCCCCTGGGGATCATTCTCGTGTGTCTTGTACTTATGCCGCTACAAGGCGAAGAACTGCGCAAGTTTATGCTAATAGGCGTGTGCTGTTTTGCGCTGCTTGTTCTAATGAATCCATGAAAGGGAGGAGATATGCAGCCACATCAGGAACGAGTCGTAGCGGAAAAAGCCGAACTGTCAGAGAAAGTGGATAAGCTCGAAACGTTCATCGGCGGCTCTATTTACACATCTCTGCCAGCGGCAGAGCAGATGAGGCTCACTCGCCAGTATCTCATCATGCAACTGTACGAACAGGTGTTGTCAGAGCGCATCGGCGCATTTGAGCAAGTACCATCTTGAGACTGCCGCAGGGAAAACGGTACTAAGGAGATGGACATGGAATGTTGGAAGATTGCGGCTATCTGGATAGTCTGCGCGGTGGTCGGCGGCTTAGCGGTATATTTCAAGCAAGGGCGTTATCTCACAGACCAGCAGCCTGTTGCGTTCCTGATTTGTGGGCCGATTGCTTTGCTTATGGCCGTATTCCTGCCGAAGAGTTGGTTCACGTCTCGGAAGCAAGCGGAAGGTAAGCGGTAGTGCCGTCTTGATTGGCAAAGGGGTTAACCCGTGGAAGTGAGGCTCAGGACAACTCGGACGTTAAAAGTAACCGAGTTCGAGCTTTCGCCCGACAAGAAGGAACAGCTCGCCCAGCTCTACGATGACCCCCGCTACATAGCCTTACTAGATGCTCTGGAGATGGCCTGTATATCCCTTGAAACGGCTCACCTTAACACCGGCGTGGGCAATCCCGAGGAGATCCTGGGCGGTCACGCGCTGGCAAAAAGCGCTTGGCTTGTATTTACTTACGTCCAAAAACTGGTGTCTAATGCGTACCATACGCGCACATCGGATGAAGCGGAGTCGCCGCCGCCGAGTCTGGAAGATTTGATCCAGGGTGTCGAAACCTACGGTTCATACGAGGGAACATGAAGCATTGGCAGGATTTAGGCGATGGCCAGTGGAAACTGACCATTACCGCAGACGGCGACCCAACGGCGCAGCCTTCAGTTTTCCGCGGCACGCGAGACGAGATCCTCGACAAACTGGTTGATTCCCAAGCCAACGCCAACCGCCGCATTGCAGACCTGCGGCGAACCACGAATGGCACCCCGCCATCCTCGACGCCGGCGGCGACTCCCCGGCCGCTCTCGGCAGCTGAGCGCCTTGAAACGGTAGCCGACCTGCAGAATCCGGCAACCGTTGACAAGGCTGTCACCCGCGTCATGGAAAGCGTCATGGGGCCAGTGGCGGATTTTCAGAAGGAACGCGTCACCCGCACGGCGATCCAGGCGGCCGAAATGTTTGCGGAGAGAACGCCGGAATGGTATCCCTCCGACCACAACAAGGAAACCCTTGTCGCCTATATGCAAACCCGCGGGTTAAACCCGATGAATACCATGCACTACACCCAGGCCTTCGAGCAGCTGCGCGCGGCAAAACTGCTGCAGCCGCGGCCCACGGAAGCCGACGACGCCAATGATGAGCCCGAGGCTGAAACGGAGCGGAATGCTCCCAACGCCAACGCCAAGCCACGGACTGCAACCAGGTACTCAACGTCGATCCGCTCCAGCGACATAAGCGGCCGGCCGCCAGTACCCAGCGGGAAACCGCATTTGAAGTACACACGGGAGCAGCTCGCCAACCTCAGCGCCGAAGAATACAAACGTCTCATACAGGCGGACCGCGCCGAACTGGAACGATGCGAAAACTATTACGCGCGCCGAGCGAGTTAAGAGCCGTCCCTCCCGTGCATTTCATTCGGGAGCGGTACGATGACCATCAATTTCAACGATCCCACCTTCTTGAAGCGGAGGCAGTGGGTCCTGCAGCACATCCTGCAGCCCATCCTCTACGCGCTGGCGATTCTGGGCTCATCGATTGTCTGCCTGATTCGCAGTGAAGCGCTGGGCCTGGCCACGCGCGCGCAGTTCGGCGCCGGCTACTCCCCGGCCAGTAACCTCACCAATAATCTGACACAAACACAAGTCAACTTTTATGATCGCAACTTTGTGGACAACCTCAAAGCCGAGACTCCACATCTGCGATGCGTAGAGCGCCGGCCGCTGCCCGAGAACAGCGGCAATACCCTCAACCTTTTTGAATATGTGACGTTCGGCCCCGATTTGAGCCAGGCGCCGGAAGGCACAGTGCAGAGCGGCGAAACCATCAATGTCCTGAGCGATAAAATCGTCATCGGCAACTATGCCGATTACCTCAATTACAGCCGATTTTCGATGCAACTAGCCATTGACCCGGCGCTCGAGAATGGGGGCAAGGAGCTGGCCTATCAAGCCGCGCTCACTATCGCCTATCTCATCAAGAACACCACGGACGGGTTGAATACCATCGATTCGAGCGTGTCTGCGGGATCGAACGCCTACAACGTTCCATTCAACAAAAACAACATCACCAGCGCCGTGGCTTCGCTTCGCCAGCGCAACGTGAAGCCAATGGAGGGCGGCGAATTCTGCGGAATCATCGCGCCGTTCGCATGGGGGGACGCTCTTAACGATGCGGCCAACAATAGTTTCACGGACGTGCTGAAACGTACCCCCGAAGGACAGGCCGCACTGAAAGAACTGCCCGGCGAGGGCGGCATGGTCCAGGTCATGCATTGGGCCGGCTGCGCCTTTTACGAATCCACGGTTGTGACCATCACCCCCAATTACCAGACCCACGCCGGCGTCAACGCCTACAGAACGTACATCTACGGGAAAGATGGCGTGATCGTGGTTTCGCTGGGCGCGAAGGAAAATACCAGCATCGATAACGGCGACTGGCGCAATTTGAAAGTCATCACCAAGCGCTACGACGATGCCAGCGTTTCGGATCCGGCGATGATGATTGGCGGGAGTACTGCTTACAATTTCAACTTTGCGACAGGCGTAGTCCCCGACATCGTTGGCCGCGTACGCTACATCGACGCCCCCACCAACATTACCTAGCGTTTGCCTATGCAGGAGCATGGGCGAGGATATGCTTCGCCTCGCCCGATTTTTTCAGGAGAATCCCCGATGCCACCAAAAGAACCAACCAATGAAGCCGAAGCTATCGAACTGGAATGGAAGCGGCTGCAGATCGAGGAGCTGCGCGAAAAGATCGAAGCGCGCAATCTGCGCAAGCAGCAACTCTTGGATAACGCCAAGCGCCAGCTCGCGGATTTTAACAAGGCGCAGGAATTGATTGCCGCGCGCCAGCGCATCTGCAAACACAGGAAGGGCGGCAAAGACAACCGCTTCGCCAACGGCAACGACAACAACTATGCGGTGATCAAAAACACTTACCCCACCGGCGTGATCGAGATCATGTGTACGCGCTGCTTTAAGACCGTGCGCCAGCCCGATCCGCGCGAGCGCAAAAGCGACCCGAAAGGATACGCCGAGCGCCTCGCACTCTGGAAAGAATGGGATTCCTATCCCACCGACAACAGCCCCAGCGGCGGCAAAATTTTCGAGATCATTCCCGCCGTGGCATGAGGAGTGAAGCCGTGGCCACGAAAAAGAAGGCAGCCAAGAAAGCCGCGAAAAAAGGAGGATCGAAGCCTATGCATGACGACGAGCACGACGATCTAAACGAAGAAACCGAAACCGCCGAACCTCCCGAGGCCGAGCCCGAGGAAGCGCAACCGGCGCAGCCGGCAATGAGCCCGAATGACAAGATCCGAGCGCACATGGCCATCAACAACAAGGTGTAATTTGAGGTTAATCATGGAGGGATCAATCATGGGCAATAACGCCCAAAAGCGCTGGAGGAAACGGCCATCGGAAATTCGAGCATAACGGTCCAATCGATCAACGATTACATCAGCAGCATGGGCGAGCTGCAGCCCGTGCTGCCCGTGGGCGGCTACTCCACGATTGTGGCGCTGGGCATAGCCAGCGATGTTATGGCGCAGTTGATCTCGCAGCGCTTTAACTGGAAATGGAACCGCGAGAAAATCCCGCCGTTTTACACGAACAGCTGGCAACAGGACTATGCGCAGCTGAGCATCACAACATGGCCGGCCCCCCTGGGATGGATAGAGAAGGCATATTGGGTGGATATAAACAACACTGCCCTTCCCAAACCCACTTATCCCATCGAAGTGAAGCGCGATCTGGACATAACCAGCATCAGCGGGAACCCGCCGGCAAAGATCGATTGGCTGTCGAACAATTTGCTCAATTATGGCGCCTGGCCGGGAGCGAATAAGACCTACACGCAACCGCTGGGCGCGGTCATCACGCCCACCAACCCGCCCACCAACATTCTGGATGCTGCGGGAAATATTCTGATCCTCACGCAATACGGGATCACAGGGGCGACGGCGCCGGCCGCCGCGGCGAAGGCAGCCGAAGGCACCACCGTGAACGATGGCACTTGCGTGTGGACCGTCGCAGATCCGAACAGCCAGGGATTCAGGCTGATCCCGTTGCCCCCCCAGCAGGGCGTGGTGTACCAGGTGAACGTGATCGCACAGATGCAAGCCCCGCCGACGTTCACATCGATGGGCCAGCAGATCAACCCCGTTCCCGACGATTACGCGGTCTGGTTCCGCGAAGGCTACAAGGCCTATTGCTACGCCATGAGCCCCAATCCCCAGATGCAAATGGCATTCGAGCGCAAGCGCGATTTGTGGCTGGCGGCCGTGGGCGCGGCTCTGAAGCAAGGCGACCGGGAAGACACCGACGCCGGCTTTATTCCAGACCGCAGCGTAGTGGCCGCGCAGGGCGGCCTGGACATAGGGCCGGCGAATCCTTTTTTGTATAATTGCTGGCCAGGACGTTGATTCTACAGAGGTTGTGCTTGTTAACAAATCTCCAAAACTCGTTCTCCATGCGGTGATTACCGCTTTCGCCATTGTACGGGAGATAAGCCATGCCATTGCGCAAAGGCACTTCGAAAGCCACGTTCAACAAAAACGTGGAGGAATTCCAAACCGGAAAGCGATTCGCGCGCACCAAGGCCAAGAGCGGCACCGGCCAGGCAATCAAACAGGCCTATGCCGTGGCCTGGCGACAGAAACGGGCAGCTGCGGCGAAGAAAGCAGCCAAACGCCGCAAAAACTAAAACGAACTAAAAACCGGAGCGAAAGGAGACGCGGGTCCTCTGCCAGAGCAACCGCGCATTTCATGGCCAGCACGATAACCATTCAAGCAACGGTGAATTGGGAAGCGGCCTTCCTCGAGCAGCAGCCCGTGCTCGTCAACGGGCTCGAGCCGGCGCTCAGCTCCGCGCAGCTCGTGCTCTCCACCATTTTGGGGCCGCCTTTCGCCTGGCCGTGGAATCGCGGGATCGTGAACTATACCAGTTCAAATCAGGATTACACCGCGGCTTTGAGCCAGTTTGGTTTTCTCGAGGGCGGCAACGTCCAGGCGTCAACTACCGGGTCGAAGCCCTGGGCCATCGCGGTCAAGCATTACATCGAGACGGATTCAAGCGGAGCGCGGCCCACGCACGCGAGCCCGTATATCGATGACGGCACCGGCAACATCACGTTCCGGCTTATCCCCAGCCCCGAACAGTCGTACAGCGTCACGCTTGCCTATCAGAAAAAGCCGCCCATGATCTATTCGCTGGCGCAGACCTGGGCGCCGGTTCCCGATGAAAAATCCTACATCTGCCAATGGGGCCATCTGGCGCTGATGAGCCTGATTGGTAATGACGCGCGCTTCAACGAATACAACCAGAAATTCGTTACCGCGCTGCTCAGCTCGCAGGGCGGCCTGTCGGAGCTCGAGCGCAATCTGTTTCTCGGCAACTGGCTGAGAGCCGCCGCGCAACTCCAGGCCACGGGCCTGAATGTGCAGGAGCGCAGCAGGGCGAGGGAGGTCTAATGGCCCAATCCCCTCTTGAGATCGCCGGCGCACAGATAGAGCCCACATCGGCCGCGCCCCTGCATACAAATGAATTTTTCACCGGACTGTGGACGCAGGGAAACCCGCTTGGGCCTGGCGCGGTTCCCTTCCTATATCAGAAGTTTTATTCCGCATCGCGCTATGACCGCCTGGTAGGCGGCCAGAACGTCGAAGTGACTTCGGACTTGACGCTGGGCCGCCGGCCTGGCCACTCGATCTATAACGCCGGCCCCTTTCCTCCGATCAATCGCTTTTACGAATTCCACGTCTTTCAAAACTCGGCCGAGCAGATTCACATCATGGCGAGCTGCGATCCGGCGTCGGGATCCTCGCAGGGCAGCATGCGAGACGTGACCGGCCCCAGCACAAACCTCAACATCTGGAATAAAAACCCCGCGGCCAGCCGCACCGGCTTTCAGGCCGTAGGCAACATTCTTTATTTTGGCGATGGTGTAGACACGAACAAATGGGTGCAGAGCGGCCAGGGATGGGTGGCGGGAAAGCAGTGGAATACAGGCGACTGGATTATCGATTCGAACAACAATATCGAGTGGGCTATCGGAGCCGAGACGGCGAACATCGTCAATATTCAAATCGATAACCTCGATCACGGGTCGCCGATTATTTTCCATGATCGCCTGGTTACACTCTGGTTCAATCCCTCCACGCCGCTGAATATCAAGAACAACACCCAACTGCAATTAAGCGGATTGACCACGGTCCCGGCGCTCAACGGCGGGATCTACAGCGTGACCGTGAATAGCGCCACGCAGGTGCGTTTCGTCGTGCCAGGGACTGCCCTACCCATCACCGCCTATAGCGCCGAAACCGGATCCGCAAACACCAGCGACGGCATTAGCGGATCGACGCCGCCGGTATGGAACACCACGCCGGAACATGTGACGCTCGACGGCGGCGTGCAATGGGTGAACATGGGCAGCGCCGTGCAGAATTGGGGCGGCGATGCCCCCACGATTGCCCCCACAATCACGCAGACCGCCAGCCCATCGCTCTATCCCGACTGGCAACCCAACACATGGTATTCGCCCACGCCGTTTATCATCGTCGATTCAAACGGGAATTTTCAGCAGCTCATCGGGCCGGCCGCGCCCACCATCATCAAGACCTCGAGTTCGGGGCCGCCCACCTGGTCAACGATTCCCGGCGCGATCACCACCGAAACCGGCGGTGGTGCCAATGCCCAATGGAAGATGATGGGCGGGACCGCATGGGCCGCCAGCCACGCCTATGCAGTTGGCGATCTTGTGATGGCGACCTACACCTACACAATCACCGTGCCGGTACTGACGTACAGCTGGAATGGCTACACCAACGTCCCTACGGTGACTTATCAGCAGCAACAGGTCACGGCAACCAGTCTCTTTACCTGCACTCAGGCAGGGACCAGCAACCCATCGCGCCCGAACTGGACCAACGGGATCGGCACCACCACCAGCGAAGCCTCACCATCCACCGTCGCATGGAAAAACGTAGGCAATGCGCCATCCTGGCCGGGAACCAGCCAAACGCTCAGCCTTTCGCCCAAGGTCATGGATACAAACCGCAACGTCGAAGCCGCGCAGACCACGGCAGAATCCGGCGCGTCAATCAGCTGGGCGACGGGAGGGACGGGTGCGATCACACTTGACGGATCGCAATCGTGGGTCAACGCCGGCTCTTTCTCGGCCGCGAATCAATATGCGTGGATCTGGGCCTATTCGGGAAAGAATTCGATTACCGGCCACATCTCGACGGCCAGCCCGTTAAGCGCCCCTCTGATTCTCCAGGCCGGCCAGCTCCCCGTAATTCAGGGGCCAGGGCTCGCGGATCCGCAATGGGATATCATCGTGCTCTGGCGTACCGTGCAGGGAGGCAGCCAGTTACTCTACGATGACGAATTTCCGAATCCAGGCGCGGGGCAGACGTGGATCTACACCGATACCAACCAGGACCCCAGCTCTACGACAGCTCCGCAAGCCGGCCAGCTTAACTTTCTCATCACCGCGCCTATCAACTCGAGCAACAACCCGCCGCCGGTGGGCTTCATCCCCCACGCCTATTACCTCAATCGCATCTGGGGCTATGTCGGCAACCGCCTGATATGGTCGAACGGCCCAAGCACCATCACCGGCAGCGGCGACGAGTCTTTCAATCCCCTCAATCAAACCACCTTCCCGAGCGCCGGCGTAACCTGCTGGGCAACATCGATTGGGCTGATCTGCTACACGCGCAGCGACATTTGGGTATTGCTGGGACAGGGCACCAGCAATTCGCCTTTCTATGTGGTGATGTTTCAAGACGGGATCGGCCTGGCCGGCGCCGATGCTTTCACTGTGAACGGATCAACGGCTTATGGGATGCTCACGAGCGGCCAGGTAGTGAGCATGGATCCCGGCGCCGGCGAGATCGAAGTCGGCTTCCCTATTGGCGATCAGTTCGACGAACTCTATGTGGGCGCGGACACTTACTGCGCATGGCATCAGGGCAGCTCCGCGGATATGGCCCTCTATGTGGCCGATGGCTCGCAAGGATGGTTCCGCATGGCCCCCGTAGCAGCTCCCGAGAACGGCAACGTGTGGAGCAACCGCGCCTTGATCCAGGGCGGGGTAAAGGCGATTACTTCGGCCGAGATCGTGCCGGGAACCAAGCGCCTGTTGCTGGGACCCGTGGCCAGCGGCGGCCCCATCCTGATGCGCGATAAGACCACTTGGGAAGACAATGCCACGCCTTTTGCGGCCAGCGCGGAGATCGCCAGCATCCCGATGGCCCAGCCAGGCCTTCAGGCCGGCGTTCAGTTCATCACCACCGAGGAAAGAACGATAGCTGGCGCGAGCCGAATTATAGTTTCGGTTTTATTTGACGAGATCGAGGGCGATTTCCTCACGCTGCGCAACGTCACCAACGATCCACCCAATCTCGAGCCCAGCCAAAGCATTCAAGCGCTGCGCCACTGGACGAGCCAGGACGCCGGCACCATTTCGATCTGCCGGCACATGAAGCTCGATTTCGCGTGGCCGGCCGAGGACTTTGCCAACGAGCTGCTCACCTACACCATTTACGGCCGCTTGCCGCAGAAAGCGAGGAAATGATATGCCGCCGATCCGCGGCCGATCCGGCGCGATCCGCGCCACCCAGCAACCAGTGGCTCAGCCTGTGAGCCAGCCCATCCAGGCCGCGCCCACGCCGCCTATCGAGATCACAGGCCTTCAGGGAATACTGCCCGTAATGATTTCTTCCCTGCCCCCGATGGCCAGCGGCAACGATGGATATTCGCGCCAGTTCTACCGCAGCCTCCGCGTACCCTTCCGGCGTTATCTGCCGATCAGGAGTCAATGAATGGTCAGCCTGGGAAAATTCAGCGGCTACCAGCTGCGCGAGCTCGAGGAGAGCGATCACGCCAGGCTCGCGGAATGGATTGCTGCCGATCCGTCGCATAGCGGCATTCTGGATCCTGAATTTTTTACGGGCCAAGATCCGCGCGTGTTGGTGTTTGCGCTCGAGAACGGCGAAAAAACCGTCATGTACATTCGCCTGGCGCGCGCCTCGCGCGTGGCTATCCAGTTCCCGCCGCCCCCGGAAACTAAAAAATTAAAAGACCTGCGCTGGCACCGACAGGAGCTCAGCGATGCCCTGATGAAAGGCATGGCCTTTCTGGAAATAGGCCTGGCGCGCGCCGGCTGTAGCGAATGGATCTTTGAGACGGAATCGGATTCGCTGCGCCTGATGGTGCAGAGGCGCATGGGATTCGCGCCCAGCCCTCACGAGATGGTGAGGCGTATTCCGCTTAGTAAGGAGGCCTGAAAATGTGCGGCGGCCCGTCAAGCACACAAATGAAATTGCAGGACGAGGAGGCTAACTTCTATGCAACGCAGATCGATGCCTACAAAACCGCCTACTCGAATTTCAAAAATCTGCAGGACCGGCTTAACGCGCAGTTTGCGCCGGTCATCGCCAAAGGCCCGAATCAGTTTGGTTTCTCCGATGCCGAAGTGGCCAACCTCAACTCCATTGCCACCGAAGGCACGGCGCGCAACTATGCGAGCGCGAAGCAAGCGCTGCAGCAATCGATTGCCACCGCCGGCGGCGGCACCAGCAATGTGAACCTCACCAGCGGGGCCACCGCCACGCTGCAGGAGCAGCTCGCCAACCAGGCGGCCGGCATGGAAAGCGTACAGCAGCAGCAGATCCAGCAAGCCGGCTACGCGCTGGGACACCAGGAGTATCAGGAAGCTATCGGCGGCGAGGAAGCGCTCGCCGCGGGATGGAACCCCAACACTTTTTCAGGCTCAGCTACGAGCGCGGCGGGAAGCGCCAACCAGGTGGCAAGCCAGATCGCACAGGAACAGCAAGCACCGTGGGGTGCGGTCCTGGGCGCGCTGGGCGGGATCGCTGGCCAGGCCGCAGGGTCATGGGTAACGAAGCATGGTTAGAGCATGGTTAAAGGGGATAGGGAGCATATATGCCAGATATACCGGCTATGTATGATGAAGATTCGACGGCGGGAGGGGGTAATCCCCCGGCGACTCCCACCGCCGATGCGTCGGCCGCGCCGGCAGGGGGATTGGCCTTGACCACCAACACTCTGCCGGCCACGGCGCCCCCAACCCAGCCATCAGCGAGCGCCACCGGCGATACCACCACGCCAGAAGAGCGAGCACTAAAGAACGAGAGCTGGGGGGCGAAAGTATACCACGGTGTGCTCGATGCATTGGGCGGCGGGGGCGATATAGCCTACAGCCGCGATTCCAGCGGAAAAATGGTAGCCAAACCCGTGGCCACCGGTCCCGGCACTCAATGGAAAAAAATCATTGCCGGCGCGATCACCGGATTCGGCGCGGCCGCGCAAGCCGGATCGACGGGACCGGGCGCGACCATGCGTATGGCCGGGGCGGGAGTGGCGGCCGGCGAGCGGCTGGGTGCCGGCCGCGACCAGGCCGCGCGCGAACACGCAAATGAAGATTTCGAGGCCCAGCAAAAGGCGGCCATGCAATCGGCGCAGATTGCGCTGATGAGTCACACGCTGACAAAGGGTGTATTCGAGCTGGGGCGCGAAAAGGTGACGGCCGCCGCAGAGGACAGCGAGCGCGAATCGAATTTTGAGAAGGTCATAGGAGACGGCGGCCAGGGATCAACCGATATGGGGGTTTTTCCCGATTTTCAATCTGTCATCAAAGCGTTCGCGGAGACTCCAGCGCTGCACGATCACCAGGCCGGCGGCCAAATTGTGGCCATTCCACACATCAACGGCAAGGGCCAGGTAGACGGCATTCATGCGGCCCTGGTCACTCCCGATTGGCTCAATTCAAAGATCAACCGCGAGCTACCCATCACCATTCGCAACTGGAAAGACGGCAAGGTGGAGGAGAGCACATTCACCGTGCCGGCCGGCTCGCTCACCGGCCAGCAGTATGTGGGCATGATCCAGGCCCAGAGTAAGCAGAGCGTGGAGGAATGGACTAAAACGCAGGAAGCT
>Ga0126381_100008171_pt1 | contig 11686 bp, 9 predicted proteins | sample PanSoiMetPlot_28_FD_96465 | JGI IMG/M metagenome (GOLD analysis project Ga0126381, IMG submission 96465) | Tropical forest soil microbial communities from Panama - MetaG Plot_28 | ecosystem: Environmental > Terrestrial > Soil > Tropical forest > Bulk soil | place: Panama | collected 2016-02-17 | reverse complement strand
GGTCCACCTAACGCGGAACGAGCAGCGCGTCCGAAAACCCAGATCGCATTCGGAAGCGCGCCTTCGATTCTAAGCAGATTCTAAAAAAGGTAAGAAGACAAGGTGGACAGCAAAAAGCCTGGCTTCATGGAGAGAGCGAAAGAGGAAGGGCGCAAGCTCTTCGTGGCAGCCGTGTTCTTTGCAGTCGGATTCTGTGTGATCCTCGTTCATAACCGGCTTCTCGTTGAAGGGTCTCAGGTCAAAACGGGCAGCTTTCTCCGGGCCGTGATCGGCGGAGTGCTCGTGGCCAAGGTTCTGCTCAGCGTGGATGTGCTGCCGTTCGTCGATATTTTTCCTCACAAACCTATGATTCACAACATCGCGTGGAAGACCATCCTCTACCTCATGGCATCTCTGGTTTTCCTCTATGCCGAACCGTTCCTTTCGCATCTCATCCACGGGGCAGGATGGCACGCGTCCAGCACCCAAGCATGGCACGAACTTACGCTGCCCCGAACGTTGGCAATCGTGATCTCCGTAGCGGTACTCCTCTTGGGCTTCGTGACCATACAAGAATTAAGCCGTACGGTCGGTAGAGACCAACTGAAACGCATGTTTCTTGGCAGCAAGAGTAAACGAGACACTGAAGCGCGCTTCCGCGACGCGGCCTGAGCCACTGCGTGTAGCCTTGCCACGCCTCTAGATGCTCAGTCGTATCGTTCCTTGTTCTGGAGCAAATGAACCAGCACACAGCTTGATATACCTAAAGGTCAAAAAGTCGCGATTGCGTTGACCAACGACCCGGTACCGCCCACAACTCTCACCGGAGCAAGCGTTAGAAGGAAGGTATAGCGGTGCAGACTCTGCGACTCGCGGGCTATCTCTTCCAAATTACACTGGTCTGCCAACGGCATCCCCAGCGCAACGATCGCTAGGATGTGGATGGGCCAATCGACTCCATCGACTGCCGAAGGGATCGCGTCGTGCGACGCGTCACTCACTAGGAAAGCAGCGTCGCGCTTATGAAGCCACACGATGGCAGACGGATCCAATCCGGCAGACGCCCTGCTGATATCCCATGGGCCCTTTGCATCCCGAAGAGCCCAACGTCCGGTGCGAATCAGAACTGCATCGCCGGAATGGATGTGAACGCCGGTCTTTGCTTCCCACGAGTTGAGGTCGGACCCTGTAATGAATGCATTCGTATCGAGGTACGGCAGGCCCCTCAGCCAGGGGATGTCAACTAGGACGCCTCGAGTAAAGATGCCATTCCGATACTGCGCTGTACCAAGCACGCTGGCGCCGGACGAGCTGACGTCGGTATCAGGATAGCCGTTGTAAAGATGACCTTCGTAGTAGGTATGAGAAAGTGCGTCAAAGTGGCTGAACGCGACACCATGAAAGTTGACCGTATAGGTATCCATGTTGAACACGCCATCAACCCCGAGGGCCATCTTGTCGAGAAACGGGGTTGGATTGTCGATTGCTTTCTGCGTGTTCAGATTCGCCGCCAATGAAACAGAAATGCCCGCTTTCACTAACTCAGCCGCCTCTCGCCTGCGCTCGGCAGTAATCAGGTTCAACGTCCCGAGTTGATCTTCCTTGCCCCAGCGGCCCCAATTCGAAGTCTCTTTGAACAATTGGTCGAATTGAGACTTTGTCAGCCTCTGACGGCCACTTTCGACTTTCTGCTGTCCTTGAAGTTGTGTCGCCAGCAGACATAATCCCATGACTGTGCCCACCCAGAGAGCGTTCAAATAAAAGCTCCACATCCGTCTCACCTGTGCCTCCACCAAGTTCCAAGCGCTTCTGTCTCTTCCTCGTTGATGGTCTCCTGCTGCCGACTTCGCTTAAATAACTCTCAAGCGAGCGGCGCCAGATGTCACAATGTGATGCAAGCCCATGATGATCAAGCTGCACGCAATCTCCTTTGAGGGTAATGCATCGACGCTCGGCAAGGATTTGAGAACGTGGTGTGTATGTCGCCATACAGTGGGGCGGCGATGGACGCAAGATTGTGACTAAGGGTCATCATGTCGGTGATCGGTAAAGGGATCGGTACGCCCGCCTGTTCATAGTGATTGCGCACTTCCCGACGCAACGCTTCGGCAGATTGCTGAACGTCGGGAGCGCTACCCGAAACCTTTCCGGCAATGTCGTCGGAGATGGCCCTCACGAGGACGGCCATATCTTCTTGGAAGGTACCTTGTGCCTCGGCGATTTTTGCCGGCAGTAGGGAAATCCGCATCTCCGCGAGGTACTGTAAATACGTCACCTGCACCTGTAACAGAGCCCCGAGGGTTGGTTGCCATCGTTTGAAGTCGTCGCGAATCTTGAGTTTCCTCTCCCGTGACGGCCCGAACTCGAAGAGTACAGCGTCAGATTGCGCCTTAACCGCGGCGAATCCGTGATTGATCTGATCCCATAATTGCATGGCCCGCTTGGTGGCCACCTCGCAGTCATGACTGCATGATAGCTCGAAGAGTTCGGCCATCTTCTCCAAATTGCGGCAAAACAGGTTTTGCATCTCTTCGAGAGCGCTTTTTGCCCAGAGCCGATCAAAGATCAGCCACATGCAGGTCAGGCCGAGTAATATGCCAACGACGCGGTCGCGGGCAATGGACAGCGAGGTCTGAGGCGCGAACTCCTGCAAGTGGATCAGATAGAACGCAACCGCGACTTGGAGGCCGAGATAGGACAGTCTTGGGGTTGACGTTAGAATCCACGCTGCAATTGCAGTCACGGCCGCGAACAAGACCGTGAAGCCGGTGATCGAATCGAGATAGGGAAGCACAAAGATCTGGGCGCCCATCCCGAAGACGAAGCCGCCGATAATTGCCCCTCCCAGTCGAAGGAATTGCTTTTGCGTCGACGACCCGATCGTCGACAGCGCCGTGAAGATGCACGTGATAATCGCAGTACTAAGACCGGGCCAGGCGGCCGCGTTGTAAGCCAGATATGCAAGCATGGCGGCCAACGTGCCGCGCACAGCGAACTTAAGATGTTCGATATTCGAAAAAGCATCGGCGGCAAACAGCCGGGAGCGGACCTCTGCATCCAGTGGCGGCGGAACAAGAAACTCAGCTGGGCTCGCTGTGCCCGAAAACGCATGGGGTATAAGGGCGGTTGTTCGTTCCATTTCTGGGAGAAGCGGCAGTTCCGACGGCTCAGACTGGCTGGGGATTTCGATTACACGAGGTAGCTGACGCTGGCGGAGGTCCTCGCGAAGGTTTGACACTTCGTCGGCAAGACGCAAGCACCGATTCCGCTCTGCGGTGGGGAGTGTGATGGACTGGTTGGAGCAAACGACGCACAGGCTGGCGGCAAGATCGATTAACCGCCCCAGCAGGGCGATGGCAACGTTCATCTGAGCGACCAATAGCCGCGGGGCATCAGAGTGGAGCAGTTGCTGTCGCGCTCTGGAAGTACCCAGCGCTGAATACCTGGCAATTTCCTTTTCCACTTTGCCGCTGACAAGATCGTCAGCAGCAATCTGCCGTAAGACATCTTCAACGGCCTGCAATCTGCTGTCGATGGCGACGCTTAAGAAATCCTTAGGCCGTATGCGGTGAAAAACGTATTCGACGACAATCGTTACAGCCGCGCCAAGAGCGAGCGACCCGCAAGCCCAGAGCGTGCCCTCGGTGCGCGCCTCAACCGAGAGTTGAGTTGCATCCCAGAGTGGGATGATGCCGGCAAGGACCGCGCCAAAGAAGACGGCGGTGAACGGATCGGGAATGACGCTGAGGAGATAGAACGCCAGGAAGAGTGAAGCCGTATTCAAGAGAAAGTGAGTGAGGGGATCAGCGAGCATGATCATGACCCCGAGTGTCATGCACATTGTTCCAGCTGCAGCGATGATCACAAGCCTGATACCGCTCCGCAGCGTTGTTCTCCGACTCTCGTGGCTGACAAAGAAGGCGGAGAGGGCGCCCAAATACCCCAACGGGATACGGAAGGTCATCACCAGCACCATGGTGATGGTGGCCGCGATCGTAATGCGCGCTACTAGCCATGCGCGGCCGGGATAGGGAGCCAGCTCGTTCCTAAGGAACTGCCAGAACCAGGCGTTGGCGGCGGCCAGCCCTCCCGACCGAGGCACTGCTGGTAGCGCCTGTTCCTCAGACGACATAGGCTACTGGGTCCCTGAAGAATCGCCCGGCCGAATGACGACAACAGCCGATTCACTGAGCCGAAAAGGTTCTGTCTCAGTCGCCAGAATGCGCACGCGCACCGGAAAACGTGTGGCTAGATGTACCCAGTTGAGTGAGCGTTGCACATCGGGAAGCGAGGTAGAAAGCGATCCAACCTGGGTCGAGTCCGGTTGTACTCCGTGTCCGATGCTGTCCACTACGCCGTGGTATCGCACATTGGGACGAGAGAGCACATAGACGTCAGCGCGCATTCCCGGCTTGATATGCTTCAGTTGAGTTTCGCGGAAGTTAGCCACAACCCACCAAACGCGCGTGTCAATCAGGGTGAATACCTGCTGGCCGGTGCGAGCGTACGCGCCCTGCGAAATGGTGAGGTTGGTCACGAGCGCATCGAAAGGCGCATAGACACGGCAGTTGTTCAGGTTGTATTCGGCGGTACTGATGGCGGCCGCCTTGCCCTCGCGTTGCGCCGTGTAAGGCTCAAGCGTTAACACGCTGTGCTGCGACTGGGCCAACTTTTCGCGGCTCTGTCGCGCCTCCGCTTTTGCCTGTTCATACTCTGCCCTCGCCGACACTACTTGGGCCTCTGCCTGCGTAGCCTGCGCACGCGCCTCATCGACTGAGTCTTGCCGCGCCTTGACCTTCGTCCTCGCCTGATCCACCTGATCCACCGTGACAAACTGCTTGGCAAGCAGGGGTTCGAGGCGATGCAGATCGCTAGTGGCATACTGGAGCTCGGCCTGCGCGCTCGCCAGCGCCGCATTGGCCTTGGGGACATTGGCCTCCGCCTGTTTGACGGCTGCAGCAGCATGATCGACACTCGCGGCCGCGCTGTCGGTACTTGCCCGAGCTGCCCCCACGGCACTCTTTTCCGAGGCGATGGTCCGGGTCTCGTCAACGATCTGGCCCTCCAGCGTGCTTTGCTCGGAACGCGCACGCTCCAGCGCATATTGGTACGGACGGCAATCGATCTCGAACAGCAGCCCACCCTGTTTGACAAATTGGTTATCTTGCGCGGCGAGATGGGTAATGGGACCGTCAACCTGAGGAACGATGCCTATGAAATTAGCAAATACCTCAGCATCGTCGGTGCGCGGGTATCTGGTGGTTATTGTCACCGCCAAGAGACCGGTGATCAAGGCGGCAACGGGAATCGCCACGCTCACGATTTTCCCGAGTCGCTTGCGCTGTTCAGTGGTTTCAGCGGTGGTTTTAGCGGTTTCGTTCTCAGACATGGCGCCTCCTACCCGATTCAGCTGAAAAACAACAGCCAGATCGAGAACGTAAAGAACGCGGCCAAAGACGGATATATCAGGGCCAACGGTGAAAGTTCCTTCTCGAAATTCGCGCGCACAAAAAGAAGACGCACGAGGATGGTCAACGCAATGCCAACGACTCCGCAGAGAATCCAAGCCGGGAAAAACGACCCCAATACATTCAAAGAAGGCGCCCGGGAACAGCCTGCTGATCCTAGGATAAGACAGGCGCACATCGCTATCACTGCGTGGAATCTAACGGGACCGAGGTATAGGTACATCTTCATGTCACGGAACCTTCACATGAAGCAGATCGCCCGTTTGATAGGCCAGAGAGGCCAACGCGGTTAGTAGTTGAGTACGCGCGTCTACATCAGCCGCACGGGCATCCGCCAACAGCCGCTGCGCGGTTACTACATCGATTTGGGTGCGCAGACCGTAGTGGTACGACTCTACCGCAGCGCTGTAGGATTCGCTTGTCGCCTCCAGCAATGCCGTCGCTGCCTTCTGCTGGCGGAGTGCCGTTCTGGCTGTCGCGTAAGCAGACCACACCTCATTTTCGATTTGATTGCGGATCGACTCAACGTTCGCAGCCGCTTGCTTTTGATCGGCACGCGCCTTGGCCAAGCGATTTTCCCTGGCTAAGCCGTCAAACAACGTCCAGTGCAGACTGAGTGCCGCAAACCAGGTCGTTCCAGTCGGCGAGTACACCCCAGGCAAGTGTATCTGCACTCCGTACGAACGAGCGATCCCCACATTGCCCTCTACTTGAATTGTCGGAAAATATGCCTTTTGCGCAACATTCACACCCGCGTCCGCGGCACGAAGCTGCGCAACCTGTTGCATCAGATCGGGCCGCAGCGAGAGCGCCTTGTCTATGGATGTCTCGACCGTGTCGGCGATGCCGTCAGGCAACTTAAGGTTTTGAAGACCTTCCACCTGGAACTGAGCTGCCGGATCAACGCCCATGGAGACTGCCAGATCGCCATGCGCAATCTCCGTTGCCCCGATTGCTGACTGCAGGTTGTAATCTGCAAAGGTAGCGGCACTGCGGGTTTCGAGTACGTCGGGCAAGGTTCCCAATCCGCTTTGCAGGCGGGCTTCCGCCGCCTGCTGTACGGTCTGCGCATCCTTCAGGTTCGCTCTAGCTGCATCTTCCTTCCCTTTGGTGTCCAGCAGCTTGTAATACGCTTGCATCACCTGGAAAATGATTTTGCGGTGCGTGTCATTGAACTGAAAATTAGCTGCCAGGAGATTGCTCTTGCTGGCGGATATCTCGCCGGAGCGCCCGAGATCAAAGATTGTGTAATCGAGAATAAAAACCGGAGAGTATGTGTATTCGGTCTGCCTCTGAAAGCTGTTGCCAAAGAAGATCTCCGCCTGGAAAGTGCTTGCCACGACTGCGGCTGCCAGCGTGGGATACAGGGTAGCTTTGGAAATTCCCAGATCGCCGGCTCGGGCCTTGGCGTTCTCCCAGGCAACGCGCGTGTCCGGATTATTCTGCTCGGCGATGTTCACCAACTCTGCGAGGGTGTAGACCTTCGCCGGGTCGATGGGAACAGACGGGCGGGTCACCTGCGGCGGTGTTAATTGTTGCTTCGCTGCTGAAGCATCCCAAGGATGATTGGGAACCGTAGGCGCTGATTGACCGAAAACCATACTTTCCGCGGCCAGCATGCCGAGCATGATTGTTCGTCTAGGAAAACGAAGCATCCCTCACTTCCATCCTCGGGCCTCAGCTCCAGGTTCTCCGAATATGAGCACACTAAATCCGCGGCAACTCGCTTCAGTCAAGAGATTCCGCAAAAACGCGAGGAGTTGGCCACCATCAGGACCCTGTTCTTGGCAATAATGGACGTTATGAGAGCGTTTGCTGGCCTGGATCTCCCGTTCTGTCGGAACGTCGGCTCGCCCCTTTGCTGGCATCGGTTCAGTGTCTTGAAGACATCGAAATAGCAGTAGACCTTGGCGCTGTAGCGTGCCCACATTTCTGGATTGCGGTTTGCAGCCAAGTTGGGGAGGTTGAGCCAATGAGTCCCTCTGGTTCAACAAAGCATGTAGTGATCGTGGGCGGGGGCTTTGCCGGTCTCGGCTGCGCCCTCAAGCTAGCCAAAAGCGATGCCGTCCGAATCACGCTCATCGACAAGAATAACTACAGCCAGTTCCAGCCTCTGCTTTACCAACTAGCCACCGCTGTGCTGGGCACCGACGATGTCGCCGCACCCCTTCGTCACTGTTTTCGCGGCCACCCTAATGTAGATGTAAAGATGAGCGAGGTTACCAACGCCGACCCCAAGACTCGCACGGTCACCACTCGCGATGGCAAGAGTTACCAGGGGGACTTCCTGGTGCTGGCGGCGGGTTCGCAGGCGAATTTTTTCGGCACACCGGGAGCAAAAGAAAACGCGTTCCCACTCTACTCCGTGGAAGACGCCCAACGGCTGCGCTCCCGTATCCTGGCTGTCTTCGAGGAGGCCGACTGCAACCAAACGCTTGTGGAGCAAGGCGCGCTGAATTTCGTGGTGGTCGGGGGAGGACCTACGGGTACGGAAGTCGCTGGAGCGTTGGCCAGCATGATCAACCACACCATGACGCGCGAATACACGGACCTCGCGGTCCAGCACGCCCGGGTTTATCTGATCGACCACGGGCATGCCCTGCTTGCGGCATTTCCTGCGGAGGCGCATGACTACGCCGCGCACGTCCTCCAACGGATTGGTGTGCAGGTAAAGCTGGGCATGGCGGTGAAAGAGGTGATGCCCGATCGGGTATTGCTCTCAGATGGAAGCTCGATTCCAACACGCACCGTGGTTTGGGCGGGCGGACTTATGGCATCCCCTCTGGCCGCCAATTCCGGGCTGTCGCGGGGACACGGCGGGCGAATTGAAGTTAGGCCCGACCTCACGGTCGAGGGCTTTCCCGGCGTCTACGTCCTCGGTGACTTTGCCAACATTCCCAGCGCGGACAACGAGGCGTTGCCGCAACTGGGTTCAGTGGCCCAGCAGTCCGGGGTGTGGGCTGCCAAGAACATTCTGGCTGAAGTCGCCGGCCAGGCTCGAACCGATTTTCATTATCACGACAAAGGAATCATGGCGATGATCGGCCACGACGCGGCTGTGGCGGCGGTAGGAAGGAAAAGGCATGAGCTCGACGGACCGCTCGCCTTCGCTGCATGGATCGGCGTACACGCTCTTCTAATGAGGGGGACGAGGGCAAAAATTGAAGCCTTTGTCGATTGGGCTTGGAGCTATTTCAGCAGAACTCAGCCCATTCAGGTCTTGGACCGCGCCGATGAAGGACGCATCGACTGGGATGAAGCCAAGGAAAAAGAAGATTCCAGGATTTCGCCGGCTGCCTAAGACGCTGCCGACTTGAGAACAACCATCGAGGGGGTCAGTCATGCTTTTGAAGAACAAAGTCGCTATTGTCACCGGTGGCAACAGTGGGATCGGGAAAGCCATTGTGCTCACACTGGCCAAGGAGGGCGCGAACGTCGCCATTGACTACATCTCCCACGAAATCGCGAGCGATGTGCTCGCAATAGAGATAGCGGCATTGGGTGATCAAGCGTGCTGTGTGGACGCTGACGTTAGCCTGGTCGCAGATCTCGAGAAGCTGATTGACACCACGGTCAAGAAGTTCGGAAGGCTCGACATCATGGTGAACAACGCCGGCGTCGAGACGCGTACATCCATCCTTAATACGACCGAGGAGCAGTACGAGAAGGTTCTGAAGGTCAATTTGAAAAGTGCTTTCTTTGGAACTCAGCTTGCCGCCAAACAAATGATCAAGCAGGGTGGTGGGGGGCGCATTATCAATATTACATCGGTTCACGAAGATTGGCCCATGCCCGGCAATATCGCTTACTGCCTCTCCAAAGGCGGCATGCGGATGCTCACACGCACCGCCGGCGTCGAGCTGGCTCCGCACAACATCCTGGTTGCGGGCGTGGGGCCAGGAGCAGTCGCCACACCCATTAACGTCTCGACCATGGAGAACCCAGCCAAGATGGCAAAGCTGGACTCTGCCATACCACTGGGACGCATGGCGCAGCCTCAGGAAATCGGCAGCGTGGTCGCGTTTCTTGCCGGCGGCGGCGCGAGCTACGTCACTGCAACGACCATCTTCGCCGATGGCGGTCTCATGGAGAGCAGCCCGGGGCTCTGAGGGGAGGACATCGATGGCAGGTAATTACGACGTCATCATTATTGGGAGCGGGGCCGGTGGCGGCACTCTGGCCCGCCAATTGGCTCCCACAGGAAAACGCATCCTGATCCTCGAGCGAGGCGACTGGTTGAAGCGTGAGGCCCTGAACTGGGACGCCAAGGCTGTTTTTGTCGAGAACCGATATATCTCTCCCGATACCTGGTACGACAATCACGGAAAGGCTTTCCAGCCACAGATTCACTACTTTGTCGGCGGCGCCACCAAATTGTATGGCGCGGCGCTCTATCGCTTGCGCAAAGAAGATTTTGGACTATTGCGTCACCACGACGGGATCTCCCCGGCCTGGCCCATCAGCTACGAGGAAATGGAGCCCTATTACACGAGAGCCGAGCAGATGTACCAGGTTCACGGCGAGCGTGGCGTGGACCCGACGGAGCCTCCTTCGAGCGCACCATATCCCTGCCCGCCTGTATCCAATGAGCCGCGCATCCAGCAGCTCTTCGACGACTTGAAGAAGGCGGGCTTTCATCCTTTCCACGCCCCGTGTGGAGTCATGCTCAGTGAGAAGGATATGGCTCGCAGCAAGTGTATACGCTGCCAGACCTGCGATGGGTTTCCCTGCTTGGTTCACGCCAAATCTGATGCCGAAACGATTGGGATCCGGCCGGCCCTGGACTATCCGAACGTCACGCTGCTTCGGAACTCCAAGGTCCTCAAGCTCAACACGAACGCAACCGGCACGTCGGTGAAAGAAGTGCTGGTGGAGCGTGACGGGGGAACCGAGAAGTTCAGCGGCGACATCGTCGTAGTCTCCTGCGGGGCGGCGAATTCAGCGAAGCTGCTGCTGATGTCTGCGAACGACAAGCACCCTAATGGTCTCGCTAACGGCTCAGACCAGGTTGGGCGAAATTACATGTTCCACAATTCAACGGCAGTGCTTGCAATTTCAAAGGAGCCGAACCCAACGTTCTTCCAAAAAACCCTCTGCCTGAACGATTTTTACTTTGGTATGGAAGGTTTCGACTACCCGATGGGAAACATCCAGATGGTCGGAAAATCGGTCGGGGAGATGTACAAAGGCGAGAAGCCCCTTGAGACCAAGCTCGCCCCGTTAGGAACGCTGGATGACGTTGCCCACCACGCGGTCGACTTCTGGCTCGGCACCGAGGACCTGCCGGATCCGAACAATCGCGTTACGGTTGCCAAAAACGGAAACATCACACTGACTTACACCCCCAATAACCAAGTCCCCACAAAGAAGCTGTACGATAAGTTGAAGTCCATGATCAGCCACTTGGGCTTGCATCCCGACCATCTCATTCCTCGCTGTGCGTATCTCAAGAACGAAATTCCCGTCGCAGGGGTCGCTCACCAAGCGGGGACATGTCGCTTCGGAAAAGATGCGGACGCCTCGGTCCTTGACGTTAACTGCAAAGCTCATGAACTCGACAATCTGTATGTAGTCGACACCAGCTTTTTCGTCAGCATCGGCGCAGTGAACCCCTCGCTTACTGCCATGGCTAATGCGATTCGCGTGGGTGAACACTTGACCGAGCGATTGAAATAGAACGCGACTCGCTTCCGTCTCCGGAGTGTTTTTGATCCTTATTGCACCGCCAATTCCTGCCGAGTCTCCCACCTGCGGAAGTTCGAAGACCGGATTCTGACGATGCCGCGGCGAACTGAAGTTCTTCTTATCTATTTGGCCGGACTCATTCAGGGGTTGGCGTTGGTTACGTTTCCTGCTGCCAGTTCCATTTTCACCAGTCCTCACGGGTACGGTTTCAGTGCCTCACTCTATGGAATGATGTTTATCCCGCAAGTGGTACTGGCAATTGTCGCTTCGAGCCTTGGTCCGCGTCTGGCTCGCCGCTGGACCCTCAAGCACGTACTCATTGCGGGCTTGGCCGCCGATCTGGTTGCGATGACTCTGCTGTCGCTCAGTCGCTTTCTGCAAGGTGTCCCCAGCGCCGCCTATGGCATTCTGCTCGTTGCCACAGGAGCATTGGGGTTCGGGTTCGGAGCAGTTGTCATGGCGACGAACACCTACGCGCAGGTTTTCTCCCCAGGACGAGAGAACCGTGCAGTCCTTGTGCTGAACACATTGCTCGGCGCCGGCACCGCCCTGGC
>Ga0126381_100008170_pt1 | contig 11687 bp, 9 predicted proteins | sample PanSoiMetPlot_28_FD_96465 | JGI IMG/M metagenome (GOLD analysis project Ga0126381, IMG submission 96465) | Tropical forest soil microbial communities from Panama - MetaG Plot_28 | ecosystem: Environmental > Terrestrial > Soil > Tropical forest > Bulk soil | place: Panama | collected 2016-02-17 | reverse complement strand
TGCACAATTCATGTGTTTCACGGGCGTTTCGGCGGCGGCGTGTTTTTTTTCCTTTTTCCCCTGCAAAACAGTGCAACGACAACCAGGCCAACAGTTCTAGGCGACGGAATTCAAAAGAGTTAGGTTGGCACGCCAATTGCAGTATTTAAGGCCGTTTTTGAGTGCCTAACACCGCGCACGCAGTTATCGTGTCTGCGGACAGGGGAAAGCAGTATTTACAGGTTATCTGGCTCCACACAGATTTGGCGGACGATTAGGCGATCGACCGATATTTGAGTCTTTCGCGTGTTTCAATTTTTGCTTTTGAGATTCCGTCCCGGCCCCCCAGGCTCATCGGCCCAAACAAATTGAGTAGGCGCGCCCGAGCTTCGCTTGTTGTGGAGCGCAAGCGGAATTGCGCCTGATTTGACCCTATGCGGCTCCCCATTAGATCGCGCATGCGGTCGCGCTTAACCCAAATTCACCATATGGAGATTTTCAAGTGAACAAAATCGTATGCACTCTTACAGCAGCCTTAGTCCTCGTCTCTGGCTCTGCATATGGCCAGAGCACGTCGCAATCCACCAAAGACAAACAGGCTAAGCATCAACTGAAGGACAGCCAGATGGATAAGGTCACCGCGGCGGGCGAAGAGCAATCTTCGATTGCCACGAATGGCTCGACCGTAACGGCGAACAGCACCGGCACGGTAAGCCTTTCGGGTGCCGCTCTTCAGGGAGCTTCCGGTGTCAACATCGTGAGTTCCAGCGACGCCATGGTAGGCAATGGGGCCAACGTCTATGACGGAAGCCTGAGCGCCGCAGGGGCAAGCACTACTGGCACTAAAGTAGATCAGTCGAACGTCATTACGCAGACGACTGACTCGACTGCCACTCTGAAGGGTTATGAGAAGGGCGCGAATGTGTCTCTGGACAAGACAACTTCGTCCAGCATCGACAAGACCCACAGCGATACGAATAGCCTGACCACTTCCTTCAGCCACAATGCCTCGGAAACCGCGAGCTACACGGACAACGTCTCCAAGTCGTCCAGCGACACGTTCAGCAAGTCGGATACGAAGTCCATAACTGACAACTCCTCTTCGATGAAGAGTTCCTCGTTCAATGAGAGCAACTCCAGATCGAATACCGACTCCAAGACCCTTAACGCTTCTGCGGCGAAGTCAGCGAGCGTATCGAACAACTACAGCGCAAATGCCTCGCTGTCTGCGTCAGCGTCGAAGTCAAACAGCTACTCAAACACCAACAGTGCGTCGGCTGCGCTGGGTGCCTCTCTGAACGCTTCGGCGGCAAAGACACACGCGTCGAACGACACGGGGACGGCAAGCGGCACGAATAACACTACCTCCTCCACTGGTACCGGAAGCGGCTCCACGAACCAAGGTACGACGGCATCAAACAATACCTCCAGCGGCGGCGGAGCTTCATCCGGCGGCACTGGCAACACTTCACATAACATGACGACGACTGGTACTGGCTTGGCCACAAACTCTACCAACGACTCGTCCGGGACATCGGCGTCAAACTCCAGCGATAACAAGAGCCTGACGGCGAGCCTCAACGCGAGCGCCATGAAGAGCAGCTCAACGAACGCATCGAACTCGGCGAATGCCAGCCTCGACGCTTCGGCGGCCAAGAGCGATGTCTTCTCGGCATCGGATTCGGCGAATGCCAGCCTCGCGACAACCTCCAACAAGGCGTCGATGTCGTCGAATACGGAGAGTGCAAGCAAGTCCGATTCGAAGACCAACGCGTTCGCTTACTCCAACACTCAGTCGCTTAGCGCTTCGAAGACAAACTCTTATACCAATAACAAGAGCGCGTCCGAGTCGGCGACCACCAGCACAACCGCTTCACTCACGAAGAGCAACAGTGAGTCGGATTCGCTGGTTGCTTCCAACAGCGACCACACGATCCTCTCCTACACGGGTCCAATTTCAATCGACTCCGCCTCCGCGCAGAACATCGCCGTCGACGGATCCACGATCTCGAACACTGCCAACTATTCCGTTACGCTCGCGGGAACAGCAGAGGAGAATGCAGCCGCTCTGAACCTCGTAAGCGCAGCCGGCGGTATGGTTGCCAATGGCGTCAACGTGGCACGTACGAGCAACATCAACACAACCCCGACTCTTACCCAGTCGAACGTAGTCACGCAGCACCACTAATTCGGAGCAGCGGCGTGGCAGGCCTCGCATGACCTTCCACGCCCGGCTTTCTTACGCAGTTCAAGGAGAGCTTTATGCGACGAATGTTAGTGATCGCGGGACTGACGCTGCTCACCACGGTGGGCATGGGTCAGACTAGGGCAAAACCAAAACCGCTGAGCGACACTGCGCTCGATCGAGTCACTGCTGGAGGAACGACTGGAGCTACCGGCAGCGGAACTATCAGTGCCGGCCTTAATAACGGAGTGGTTCAGTTCCAGGGGCAAGTGCCTACTGGGAATGGCCTGGTCTCCGGCGCCGGTACGATGTCATTCCAGAACGGGCCAATCAATACCACCAACAACGGCTCGATCAACATGAGCGGCAATGCTCAGCAAAACCTTACATCGCTGGTGAATATCACAGCGGTCAACTCAAACATCAGCGTTCTGCTCAATCTGAACGTGAATATCAACTCGACTGTCGGCACGCTCACACAGTCGAATGCGAAGCACTGATGATTGCGCATAGATCCATTCTCGTTGCCTGCGTGATGTCTCTTGTTCTCCTGCCCTCCGTGGTTCTCGCTCAGGGAATCGTCGAAGAGGAGACGCAGGGGAACAAGGGCATCCGCAGCCTTAAAGAAATTCGCGGCGAGGGCGTGAGCCGGCAGAAGTGGGATATGAGCTGCGGAGCCGCTGCTCTGAGCACGCTGCTTACCTACGACTTCAAGGACAACACGCCCGAGTCCGCAATTGTCGTCTGGATTCTCCATCGTGTGGATCCGGTACGCGTGCGTGCGCGTGGCGGCTTTTCACTGCTTGATCTCAAGCGATTCGCACAGGCCCGCGGATACACTGCCGAGGGCTACGCCGACATGACGATCGAGGACCTCGCAACCCAGAAGACCTCGGTCATTACACCCATCCGTCTGAAGGGATTCGATCACTTCGTGGTCGTCAAAGGCGTTCAGGACGGACGGGTCATCATTGCTGATCCAGGCTTTGGCAACGTCACAATGAAGATCGATCGATTTCAGAAACTGTGGAACAACGGAATCATCTTCGTCGTCACTCCTCCGGATCAAAGAATGATCACGCAGAGGAGAGAGACTATAGCGTCCAGAACTCTTCCCGATGAGACTATTATTTCGCGTTCCGTCGGGGTCGCAGCTCCCAGTAATCCTCTTTATTAGCTGGAAAGGCGGGCCAGATGTCTTCACGTATTCTTCTCAAGGTTCTACTTATTGCGTCGCTTTGCACCGTACCCGCAGTAGCACAAACTACTACTACAGTTGCAAGCAACAGTGCGCCTGCACAGGCTCAACAACCCTCACGAGATCCCGTCGACATCAAGCTTCAGGAAGCGCTTCGCGAGCGCGACGCCATCATCCGCAACCTCCTTGAGCGCGTGCAAGAGCTCGAGTGGAGGGTAAATGGAGGATTCACCACACGGCCCGTCGACTACGCCAGCGGTCGATCAGCGGCCGATACTCTGAACCGTGCCGTGACTTCCCCGGCCTACTCCGTGGTTTCCAACGCAGGCTATGACGCTGAAGAGAAGGAGGCCAGTGAGGCTCTGGACCGCGCACTGCTCGTCCGCGGAGGCATTCTCGTTCCCAACGGAACTCTGGAGATCGACAACACGACCTCGTACTTCAGCAGCTCTTCCGATCACCTCACCGTCAACGGCTTCGCGCTTCTGCCTATTCTGGTCGTCGGGGATATTACATCTCAGCGGCTCCGCAAAGACGTGCTGATGCCTACGTTCACGACCAGGCTCGGTCTTCCTGGCAAGCTCGAGTTCGATACGACCATCCCTTACGGCTACGAGCTCGTCCGCACAGTTGACGCTAATAACGTGCAGACGTCTGCCAGTAATTTTGGGCTTGGAGATATCCAGTTTGGCGTGTCGCGCCAGCTTTTGTTTGAGAAGGGCAAGAAGCCGGACCTTGTCGCTAATGTGCGATTCAAGACAGTCACGGGCGTAGACTCCTTCGATCTGACGAGCACACAGAACTCTCTTGGAACCGGCTTCTACTCCACTTCGGGGATTCTCACGGCGGCCAAGTCGAGCGATCCGGTGGTCTTCTTTGGGAGTCTTATGTACACATACAACATTCCTGGCGATCACACGATTCCCGACCCCAACAATCCTGGCTCAACCACAGTCGGGCACTTCCATCCCGGCAGTGCCGTCGGATTCCAGGTCGGCTCAATCATCGCCATGAACCCGGAGACCTCGTTCACGCTGGGCTGGGATCAGCGCTACACTTTTGCCACCAGCTTGAACGGCCAGCACATGGCTGCCTCATATCTGAATGAGGGAACGCTTCGCCTCGGAACTACCTACGTCTACGCTCCGGGAAAGATACTCGACCTGAGCTTTGGCGTCGGACTTACGCCGGACACTCCGAACCTTCAGTTCTCAATCGGGTTCCCGGTTCGATTTGGTTTGTGGAAGCCCGCCCCGAAGAGTTTTTAGTCCCATCGCAGCTACATTTTCTTCAATGTTGACGATGGAAATGACAATCTCTTGACGGCGCGATGACACATGTTCTCCGTAGTTTCGACTAACGTTGTGACCGTGGTGAGGCTGGCAAAGTGTCAGTCCACACCGCTTTCCCCGCTAACGACGAAGAGTAGTCCCGGGAGAGCGAACCCAAGCACTTGAGGCGATGGAGCAGATTGGGCGACGCTCCGTCGCCTCTTTTTCGATTGGGCTCAGTGTCAAGCAAGCGCGCTACCTGTCATCAGAAGGGATTGCAGAGTCATGTCCTCGAGAAAGCAAATCTCCAGACAGATTGAGACAATCCTTCCCATCTCGGTTGATCCCGCGGAATGCCTTCGACAGGTGCAGAGTGCTGTGAGAGCCAGATGACTGTTCCGAGTCAGCTCGAGGCCCGATGCAACAAGCGCGGCATACAGGTCGATGGCCGACCGGGGCTGTATCTCAAGGTGGACCTCCATGGTTGTGGGAGAGAGAGGCTTTCTGTGGAATACCCAGCCGCCGCACTCGTGGATTGTCGTGGCCAGATGAAACAGCAGGCCGTCTCGCTCCGCGTAGCTGAAACCCTCAATATTAAGAGAAAGCGATTGCATCGAATCTCGCGGCCGCCCGATCTGTGTCATTAAGCTGTTTCATCGGAACTGAAAGCTTGTCGCGTTATCGTCTACGCGGTACGGTGGTCATATGACGGTTGAGTGTTACCGTCGAGGCAGGAGGCACGAAACCAGATGGTGCTTGGCATGGGGTCTGACCTCATCGAGATCAACCGGATTGCAGAGAGCATCGAGAGATTTGGCGAGCGCTTTCTGCGACGCGTCTTTACAGAAGCCGAGATTGCCTTCTGCCAACGCAAACTAAAACACGCGGCTGAGAGCTTCGCGGCCCGCTTTGCCGCCAAAGAAGCCGCGGCCAAGGCTTTGGGCACGGGAATCAGCAAAGGGATTAGCTGGCTTGAGATCGAGGTACGACGCGAGCCCGGCGAAAGACCGATGCTCTTTCTCAGCGGCCGAGCCTCAGAGCGGGCTGAGGCCATGGGAGTGCGGCGGATGCATCTGACCCTGACCCACAGCCGAGATCTCGCGATGGCGGTCGTATTGGTGGAAGATTAGGTCCCATCCTCGTCTCCCGCCCGCGCCGGGAAATCTGAAACCGGCATCGAGAATCCGGCATCTATCGAAGATAAAGACGGTTATGGAGGCGGTGCGGCGGCAGTCTCTTGCGAGAAACTCCGGCGGAGTGATGTATCCTCTGATTGAACGGACACCTGCTGCTGTGTCACGAGAGGACGAGCCGCCCGGCAACGCTTTCGCCGAACCGGATCGCCTGAAAGGAATCAAGTTCGAAGGAGAGCTATGCCCAGTCAGCAGGAGGTCAGATGGTCGCAATTGAAAATCGGCTTGATCGTACTCCTGGCGACCATCATCCTTGTCACATTTCTGTTCCTCATGACCAGCTCCTCCGGTATCGGCATCTTCTCGCACAAGATGACCATCACGAGCTACTTTGAGAACTCAGCGGGTCTCAAAGAAGGTTCACCAGTGAACCTGCAAGGTGTCACCATCGGCACGGTGAAGAGCGTCACGGTCGTCACGACGCCGGACCGCAAACTGACGCCAGTCAGAGTCATCATGAGAATCAACGAGAAGAACGCAGGCGATCTCAAGAAGGACTCGAAGGCTGGCCTGACGACAATCGGAGTACTCGGTGACACCGTGGTGGACATCAATAGCCAGTTTGCCGTGGGGCCTCCTCTGCAAGATGGCGATGAACTAAAGACACTGGAAACACCCAGCCTGACGGATGTCGTCAAGGCGAGCCAGGGCACAATCGAGAGCCTGAACATCATTCTTGCAAAGATGAACTCGATTGTGGACAACCTGCAGTCCGGCAAGGGATCCATTGGCCAGCTCATCAACAACCCCGACCTCTACAACAAACTCAACGGTACCGTCGATGAGTTGCACAAGCTCACCGTCAATCTCAACCAAGGCAAGGGATCAGTCGGCAAGCTGATCAACGATGACGAACTCTACAATCGGTTGAACGGAACCGCAGGAAAGCTGGAGACGATCGCCGATCAACTCAACAGCGGCAAAGGAACTGCTGGCAAGCTGTTGAAGGACGAGACTCTCTACAACAACCTGAACTCCGCGCTGGCTCATGCCAATTCCCTGCTCGCCGATGCGGACGCAGGTAAGGGAGGACTCGGACTCTTCCTTAAGGATCCGAAGTTTCGGGAACAGTTGAGCGACACGCTGAATCAGGTTGACACTCTCACCAAGGGAATCAATGAAGGCAAAGGAACGATTGGAAAGCTCGCCACCGACGATGCTGCCTACACCAATCTCAATCGTCTGCTTGTCGAGAGCACGAATCTGGTGACAGCGATTCGCCAAGACCCGAAGAAGTACCTGGTGATTCACCTGAAAATCTTCTAACTGGCATTTTTCCAACGCAGCAACGACAACTGAGACAAAGGGATAGGTTGCTCGTCGCATAAGAAAATCTGGCATTTTCGCAGAAGCCGGAGTATCGTGCCGCCATCGGGTCTTAGGCTCCAACCCACTGCCCGTAAATTAAAGGAGTGCCATGAAATTCAAGGCCGCCGCTTCATTGCTGGTGCTATCTAGTGTCATGTGCCTGGGCCAGTCGATTGTCTTAGATGAGATGGCGCCCGGCCCCACCTCAGAGCCGAAGAAGCCGATGAGCTTCGACCTCTCCGGCATCGACAAGACAGTTGATCCCTGCGTCGACTTCTATCAGTACGCCTGCGGCAACTGGAAGAAGACCAATCCCATTCCCGGCGACCAGGTCCGCTGGGGCCGTTTCAACGAGCTGAGTGAGCGCAACTCGTGGCTGCTCTACAACGAACTCAAGGCTGCTGCAGACTCGCCGAAGACGCCCCTGCAGAAGAAGTACGGTGACTACTTCGCGGCCTGCATGAACGTCGAACTGGCGAACAAGCTCGGCGCGAAGCCCATAGAGCCCATGCTCAAGACAATCGCCGCCTGGAACGATAAAAAGAAACTGGCTTCCCTGCTCGACGACACCGAGAACAGATACGGACTCCCGTTCTTCTTTATCTTCGCTTCCGGACAGGACCAGAAGGACTCGAGCAAAGAGATTGGAGAGCTCGACCAGGCTGGGCTTGCGCTTCCCGACCGCGACTACTACCTCGACCAAGACGACCGCTCGAAGAAGATTCGCACCCAGTACGTCGAGCACGTCACGAAGATGTTCGTTCTGCTGGGAGACACTCCCGAACAGGCAGCCGCTGAGGCAAAGAGCGTCCTAGATATTGAGACGGCGCTTGCGACCGGCTCCATGTCGCGGGTGGACCGCCGCACCCCGGCCAATCGCTACCACGTCATGACGATCGACCAGTTGCAGGCGCTTACACCCGACTTCGACTGGAAGGTCTACATGGCAGCTAAGAAAGAGAGCTCCCTGAAGACGGTTAACGTCCTCCCACCAGACTTCTTCAAAGCCTTCAACCAGCAACTCGAGTCCGCCGACCTCAATGCGCTCAAGAGCTATCTGCGGTGGCATACGGTGCATCGTTACGCTCCGGGACTGGGCGACGCATTCGACACAGAAAACTTCCGATTCTTCAGCGCGACACTTAACGGACAGAAGGAGCCGACGCCGCGCTGGCGACGGTGCACACAACAGACTGACCGCGCCCTCGGCGAGGCGGTCGGACAGGACTGGGTTGCCCAGAACTTTCCGCCGGCAGCCAAGGCCAACATGGAGAAGCTAGTCGCAGCCCTCAAGAAAGCGCTTGCACAAGACATTCAGAACCTTGACTGGATGAGCGACACTACCAAGGCCGAGGCTGAGAAGAAGCTGGCCGCCTTCCGTCAGAAGATCGGATACCCCGAGAACTGGCGGGACTACTCGTCGCTCGAGATCAAGCGAGACGATCCCGTAGGCAATTTCGGTCGGGTCGCCGCCTTTGACGACCATCGCCGCCTCTCCAAGATCGGCCAGCCAGTCGACGAGAAGGAGTGGACGATGACGCCGCCGACAGTCAACGCCTACTACCAGCCGTCGATGAACGACATCAACTTCCCTGCCGGTATCTTGCAACCGCCGTTCTATGACTTCAAGGCCGACCCCGCGGTGAACTTCGGCGGAATCGGCGTCGTCATCGGCCATGAGATGACGCATGGCTTCGACGACCAGGGCAGCCAGTTCGATCCCAAAGGTAACGTTCGCAGCTGGTGGACAACTGACGATCGCAAGAAGTTCGACGCGCGCACGGATTGCGAAGTTAACGAGTACGGCAGCTTCGAAGTCGCCCCCGACCAGAAGTTGAACGGGAAGCTGACCCTCGGTGAGAACACCGCCGACAACGGAGGTCTCCGCATCGCCTATCAGGCCCTAATGGAGACTCTCGCCACGGACGGTACTTCTGTGGACAGCAAGATCGACGGCTACACTCCGGCTCAGCGCTTCTTCATCAGCTTCGGCCAGGTGTGGTGCCAGAATCAGACCGAGCAGATCGCCCGGGTGCTGGCAAAGACTGATCCGCATTCGACCGGCCAGTGGCGCACAAACGGCAGCGTTCAAAACTTCGACGCATTCGGCAAGGCCTTCGGCTGCAAGGTTGGCCAGCCGATGATGCCAACCAATGCGTGCCACGTCTGGTAAATGCATCCCGTTGGAAAAAGGCCTGGGATAAACCCCAGGCCTTTTTCGTTCTGAAGCCGTCCAAAAGTCAGCATGTCTGTAGCTCAAGGTTGAGCCGGTGGAGGATTCTGTCCCGCGAAAGTGGCACAAAGTCGTTTCACCTTCTACAATGAGCCAAGGAATCTATCCCTAAAGAAATGCTCGCAGTGCGGTGATCCCAGGCGGTCGCCCGCGAGAATAAGGAAGCGCATGAAGTTGAGCAGGATCGGCCGGGTTTCAATGGCCTTGGTAGTGTCCGTGGCAATGGTTCTGGGGATGTCGGCGTGCGGTGGTGGCACTGTCGCTTATGTGTGGGTCCTTGGAACCCAGTACAACCAGGTCGTCGGCTATAAAGTCGACGATTTCACCGGCAACCTGACCACATCGCTCGGTTCTCCCTACTCGTCCAACGGGACGAATCCGGTTTCGGTCGTAGTCAAGGCGGGCGGGCGCTACGTGTACGTAGTTAACAAGGGAGTGCCGTCGTCGGGCAACAATCCCGGCACGCCTGGCAACATCTCGGTCTTCAGCGTGGGCTCCGGCGGCGTCCTTACGTTCCAGACGCAGTACACAAGCCGTGGCTCCAATCCGGTATGGGCTGCGATCGACGCGTCGGGAAACTTTCTCTACGTACTCGACACACTCTATCCGGACACGCCGGCCTTTCCCAATCCCAAGGGCAACGGCGACATTACAGTCTTCTCGATCGACCCCAATACTGGCCGCCTGCAGCTTGTGCCCAACCAGCAGATCAAGGACGCCAATCAGACGCAGCTGACCTTCTTCCCCGTCGGTCCCAAGCCGATCATGACGAAGCTCTCCGGCAGCGGCTGCCTGTTTACGGTTGACAGCGGAGACCAGACAATCTTCCCGTACGCGGTTGGTGCAAACGGTCAGCTTACCCTGACTGCAAACTCGACCATCACGACCGGCGCCGGCAACATCACTTCGATCAATACCAACGGCACCTACGTTTACCTCACCGATGCGGCTCCGACGCCGGACAGCCCCGGCGGCCGCATTCTCCCCTATACCGTGGGGGGCACTGGCTGCTCGCTCAACACACTGACCGGTGGACCGATCAACAACGTCGCCCTTACTTCCAACCCGTCGTACTCAATGGTGGATGCCCAGGGTAAGTTCCTTTACGTGCTGAATCGTTCGTCGACAAATAGCCAGAATCCGAACACAAGCTCCATCTCGGCCTTTAACATCGATCAATCGACTGGCAAGCTTCAGCCGATCGGCAGTGCGAACAACCCGTACGCGGTTGGTTCTGGCCCCGTCTGTATGGTGGAAGACCCTACAAAGCAGTATCTGTATACCTCCAACAATATCGACGGAAATGTGACCGGAAAGCGGATCAACCAGCAGAACGGCGAGTTGCAGGACCTGCAGCGCAACTCAACCTTCCCGGCAACGGGGCTGGCGACCTGTCTGACAATCAGCGGCAACGTCGACTAATGAGAACCGCCGCAGCGTCGACTGTCCGGGAGCCTCTTTAGGAGTTTTCCGGACGGTCGAATGTGGCGAGGTAGAAAAGATTGGTATCGGAGCAAAAAAAGCGCATGACGTTTCGTACGAAGGGCCGAGGGAAAATAGCCTCCATAGCCTCGATTCTGTCCTTAGCAATGGGGCTTGGCCTGACGGCATGCAGCGGAACCTACACGATCGGATACGTCTACGCGACCGCAGCGAAGAATACCGCTGGGCTTGTTAACGGCTACAAGATCGATTACCAGTCCGGCAATCTGACGACGCTAGAGGATTCGCCGATTCCCTCGGGCGGCAAGAATCCGGTCACAATCGTGGCAACGCCGAACAACAAGTTCCTCTATGTTGTTCACCGCGACGACTCCAGCGTCGTGCTCTTCGCAATTGGCACCGACGGTAAGATCTATCCGCAGACTACCTACAACGTGACGGGAAGCTTTCCTACCGCAGCAGCTGTGGATCCTGCAGGCAAGTTCCTCTACGTGACCTTCACCTATCAGAACTGCCCATTGACGGGGAATCCAACCTGCCAGCCTGGCGGCCAGCTCTACACACCGGCAAATCCTGGCCCAGGCGGTGTATCGATCTTCCCAATCAATTCGTCGGACAGCACGCTGGGAACTCCGTTGACCTTCAATCTCGGGCGCGCTCCTGTCGGAATCGCCGCGGCGCAGCGTAATTTCGTCTACGTCATCGCACAGGACTCTGCAACGACGGCGAACCTCTTCGGATTCTCTGCCAATCCTTCGAACGGCCAACTGACGCCGCTGCCCGGCGTGACAATCAACCCAGGCAATGTTGCCTCTACCGGTTATGCAGCAAGCACACAGCCCGGCGGCATTCTTGCCGACGCCTCGGGGAACCATCT
>Ga0126381_100008168_pt1 | contig 11689 bp, 10 predicted proteins | sample PanSoiMetPlot_28_FD_96465 | JGI IMG/M metagenome (GOLD analysis project Ga0126381, IMG submission 96465) | Tropical forest soil microbial communities from Panama - MetaG Plot_28 | ecosystem: Environmental > Terrestrial > Soil > Tropical forest > Bulk soil | place: Panama | collected 2016-02-17 | reverse complement strand
GCCGCACTCGACTTTTCCGGCGCACGATCATCCCGATGGAGAGGAAATTCTCGTTCTCGACGGCGTGTTCTCTGACGAACACGGCAATTGGCCTGCGGGCACGTACCTTCTCAATCCGGAAGGGTTTCGGCATACCCCATTTTCGGAACTTGGCTGCACCCTCTTCGTCAAGTTAAGACAGTTCGCGGGCCACGGACGACGTCACATGATCGTCGACACCCGCAAGTTACCTTGGGAGGCAACTCCGATTCGAGGCGTGACTCAAAAGCTTCTTTACGAACAGGTTGGGTTCTCTGACGTGGTGCTGCTGGAACATTGGAACCCCGAAACAGATGCCGGGACCAACGCGTACGAGCAGGGTGCGGAGTTGTTTGTCCTCGAGGGCGAGTTCACCGATGAAGCAGGAGCGTACGCTGCGGGATATTGGTTACGTCTTCCAGCCGGTTCGCGTCACCATCCTCGAACCACTCGAGGATGCATTCTCTACGTCAAGAAATCGGGGTTACAGTACCTGGAGTCAGCCGTAGCTCAACCGGGTACAAGCTAGTTCGCGCGCAGTCGCCTCATGCTATTTGACAGGTGCGGCCGTCCAGCAAACTAATTGGAGGCACTGATGTCGAATGGCTGGGCGCCGGAGGGCCGGCCCCGTTTCAGGGCTGCTGGAAGTAGAGATTTCCTCATCGGCGTGACTGTCAATGCGCGCTTCTGAACTCCCCGAGCGCTACACGACCCTAGCGATCGCTCTTCACTGGCTCATCGCGCTTATCGTGATCGCTCAGATTATGCTGGGCTGGTGGATGCAGGAGATACCCAAGGTTCCCGTCGGTCCACGAGTCAACGCGTTCAACCTGCACAAGTCGATCGGACTGACTGTTTTGCTCTTGATGGTCGTCCGACTTGCGTGGAGAAGCACGCATCGTCCGCCGTCACTGCCTTCGATGCCGGCGTGGCAAGCCATGGCCGCGCGCAGCAATCACTGGCTGCTGTATCTGTGCCTTTTCCTGCAGCCCCTGACTGGGTATCTCGGGTCGGCGGTCAGTGGCTATCCCGTCCTATACTTTGGCTTCGTCATCCCCGCCTGGGCAGCGAAAAATATTGCGCTCAAAGATTTCCTGAGCGTCGTGCATCTCACCACGAGCTGGGTGCTTGTCGCCGCAATTGCTTTGCATGTGGCGGCGGCGCTGAAGCATCAGTTCGCAGATCGCGATCAATTGATTTGGCGCATGTGGCTACGCCGGCCCAGAAGCCCGCTGGCTCCGACACAGAATCTGCGAACCGAAGAGGGAGCTAGGGAACCTCTGAAGGAGCCCCACGTGAGCCGCGTTTCTGGCGCAATGGCCTCAGATGCGCGGCGTCGCGGCGCAGCGAATAGTTGATCCTATTCGCGAGCCGCGCAACAAAGCAGATGAGGCCATTGCGCCGAAACCCGGATGGGACGGGGCTTTCCGCGCGATCTGCTTTGTCGCTCGGCTTGCCAATACCGCCTGGTATTGGCTTCGCCTTGCTTCGCGCATCTCATCCCGGAAAGCTACCGTCGCGGCCACGCGCGGCTTCTTCAGAGGTTCCTTAGCTTCCGCCACTGTTCTCAAGGACCTTAACGGTTTCCGCGTAGTCGCCGTCGCGGGCAATGTCGAGAGCCGTCTTCCCCCGGTCGTCCTTGAGACCGGGCTTGGCGCCGGCCGCAAGCAATCGCTTGACGGTGTCGGTCTTGCCGTAGCCGGCTGCCCACATCAGCGCGGTCAGGTCGTGCGCGTAGACCGCATTGGCGTCAACGCCGGCCTGCAGCAAGAGGACGACCACGTCCGTGTGCCCCTGACCTGCGGCATAAGTCATCGCGTTCTTTTTGAGCTGATCGACTGCCGCGACATCCGCGCCCTTGGCAAGCAGCGCCTGGGTGACTTCGGCATAACCTCCGTGCGCGGCCGCCATGAGAGGGGTGACGCCGTTGACGGCGGCCAAGTTGACGTCGGTTCCTGCGGCGATCATCTGTAGCGCAATTGCGGGACGATCATTTTTGAGCGCGATCAAAAGGACGGTCTCGCCAACGCGGTTACGCGCATTAACTGCAGCGCCGTCTGCGATGGCTTGCCTGACGCCTGCTTGGTCACCGGCACGGCCCGCGGCGAGCAGCCGAGCGTTGACGGAAAGGTCCTGTCCGATTGCGAGACCCTGGAAAACCAGCGCAAGCAAGACAATCCGAAAGATTATCCGCAGCATGATTGCCCCTTCTCCTTCAGGCGGATGGACGCGGCGACGCGTAGACGAAATTGCATTTCCGCGCCGGTTGGAATATAAACTATACCCCGAGTACGGGATTAAGCGCGCTTCGATCCCGTAAACACACTAAAAACAATCATCAGAGGAGACCTCCATGGCATCTCATATTCGCAACACAATAGCCGTCGCTGTTGCTGCCGCGCTCGGGATCGGTTTTGCCGCCTCTGTAACAGCACAAGAAGTATCGGGCGCCGCGACAACCACGTCCGCGCCAATGTCGTCGAACCTGATCCCGGTATCTCAAGCAATGCTCGATGGAGCTGCGTCCGACGCCAAGAACTGGATCCATTCGAACGGCAGTTACGACAATGCGCGCTTTTACGCCGGTAACCTGATCAACACCAGCAACGTCGCGAAGCTTAAACCGGCCTTCGTCTTTCAGACGGCAGTGCTCGAATCGATGGAGACAGCGCCCATCGTCGTCAACGGCGTGATGTTTCTCACGACTTCGTTCAACCATGTCTATGCGATCGATGCAGCGACAGGACAGGAATTCTGGCACTACAAGCACAAGCTGGGTCCCATCGTCACAGTTTGCTGCGGCAACAACAATCGCGGCGTAGCGATCTCCGAGGGCAAGCTGTTCATGGGGACGATCGACGCCAAGCTGGTTGCGCTCGACGCAAAGACGGGCAACCTCCTTTGGGAGACCCAGATCGGGGATCCCGACAAGGGTTACTCGGAAACCATGGTGCCAGCGTACGTCGATGGCAAGGTGATCATCGGCACCAACGGCGGCGAATACGGCATCCGTGGGTTCGTCAAGGCATTCGACGCCAACGACGGCAAGCTTTTGTGGACGTTCTACACCATCCCCGAGACCGGTCAGGAAGGGGTGTGGGCGGTCAACGACGCGACCGGGCGCGACATGCACCGCGACATTGCTGGCGAAAAGGCTGCTCTGGCGAAGGACAGCTCGTTCTGGCAGCGCCTCGGTGGCGGCGTGTGGATGACTCCCGCCATCGACAAGAAGACCAAGACCATTTACTTCGTCGTGGGCAACCCATCACCGGACCTCTACGGAGCAATCCGTCCGGGCGACAACCTATACACGGATTCGCTGGTTGCCATCGATCTGGACAAGGGCACCTACAAGTGGCACTTCCAGTACATCGCGCACGATGTCTGGGACCTCGACGCGGTGAGCCCGCCGATCCTGACGCAGGCCAAGGACAAGGACGGCAAGACGGTCGATGTTGTCATTCACGCCGGCAAGACCGGGCATGTTTACGTGCACGATCGCAGTACCGGCAAGCTCATCCGCTTTTCCGAAGCCATGATCCCGCAGGAGAACATGTGGGTGCTTCCAACCAAAACGGGCGCGCGCATGCTCCCGGGAGCGAATGGCGGCGTTGAATGGTCGCCGATGGCGATCAACTCGAAGTTGCGACTGGCGTACGCCGCAAATCTGCATCAGCCGATGACCTACCGCTACGAGGAGGTGCCCTACCCTGGGGGTAAGCTGTGGCTCGGTGGATCATTCGATGTGATCCCGAGCGAAGAGCAATGGGGGAGGCTCGTGGCAGTAAACATCGACACGGGCAAGGTAGTGTGGGGCGCGAAGACGCCGCAGCCTCTGATTGGCGGCGTGCTTGCGACCGGCGGCAACCTGGTGTTCAACGGGGAAGCCAACGGCTGGTTCAAGGCCTTCGACGCGGCCACGGGCAAGGAGCTCTGGAAATACAACTGCGGCGCAGGAGTCAACGCTCCAGCCGTGTCGTACATGGTGGGAGGCAAGCAATACGTCGCTGTCGCGGCTGGCGGCAACAACCAGATCAACGCCAAGCGCGGGAACAGCGTTTTTGTCTTTGCGTTGCCGTAGCGGATTAGATCAAGGCGAATGCGGCCACTGCTTTTCGGCCAAGTGGCCGCGTTTGCTTTTTCTGGCTGGAGCGCTGTACTCGCCGTCCTGAGCAGTACGCTGGCGACGCCGTCCTTGGCACAACTCGATGCCAAGCAGATAGCGGCGGCACGCGAAAAAGCTCAGCCCTGCTTCGCCTGCCATGGGCCCGACGGCAACTCTCAAAATCCAGACTATCCCATCCTCGCTGGACAAAGCTGGCGGTACATCTACATTGAGCTCAAGGACTTCAAGGAGGGGCAGCGCAGCGATCCACAGATGTCGCCGACGGTTGCAAACCTCTCTCGCGACGACATGATCGAACTGGGCAATTTCTTCGCGGCGCAAAAGCAATTGCCGGTCCAGTTTCAAGCCGATCCCGCCAAGGTCGCGGCGGGCAGGATCAAATCGGAACAGGTACTATGCCCGATGTGTCATCTTGGCGACTTTGTCGGCCAGAACCAAATTCCCCGCGTCGCGGGCCAGTACTCACAATACATAAAAAAGCAGCTCGAAGACTTCAAGGCCAAGCGTCGCACCAACGACGCCGGCAACATGACCAGCGTCGCGAGCACGCTCTCGGATCAGGATATCGAGAACCTGTCGCAGTACATCGCGAACCTCTACTGAGAGTCGGGCAAAGAAGACGGCAGAAGAGCGCGCGATGGTTCTCGCGCCTGGGACAACAACGGGAAAAAGAACCCTTTTAGGGTTCGCCGAATCTGCCGGCGATCAGATCTTCGAGAAAGCGCGCAACCCAGGCACGACCCGGCCCGCCGAGATATTTCGCGGCGCGCCGGTTGTGAATGTTCGACACATTCACCATGAACGTCGGCGCCGACGAGCGGGCAGAGCGCTTACCGGGAAGCCTTTCGATGTCCAGAGAAAAATCGTCGGGAGCGAATCCGAAGCGCACCACTTCAGCGGCAAACGCTAGCTGGTCGCCGCGAGCGAGAAGATACTGATGAGCGTCGCCGGTCACCAGTGGCTGCCGGGTTTCGCTGAAACTTAAGTGAACCGGCGTTCCAGCTTGCGAGGAAGTATCGAGTTTTTCTGCCATGACCGTCAGCTCGATGTTACGGGCAACACAACGTGGCAACCCGTGTGGTATAGCAATCTTCGCGCCTTGCAGAGCTTTCCGTTAACTTCCACCGGGTTAGGAATCGAGCTCGCTTGGGTTTGGCAAGAATTTGTAAAAATTACCGGCATTGGCGAGCAAATTGTAGACGTCATGGCTTCGTCGACGGACTTTCGACCGGACTCTGGCGCACACGTTCCGTTCGGGCCCCGTCGACCCTGGGCTTGAGCTGCTGCGGCCGGAGCGTGTCGTAGACCTCGAACGGCTGATGGATCCACGGGTTGTCGGGCAGATAGGAGACGTAGTAGTCGGGTTTGAACACCGAAGCAGCCTTGTACCAGAGGACGGCCGTGCGCAGCGCCTGGATGTGCTGGAAACGCTGAGGCAACTGCTTGAACACAGCCTCGAGCGTATGGCCGGAGTCCACCATGTCGTCGACAAGCAGCACGCGCTCGCCCAGGCGCGGCGCAGTCATGGTCATGTGCTCTGCGATCACGAGTTGTCCGCGCAGCGTGCCTCCCTCGGCCGTGTACGAATGCGTCGAAAGAATCGCCAGCGGAAGCTCGAAAATGCGCGAGATCACATCGCCGACGCGCAGACCGCCGCGCGCGATGCAGATGATCTGATTGAAGGGCCAGCCCGATTCGTGGACCTGCAAGGCAAGTCGCTCGACGAGAGCGTTGTACTCCTCCCAGCTGATGTGCAGGCTCATGGCTCGAGATCCTTGCTAGTGGAACGGATGATGCACCAGTATGGTCTCGTCGCGCTCGGGACCCGTCGACACCATGGCGATGGGCACTCCGGTCAGCGCCTCGATGCGCTTCAAGTAATTGCGGGCGTTTGCCGGCAGCGCGTCGAAGCTTTTTACTCGGAAAGTGCTCTCGCTCCAACCCGGTAGCTCTTCGTAAATCGGGACGCATTCTGCGACCGCGTCGGCGCCCGAGGGAAGCAGGTCGAGGCGCTGGCCATCGACAGTGTATGCGGTGCAGATGCGGATCAGCGGCATTCCGTCGAGGACATCGAGCTTGGTGATAGCCAATCCGTCGACGCCGTTGAGCTCGAGCGAACGGTTGAGAGCCGGAATGTCGAGCCACCCGCAGCGGCGCGGACGGCCGGTCACCGATCCGAATTCATTGCCACGCTTGGCAAGACCGGCACCCGTGTCATCCTTGAGCTCGGTCGGAAAGGGGCCGGTACCGACGCGCGTGGTGTACGCCTTGACAATGCCGAGCACGTAGTCCAGAAGCTGCGGGCCGATGCCGCTCCCTGGCGCTGCGGCGCCGGCGAGGCAGTTGGAAGAGGTGACGTACGGATAGGTGCCGTGATCGATATCGAGCAATGCCCCTTGCGCACCCTCGAACAGCAGTGACTCGCCATTGCGGCGAGCCGTTTGTATCAGCGCGGCGACGTCGCCGACCATGTGCTTGATCTGATCGGCGAGAGCGAGTGTGGCGTCCAGCGTTTCACGCATGGGCACGGGCTCGCGCTTGAAATGCTTGGTGAGCACGAAGTTGTGATAGTCGAGGACGACTTCGAGCTTGGCGGCGAAGCGCTCCGGATAAAACAGATCTTGCACGCGAACCGCGCGACGCGCGATCTTGTCTTCGTAGGCGGGGCCGATGCCGCGGCCGGTGGTGCCGATCTTGGTCTCTCCCATCGAAGCTTCGCGCGCTTGGTCGAGCGCGACATGGTAAGGCATCACCAAGGGACAGGCCGGAGAAATTGCCAGCCGCGAGCGCACTTCGATGCCGGCAGACTCCAGCTCGCCGATCTCCTGCAGCAGCGCATGAGGCGAAAGCACCACGCCGTTGCCGATGTAGACGCGAACCTTGGGTCGCAACACGCCGGAGGGGATCAGGCGCAGCACGGTCTTTTTGTCGCCTATCACCAGCGTGTGGCCCGCATTGTGTCCGCCCTGGAAGCGGACCACACCGTGGGCGTGCTCCGTCAACCAGTCGACCACCTTGCCTTTGCCTTCATCGCCCCACTGCGTTCCGATGACGACGACGTTTTTGCCCATGGTGTTTGATGAGAATCTAGCTTCAACCCTGACGTGCGATCAACGCGGCGAGCTGGCGCAGATCGAGAGTAAAACCGGTGGCCGGACGGGCACGACCGAAGGCCTTGCCGATCCCGTCGTAGCGCTCGCCGCGGCCGATCGCGTTCGGCTCACCGCCGGTGAACACCGAAAAGCTGGCTCCCGTCTGATAATGGTATCCGCGCAGGTCGGCGAGATCGATGTGCAGTGCCTCGACGGCGTTTTCAGCCGACTGTGCCAGTGTTGAGAGCGCCGAAAGTGCGCCGGCTATCGCCGGGGTGTCGGGCAGACGCGCTGTCGCCGCGGCGAGAACCTCCTGCGCCGGTCCGTAAAGCGAGGGCAGAGTGTTGAAGGCATCGCGCCATGCCGAGGGAAGTCTCGCGGTCAGTTCCTCGACCATTGGCAGATCCTTGTTGCGCAGTGCGGTGAACAGGTCGCTGTCGGCGCCGTCACCGGCGATGCGCGCGCCGTTGGCGAGCGCACGATAGACTCCAACGTGGCCTAAGTCCAGGTGCAGACCTCGAACGCCAACCTTCGCCAGCGATGAAAGCAAGAGCCCCAGCACCTCGCGATCGGCGCTGATGTTGGGATCGCCGTACAGCTCAGCGCCGATCTGCAGCACTTCGCGGCTCTGGGCGATGCCCGAAGCGACCGTGCGCAGCACGCTGCCGGCGTAGCACAAGCGGGTGACGCCGCCCTGGTTGAGCAAATGCGCGTCGATTCGCGCGACCTGCGGTGTGATGTCGGCACGAACCCCCAGCAGGCGCCCGGAAAGCGGATCGATCACCTTGAAGGTCTGGATTTCCAGATCGTGGCCGGTTCCGGTCAACAACGAATCGAGGTGCTCGATGAGCGGCGGCTGCACCAGGCGGTAGCCGTGATCGCGGAAATGGTCGAGCAGGCCGCGACGCAATCCTTCGATCGCCTCCGCTTCATCAGGGAGGATATCGTCGATGTACTCGGGAAGGACCCACTTACGCATAGAGCACGATCAGGACCAGGCAGCCAATCAGAATCGAAATCAGACCCACGAATCGCAGTTGACCATCAGAAAGCTCGGTCACCCGGCGAAACACGTCGCGCCAGGTGCGCGGCGCGAGCAAGGGCATGAGTCCTTCCAGAACCAGCACCAGGGCGCACGCTGCCAGCAGAGTTTCCGGCACCGCCCTAGGCCTCGTCGCCGCTACTTCGCTGGGGGCTTAAGGCCGCCCCGTGTGCCGCCGGGTTGCTTCAGGAACTGAAAGAAATCCGAGCTCGGATCGAGCACCAGCATGTCGTTCTTGCTCTTGAACGTGGCTTTGTAAGCCTCGAGGCTGCGGTAGAAGGAGTAGAACTCAGGGTTCTGCCCGTATGCCGCGGCATAAATCGCGGAGGCCTTGGCGTCGCCTTCGCCCTTGATTTTCTGCGCTTGCTTGTAAGCGTCGGCGAGGATCACTTCGCGCTGGCGATCGGCGTCTGCGCGGATTTTCTCCGATTCGGCGGCGCCCACCGACCGGAGCTCGTTAGCGACGCGCTTGCGCTCGGATTCCATGCGCTGATAAACCTGCGCCAGGACCTCGTCCGGCAGCTCGACGCGGCGCAGCCTCACGTCGACCACTTCGACACCGATGGTTCGCGCATCGGCATCGGCTTTCTGGCGCGCCTCGGTCATGATCTTGTCACGCTCGGTCGAGATGACTTCGTGGATCGTGCGCTTGTTGATCTCCTGCGCCAGATTCGCGCGTATGGTCTGCGCCAGGCGGCGCTTGGCCGCTTCCTCGTCGCCCGTGACGCTCTGGTAGTACTTGCGCACATCGATGATGCGCCAGTAGGCGATGAAGTCTACTTTAAGCGGCTTCTTTTCCGATGTTGTGATGCGATCGGGCTCTGGCGCATCTAGTGTCAGCAGTCGCCGGTCGTAGAACTTGATGTTCTGCACCAGGGGAACCTTGGCGTATAGACCGGCTTCGGTCTTCGCTTCAATGAATTCGCCCAGCTGGAACTTGATCGCGAACTGTTTCTGATCGACGGTGTAGAGCGACTGCGACAGAACCAGAATAATCGCGACCAGCAGCGCCAGCGCGGGCATCACGGTCTTCATCGCGAGGTCCCTCGATCGCGCGGCAACTCGCGCGACCGGCTCGAGTCAATCGGCGCCGCCGCCTCGGGTGCCGGCGCGCGGCCCGGTTCGGCGCCGGCGGCGATTCCCGCCGCCGCGCTCTGCCGGATGAGCTGGTCGAGGGGCAGGTAGAGCAGGTTGCTCCCGGCTTTCTGGTCGACCAGCACCTTGCTCGAATTGCCGAGCACCGATTGCATCATGTCGAGGTAGAGCCGCTCCCGCGTCACTGCGGGCGCTTTGGAGTACTCGACCAGGATCTGCTTGAAGCGGCTCGCGTCGCCTTCCGCCTTCTGCACAACGCTGGCGAGATAGGCTTCCGCCTCCTGCTGGAGGCGCGCCGCCATGCCGCGGGCGCGGGGAACAACGTCGTTGGCGTACGCCTGGCCCTCGTTCTTCTGGCGCTCGCGGTCCTGGCTCGCCTTGACTGCATCGTCGAACGCCGCCTGCACCTGCTCCGGCGGTTGCGCGTTCTGCAGCGTGACTCTTTGCACGTAAATGCCCGTCCCGTAACGGTCGAGCATCGCCTGCATCAGCTTCTCGGTTTCAGCGGCGATCTGCGCGCGACCTTCGTAGAGCGCGAAGTCCATCTGGCTGCGGCCGACGACTTCGCTCATCGCGGTCGCCGCGACCTGCGCGACGATTTCGTCCGGCCGCCGCGTGTTGAACACGTATTCGGGTGCGTTCTTGACGTTGTACTGAACCGCAAACTGGATATCGATGATGTTCTCGTCGTCGGTGAGCATCAGCGATTCCTTGGCGATCTTGTTCTTGGGATTGCTGTTGCGGTAGCCGATCTCGACGGTGCGCACTTGGGAGAAGTCGATCACCTCGACCGCTTCGATCGGGAAGGGCAGGTGCCACCGAAGTCCAGGCGTCGTCGTCTCGGTGTACTTGCCGAAACGGGTTACCACGCCCCGTCGGCCCTCGTCGACGATATAGGAACCGCTGATCAGCCATACCACCATCACAAGAGCGACCAGGAGCCCGGCCCCGCCCAACGGAAGCGGCCGCCTCGGCGGCGGTGTGCCTTCGCCGGAGTCGCCCGGCTCCTTGCGCCCGAAGAGCTCGCTGACGCGGCGGTTGACGTTGCGCCAGATCTCGTCGAGGTCGGGCGGCCCGGAGCGGCCGCGCTTGCCCCACTGCGGGTCGTTGAGAGACATGAGGGGACGGCGCTAGAGGCGCTTAAGGCGGCCTGTGGTGAAAGGTTGGTCGCGCCAGGCGCGTCACGCAGTCGCCCGCGCCTCGGCGCGAGGAAACCGCTCGGCCAACGCGGCGCGCAACTCCGGTACGCCGGCGCCGGTCAGCGCGCTCAAACGGACGGCGCGAATCTTACCATACTCGTCGCGCTGTACTCCCGGATCGAGCCCCGTGACGTCGGTCTTATTGAGCACAAGTATGCGCGGGACGTGCTCGGCTCCGATTTCCTCAAGCACTGCGTCGACGGCGGCGATCTGATCATCGCGGGCGGCGTGGCTGGCATCCGCCACGTGCAACATCAGGTCCGCGTCAACGGCTTCTTTGAGCGTAGCCTGGAACGCTGCGATGAGGTCGTGCGGCAGTTCGCGGATGAAGCCGACCGTGTCCGACAGCACGATTGGCGCGGCGCCTGGAATGTCGAGCCGCCGCAGCGTAGTATCGAGCGTGGCGAACAGCTGATCGGCAGCATAGCCTTCGGCGCCCGTCAACCGATTGAACAGCGTTGACTTGCCAGCGTTGGTATAGCCGACCAGCGCGACGTTACAAACCGATCCGCGCCGGCGGGCACGTCGCTGGGTGTCCCGGCGCCGTCCGATCTGGGCGATCCGATCTCGCAGCAACTTGACCCGCGCGCCGATCAGGCGGCGGTCGGTTTCGAGCTGAGTCTCTCCGGGTCCTCGCAGCCCGATGCCGCCCTTCTGCCGCTCGAGGTGAGTCCATCCGCGAACCAGACGTGTCGACAAGTGTTCGAGCTGCGCCAACTCGACCTGCAATTTGCCTTCGGCGCTTTGCGCGCGCTGGGCGAAGATGTCGAGAATCAGGCTGGTGCGGTCGACGACCCTGCAATCAAGCGCGCGCTCGAGATTGCGTTGCTGCGATCCGGAAAGAGCGTGATCGAAGATGACGATGGTGGCGGCCGTCGACTCGCGAATGGCCGCGATCTCGGCAACCTTGCCGCGACCAGCAAACAGCGCTGCATCGGGTTTGGCGCGACGAGAGGTGACAGCGCTCGCAACCTCGGCGCCCGCGGACAGGGCAAGCGCCTTGAGCTCGGCAAGCCGCTGCGAGGCGTCGCCGTCTCCGAAATCGAGCTCGACCAATACCGCACGATCCGGCGCGCGGAAGTTCTCAGGCACTTCCGCCTCGTTCGAGCTTTTCATC
>Ga0126381_100008167_pt1 | contig 11691 bp, 5 predicted proteins | sample PanSoiMetPlot_28_FD_96465 | JGI IMG/M metagenome (GOLD analysis project Ga0126381, IMG submission 96465) | Tropical forest soil microbial communities from Panama - MetaG Plot_28 | ecosystem: Environmental > Terrestrial > Soil > Tropical forest > Bulk soil | place: Panama | collected 2016-02-17 | reverse complement strand
TCGTAGTTGCGGAAGTTCGGCGCGCAGTCGTAGCCGAAGGCCTGGGTCGCCAGGTTGCGGTTCAGGTCCACGCCGATCTGATTGTTAGCCAGGTTGCGGAGTTGGCGAACCGGCGCGCCCGGCGGGATATTGTGCCCGGGATCGTAGTTCGGCACCTGGTACCGAGCCTGCGCGAAAACCCCGGATACGTTGGTGAACGGCGGGTTCGGGTTGCCCAGGTTGGTCAGCGCCGCGACCCAGCCACCTGGGTTTACTGGCAGCGGCCGCATGTTCTTGCGCCACAGCCTGTCGTTGACGCCGCCGCCGAAGACCGTGGTGTCGTTCCCGTCCGGGTTCAGCATCGGGATGATGCGGATGTTGCGCGAGTCGATGAGGTTCTTCAGCGTCTGCTGGTTCGCGGTGACCGGGTGCTGGCGGTAGTTGATGATCAGGTACTCGGCCAGCAGGTACGCCATCTCGGTGGCCGCCCACTCCCGGGCGTGGATACCACCCGTGATCAGCACCGTTGGCCGGCCGGCGACGTTGCCGAGGTTCCCGAACGACAAGATCCTCGTCTGCCGGCCGCCGGTCGTGGCCGCGGCCCCGTTGGCGAGCGCGACGTTCGGCACCGCGTTGATAATGCCCTGTGCCCGCAAGCCGATCAGGTCCTGCAGCATGCTGTAGAACTGGTAGCCGTTCCGCGCGGGCTGCGGCACGGTCAGGGCGAATGGCACGGCGCCGGCAAAATCGTAGACGTGATAGTGGTAATCCGCGGCGACAGTTCGGATAGGCGGTGGCATCAGGTCTCCTCAGGGCAGCTGGTTGCCGCGGTTGTAGACGTTCCAGCCCAGGAAGGTGTTGGAGCTGGCGTTGATCTGCCGCCGGCGGTCAAGCCTGCCGTACCAGGTGGTCGCGGCGACCGGCGCGGCGATGGCCGCGAGCGCGCCCCTGATGTTCTTGCGGAACATCGCCAGGATCGAGGTCTGATCGAGCATGAATCCCGCGTTGCCCGGATTCGGGTACAGCGGGGGGTCCACCTCGACGGTGAAGGCGCGCGACTGGTTCAGCTGGGCCAGGTAGTCGGCGACGGAACCGGTGACCTCGTAGCGCACCGTCTGCAGCGGCGTGCCGAGCTGGTAGTCGAGGACTCCTTGCGAGTGGATGAGCTGGTGCAGGCTGTGGCCGAGCGAGAGATAGTCGGCGCGGATGCGGCCCTGGTGCGACGCTTCCCCCGCGTAGATAATGAGCTGGCCGAAGGCGTGGTAGTCGATCGACGCCGCGACGGCACCAAGTGCCGTCGCGTACGCCTGCAAATTCGCGGTCTCGATCTCGCCGCCTCGACTCGGTCCGAAGTAGGACATTTCGACCGGGTTGTAGGAGGCGTAGTCCGGCCCGGCGTCATAGCCGGACGCCTGGGTCGCCAGGTTGCGGTTGAGGTCCACACCGGTCTGGCCATCCAGCAGGTTCCTGGTCCGGGTGGCCGGCACACCGGGCGGGATGGCGTGCGCGGGGTCGTAGTCCGGCACGTCGTACTGAGCCGACCCGCCCGGCCCGGCCGCCGCGACGTTCGTGAACGGCGGGTTCGGGCCGGCCGCGGTGGTCAGCGCGGCGACCCAGCCCGCCGGGTTAGCCGGCAGGTTCCTGCGGTTCTTGCGCCACAGGCGTGCGTTGGCTCCGCCGGCGCCGAAGACCGTATAGTCGTTCCCGTCCGGGTTGAGCATCGGGATGATGCGGATGTTACGCGAGTCGACGAGGTTCTTGAGCGTCCGCTGGTTCGCGGTGGCGGGTGCCTGCTGGTAGTTGACGATCAGGTACTCGGCCAGCAGGTAGGCCATCTCGGTGGCCGCCCATTCGCGAGCGTGGATGCCGCCCGTGATCAGCACCGTCGGCAGGCCAGCGGCGTTGGTAAGGTTCCCGAGCGACAAGATCATCGTCTGCCGTGCGCCGGTCGTGGCCGCGGCCCCGTTGGCGATCGCGATGTTCGGCACATTGCGCAGTCCGCCCGCTGCCACCAGGCCGTTGAGGTCCTGCAGCATGCTGTAGAACGAATAGCCGTTCCGAGCGGGCTGCGGCGCTGAGAGCTGCCACGCAGCCGAGCCAACATAGTCGTAGACGTGGAAGTGATAGTCGCCGACCGCATTGCGGACCGGAGGACCGGGTGGCATCGTTATCCCTCCTCAGGCCGGCAGCCGGTTGCCGCGGCCGGTGACGTTCCAGCCGAGGTATGTGGCGGCGGTGGCGCTCATCGCGTTACGTGCCTGGGCGCGCTGGGCGGAGTTGGCCGCGAGCGGCGGCGCGGCGATCGTGGCCAGGGCGCCCCGGATGTTCTTCTCGAAGACCCCCATGATCAGGTTCTCGGCGAGCTTGAACCCGACACCGGTCTTGGGCGTCGTCGCGTACGGCGGGTCGAGCTCGACGGTGAACGCCCGGGTCTGGAAGTGCTCGGCCAGGTAGTCCGACTGGGTGCCGGTCCCGTCGTATCCGGCCAGCGCGAGCGGTGTGCCGAGCCGGTACGGCGCGGCTCCCGGCGCGCTGATCAGCCGGCGGAGCTTACGGCCGAGCTTGCGGGTGTCGGACCGGATCAGGCCTCGGTTGAAGGCCTCACCCGCGTACAGGATGAACTCGCCGTAAGAGTGGTAGTCGATCGTGGCGGCCAGGTTGCCGAAGGCGCCCACCCAGGCCTGCAGGCTCGCGGTCTCGGCCTCGCTGCTGCGCCGCGGCCCGAAGTACGACTCCCGCACCGGGCTGTAGTTGAGGTAGTCCGGGGCGCAGTCGTAGCCCCAGGCCTGCGTGCTGAAGTTCCGGTTGAGGTCGACGCCCTCCTGGCCGGTCGCCAGGATCTGGTTGCGGTAGTGCAGCACGGCGTGCGGGGGGACGCTGTGCGCGGGATCGTAGTCGGGGACGTCGTACAGCACCGAGGCGAACGGGCCAGCCGCCGGCGGCGGGAGCGCCACGTTGATGAACGGCGGATTGGGCACCCCCCCGCCGTTGGTGACCGCGGCCACCCATCCCAGCGACGTCGTCGGCAGGGCCCTGGTGTTCTTGCGCCACAGCCAGCCGGTGAGGCCAGTGCCGGGACCGAACACGCTGCGGTCGTTCCCATCCGGGTTCAGCATCGGGATGATGCGGATGTTGCGGGTATCGACGAGGTTCTTCAGGGCCTGCTGGTACGGCGTCGCGGGCACCGGGTTGTAGTTGATGATCAGGTACTCGGCCAGCAGGTACGCCATCTCGGTGGCCGCCCACTCCTTGGCATGGATGCCGCCGGTGATCAGCACCGTCGGGCGGCCTGGCGCCAGGCCCGCGTTGCCGAACGAGAGCATCTCGACGACCCGGCCGCCCGCGGTCGCCGCGCAGATCGTCTGCCGGGCGAAGTTCGGCACATTGTGCCGCTGTGCCTCGGCCGTCAGCCCGATCAGATCCTGCACCATGCTGTAGAACTCGCAGCCGGCGCGATTCGGCTGGCCCAGCGACCGGGCGAACGGCACCGCCGCGCCCGGATAGTCATAGGTGTGGAAGTGATAGTCACCGGGCACAGTGCGCGCCGGCGGCGGCGGGATCGGCGGTGGTGGTGGCATGGCGATCCGCTCATCAGCGGCTGAGCCGCTCGAGGTCGGCGAGCCGGGAACCCGCCTCCGCGACGGCCTCGAACCGCCCGCGCAGGCCAGCCACGTCGGGCTCCTCGGTCCACCGCCCGACCAGCTCCTGCACGTTCCGTTCATGATCGATGGCGGCGGACAGCGGCTGACCAGCGGCGGCGGGACGCGCGGCGAGATGGTCCCCGAGCAGCGCGGCGTGCTCGGCCAGCACCGGCGCCAGCGCGGCGTGCGCGGACGGATGATCGCCGGCCAGCCGGTCGCGCAGGTTGCGCAGCACCACGCTCTGGCCGTGCAGCAGCCGGAGCAGGTACGCGTCCCGGGAGTCGCCGACCCGGTCCGGCGCGGCCCGGGCCGCCGTCAGCCGCCGGTCCAGCTCGGCCTCGACGGCCGAGCGGTCCTCGTTCCCGTCCAGGTCCAGCAGCTCATCCGCGTCCAGGAACAGCACACTGACCTGATCGCCGGCCGCCCGCAGCCGGTCCAGGTCCTCCTCGCGCATGATCACGACGGCCCCGTCGCGCCAGGGAATGAACGGCTCGTGCTGCGCCCACAGCGACCCCGCCACCTCATCGCGCAACGGCTCGATGTAGGCGCCGCGGTGCAGCGGCACCTGCTCCGGGGCCGGCCGCAGGTGCAGCCGGACGCCGCGCCGGGCCGCGTCGGTGAGCGCGCCCGCCCGGCGCCGGGCCGCCGACGCCTGCGGCTCGTCCAGCTCCATGGCGAGCCTGACCTCGTTCTCGGTCGCCGCCCGGACGATGTCCTCGGTCGTCAGGTTCTCGTAGGTGCCGCGGCCGTACAGCGCGGCGAGCCGGTCGAGCGTGTGCTCGAGCTGACGCCCGAGCACACGCCGTGCGGCCGGATCAGGGTGTTCCCGCAGCGCCTGCGCGTTCGCGGAGGCCGCGTCGCGCAGCGCGCCGACCAGCTGGCCGAACGCCTCGCGCTGTTCCGGTGCGGTCGCCATGGCTCAGCGCGCCGTCGCCGGGCGCGGAACCAGGGTGGCGACGATGCTGCCGTTCGACGGCGGCGTCGTCCCCTTGGTGTAGGTGATGACAGCGCTGGTCTGGAAGTGATCCGGGTAGGTCACCGGCCAGGACACGAACGCGTTGGGGTCGGGGACCTTCATCCCGGTCACGACGATGGTGTTCGCCGCGTCCGGCCCCGGCACCGACAGCGACACGGTGCCGTCCACCGGGATGTTGGCCAGCTGGATGCCCGCGTAGGCGGTCCCGGCACCGGTGCCGGCCGACAGCGGCGACTGCGACGTCATCGTCGGCGTGGGCACCTGCTGGCCGGACAGCGTCAGCCAGGATAGCTGCGGGTGACCGGCGACGAACGACGTGACGGCCTTGGCGTTGACGTAGCCGAACGCGCTGAAGTCCGGCGGCTGCGGGTTCTCCGAGTTGTCGACGTAGGCGATCAGGATCGGCGGGTCGGTGACGCTTGGCGGCGCGGCCCAGACCAGCGGCACCGTGGAGACCATGACCTCGCCGGCGCTGGCCGCTATCAGGTCGACCCAGTTCTGGGTGCGGCCGGCGTAGGTGAAGTTGGTCGCGTTCCAGCTCGGCGGCGATATGTCGGACGCGGTCGTCCAGTACAGGTAGACCCGGGCCGTCACCGGGCCGGAGGTCGTGTTGATCGCGCGGATGTAGAGGAAGTTGCGCAGGTCGAGCGCGACAGTCGCGTTCAGCGTCGTGGAATTGTAGGACGCCGAGGTGGTGTACGCCGATGCGTCCTTGGCCGCCGCCGCGCCGCTGACTACGAGGTCCGGGCTGGTCTGGGCGCCGGTGGCCGGCGTGGTGACCAGCTGGCCGGGGAACTGACGCAGGAACGCGCCGCGGTACACCGTGTCCAGGACCGCCATCTCCTGATGGTCGCTGACGTAGGCGTTCAGCGCGTCCAGGTTGGCGAACGGTGTGGACGGCCAGGTGGGCGGGACCGGGTTGGCCGAGTTGTCCACCCAGGAGATCAGGAAATAGGTGACCGAACTGCTGGACGGCTTGGGCGGCGTCCAGACCGCCGGCGGGTTCGTCGCCACGTACTGGTACTGGCTGACCGCGGTGAGCGTCACCCAGTTCTGTGCCGCGCCGTTGACGGTGAAGCCCGACGACTGCCACTTCGACGGGTCAAGCAGCTGGTCGCTGGTGACGTAGTAGAAGTAGACGCGCGAGGTCTGCGCGCCGGTCGGGGTGTAGTTGACGCCGCGGACGTAGACGTAGTTCCCCGCGCCGGTGACGACGGCCTGCGAGAAATACCAGCCGTAGGCGTCCGGGTCGGTGAACGAGTCCGGGTCGAAGGCCGGCGAGGTGCCGGTGGTGATCAGGTCCGGGGAGTTCGTGAAGATCCCGCTGGTCTTGTCCATCGCCTGCCGGACCACGATCCGGTTCGCCGCGGTGCTCTTCGCCGTGAGCTTAGCCATTGGTGCGTCTCCTACTTCGCCGCGAGAGTGCCGAACAGCAGGTTGTACTGGACCGTGCCGACGACGATGACGGGAATGCTGCCGTAGCTTCTGATCGGTGAGGCCCGGCCGGCCAGGCGGGCCTGGCGCTCGACGTCGGCGAGCATGGCCGGACCGGTCTGCACCAGCAGCGACACCTTGATCTGCGCCGTGTCCGGCCGCTTGGTCAGGCCCTCCCAGTACTGGACCTGGACGCTGGTGTCGAACTTGGACGGGAAGATCAGCGGGTTGTTCCGCGGGGTGAACCCGCCCTGGTAGTTCGCCAGCGAGCTGGGCGGTAGCGCCACCGAGTTGCTGGGATCGGTGCCCGCCACGTTGACGGCGAACGTCCCGTCCGGCGGGATGTCCTTGAACGTCACCGTAAGGTAGACCGTGCCGCCGGCGTCCGGCATCGATAGCGCGGTGTTGTAGCTGTAGTTGGGTGGCGGGGTCACCACGTCGACGGTGTTCCGCCACGCCATGTTGTGGTGCGACTGGATGAAGTACACCAGGTCATCGAACGTGGTGAACTGGCTGTAGTGCGCGAAGTCCGGCGGCTGCGGGTCCGGACCGTCGACCGCCCAGCCGATGATGCAGTAATGATCCGTCCCGGGCGGCAGATTCGGCGGCGTCCACAGCAGCGGAACGTCGCAGACGCCGACCCCGCCGTTCGCGGGTGCCGTGACGTCGACCCAGTTCCTCGTCTCCTTGTTGACCGTCGTGTAGTCGGACTGCCAGTTAGCCGGCCACATGGCCAGCGAGCCCCGGGTGTAGTAGAAGTACACCCGCGAGGTGATGTCCGCCGCGCCCGGGTTCATGCCGCGTACGTAGACGTAGTTGTTGGTGCCGCCGGTCTTGACGACCGTCCCCCAGTCCTTCGCGTAGCCCTCCGGGGTGGTGAACTTCGTCCGGTCCGGCTCGATGGCCTGGCCGTACGGCCACACGTCCGGCGAGGCCGACCAGCCCGAGGGCGGGTCGCCTGGCTTCTCCCCCAGGTAGTGCCGCATGAACAGCCCGTTGTAGGCCGCCAGCGGGCTGCTCACCCGCGCCCTGGGCGCGGTGAGCGCGGCGCCTATCTGTACCTGCTCGACCACGGACATGTTCTGGGTGAGCATGTTCGCGGTGTATATCGCCGACCCGTCCGGCATCACGGCGAGCCCCTGCACGCCGGTGACACCGCCCTGCTTGGCGCTGAGCGGGATCGTCTGCAAGATGCGCAGCGAGGCCGGGTCGAGGACCCGCAGCGCCGCCGCGTTGGTGTCGGTCGCGAACAGCCGCCGGCCGTCCGGCGACGGCTGCAGGCCGGTCAGGTTGACGTACTGCTGCGGGATCGCGTCCGTGTGCGCGCTGAGCGAGACCACGTCGACGACCGTGATCGTGTTCGTCTGCGAGCCCGCGTTGAGCACGTAGGCCCTCGAGCCGTCCGGCAGCACCGCCAGGTCCATGGCCTTCACGTCCGCCGGGATCACCGTGGGCACCAGCGTGTAGCGTTCACCGGAACGGCGCAGCACGCGGACCTGGGCCGCGGACACGTCGACGAGGAACATCGTCGTCCCGTCCGGCGTCGGCCGGAGCAGGAACCGGCCAGCGACCCCCGCCTTGTACAGCGGCAGCGTCTGCGCGGTGCTCCAGACCCCGCCCTGCATCCGCAGGACGACCAGCGTCAGGTTCCGGCTGGAGTCCGACGCCACGACATACAGCGTCTGCCCCTCGCCGGAGATGGCCAGCGCGACCGGCAGGTTCCCGGCGGCCAGGCCGAGCGAGTAGGTGTTCGTATCCAGCGTTTCCAGCGAGATCCGGTACAGCGCCGGGTCGCTCGCCACGATCGCGAACGCCTCCGCGGAGCGCGTGTCGGGCGAGGCCACGAAGCGCAGCACGTTCTTGTCCGCGAGCAGGTTGGAAACGGTACGGGATCGCGTTGCGTAGACCAGGATGCCCGGGCTCTGCGGCCGGGCCGGGATCTGCGCGTCATGCCACGCGAACACGTTGCTCCCGTCCGGCGACACGGCGACGCTGGTCGGCTGGTTCGGGATCGAGGGCGCGCTGGCGGACACCTCGTAGGTGCTGAGCGTCATGACGCACAGGCCGTTGTCCACCGCCAGCAGCACCTGCAGGCCGTCGGGCGACGCGGCGATCGCGCGCGGGTTCTGGCCGACCGCGACCGGCGGCCCGGCCAGCCGGGCGCTGGCGGGCTGGCCCCAGCAGTCGACGAGCGACACCGTCCCGTCGTCGGCGTTCGGGATGATCCCGTACGATCCGCTGGGCAGCAGCGCGATCTGACCGGGCCCGCGTCCGATCAGCAGGCTGTTACGCTGCCCCGTGTCGGGACGATTCGGGTCGATGGCCACCACCGATCCGGCGCCGGCAGTGGACCCGCAGGTCACCAGCAGCTGCTTGCCGCTCGGCGTGGCGGCGATGCCGAGCGGGCCGCCGGTGAAGCCATGGATGTCGGTGGTCCCGCTGAGCTTGCCCGCGGTGGTGACGCCGACCAGCGTGACCGTCGTGTCGCCGGAATTCGCCACGAACAGGCGGGCGCCCGCCGCGTCCATGCCCAGGCCCCGCGGCTTGGCGCCGACGGTGACCGGCTGTCCCTCGATCGCCCAGCCACCGGACCCCTTGAGCAGCGACACGACCTGGCCGGGACCGGTGCCGCCCGGGTCCACGGTGACGAAGATCCGCGGCCCGGCCGGGCTGAACACGAGCTGTTGCGGCACCCCGCCGAGCGTGATGTCATGCGGGCTGCCGAAGACCGGCATGCCGTCGGGCCCGGCCGTCACGTCCACGACCGACACCGTCTTGTCGCTGTTCGCGGTGGCCAGCGTCGTGCCATCGGCGGAGAACGCCATCGCGGTCGCGGTGTGCCCCAGGCCGAACGTCTGGCCGGTGGCGTACTGGATGGTGTCGAGCACGGTCAGCGAGGTGGACGGGCCCGCGACCAGCACGAACGGGCCGGACGGGGACACCGCCACCGCCGATGGGGTGAACGGCAGCTGATAGTTCTTCGGGGCCGGCTTGAATCCGGAGATCACCAGCCGGCGGGTGAGCGTCAGCGGGTTGGCGGCGGTGGTCGGCGCCAGGGTCACCATCTGCGACTCGGTGATGGTGGCCGAGGCGTGGCCTACCGGGCTGTAGGACTGCCCGCCGAACGCGTCGGCGGTCGAGGACAGCGTGACGTCATCGGTGGAGTCGACCGCCCAGTCGAAACTCGCCTCGTGCGACGCGGATCCGTAGAAGATCTCGGACGGCGCGCCGGCGAACGAGTTGATCACCGGCAGCGCGACCGCCTGGACCGTCTTGAAGTCGGAGTTATCGACCGTGCCGGGCCGGCCGACCGCCTTGAGTGCGAACGTGGTCAGCTCGGCGTCGAGCGTCGCGGCCAGCTCCGTCTTGCCGGTGACCGAGATGGGGCTGTAGTTCTGGGTCAGCTCCAGGCTCTGCGCCCCGGTCGCCTGCCAGCTCACGGTGACCTTGGCGGATCCGCCCGAGAAGTAGGTGGGGCTGGGCGCGACCGACAGCGACCCGATCGAGACATGCTGGATCTTGTTCAGGACCAGGGTGAACGTACCGTCCTTGTAGCCGGGCACTCCGCTGTAGGAGATCAGCATCACGGTCGGCCCGGCCTGGTAGGTCGTGACCACGTTGGCGAAGTTCACCGTGACCACCGACTGGGCTCCGGTACCGACGATCGGCGCGCCGGACTGCGGCTGCAGCGTCCAGGTGACCGCCTGCGCATTGCTGTCAGGGGTGATCGTCCAGCCTTCGGTGTTGTCCCCGGCCGTCACGGAGAACGCGTTCGCCCTGGTCACGTCCGTGAGCGCGCCGTATCCGTACTGGTCGTGCGGCGCGCCGTAGACGAACGTCACCGTGAACAGCGTGTCCGTGCCAGCCTTGACCGTCCGCTGCCGGTTCGTGAACTGCAGGGCGAACTGGTTGGCTGCCGTGAGCAGCGGGTCGGCCGTGTTCACGATGCCGTTCGCGCTGAGCGACACCCCGATCGCCTCGGCCAGGTCTCCGCCCGCATCCGGCGCGTTCATGACCGCGACCGCGAACGTGGAGTACTGGCCGGCCACGTCCGGCACGTTGAAGTACTCCACGTAGACCTGCACGGTGGGCGTGGACGGCGGGGCGGGCACCATCAGGCCGTTGATCCCGATGGTGATCGCGCCGGCGGTTCCCGAGCTCAGCGCGATCGAGTCCCCGTCCGGGGTCATGCCCAGCACGCCCTCGTCGGGGAACGCCTTGAATTTCCAGCCCGCGCCATCGAACGTCATGGACTTCCACACGCCGGCGGAGAGCTGCAGCCCGCTGAGGTCGACGTACAAGGTAGTTCCCGTGCCCGGTCCAGGCGGCGTGGCCGGATCCGGAATGGCGCCAGGCGACAGGATGGTTTTCCCGGACGTCAGCGTGATCTGTAGCGACGCCTTGTTGTACGTCGCATCGGACGTGACGTAGATGACGTTCTCGGCAGTCGTCCCGCCAGCGGAATTGATTATCTGAAACGCGAGCTGCGAGCTCGCCCCAGTATCGCTTTGGGCATTCGAGCGCATTAATATAAACCCTTTCCTGCATTGCCTAATAAACGCTCGTAGCCGAACGCGGTCCCACCGCAGATAACAGCCGCCAGTTTGGGGTCCCGCTCCCGCACGAAGCGCTAATATGGCGCCCGGCCCTTACCTCGCCAGAAGCGAGAACAGGCCGTATCGTGTTCACCCGGCGAACAGGCAACGACCGCGGCCTGAGCGCCAGCCAGCACCGCGGGGCCATGAATAGCCTCGTTACGTTCGCGACTCGCAGATGTCGTCCGTATACACCACTTCCCCCCATGGGTCACCGCTGCGGGCGGACCCATCAACAAAACTTCGCTGCTTGATCGCGGCCCCAGAAACTTTACCCGAAACGCCGCGCCGGTTTTGATCTTCGCCTGCGCCTACTGAAAAGTCAAGTGCTGAATTAGGCAGCACTCCACTCCTGCTAGATAGTGCAATTACCACTGTGAAAGAGTTTCCGTAGCGGGAACTTCACCGCGCTGCCCGCTGACGGCGACCATAAGTCGCTGGCCGTCGACGGCGACCATAATGCCGCCCTTTGCCCGATATATCCGGCTTACCGCACGACGAGTGGGCCGGATGGCCCGTGCACCGCCTTGCCCGGAACGTCGCAATTCGCCCCGTTCCTGCGGCGGCCTCGGTGCGGGCGGCACCGCGGACGCACACGGACGCACCGGGGGCTGTGGCCCACCGCCCCCGGAAGAACGTGGGCCGTGGCCCACCGCCCCCGGTCACCCAGGGCGGCAGCCACCGACGCCGTAGCTGTTCAGCAGGCGCGGGACCGCGGATTCGGATTCTTGTGCGACCCAGCCGGGATGCGGAAGGCGCCCGGCCTCCGGATCTGACGTCGCCCGCGGCGCCAGCCCTGACCCGTGAGCCGCTGCAGTACCACTCGTTCCAGCCCGCAGTACCGGCGCAGTGCCGGCGGGGCGGATGGTTGTGGCAGCCACCCGGTTATGACCGGGTGGCTGCCACAACCATCCGAACTCGTAATCGACACTCGCGGAAAAGCTGCACCGAGCCCGGGGAGACGGAATAAACGGGCGTCGCTGCGCGGCGCCGTGACGCTTGCCGACGGCGGTCCCGGACAGCCGGACGATAACCCGACCGTGCGGCGGCGTCCATCCAGTGTTAC
>Ga0126381_100008166_pt1 | contig 11692 bp, 11 predicted proteins | sample PanSoiMetPlot_28_FD_96465 | JGI IMG/M metagenome (GOLD analysis project Ga0126381, IMG submission 96465) | Tropical forest soil microbial communities from Panama - MetaG Plot_28 | ecosystem: Environmental > Terrestrial > Soil > Tropical forest > Bulk soil | place: Panama | collected 2016-02-17 | reverse complement strand
GCGCGGAATTGTCTTAAGCATTCTGGACTGAGGTTTGGACGTTGGCTTTTCAGCGCCTTCGCTTGTCTTGCGGGCTGCTCTTCCGAGCAACTGAAACAAGCCGGCAACCAGCAGCAGTAAGAGAAAAAGCAGATTTTCGAGATGGACTGCGAGCATTGCTAGTTCATCACTAAATCACCTTAACGCTTCAACGAATTACGTTCCGTCCGTCCGCGGCTTGTCTCCGCCGGCGATCGATTCGCGCATGGAGGTATCGGCCTGAACATTTTTCATTCGCACGTAATCCATAACGCCGAGGTTTCCCGAGCGAAACGCGTCTGCCATGGCCTGGGGAACGAGCGCTTCTGCCTCGACCACCTTGGCTCGCATTTCCTGTGTTTTGGCGCGCATTTCCTGCTCCACGGCCACGGCGGCGGCACGGCGCACTTCGGCTTTCGCTTGCGCGACGCGCTTGTCCGCCTCGGCCTGCTCGGTCTGCAATTTCGCACCGATGTTATCGCCAACATCGACGTCAGCGATATCGATGGAGAGAATTTCAAACGCTGTATTGCTGTCCAAGCCTTTGGCCAAAACTGTCTTGGAAATCCGATCGGGGTTCTCCAGTACTTCCTTGTAGGAGTGGGCAGAGCCAATTGCACTGACAATGCCTTCGCCAACGCGAGCGATGATTGTTTCCTCGGTCGCGCCGCCGACGAATCGATCGAGATGCGAGCGGACGGTCACACGCGCTTTGACTTTCACGCCGATTCCATCCTGCGCGACTCCATCGATCGTCCCGCGGCCCATCGCAGGATTTGGCGCATCAATGACTTTCGGATTAATGCTGGTGCGCACCGCTTCCAAGACCGTCTTGCCAGTCCCTTTCGTAGCAAGGTCGATCGCGCAAGCTCGATTAAAGTCGAGTGAGATGCCCGCCTTGTCAGCAGCGATCAACGCCAGCACGACATGACTCACGTCGCCGCCTGCAAGGTAATGCGCTTCCAATGGGTCGCTCCGAACATCTAGGCCGGCTTTCACAGCCGTGATCCGATTATCGACGATCAAACCGACTGGCACTTTGCGCAGCCGCATCCCGACCATTTTGCCAAGACTCACCGGCGCATTCGCGATCCGTGCCCGGAGCCAGAGACCGAAAAAATTGAAAAGAATCACCGCCAGCACGAACGCGAAGAGCGCCAGCACCGCGATGCCGATTAGATAAAGCGCATCCATATTGCAGCGAAGAGTATCGGAAGAGAAGCGGGGCGAAAAGAGCTAATTGGTGACAAGGTCGAACGCGTTATCCTCAACGGGTTGGCTCGTCAGGTGAGTATGTGCGGACATTCGCGGCTTCGCTGGTTAGTTGTCATCGTTTTCCGGAGAAGCTGAGCCACCTTCGAAATTCAAATCGTGCTCGGGGCGGGACTTGAACCCGCAAGCCTTTCGGCATACGCCCCTCAAACGTACGTGTCTGCCAGTTCCACCACCCGAGCTTCTGTAGGGAAAGTCGTTGGCTTCCCCCCATGACTGGTGAATGGTAAATGTTGTGGCGGCGCTCGCAAGCGTTTTATGAAAGTCTGGGTTCTTACTCACTCGTGCTCATGCTCATGATTGTTCTAGCAGCCGACACGGCTGCCATTAATGAAAAGGCGAGCGCTCGGTAAGAGGCATGCATGTCGCCTGCAAAAGCGCGTGATGTGAAATCTTGGTAATCTCCGAGTAAGTTCGGGGATTCGAGCACGAGCAAGAAAATGAGTAAGAGCGAGATCGACAATGGCGACTGGATCAAAATCGATCTGCATATTCACACTCTCGATGATCCCAAGGACGCAGTGGATTATTCAGCGCACGAGTTGCTCGAACGCGCACGCTCGCTCGGGTTTGCCGTTCTGGCGATCACGCTGCACGATGCCGTATTTAACCGAAAGGAAGTTTACGCCGACGCGGCGGCAATGGGTATTCTGCTTATTCCCGCAGCCGAGGTGCGCTTGTGCGGCGCCGACGTGATCGTGCTGAATGTGACTGCCGAAGAAGTTGCGCAGTTAAAGAATTTCGATGATCTGCGACGGCTCCGAGCGCGGCGCGGGAATTCTATTTTCACGATCGCGCCGCACCCGTTTTATGTTTTCGGCGGCTCAATTGGATCGCGGCTGCTTGCGGAGATCGATTGTTTCGACGCGATCGAGTACTGCCATTTCCACATTGGCCTGTTCAATCCAAATCGGCGTGCAAAAAGGGTCGCAGTCCGGTTTGATAAGCGATTAATTGCCACTTCCGATGCGCATCGGCTGCATGCTTTCGGACGGCATTATACCAGTATCCCGATGCCACCTGCGCTGACGAGCGAAAATGTTTTTGCGGCGTTGCGCAGCGGCCCATTACGCCTGACGAGTCCTCCCTCCAGTTTCGCTGATCTGGTCAGCGCGATTTATTTTGTTTTCCTCGCACATCCATTCCGCGTACGACGAAAGTTCGCACCCTCCGCGAAAGATTCTTCCAGCAGGAAACGGGGCGCTGCGCCTCAGTGGTGAGGGGCCGGCCTCGTCAGATCGTAAATTGCACCCCAATCTCCAGACGCCACAAGAAATGACGTAGTTTCCCATGGGCGGCTGCTTGACTTGTAGTTAGTTCGTTCGTCTTGGCCCCAGAAGATGTACCGGACGCCCAAGGCTTGGGCGGCTTCCCGCCAGTTTGCGGCTCCGTTCATCAAATCTTTCAACCGATTGTTTGGCTCGTCGTAATTGAATCCTTCCGTCCACAGGTGACCCGGATATCCCAGCACAACTTTGCGGCCTTGAAGCAGAATCGGATGATTGTACGTGGGATACGCGGCGAACCGCGCGTCGACCGGCAAAGGCCGAATGGTTGTGCCGATCGTATCGAGTCTCGCGCGCTCGATGAGTCCAAAGCCCGGGTGCCCGGCAGACAAGCCACCGAGCAAGGTGATAAATCCCGAACCAAACAACGCAACGCAAATCGCCGCCCGTTCCGGAAAGGCCCAGCGCCCGATGATGTCGCTCCACAGAAAAGGCAGAATGAGAAAGTAGCCCCAGACCATGAGCTTTAAGTTGTCCCATTCCCATGGGGCGGTTTTGAAAAAGTAACCCAACGCGAATATCACAACGGCGGGCAACACAAAGGCGACATCCGCTGGAGGTCTGTCACCCCAGCGCCACCCGGCTTTCCAAATACGCCAGCCGACCAAACCCACTAGCGCCAGCGCCAAAGGAATCCACAAGCCAAAGTTTGTTAGCCAAAATTGAAAAAACGGAGCGATGACACCGTTCCACGTTTTTTGTAACAGCAAACCAAACATCGTGGAAGATCCAAAATTTGCAGCGCCACCCATCCGGAAAAAAGGAGCAGCAAATTCCTGCGAATCCTGAGCCCAACCAGGATGCCATTGGAGCACCGACGCTGCGCGAAAGTGATCGGTGACAAGCCAGACAAAAAACGTCGCGGGAACTAACGCGATCACCAGCATCGCGGCGGCGTGTCTGCGAATCGGCGCACCACGGAAAATTTCCGGCCACATTCTCGGATGCGAGATCAGGCGACCGACTCCGGAGGTGGCTTCGTTGCGAGTCAAATTCACGATAAACTTGATTTCACTCGGACGTTCGAGAATCAAAGCAAAGATCAGGACGACCGTCAGGGCGATAAAGGTATGGAGATTGAACAGGGGCATTGACGCGTAAAGGGAGAGCGCGACCCAGAAGGGTAGGGGGCCCTTTCGGCAGCCGCCGACATCGACTGCGACGGATTGGCTAGGGTCAGCCGTGTTCGCCGAGGCTACGGCGGACAGGTCGCCTGCAGCTGCAACGTTTTGGCGAAAGAATTTTTCTCGCCAGTGCCAGAGCAGCACCAGGGCTGCCGGAATCGCGTAAAGCCACCCACGCTGCGTCACGAACATGGACAGCGCAATGCTTTTCCACGCGACCGGTTTGTGGGCGACATCTGCTGCCGCGCCCTGATAATCCAAAAACTTCCACGTCTTGAAGAACTGGAAACCGGCTATTCCGCCGTTGAACAAAAAACCTGCAATCGCGAACGTGCCGCCCCAGCGGTAAAACGCATAGAAGGTTGCGAGCGAGGAAACGAGACCCACCCAAACCAAACCGGTGATCAGATCAACGTGAACCAGAGAAAGCAGCGCATTAAATAAATCGATTCCTGCCGGATACCGCAATTTGCTGAAGACGTAGATCGGATTATCGGGCCAAAGCGGAACCCCGTTGGCAAACGTTTTGATTAATGTCAGATGCAGCGAGAGATCGCCCAGATTGTTTGGCGATTGGATCTTATAGTCGCTGCCATCGATATAGAACAACCAGCAAAACGATCGGACGGCAAACACGGCGAAACACACGGCCATGGCCCAGAACCACACACGACGGTAGCGCATCAGTGCCGACCAAATGCGTGAATTTGGTTGGCTTTCCGGTTGCGAAGAGTTCCGAGGCTTCCGTTCCGATTCCGGAAGAGTTGCAGTTTTTTCGCGACTTGCCGGATCAGAAGTTCCAAGAAACGCTGCAACCGCAAACGCAGCGCCGCATACCAATGCGAGAGCCGCGCTCAATGTGTTCAAGCCTCTTCCGACCATTCCCAGAAGAAGGCCACAGACCACCGAAAAATTAACAAAGGTCAGAACCGCCGTAAGCCACTTCATGGAAGCTAGCGCGGCGTCTGGTTCTGTGCGTTTCCGACAAAGTCTGGCGCTTTACCAGGGAAAAATTCTTTGAACACCTTCGCGCTCAGATAAAGCTTCGACGGGTCCTGATAATTACGAAGGGTGAGCGTGTCAGTGTAATACGCGTTTTTCAATTTCGATTCGACGTCTTTGATTTTGTCTTCCTGCACGAGGAGAAAATCGCCATCGAGATTTGCCGGCATATTGCCTCCCTCGTAGTAGCCGACTCGATCGAAGTCGCCCAGAACCCACGGAAGCGGATAAACGCTGGAGCGAATCAGGTGGCCGGTCAGGTGATAATAGACAGGGTCGCGTTTTGCCAACTTAAGCAGCGGTTTGGTTAGCTTAAAGATGTCGTTATACGTCTGAACGTACGCGTAAGGCTCGGTGGGTGACGAGCACCGGAAGTAGTTCAGCCAAATGCAACGACCGAGCGAAAGACACAAAAGCACGCCAATCGTGACATATACTTTCCGCAGATTTTTTGGGCGGACCAGCAGGATCGCTGCGCCGAAGATAAACAGGAATGGCCAACCAAAACTGATTATGCACCAAGGCGTCTTGTATTTGACGTAGCTGTAAGCAATCAAGCTTCCCACGCCATAGATTGCCAGATAACGCAGACTGAGGTTCTTAAATTTTTGGCAAAACAGGCACAGAATCAGTCCAGCCAGCATGGGCAATTCATAACCAGAAAAATTAGTCCCGCCTGTTTCCCAGGACGGCCCCATCAATTTGAACCAGTAATCCCACGCCTTTTCGTGACCGTGACCGGCTGCGCCGGTCTCGCTCCACGCCTTGAACGCTAGATAGAGACCTTTAACCCCGCTCCAGTTAAAGAACGTTCCAGAGTAAAAAAAAATGACCGCCGCTACGCCCACGACGAGGACCATCGCAAGATCGATATAGGTCCAGGTTTGCTTTGCTCGTCTGGCGTCGGGAACACGGCCTAGCGCGATGGAAACTGCCAGGACTGGAATGGCAAGCGCAGCACAGGCAAGATGGATGGCGTACGTTTCCTTTGTAAGGATCATGCCGGCTGATCCCATCCCGGCATACCACAAGTAATTCAGCGTGCCCCTCCTCCACAAACCAAGCAGTCCCAGGATAAACATCATCGAGAAGAATTGGAGCCACACTTCGTGAATTGCGTAACGCCCGTAGAACACGAAGCCCGGAGAGACCGCCATCGCCAGCGCGGCAATTCGGCTCACGTTTCGTCCGACCAGTGGCTCGAACTTCAATGCCAGCCAGACACAACCAATGCTTACGAGCACGACAGGCAACCGCAGTGCCCATAGATTTCGGCCAAATAAACTCTCGAAGAGCAGCAGCACGTAGAAGTGAAGCGGCCCGTGATAGTTCGTTGGGTCGTACCGGTAAAACCCATTATGCATCACCTGATCGACAAACCACCCGTTAATGCCTTCATCAAAGTGCGGCGGCTTGATGCCCAGCAGGAAAAAGCGCAGGAACACTGCCAGTCCCATGATCAGCCAGGGCGCCCAGTCCGTTTCTGCGAAGCGAACCTTCCACTGTTCGAGGTGATCACGCAGTCCCGCGACTGCCGGAGAAGATTCTGCTAGCGCGGTGTCCTCGGCGCTGCTAGTACGCGCTGCCATGCGCATCCTTGTAACCGGTGGCTGCGGATTCATCGGGAGCAATTTTATTCGGTATATTTTACAACATTACAAGCCAGCGCTCGTGACCAACGTGGATGTGCTCACTTACGCAGGTAATCTCGCCAATCTCGCTGGCGTGGTCGAGGAACATGGCGAGCGTTATGAATTTTTCAAAGCGGATATCGCCAATGCCGACCAAATGGATGCTCTGATGACCGAGCATCGGTTTTACGCAATCATCAATTTCGCGGCAGAATCACACGTGGACCGCAGCATCAACGATCCACTGAACTTCATTCACACAAATGTCATCGGCACGAGCGTGCTACTGGATTGCGCGCGCCGCCACGGCGTCCAGCGTTTCATCCAAATCTCTACAGACGAAGTGTATGGCTCCCTTGGTCCGACCGGCAGATTCACTGAGCAATCACCGCTCGATCCTAGTTCGCCATATTCGGCAAGCAAAGCCGGCGCAGACCTTTTGGTAATAGCCTCTTTCAAAACTTACGGTCAGGACGTGCTAGTGACCCGGTGCTCGAACAATTACGGCCCATATCAGTTCCCAGAAAAACTAATTCCGCTCATGATCATCAAGGCGCTTCGCGATGAGGCGCTCCCGGTCTACGGCGACGGCATGAATGTGCGCGACTGGATCCACGTGAGCGATCACTGCGCTGCCATCGTCGCCGCGCTTTTCGAGGGAAAACCGGGACAGATTTACAATTTCGGTGGCGAAGGCGAGATGGTGAACCTCGATGTGGTAAAAATCATTCTTGATAAACTCGACAGGCCACACAGCCTGATTTCGTTTGTGCCGGACAGACTTGGCCATGATCGCCGGTATGCCATCGACTCTTCACTCGCGCAACGAGAATTGAACTGGAAGCCGCGCCGAAATTTCAAGGAAGGCCTCAAGGAGACCATTCAGTGGTACGCTAACAATCCATCGTGGTGGCAACCCTCGCTCGAGCGCACAGGAAGATACTGAGGGCGTCGTGCAAGCTGTAGCTGGGTTGGTTGACCCGTGAAATCCGCTCACACGCAAGTTCCTTACCTTACGAGCACGAATTCGGCGCAGCCGAAGTCGCTGGGCCAAGCAGCTCCGCCTCAGCATTTCTGAAATCGCGACGACTGCGGCGCGCGTTCACGATCACCGATAACATTACTCAAACGTCCGCCAAAAAAGCGGAGAATTGTCTCTGCTTTTTTCTTTTGGGGAAATTGACGCGGTTATCTTGCAGCTATGCTGGCCGGGAGTAGACGCTATTAGCGTTACAGGCGTTGACGTTATGGTCATATTAAGGCTATGATATGGCCATGGAATCGGTCAGCGTTGCCACGTTAAAGAGTAATCTCAGCCGGTACCTCGCGGCGGTTAAGAAAGGCGAGGAGGTCGTCGTTACTTCGCACCGTCATCCAATTGCTCGCATTCTCCCGATGGAGAAAGCCGTATCGGATTTGAAGATTATCCCGGCCAAAAAACCCGTCTCCTCGCTCAGAAAAATCAAGGGTTTGAACCTTCAGGCCGACTTGCTTGCTGAGCTTTTGGCAGATCGGCGCCGGCGATGATGGTCTATCTTGATGCCTCCGTAGTGATACGGAAACTCCAGCGTGAGGCTGGCTCACTTCGAGAATGGGGACAGTGGGAACGCGCTTACAGCAGTGAATTGCTTCGTGTCGAAGTGTTACGCACGATCGACCGGGCACGCCTGCGTGGCGCTGTTACGGACCGCGAGGTTGCCGATCTTGTTGAAAGAGCGCGAGCGATTTTTGACGGGCTTGAGCTGCTGGAGCTGTCGCATTCGATCCTGAACCGGGCATCGCAGTCGTTCTTAACGCCGCTCGGGACTCTGGACGCGCTGCATCTGGCGACGGCGTTGCGTTTGGTTGAGTCCACCGCAATGGAGCTGACATTTCTCACGCATGACATTGAGCTGGCGATGGCTGCGCGGAGTTTGGACTTCGACGTTGAAGGTGTGTGAGTCACCAGAAATTGCTGGCAACAAAATGAAACTTGTAATTCTTGGCGCGGGCGGGCGGCTGGGCGCTGCGCTCCTGCGCGAATATGGAGACAAATACGACGTCGCCAGCTTCAATCACGCGCAGCTTGATTTATCCAATCTGGATGATGTGCGCGAAAGAGTGCGCGCGTCGAATTTCGATATGCTGATCAACGCTGCGGCATTTACTAACGTCGATCTTTGCGAGACCGAAACTGACCGCGCTTTTCTGATTAACGCCGAAGCGCCGAGCCTTCTTGCGAAGATTTGCAGCGATAAAAGCGCAAAGCTGATTCACTTCAGTACGGATTACGTATTCGATGGCGAAAAACGCTCACCGTACACTGAAGAAGATGAAGCCAATCCTATTAGCGTTTATGGCGCATCGAAGCTGGCCGGAGAAAAGAGTGTGCTCTCGTCGGAAAATCGGCATCTCGTTGTGCGGGTCTCCTGGGTATTTGGTCCTGACCGGCCGAGTTTTATCGATGGAATTATCAAGCGGGCGCAGGAAAATAAGGAAGTCGATGCAATCGGAGACAAATTTTCCGCGCCCACCTACACACTGGATGTCGTTGCGATGCTCCCACGCTTTTTTACACGCGATGCTGCTTACGCGGGTATTCTGCATTTCGCCAACTCTGGCGAGTGCAGTTGGCAGGAGTACGCACAATGGGCGTTGGATTGTTGCCACGAGACCCGTCTTCCCCTGAAAGGGGAGAGAGTTAGTGCACGCAAACTAGACGACATGGCCAATTGGGCCGCGCGCCGGCCGGTCTATTCTGTGCTCTCAACCGAAAAATACACGCGACTCGCGGGCACGTCACCTCGCACTTGGCGGGAAGCAGTTGCTGATTATATTACGCGCTTCTATTCCAAAAAATGAAAACATACATCGTTGCTTTTGCCCTCTCGATCATCATCAGCCTTAGTGCACGCGCCGAATTGAAGTGGGAGCGGACCGAAATTGAGCTGCATCCAACGCCTGCCGACAAACAGGCGATAGGCCATTTCAAATATCAAGATCCCGGCAAGACACCTGTGCGATTTAAGTCTGTTCACGCTTCCTGCGGTTGCACTACTGCGCAAACGCAGAAGGACGAAGTTCCGCCGGGCCAGTCCGGTGAAATTACAGCTACTTTCAACATTGGCGACCGCACCGGCACTCAGATCAAAACGGTGACGGTCGAGACCGACGATCCGACGAATTCGAAAACGGTCCTCACGCTCAAGACGATTATCCCACAGCAATTGGAGATCAGCCCGACATTTGTTTTTTGGAAGCAAGGTGACAAGCCGGACCCGAAGACGATCACTGTGAAGGTGGGAAAAGAGTTTACCGTGAAGCACATCAAGGTCACTTCATCCAGCCCGGATTTTCAAACCAAGGTGGAGGAAAAGGGTAACGGCGAATTCAAGATCGACATCCAACCTCAGGAGACAAACAACGTTGTTGCTTCGACTCTGACGATTCAACCGGAAGATTCACAGAAGGTCTTTTACGCCACTGCGCGCATCACCAATACTCCGGTCGTTCAATAGATAGGGAGATAGTGAGATCTTCGCTGGTCTGGCAGGTTCTCATTTTGGCAGCACTCGCTCTCGCTCCCGGCCTCGGCCAGGCGATCTATTTTCGCGACAAAATCTCGTGGCGCTCTGCCATTGCGCCCTCGGAAATGGCCACTGTCGATCAAACGCGCACATGGGGCGGAAACGTGGTCTGGGTGGATGCGCGTCCGGACGATGAGTTCGCGCGCGATCACGTTCCCGGGGCGCTGTCCTTGAATGAGGATCGGTGGAACGAATTGCTGCCGCAATTTTTGGCGGTGTGGTCGCCCGGAAAAAAAATCGTCGTCTATTGCAGCAGCCTGAGCTGTAACGCCAGCAGGGAAGTTGCTCGCCGGCTGCGCAATGAAGCGCAGCTCCCAGGCGTGTTCGTGCTTGAAGGCGGCTGGGAAGCTTGGCTCAAAAAAAACAGATGAATCAAACGACGAACGCTCAACGCTCAACTCCGAAAGCTTTCGCGAGCAGGCGGCTCAACGCCGAAGTCTCGGCGTCCGGCGCTACATCAACCATCAACCATCAACCATCACACATCATTTGGCGAATTGTCGATTTCATTGTGGCTGGCGTTTTCAGTTACGCTGGCGCGCTCAAAGCACTTGATCCAGTTCAGTTCGCCACCAGTATCGATAACTACAAAATTCTGCCGTGGCCCGTCTGTGTCGCGCTCGCGTTTTATCTTCCGTGGCTGGAAATTCTCTGTGCGCTCGGGCTTGTCTTCCGATTTTTCTATCGCGGTGCATTATCGATTTTAACTGCGCTGATCGTGATCTTCACCCTCGCCACGACTGCGGCCAAAGTTCGAGGACTCGACATTACCTGCGGCTGTTTCGGTCATGCCAGTCAACACTGGAGTTTCCCCGCTCACCTTGCGACCAATCTTGCAATTTTTGCGGCGTTGGTCGTGCTTTGGGTTTCGAATCGTTCGTCCAAGCCTTGATAGAACAGGCGCCCCGCCTGTCTGTTTAATTCTGAAGGCGAAGCGGTTGCCCCTGCAATTCAACGCGCGGAGTCACACTTATCTGCGAATAGTCGAATATAGTCATGATTAGGAAACTAAAAGGCGGCAAATATCGGCTTTATTCCCGCAGGAAAAATCCGAAGACCCGCAAACGAAGAAATCTCGGCACCTTCAAGACGAAGGCTGCAGCGAAGAGACACGAACGCGCCATTCAATATTTCAAGCGGAATTAGTGGCCAGTTCCGTCGGCGCTGCTTTTTACATTGGAAGACGGCTCACAGGGCCGTGGCTAACCTTAATCTAGGAATGCTGTCGTTCCGCGGGATGCGAATAGCGGGGTGCCGCGATAGCCATTTCCAAAACCGCTCACAGATTTTGTTTTGCCGGCTTGATTAAGCTGCGGTCTGTATTCAAAACTGTACTGTTCTAACTCGCCATGAAACAGCTCCGGCCCGCTCTTCGATACGCGCTCTGCGTGGCTGTGTTTGTGACCGTCGGCTGCGGACGGAAATCGGTGAGTCAGGTTGTCGGCGAGTCGCCCCCCGCGCAGTCGCCATCGATGCCGCCGATGACTCCTGCGACTCAATCGCAGACCGTGCCCGCAGTCACTCCTTCGGCTGAAGCAAAACCTAGTCAAACTGCATCGTCTGATTTAGCGAAGCTGGAAAGCAGAGTGAAGCCCTCTGTGATTTGGGTGACGGTCTTTGATTCAAAAGGGAATTTGTTGCGGACCCAGAGCGGCTTTTTTATTTCTGAGGATGGCAGATTCGTTACGACTGCGCGCGCAATTGAAGGCTGCATCAATGCTGTCGCAAAGACTGCCGACGGCGGAATCTACAACGTTAGTGGGATTCTGGCGGCTTCGAAAGAGTTGGATCTG
>Ga0126381_100008165_pt1 | contig 11692 bp, 11 predicted proteins | sample PanSoiMetPlot_28_FD_96465 | JGI IMG/M metagenome (GOLD analysis project Ga0126381, IMG submission 96465) | Tropical forest soil microbial communities from Panama - MetaG Plot_28 | ecosystem: Environmental > Terrestrial > Soil > Tropical forest > Bulk soil | place: Panama | collected 2016-02-17 | reverse complement strand
GGTGGCATAGAAGCATCACGGCCGCCACAGACGATTACATCGCCAGCGTAAAAATCAGCCCCACTGTCGCGGCTGACATGGCGACCACTGTGATCCAGCCGAGGATGTTCATGGATCGTGTGTTGACCCAGCGGCCCATGATGCGGGTGTTATTCGTCGCCCACATGATCAGCAGCATCAGAAAGGGCGTCGACACCCCTTGCACGATTCCAGCATAGACAAGAGCTCTCATCGGGTTAATGCCGAAGAAATTCAGGCCGATGGCGATGGCGGTAAACAGGAACAGCATTGCGTAGAACGGCTTGGCTTCGCGCGGTCGCGCATGCAAGCCGTGTTTCCACCCGAAGGATTGGCAGACATCGAATGCCGCCCCGATGGTCATGACCGGAACCGCCAGGAAGCCGACTCCGAAAACTCCGATGGCGAACAGCAACCCGGCCGATTTTCCGGCCAGGGGCCGCAGAGCTTCCGCCGCCTCCGCCGCCGTATTTATGTCGGTCTTCCCGGCCTGGAACAGAGTGGCTGCGGTCGAAAGAATGATGAAGTACATGACCAGGCTGGCGAAGAACATGCCCAGAGCCACATCGCGTCGAGCATGGCGCAGTTCCTCATGCGTGGTGCCGACCCGATCCGTGAGCCTGCGCCGGCCCATGGAGATGTCTTCCTCTACCTCCTGGTTCGACTGCCATGAGTACAAATATGCGGACAGCGAGGTGCCGATCACCGCCACCAGTATGGCAAAGAAATTCCTGTTGAAGTGCAAGGTCGGAATCAGCGAACCACGGATGACGCTTGAAAGATCTGGCCTTGCCAGAACTGCGGATCCGACATACGCGAGCAGAGCTAGGGCGAGCCATCGGAAGATATTCTTAATCAGCTTGTAGCCACGAATCTGCAGCGAGAGCACAAAAATCCCAAGCACAATCACCATGCCGCGGATTGGCACCGGGACAATGACGTTGAGCCCTGCTGCCATTCCGCCCAGGTCGGCTCCGGCTTCAATGATGTTGCCGACCACCGCGGTGATCAACAGAAAGTACAGCAGCCACCTCGGGTAATGTTGCCGAATGACTGCAAAGAGCCCCTGTCCGGCGACCTGTCCCAGCTTCGACGACAGGTACACGAGCGCAAACATCATGGGCAACGCAAATGGAGCAACCCACAAGAACGATGGGCCAACCGCCGCTCCGGCAGCGGCGTAGGTTCCTATGGCGGCGGGATCATCGTCCGAGGCGCCGGTGATCAGTCCGAGCCCCAGCGAACGAAACGTGCCCTGCGCCAGCGGTCTCGGCTGACCGGCGCGCTTCCGCTCCACTAAAGTTGGGTCGTGTCGCCGTCGTTCCTCCAATAGCCGAGGCCGCGCAGTCATTTCCCGCTCCGAATTCGATTTAGAAGCAGAACTGCAGAATGCGGTTGGTTCCCAGCAAGTCCTTGAGGGATGAGGTGCGTGGACAGAGGCTCACACTTCCCAGGTCTTTGGACCTTCCTATTTTCTTCAGAGCCTTCGTTCACCTCAGCAGGTGACCTGCGGCCTAAGGAAAACGATCAGAAACACGTCGAACACAAAGAACGCGATAGCGAGGTCAACTCATCGTTTGGCCCTTTGCCAGTTCGACGATTTGATTCGCCACCACAAGAAGAACGAGCCCGCTAGAAGGACAGCTTTGAGAAGGGCGGGCACGTTCGGTCTTCGAACAACCTGTTAGATCAGACAGGTGACGGCGATAAGGACCAGAGGGACAGTTCCGAAGGAGATCTCTGCTTTGGAAAAGAATTTGGTTTATGCATCCAATTCGAGCAACATCCATGATAGTTGTCCGAACCGGACTGCTAAGGGCTTCGAGACCCGAGGGGGTTCATCTTTAATGAAGTTGGCGTGCACGCACCGTTTCAGTTCCGTATGCCATAAATCGCCTGGATCAAATCGATCTAAGACCCAGGCTCGGTAAGAAAGGATCGCAGCCCTGCCAGACGGCGGAGAGCGGTGCGATGCGCAATGGCTTTGCCGGGATGAGCGGCGAGTTTATTGTTCTCGCGCCCTCAACTGGTCCAACTTCTGCTTGAGCTGTTCCAGCTTCTGCCCGGCTTCACCCAACTTCCCTTCGGCCGTGAGCCGTTGATAATCCGCCAGGTCCTTGGATGCTCCCGCGATCAACGCCTTCAGATCCTCTCCGCGCTTGTTTGAGGAAAGAGCTGGATTTTGTATCGAGGCAGCTGACGTAACCGAGCCGCTCAGAGACGATCCCGCCCCCCCAAATAGTGCACTCATTGCTGACTCAAAATTCGGACCATAGACCAGGCGGTCTTGCAATGCGAGGACGACTAAGCGCAGCTCCGGCATTGGGCTCCGCTCCGCCTGCAAATAGATAGGTTCTGCGTAAAGCAGAGCGCGCCCACAGGGAATGACTAGCATGGTACCGCGTCGAACATGAGAGCCTTGCTGATTCCACAACGTCAGTTGTCCTGAGAGCTGGGCGTTTTGATCGATTCGCGCTTCGATCTGCAGAGGACCATCCACCAGCCGATTTTTCGGGAAATCGTAAACGACGGAGGTGCCGTATTGGGCGCCATCGCTGCGGCCGGCAATCCAGCCAATCAGATTATTGCGATTCGCCGGAGTAAATGGAAGAATTCCGACAAATTCGACCTCAGCTTCGCCGGGCAGCTTCATCAAAACGAAGTTTGGCTCCATGGACTGGGTCTTCTGCTCTCCCGACTCGCCTAATCCGACCTCGGAAGCCACGGTCCACAGGTCCTCACGGTTGTAAAACACCGCTGGATCCGTCATGTGATAGAGACCGTAGATGGTGGCCTGGGTTTTGAGCAGCAACTCCGGATAGCGAAGGTGGCGTCGGAGATCCGTCGGCATGCTAGCCGCATCCTTGAAAAGTGTGGGAAAGGTCTGGCGATAAGCCGCACAGACAGGGTCCTCCGCGTCGAATACATAGAATGATGTGGTCCCGTCGTAAGCGTCAATTACAACCTTCACACTGTTGCGGATGTAGTTGATGGTATTGCCATTCAAGGCATACTGTGTTGAGTAGGGATACTTGTCCGACGTCGTAAACCCATCCAGAATCCACGAGAGATGGCCGTCATCGCCGATGACCATATATGGGTCAGACTCGTAGGTGAGAAACGGCGCCAAGGTCGTAACGCGATCAATGACGTTCCTCCGCATCAGCAACCGGCTTTCGGAGCTGATATCGTCACTGAACGGTAATTTGGTCAAGTCTCCTTCGGCGAACGCGATGAGAATGCGGCGCAGAAACCCGCCGAGAACTACGCCACCAGTGCCCGCATACGTTGTCAGACTGTTGGTCTGCCCTTGCGGGAAGTTGAACTCCTGTTGGCGCGTTTTTACATACACATCCGTGTTGGTCAGTTCTCCAAAATAAATCTCCGGACGCGAGATGGAAATACTCTGTGTCGTGCTTTGGACCGGCATATTGCTCAAAATCAAAGCCGGCAAACCTTCCGGCGTGAAGCCGTTTACTGGATTCATGGTGATGCCGTAGCCGTGGGTGTAGATGAGCCTCTCGTTGATCCAGTTCCGGCTGCTTTCGGGAAGCTTATCGATGCTGAGTTCGCGGGTAGCAAGCATGACTTGTCGCATGCTGCCGTCGATCTTGTAGCGATCAATATCGATATCGGGAAAATCGTAATAGGTGCGGATTTCCTGAATTTGCCGCAAGGTGTCCTGGAGTGCGCGCCAGTCCCAGAGGCGGATGTTCTGTAGCGTAGGTTGATTGTTTGCTGCATCCGCAGCCTCCACCGTCCTCTCGGCCGGGAATTCACGCCGTGAAACTCGATCCAAGCCGTAGCCTCGCTGCGTCAGATCGATATTGTTTGAGATGTAAGGACGTTCGCGAACCAGTTCGTTTGGCTTGACGATGAAGTTGCCGACATACCAGCCAACCATCTGAACTGCGAGATAGCAGACCCCAGCCGGGATTATTGCAAACACCAGCCGTCGTGCTCTGGGCGCTACCACAACGTTCACCAGCGAAATGAGGGCCCCCAGAACGAGCGCCCAAGCGACGATTAGGAGCCCGCGAAGTGTAACGTGGGCATCGGTGTAGGTCACGCCGCTGAAGATCGTGTGCTCGGCAAACAATGCCTCGAACCGGCTGAGATAGACCTGCATTGCGACGATGAGTAGTAAAAACGCAAACGCAATCGAGAACCCACGCCAAGGCAGCGGCAACCGGCTCCGCCGACCAGCGAAGACCTGGGTACCGCCAGAAATCAGTATGAAAAAAAATGCGACCACGCAAGCAAGCACGGCTAACGCCAAAAGCCAGCCTGTTATTAGCTGCCATGCCGGTAGGCTGAAGAAGTAGAAGTGGAAAGGCTTACCGAAAATAGGATCCACCGCACCGCCGGAAGCGCGCGGTGCATACCAATACAAGGCAAACGTCTGCCAATCCCACATCATACTGACGCCGACGATTCCGGAGATGATTAGCGTTGCGAACAGCACAATCAGGCGCAGGATGCGTTCAACTGGCAGTCTGACGGGCTGATTCCCGATAAAAATCAGGCCGCCACTCAACACGTCCAGCTGGTACCAATGCCGCAGAGCCAGAAACCAACCGTACAGAACGAGAAAGGTTGCCAAGAAGGACGCGGCAAAAGTGAGCCACTGAAGACCTAACATTTTGCGGAACACGTCTCCGAACCCGAGCGATCCGAACCACAGGGCATCGACGTAATACGACAAAGTGGTTCGCAAACCGAAAATGGCGACTAAAATCAGGAGCAGAACGAGAAAGAATCCGCGCAGCCGCCGCGGGCGCTTTTCCCAGTCAATCGTCTGTGCCATCAAACCTCCACCTTGCCATTTTGTCGAGAATCGGAGCCACGCGGCATTGTACCGCTTCGTTTTCGGAGGACGTCCAAAAAGCGAATAGAAAGGTATGCAATCCCTTTCACATGCAACAGCTCAATTCACCAGTTGCTCGAGGGATTTAGTGCTCAGTAGTTCTTGCACGAAATTGCTTTCTCCGTTCTCGTTGTATAATCGCGCAAACCTCTGCCAACGAGATCTCCGGATGATCCGGGCGGCAAGATCAATCCTCGTTGCACTCCTCGCGTTCGCCTTATCGTATGGGCTTGACTGTGTTGGTCTAACCACACCTGAACAGTCGAGGAAGTGTTGTAACCGGATGGGTTGCCACTCGCCGCACCATCACCACAGGCACGGCACCACGGATTGTTGCAACGCAATGCCCCAGATTCGCCCTTCCCTGGGTCATCCCGCATCCGTGCAAGGCATTTCTTTTTTGCCAGTCGCGCTCGGCTTGGTGTCGTGTTCTAGTGATTCTCGACTGGCGGAAGCCTCTGGCAGCGTTATTCGAGCGCACTCTCACGATCCGCCGCTTTCTTGTATTCCGGCTAACGCTCCCCTCCGCATCTAGTTTGACCTCCAGTCGCTTGTTCGGCTTCTGGCAGCGGTGTGCCTTCACAAACATTGCGCCTTCCCCCGGAGAAAGACTGTGAGAACACCCATTCGAACTATTGTGGTCGATGATTACGAGCCTTGGTGTCGATTCGTGCGTTTAACGCTTCTCGCACAAGAAGAATTGCAGGTCATCGGACAATTTGGCGACGGCCCTGAAGCGATTCAGAAGACCGAGGAACTGCAGCCAGACCTGATTCTGTTAGACATAAGTCTGCCTACATTAAATGGGATTGAAGTCGCTCGTCGCATTCGAGAGATTTCCCCAACCTCCAAAATCCTCTTCCTAAGCGAAAACCGTTCTCTCGATGTCGCAGAAGAAGCCTTGCGAACAGGTGCGGGTGGCTATGTCGCAAAGTCGGACGCGGCCAGAGAACTATTACCTGGTATAAAGACGGTGCTCGAAGGTAAGCGGTTCATCTCTTCCACCATGGCGGATCGCTTCGCCATTGCAGCGACATTGACGCGCCGCAAATGAGGGTTGGGCTTCACAGGTTGGAGCTGGACGCCGTAGAAACCACAAAGTGACACCTCGGCCAGGAGCGTTCGTGGGGGAGAACCGTTTGCGGACAGGGTCCGGAATCCCGCCCCAATTGCCGCCACTCACATCTGCAAAAACTCACCGCCACGCCATCTGGAGCAACGCTTCGCGTAGTGTGTTCGTACCCCGGCTGGGTGGTTTACCCACATCGCCGGCGGAAATGCGTGACATAGGATCCTCGTCAGATCAAAGCTGATGGGCTATATAAATCACGGATTTACGGGAAGCTCCCTGTCAAAATTGCGTGTGGTGTGCCTTCTGCCTCCATACTACATTCGATAAAAGGCAGCGTGTGTGGCATATCGCGTTCCCCTTAGCAATTATTGACGAAAAGGAGTGCGTAATGAATGAACTGATCAGCCAGATTGCGCAGAAGACAGGAATTGGCGAAGACAAGGCTCGACAGGCGGCAGAAGTTGCCATTTCCTTCTTCCGGACAAAATTTCCCACTTTGGGCAGCCAATTGGACAACCTCCAAGGCGGCGCTGTGTCAGGTAAGGCCAGTGGAATCGCCAGCAAAGTTAAGGAGGGTCTGGGAGACGTTCTGGGCAAGAAAACCGCATAGGTCAATTTCCAATGAATAGAGGGCGGGGGTTCCACACCCGCCCCATGTGATTAAAGATGACCTTTCAAAAAACGCAATCCGGTGTCGCCCAGGATGTCGCAGTATGGGACGCCGTGATGCGGTCAATATCGTTTTCATCAGTAGAGGTGCAGCGAAAACGGGGAACGTTTTGTTACTCCGAAGCTGCACCACCTGATGTTTTCGTGAGAGAAAGAGCACTGCCACCCGTCGCACCAGGGCCCCAATCTGAGAGTCGCGGTGCCAGCAGTTCTGCCAAAAATGGGAATTGCTGGTGCGAAGCTGATGCGCAGCTGCAGGCAAGCCGAGTACAGCAAAGGAGTACTGAATCATGAGTCTACTCGATACGATCGCAGGACTGGTTGAAAAACACCCGCAAACTAGCGATGAGCAACATTCAAGCCTGATTCAGACTGCACTGGAAATGTTTGGGAGTCATGCCGGCATTTCGCAGTTGATGGGCAATGCCCAATCGCAAGGGCTGGGGCAAATGGTCGGATCCTGGATTGGCTCGGGAACGAACCAGGCTATCGCACCAGGGCAACTACAAGGTCTAGTCGGCCAAGATCGGCTGAACGAATTCGCGCAGCGGGCCGGAGTTCCGTCAGGGATCGCAACCACCGCACTCGCGCAGATACTCCCGACCCTAATTGACAAATTGACACCGAGCGGCAAACTGCCGCGTGCGGCGTAAGCGCTTGCTCAAAGGAGTAACAGTATGCATTTACTATGGTGGATTATCGTTGGCCTGATCGCGGGCTGGGTTACAGGAAAAATCATGCGCGGCTCAGGATACGGCACGTTCATGGATATTGTGATTGGTATCGTCGGAGCCATCGTCGGTGGCTGGATCATGCGAGCGGTTGGGTTCCGAGGCCAGGGCGGTTTGCTGTACACGATCCTGGTTGCTATCGGTGGAGCGGTCATCTTGACCTGGCTATATCGCCTTGTCGTGAGTCGAAAAGGTGATATTGTGAACCGAAAGGATCGCGACAGCGGCGACAGCAACTGGCCGAAGGCGGCATAAAACGAATCCTCCACTTGGTAAGAAAACCACATCGCTTTAGCAGCGATGTAGGAGCCATGCTCTCAGAAGAGGTACAGCAACTGCCAATGCCTAGCCTCTAACAGAGCAACCCGCAGGGTCGGTCGAAGCGGACTCTGGCCGCTAGAGACGCTTCGACCATACAACGTGATGCGGGAGGAAGCGGCAGCATCCGAGAGCAGGCCCGTAGCAGCGGGCCTGCACGACGAGCTACTTCACGAGACCTCTTCAAGACTGGCGGCCCGCTAATGCCAGGCAGGTCAGGATCCCCTTGATCCTGCATCTGTTCACTCTGGCAAGATGTGTAGAATTGTCTTCTCAGTTCCAGTTTTAAGGTCATCCCCCAACCAAGCTTCGAGGCTCTGAAAACATGAGACTCTCAATTGCTGAATCGCCAAGGAAACTGTTGGGCGTGGTACTCGCCGGAACTCTCATTAGCGCGTCAAGTTTCGGGCAAGCGGCGAAAAAATCCTACAAGATCCAGGTTCCTGCGAATAAAGACTGGGTGGACACCAATATTGACCTGCGCGGCGGCGCGAAGTTGAAGTTCACCGCCACGGGACAGGTCACGTATCCGGCAGGCAATCAACCGTCCTACGAATCAAAAACACACACCGTTGGGACATTCGGACCGGAGGGATTGGCGCGCGGATTTGCCGATCTGCTGCACCAATACGCGGTGGGCGACGCCGGCCACGGCGCCTTGATCGGCCGGATTGGCTCGGCCAGTACCGCACAATCGTTTGCCATAGGCGCCAGCAAAGAATTCGATGTTCCCGTCACGGGCAGGCTTTTTCTTGGGCTGAACCAAAGTGAAAAAGATGCAGCGACGGCAACGGGAAACTTCGAAGTGACCGTGGACGTGCTCGAAGAAGGGACCGCCGATACGAGCGCGGCCGGAGGGCCGGCCGAGACTCGGATTGCAGGAATTACACCGGACCTGCTCGCCGAAATCCCCCGCCGCGTATCCGATCCTGCGAACAATCCCGGTGACATGGTGAACGTTCTGATCGTCGGTGGGCAGGATCAGGTGGTACAGGCATTCTCCGCCGCAGGTTGGGTACAGGTGGACAAGAACGTCCGCGCAACGGCGATGAACGCGATCATGCAGTCGCTCGAGAAAAAAGACTACCTGACCATGCCCATGAGCGTCTTGTACCTGTTCGGCCGGGCGCAGGATTATGGCTTTGCCCACGCAGAACCGGTTCGGGTGGCCATGTCGCGAAATCATCTGCGAGTCTGGAAATCACCGTATGAGGTGGAGGGACGTCCGTTGTGGTGTGTCGCCGCGACGCATGATATTGGATTCGAACGGGACCAACGCAATAACGGCCTGACGCACAAGATCGATCCGGCGATCGATGGAGAACGGGAATATGTAAACGACACGCTTTCCGGGACCGGACTGGTTGTCGAGAGAGATCACGTTACGCCGGCAAATCCTCTTACCACGGCGAAAACAGCGACTGGCGGGGAGTTTCACTCCGATGGCAGGATACTGGTGCTGGTCTTGAAGAATACGGCCGGCCAGTAGCTCGACCCCACTGGCAAGCCGTTCCGTGTCGTCGAGTTCTTGGACTACGTTCAAGCTTCGAGACAAGAAGCTGACCGCTCCGCTCGTAAATAGCCTCCTCGCGGCACATTCGTCCTCATTAGGTTTCAGTGATCCCGGTAAACGTCCCCCCTACCATCCTGAGATTGGCGAGCGCAAGTGGTACCTGCTCGCCTAAGAAGCTGGGGGTGGCGGACATCGAGGAATACGTCTGCCAAGTTCAGAACCGAGAGAAGGTGAAGCCGACTCCGAACCAGTGCATACATGCCGGGTGCCTCCGCTCGATTCCCTCCACAGAAGTACTTACAAGGTTGGAATCCCAAGATTCTTGCGAAAAAGGACTTGACAACACCTATAGTGTTATAGTCTAGTATAACACTAAGCGGCGAGGGTTCAGGTTTCACGCCTCACGCTGCCGACGGCCCGAAAAACGAGAAGGAAGTCGGAAAAGGAGTTCGTATCATGAAATCGCTTCGCCTCACGCTGACGGTTGCTCTGATCCTGATCACAGTCGCGGCAATGTCGATTGCCGGCACGGCCGCGGATACACAGAAGTCCCAGTCGGACGGGCAAAAGTCGTTCGACAAAATGAAAGCGCTCGCTGGCGAATGGGAAGGCTCGGTCACGCTCGATCCACCGGAGACCGACATGAAGATGGACAAGCCCGTCCACATCTCACTGCGCGTCACATCGCGGGGAAACGCGCTGGTTCACGAGATGCAAGAAGCTGGCACGCCCTTGGACCCGACGAAATTCGACCATCCGCTAACCATGATTTACCTAGACGGCGATCGCTTAACCCTGATCCATTACTGCGACGCGGGAAACCGGCCGCGTATGACGGCAAAAGCGCCGGCCGACTCCAAGAAAGTGGAGTTCGAGTTTCTCGATCTATCCGGCGGAAATGAGCAAGGGCACATGTATCACGCCGTGTTCACCGCAGTTGACGTTAATCATCACATCGAGGATTGGACGTATAGGATGCCGGGAGATAAACCCATGCACGCACACATGGAGTTGACGCGGAAACAATAAGGACGCCGCGAGATGGCGCTCCTGTAGCGCCCGAGAAAATCCTCCCTTCTTGGCATAGGCGGCCAGAAGTGAGGCATCCGGCGTCGGAGAATGATGGCTTCGAAAGTACCTTGGGGCATTGAAATGGACGGTGAGTGGAACGACAATCAGCCGATTTACCGCCAGCTTCGCGACCGGGTAGTCGCGATGATCCTGGACGGCGTGCTGCAGGAAGGCGATTCGCTGCCTTCGATGCGAAATGTGGCTGCCGAATATCGGGTAAATCCGCTAACGGTCCTGAAGAGTTATCAGGAACTGGTGGACGATGGATTAGTCGAAAAGAGGCGAGGTCTGGGCATGTTCGTCAATGTGGGAGCGCGCAAATTGCTGCTGCAAGGCGAGCGGAAGAAGTTCCTGGCTGAGGATTGGCCAAGAATCAAGGAAACCATTCAGCGGCTCGGCCTGACGCCGGAAGAACTGCTCGATGGCCTGAACCGTCGGGGATCAAAGAACGAAGCGGAGGAGCGCTGACCTATGGCATGCATAGAAGCGCGTGGATTGCGTAAGGTGTTCGGGACAACCGTCGCCCTCAACGGAATCAATCTGCGAGTCGAGCAAGGGCGCATTCTCGGATTGATCGGTCCGAATGGCGCCGGCAAAACCACGGCCCTCAACGTGATTCTCGGCCTCACCCCCTATGAGGGAGAACTGCGCGTTCTCGGACGCGATCCGTGGAGCGAGCGCGACCAACTCATGCGCGACGTTTCCTTTGTCGCCGACGTGGCCCTGCTGCCGCGGTGGATTCGAGTTTCGCAGTTGCTTGATTACGTGGCGGGCGTGCATCCGAGCTTCGATCGCACCAAGGCGGAACATTTTCTCGCCAAGACCAGCATTCGCCACGCGAGCAAAGTCCGAGAACTCTCGAAGGGCATGGTGGCCCAGCTGCATCTGGCGATCATCATGGCGATCGATGCGAAACTGCTGGTGCTTGACGAGCCGACGCTCGGCCTCGACCTCCTCTACCGAAAACAATTCTACGATTCGCTGCTGAGTGATTACTTCGACGGAAACCGCACCATTGTGGTGACAACCCATCAGGTCGAGGAACTTCAGCACATCCTTACCGATCTGATGTTCATTCATCAAGGAGACATCGTGTTCGCCTGCAGCATGGACGAATTCGAGTTCCGCTATGCGGAAGTGAGCGTGAATCCCGCACAGATTGCGGCGGCGCGGGCATTGAAGCCGATGTATGAGCGCCAGGTGTTCGGCCGCAGCATTCTGCTCTTCGATATGAAAGCCGATGGCGTTGATCGCAAGCAACTCGCGGCACTGGGCGAGGTGCGGACGCCGACCATCGCGGACCTATTTGTGGCGGTCATGGGCAGTCAGACTTTTGCAGGCTCGGCCAACGAGGCCTGGAACAAGTCCTCCCGGGAAAACCAGCAAGGAGTGGTCGGATGAATACTCAATCGAACAGCACACCCATTGTGCCC
>Ga0126381_100008164_pt1 | contig 11692 bp, 8 predicted proteins | sample PanSoiMetPlot_28_FD_96465 | JGI IMG/M metagenome (GOLD analysis project Ga0126381, IMG submission 96465) | Tropical forest soil microbial communities from Panama - MetaG Plot_28 | ecosystem: Environmental > Terrestrial > Soil > Tropical forest > Bulk soil | place: Panama | collected 2016-02-17 | reverse complement strand
TGCCCGGGGGCTGGTTGGCGGACCGCTTCAGCAAGCGGCAGATCACGATATGGACGAAAGCAATGGAGTTCGGATCGATGCTGCTGGCGACGGCAGGGTTGGCGACGCACACATTGGGTCTCTCGCTGGCAGCACTCGCCCTGGTTGCGAGTCAGGCGGCACTCTTCGGGCCGTCAAAGTATGGTTTGCTGCCGGAACTTTTGCCGGAAAAGAGCTTGTCATGGGGGAACGGCGTAATCGAGTTGGGAACATTTCTTGCGATCATCCTCGGCACAGTTGCCGGCGCCTGGATGGGAGAGCACTTCAGCGCACATGAAGTGTACGCGGGATACGTGCTGATTGGGCTCTCCGTCATTGGCTTTGTTAGCAGTTTGGCGATCGACAGAGTTCCGGCTGCAGCACCGGAAAAGCCATTCCGGCCGAACATTGTCGACGACCTGTGGGTACAGATCAGGAAGATGCGCCGCGACCGGACCCTCTTCCTCGCAGTGCTTGGCAATACCTATTTCTGGTTCCTGGGGTCTTTGCTCTTTTCGACCATCGTGGTCTACGGCCCCGATGTCGTGCACATCGGGCAAACCAAGACAGGCTATCTGAACGCAATGCTAGCGGTGGGGATCGGCGTCGGCAGCATGGCTGCCGGGTACGTTAGCGACAACAAGATTGAGTACGGCCTCATTCCCCTGGGATCGATCGGCATGACGTGTGCGGGCCTGGCGCTCGGGCTCGCACCCCACGGAGGGGCTGGATCGGCAGCGCTTCTTGGCGCCCTGGGTTTCTGGGCGGGTTTCTTCGCCGTACCCGTGAACGCGTTAATCCAACACCGGCCGGCGGAAGAGGACAAGGGCGGAATCATCGCGGCGTCGAACCTGTTGTCGTTTGTAGGGATCGCGATTTCGTCAGTGGTCTATTTCATCTTCACCAACTACGTTCGTCTCGATCCTCGCGGTGTCATCGTGGCAGCTTCCTGTATCACTGCGTTCGGTACAGCGTATGTTCTGTATCTGCTGCCCGAGTGGTTTGCGCGGCTGGTCCTGTTCTTCGTAACGCGAACCCTGTATCGCGTTCGCGTCATCGGGCGCGACAACTTCCCCGAAAAGACTGGGGCATTGTTGGTATGCAATCACATGTCATTTGTCGATGTGGCTCTACTGGTGGCGGCGACGGACCGGCCGATCCGTTTCCTGATGTACAAGGACATTTATGAACATCCCGTAGTCAAGCCGTTAGCCAAAATCGTGAAGGCAATTCCAATTTCCAGCGAACAGCATCCCCGCGAAATGCTGCACTCGTTGAAAGTAGCGAGTGACGCGCTGCGTGACGATGACATCGTGTGCATCTTTGCCGAAGGGCAGATCACGCGCACCGGGCAACTGCTGCCCTTCCAGCGCGGACTGGAACGCATCATGAAAGGCGTTGACGTTCCGATCATTCCCGTGAACCTGGACGGCGTTTGGGGAAGTATCTTCAGCTTTGAGCGCGGGCGCTTTCTGTGGAAGTTGCCCAGGAGAATTCCGTATCGCGTCACGGTGAGTTTCGGCAAGGCGATGCCGCCGACATCGACAGCAGCCGAAGTGCGCGCCGAGGTACAGGAGTTGCAAGCCGCGGCGTTCGAGATGCGCAAGCCTCACATGAAGACCTTGGACAGGGCATTCGTGTGCACAGCGCGGCAACGGCCCTGGCAATTTTTCATGGCAGACGGGAAGACGCCGAGGGTTTCCTTCGGATCGGCCCTCCTCAAGGCCGTCTACATCGCGCGCAGACTGCGGCGGCAGATCGGGCAACTGCCGATGATTGGCTTGCTGCTTCCGCCGTCGGCGGGTGGAGCGCTAACGAACTATGCTTTGATGCTGATGGGCCGCGTGCCAGTAAACCTGAACTACACGTCGTCCAACGAGGTGATCGCGAGTTGCGCGAAACAGGGAGGCGTCGAGGTCGTGATTACGTCGAAGGCATTCCTGGATCGCTTCCCCAACATGGCAATCCCGGGGCGCACAGTGCTGCTGGAGGATGCGCTAGCCCAGCCGGGCTTGACCGAAAAGCTAATTGCGTTTGCCCTGGCCTGGCTGATGCCCTCTGGACTGCTGAAGCGAGCACTGGGCGCCTATGGCGTAGAGCCGGCCGCTCAAGCGGTGACCGCAATGGATGGCAAAGCGTCTCCGATCGATGAACTGGCAACCGTGATCTTCTCCAGCGGTAGCACCGGCGACCCCAAGGGCGTGATGCTGACGCACTTCAACATCATGGCCAACATCAGCCAGATCAGCCAGGTGTTCGCGCTCGACGCTCGCGACAAGGTTCTGGGCATACTACCGTTCTTCCACTCGTTTGGTTTCACAGCTGGTCTATGGCTGCCCGCGGTGCAGGGAGTGGGCGTAGTGTTCCACGCCAACCCGCTGGACGCGCAGGTGGTCGGCGAGCTGGTCGGCAGATACAAGGTGACATTTCTCATTGCGACACCGACCTTCTTGCAAGGGTACATGCGGCGCTGCAGGCCCGAGAGTTTCGGCTCCTTGCAATATGTGCTGGTGGGAGCTGAGAAACTGCCGGAGCCAGTGGCATTGGCTTTTGAAGATCAGTTTGGCATTCGGCCGCTCGAGGGCTACGGCTGTACGGAATGCTCGCCCGTGGTGACTGTCAATGGCAAGGACTTTCGCGCGCCAGGTTTCCGGCAGGTTGCTGCCAAGCGCGGAAGTATCGGGCATCCGCTGCCAGGGGTCGCGGTGAAGGTGGTTGACATCGAGAGCGGTCAGCAGGTTGCGCCCGGAAACGCAGGGATGCTTCTGGTGAAAGGCCCGAACGTGATGCGGGGCTATCTGGGAAGACCGGAGAAAACTGCTGAAGTTCTGCACGATGGCTGGTACACGACCGGCGACATCGCAACCATGGACGAGGATGGGTTTCTCACCATAACGGATCGGCTGTCGCGATTCAGCAAGATTGGCGGCGAAATGGTGCCGCATATTCGTATCGAGGAGAAATTGTATGAGCTGGCCGATACGACTGAGCAGTTATTTGCCGTAACCGCGCTGCCCGACCCAAAAAGAGGTGAGAGGATTGTTGTGTTGCATACCCTGCCCGAAGCCAAGCTGGCAGAAGTTCTAGAAAAGCTCGCAGCCTGCGACTTGCCCGTGTTGTGGAAGCCGAAAGGCAACCAATTTGTTCACGTAAATGCAATTCCTACCCTGGGAACGGGAAAAATGGATTTGCGGGGCATTAAGGCCCTAGCAGCTTCACTCACTGACGTGGAGGAAGCTACGCGAGCACCCTCGATTTGACGTAAACCCGCGAGGCCAGTAACGACTGGTTCTTGTCGCTAGCTTATCCCGATGCCGAAAGTTGCGCGAGGCTCGCATCCTGCGTTCTGCCTTACTCATTCCTGCGGCGCCCGAGGTTGGCATGGAAGAACTTTTTTCTTATCTGTTCATTGCAGCAGTCTTGCTGGACTCGATATCGGCACCACATTGCCTAGCTGGCCGTACCTCCCTGGCGTGCTTGTGGATTTGGTCTGGGCAACGAGCTGATCGCTGATTTTTACTTTGAACGTCGTCGGCGAGGTGTTGAAATCACCATTCGCGTTCGCGAGAAATACAAGCTCGACAACAAGCCCGCCTTTAACGTCGGTCGGGAAGGGATCGAAAGAGATATCAGCAAGCTGATTGGCAATACCGACGATTCAGCGAGCTCCGAAACCTTGCCACCGAGGATAGGGGCGTCACGAGCAGACAAAGACAGGCAACGACGGACTCAATCGCGCAGATAGCGCTTGCATTTCGAAACGGGTTGAGAGCAGAATTACGCGCTAGACCGTGCAGTTCCGCTTTGAGCCCTTTTTTCTGGAGGTTTCTTCATGCTCGAATGGATACCTATTTTCATGGGTCTCTGGCTCGGTATTCTATGGGCTCGCATAAGTCATGGCAGCACGCATCGCCTGTCTGTTTTTAATGGAGTTCTGCTCATCGCCTTGGCGGTGGTTTTGCTGGGTGGCGAATGGCGCTCGAACCCACTGTATTTTGTGCTGGACCTCATCGAGGCATTTAGTGGATTCGTGGCAGGCAAATTCAGCATGGTTAGAACTCATGTTGCATCCTCTTCACTGGATAGGAAAACAACATCCCCCCAGTAGCCCAGAAGCAAGTCGCCCGCTTCGTCACCTGCTGCCAACGGAGAACCAATGTCCAAGTTCCGGAAGTTCATTCTGGAAGTGCTGGCGCTGCTGGCCTACATATTTCGCTTCTGTATTGGGGCCAAAAAAACACCGGATTCTCACTGCGTGTGCCCGCCGGCGTTGAAAAAGCCTGATCCGTTCCTGTACTCGCAGCAATATTTCATCAGCCTTGGACTTGCTCGGCTCTGAAGAATTTTCATACAGTCTCGCGGGCCCAGCGGCCCGAACCGACACCCACAGGATTTGTACCGGTCCCTGTCGATTCCAGAACGCAGCCTCTAGCGGTCGGGATTTCCGACAATGAAGCGCATTAACGTGAGCGTATAATGCCGGCACCAAGCTGGGGCAAATCGATTCGCGCGGGCACGTCAGGGGAAGGCAAAATGACTGGTCGAGGCAAGAGTGTCGTGGTCTTGGGGGGAGGTGTTGCGGGCCTGAGTGCAACCCACGAACTCGCCGAACGGGGGTTTCAAGTCCGGGTCTTCGAGCGCAAGGCTCTTTTTGGTGGTAAGGCGCGCAGTATGGAAGTGCCCAACACCGGGACCGGCACGCGCAAGAACCTGCCGGGCGAACATGGGTTTCGCTTCTTCCCAAACTTCTACAAGCACGTCACGGACACCATGAAGCGCATCCCATATCCCGGGAATGCGGCTGGAGTGTTCGACAACATCGTGCCTGGAACACGGGCGCAAATCGCGCGCAATGGAAAGATGTCGATCATCGCAGTCGCGCGCTATCCTGTGACGCTCGATGACTGGGTCACCACCTTGATGGCCGTGGTAAACGGCAAAGAACTGGGGATCCCCGATGCGGAGGTCCTGTTCTATGTCGACCGCCTGCTGACGCTTCTCACCAGTTGCGAGGAACGAAGAGTCGTGGAGTACGAGAAGATTCCGTGGTGGGACTTCATCGACGCCGCAAACAAGTCAGCGGCTTACCAGCAATTTCTAGCCCGCGGCATGACTCGCTCGATGGTCGCCATCCGAGCAGAAGAAGGCAGCACCCGCACAGTGGGCTATATCGGTCTTCAGCTCACTCTCGGCTTGCTTAAGATCGGAGATCCTGTTGACCGCTTATTGAATGGACCAACGAATGAAGTATGGATCGACCCCTGGATAGAATATTTGCAGTCGCTGGGAGTGAAATTTCACAACAACTCCCGGCTCATCAGCTTCCAGATGAACGGATCGGGAATATCATCGGTAACAGTCGAGATGGATGGCGGACGCCACGATGTGAGCGGGGACTACTACGTCTCGGCGCTGCCAGCCGAGGCGATTGCGCCCTTGCTCACCGACGAGATGAAGAGGGCTGCACCGTCGATCGCCAACATCGACAGACTCCGTACCAACTGGATGAACGGGTTGCAGTTCTATCTAGAGCACGATGTCCCCGTAGTGAACGGGCACACCATCTATATTGACTCGCCGTGGGCACTAACATCGGTTTCGCAGCGGCAGTTTTGGCGCACCGACCAGCTGCAGAATTACGGTGACGGGCGGCTGGGTGGCATTCTCTCAGTTGACATTTCGGACTGGAATGCGCCGGGGATTCTGTATGGTAAGCCCGCCATGCAATGCACGGCGGAGCAGATCAGGCACGAGGTTTGGGAACAAATCAAAAGACATCTGAATTTAGACGGGGCGCAGCAACTCGAAGACGGCAACCTGCTAAGCTGGTTCCTCGATCCTGACATCGAATTTCCGAATCCCAGCGAGGTGACGAACCTGGAACCGCTGCTCATCAACACTGCGGGTTCATTGGCATATCGCCCCGATGCTCACACCGAGATCCCCAACCTGTTTTTAGCTTCGGACTATGTGCGCACCAATAGTGATCTGGCGTGCATGGAAGGAGCCAATGAAGCAGCGCGGCGAGCGACCAACGCCATCTTGGATCGTGAAAAATCGTCAGCGATACGGGCGGCCTTATGGCCATTGGAAGAGCCGGAGTTTTTTGCACCTATACGCGAATACGACCGACTTCGATTCAAACTTGGTTTAGCGCACGCGAGCCTGCCGCTTGAGTTGCCGACGCGGCTGGCGGCGAGAGCGCGCTGAGGATGCGTGGGTCGCCAAAGCCTTGCACATCCAAAGACGACGGTCCATCTCTATTCGCGAAGGCGGTGGCTCGTGGCGGGCTGGCGGTTGCGTCGGTTGTGACGCGGAAGTACGCTTCGTGCGAGCTTACAGCACTTGCGTCACGTCTGCTGATCGTGGGAGCGTTCAGGAAATCGCCCAAGACCTGACATTCCCCTCGACAGGTAATATCCCGTCAATCGTTCTAGGTTAAGCTATGCACTTTCCCGAGAGGGTTTGGCCCTCGCTATAGATGGCTTTGAGGCCGGGGCCGTCGAGGATGTGGCCGGAGCGATTCAATACGGAGCCGGTGCGCGCATCAGAAAGGAAATGTCGTCGACCTTATAAAGCACTTTTCCGGGCGAGTCGGGCGACGGCTGGATTTTCTCTGCACGGTGACTCCTCCTCTAAATGGCGTGTCCCGACCAAAGACTCAATTGCGACGGAGAGAACCTCCTCCGTGCACTCAGGTTTTTCCAAATCTACTGATGGGGTTTCGACCAACGCTGGGTGACGAGATCGTGCTGAATGCGAACAAAAGCCTTCCCTCAGAATCGTTGACTAGCGGCTTATCGCGAAGATCGATCAGCATCGAATGGTATTAAACTTCAAATCAACGCAGAACACCTCGTATCTGCGATCCCTTGGCCATGTCGTCTTATCTCTGAACAACTGTCTAACTGCGGAACAAAGATCCCCTCGCACAACTCTTCCAAGACCTCGCGAACTTCGTCTTTCGTGTCACACTCTGGGATCAGATGGATGTTGGGCTCCCGTTCAACTTCGTCCAGGGGTGATTCGACCCGAACGGCGTTTTCAGACGCCGCTCCGCTTATATCGGTGATGCAGTCCGCCGACGGGCCGTTCACTCCGCGGTCGGATGGCGGATGGCTGGTGATCGCAACGTGGACTGGCCGACGACGAAGGTGAGAGAGGATGACGAATACGCACAGCAGCCGAAACGTCCTTCTGGTGATTCTGAGCGCATTGTGCAAGCCAAGCTAGCCAGCCGCGGGCGGCAGGCGGTGTCACTGTCACGGCACAGAGAGGCCGGGTCAGGCCGATGATCACTGCGATGCTTATTTTTTCTCTGCGGCAAACCGTGACTACTGGGATAACATTGAGGATCTTGTTGAGGAAATCCTACTTCTTTGACCCTTACATTGACTTCAAAATAGTGTGAATTCATCCGCTGCGAATTGACAGCGCAATCTGCCCCAAATACTCTCTGGGAGTCGGCAATAGTTGTGAGGCAATCCTCTACCGCTCTGCTGACGACCCCAATGGCCCCCGGAAGGCTTGTATGCCTTGGCGAGGCGGAGGTATCGATGAGCACAAAGGCAGATTTCAGCGCGGACGAGTGGGATCTCTTGCGTACTTCTCCAATGATGGCGGGGCTTCTGGTCATCGTGGCGAGTCCCAGTGGACCGGTCGGCCTGGTCCAGGAGTCAGCTGCGATGGGTAGGATGATTTTGGGCGCGGCGAACACCGCGCAAACTCCCCTGTTAAAGTCCTTGGCCGACGACACAAAGAGCTCCATGTCATTTACAAAGGCACCTCCGGGAGCAACGCCCGCAGCTATCCAGCAGGCAGCTACAGAGATTCTGCGGAGAACCTCTGAGCTGCTCGGAACGAAGGCGACACCGGAGGAAGCGACCGAGGTCAAGCAGTGGCTCACAAGAGTGGCGCAAGCCACGGCCGAAGCCGCCAGGGAGGGCGGATTCCTGGGGTTTGGAGGAACGCTTGTCTCCGAGGAAGAGAAAGCTGCAATTGCCACAGTAAGTTCGACTTTGGGAATCGCCGCCTGAGACCTGATCAGGCCTCCACCGGACAAAGGTGGGAGCAGCCGTCTATGCAACACGCAAGGGGATGGAAATATTCATGGCTAGTTCAGCGATTCGCCATGGTTCGAATTTGACCCAGCCCTAGCAGGCGTCGGTCGGCTGTCGCTGAGACCAGATCCAGTACTTGGGCCGTCGCCCGCTAAAAAGCGATTGGCCGGATCGGGTGGAGAGTCAATTGCCAAGCTGCCAGGGCTATTTCGTGAGTTCGAGGAGCTTCCCGGGTTCCGCAGTTGCTCTAAATTATAAATTAGCCAGCGGTCGAGATCTTTTCCCAGATTAACCTTGCCCTTGGCGTGCAGCGTGAGTGCTTCTCACGTGCTGATGGGCGAGAGCCAGAGTTCGTTCTCGGTATTTTGCGATTCCCGAAGGAGTCTCTTAGCGATCTTCTTCGGATCATGCAAAGCCCACAGCAAGAAGGGCCAGGCATTTCGCCTTGAATTCAGAGATCGCGACTTCGTGCACAGTTCGCTCCTCAAATTAATGGTCGCCCGAGCTGCTGTCCTCAATGATGACTGACCTGCACCGTTCCGTCTTGCCCGAAGTCCTCCGCGAGCGAACACGTAATCATGGTCTCCAGTGTATGCAGTTTCTGCACGCCAGTCCTTGAGCCATTGTGGGAGGATTGGATGAAACGCGACGGTCGACTTCGACAACTTCGTTTCGCACCCTGTTGGATTTTGCCGTACACGGAAGTCTGCTCGATCTTCATTTTCGGAACGATCTCACAAGATGTCTCGCCAACGTAGCCCTAGCATCCGCCACTGCGGATTCCAGTCACCGCCATGAGGACGATTTTCGTATACCGGCTGCTGAAGCTGATCCAAGACTCTTATTTATTATTTAGGCTTGCTCTGGCGTCAGCACTATGGCCTCATAATCGGAGGTCGCCGCAATTCCAGTGACGAGCAGATGGGCTCCAGGCTTTGGAGCTTCAGCGGAAGCCGGAAAACATCACCACAGGTAGGACGCGACAATGCCGATAAACTCGCGCGAAAGTCTACATCGAGGTGCAGGCTGAACAACCACGCTGCAGGCCACTGCCGCAGGTCCCGCATGGACTGCAATCATAGCAGTATGGCGGTTCGCTTTTCGGCGCCGAACCGCGGAACATTACTGGCATATCGCCATCTCACGAGTCCCCCCTACTGGCGAGTCACGGACAGTACGGAACTTATCAGCCGAGCGGTTTGATCTGCACCTGCGCGTTACGAGGGCAGGCTGGGTTCTCCACCCGCGTCTGCCTCCTTCATCTTTTCGAACTCTTCCTTTGAAATCCCAAGAACCAACGCCACCACCTCCTCGGTGCTCATGCGGGCGACGAATGTGTCGGCTTCCTCCTGCGCTTTGCGGGCATCCACGGCGAGCTCCTGCTTTGGCCTGCCGTCGCGCAGTTGAGTTAAGACCTTCATGGCAATCCATCGGGATGCGTTCGTCTTCGGGATCGGCCTCCTTGGGTAACCTTCGTCTACAATCTGCAGGATACCCAGATGCGGGAGGCGTCCCATGGCCCGGTTGAGCGATGCTGAGCAACAAGCACTAGTGAACGAGTTCGTCGCGTCGGTGAAGAAGTTCACTCCAGAATGGACGACCCATTCCCCTGATTCTGATCCTGGGATTACCCTCATCGAGTTATTTGCTTGGCTCGGTGATGTGCTGTCGCTTGACCAAGGCAAGATTGCTGCCGAGGGTGGGATACCTCAGGACGCACGGCGACGATTGACAACGTGGCTTTCCAAGATGACCATCTCTGCCTCGGACGACTGCGGCACCAGCGGAGGGCTTATTCGGAATCGGTATTTCTCAGGCAAGCTTCTCACGGTTGAGGACATGCAGCTCGAGCAAGACTATTTTCGCAAGAAACTTCGACTCCACAATCAGTACTTATTGGGCTCTGGTGTTGTGGTTGGTCTTGACGTCACCTTGGATCAGAACAACGAGACAGTAATCGTTCAGCCAGGACTTGCGATTGACGCTGTTGGTGAAGAAATCGTGATTTGCCAGCCCTTGCGATACGCATTAAAAGCGGGAACCGGGACTGGCTATTTAAGCCTTAGCTTCTGTGAGAAACTATTGGACCCTGTGGCCACCGCATCTCCCGGGGCGCAAGAACCACAACGAGAACCGTCGCGCATTGAGGAATGTGTTTGTTTAGAGTTCGGTGAGCGCACTCCTGGGCAAGCCTTAGTTATTGCTCGGCTTGAACTCAGAGAAAACAAGTGGACTGTTGATGCCCGATTTCGACCCAAAAGAGCCAGCTTCTTGCCGTTAGGAGAGACGAAAGCCTGACAATGTTAGGCAAGCCATAAGGAGGAGATCCAAGATGTCGGCAAAAGTCGATCTCTATGACAATGCATATACAAACTATGGGGCTGAGGTTTACAGGCAGGTACGAATAGAGACCTACGGCCAGGATTTTGGACAGACGAGTTGGGTCACCACGAAGGAGTCCAGCGAGATTCCGCAGATGCTTCACCTAGAAGCGAATTCGTTGGCTTTGGAGATCGGTTGTGGATCGGGAGGCTATGCCCTACACCTCGCAAAGAATCTGGGTTACAGCATTGTTGGCGTGGACGTGAATGCATCTGGAATCCACAATGCCAATCAATTGGCGAGCGGTCGGACATCACGAGCGCACTTCGAGCAGTGTGACGCGTCGAAAAGTCTGCCTTTCGATGATGAGATGTTTGACGCAGTGTTCGCGAATGACGTCTTGTGCCACATTCCAAGACGGTTCAACGTGTTGCGCGCGATGTTTCGGGTCCTAAAGCCAGGTGGGCGAATGCTTTTTAGCGACGCCCTGGTTGTCGGTGGAATGATTTCCCACGAGGAGATCGCCACCCGCAGTTCGATTGGTTATTACGTGTACAGTCCGCCGGGAGAGAATGAGCGACTGATCGAACGCGCGGGGTTTAGGGAGGTGCGTGCAACTGACACGACCGAAAGTGCGGCCAGTATCGCAAAGAACTGGCATCAGGCGCGGGAGAAGTGGAGAAACGAACTGGTCGCAATCGAGGGAACGAGCAATTTTGAAGCATTACAAGGGTTCCTCTCGTGTGTCCATAGCCTGACAGCCGAGCGTCGCTTGTTGAGATACCTATACGTAGCGGATAAGGGCCGCTGAACGGGTTCAGGTTTAAACCGCACGAAACGGAAGGAATTGTCGCGATGAAGGATGATTTATCCCGACACCCGTGATTTTGGCCACAAAGATTACGCACGTCCGTGGCTGGCGGCCAGCCAGCTCTTGGACTAGTTAATTTCTCGGATCCAGGCGGTCGAGTGCTTCGGCCACGTGGTTAGCTAGTCGGAACTAATTCATCGTTGACGATAACAGCTCTATGGCTTGGCCTTCGGGCGAAAAACGATGCGCCCGGATACTCTACAAAGTCCTTCTCGAAATCGGGATTTAGCATCATCCGCAACCGCCCGAAACTAAGTTTTTCAACACCCACAGCCCTTATCGCAACTAATCCCCCTAACGGGAGCCGTCTACCTAGCAAACCACCGCCTCAATCACGCTGTCGGGTGTCTTCGTGGGCACGATCTGGGTGAGGGTGAAACCCGCCCGAGCGAACAAGTCGCGCCATTCCGACGCAGTGTGT
>Ga0126381_100008161_pt1 | contig 11694 bp, 8 predicted proteins | sample PanSoiMetPlot_28_FD_96465 | JGI IMG/M metagenome (GOLD analysis project Ga0126381, IMG submission 96465) | Tropical forest soil microbial communities from Panama - MetaG Plot_28 | ecosystem: Environmental > Terrestrial > Soil > Tropical forest > Bulk soil | place: Panama | collected 2016-02-17 | reverse complement strand
GCGGTATTAGCTGAATTGGTGGTCACAGCGGCCAGCGCCTGTGTGCCAACGGCCGTGTTATAGATGCCATTGCTGTTCTGGTTCAGTGCTTGATAACCCACCGCGACATTGTTGCTGGCTGTATTTTTGTAGAGAGCGCCCCGTCCGATGGCGGTGTTGAAGTTGCCGCTGACGTTAAAAAAGAGTGAGGCGTACCCACTGGCTGTGTTGCTCCCACCGGTCGTGTCTTTGTAGAGCGATTGCACGCCGGCGGCGGTGTTGTAGTTGCCAGTCGTATAACTGTAAAGGGAGGAATAACCTGTGGCGGTATTGTTACTTCCAGTGGAGAACGTAGTCGCGTTACCAAGCATGGCCACGTCCCCAATAGCGGTGTTGTTATTGCCCGTGCCGTTTTGAAGGGCTCCACTCCCATCAGCGGTATTATCGACACCGGTCGTATTTTGTTGGAGCGCGTAGCTGCCGGTCGCCGTATTATTCGAGCCGAAGGTATTCTGCAGGAGCGCAAACGCTCCATTGGCGGTATTAAGTAGGCCGCTGTTATTCCAGAAGAGCGCCCAACTCCCGGCGGCGGTGTTATATGAACCACTCATATTATTGGCCAGGGCAACATAGCCGCTGGCAGTGTTGTTGTTGCCGGTATTGTCGAGAAAGAGCGCCTCATACCCGAGCGCTGTGTTATAACTACTGCCCGGAATTGGACCGCAGTCCTCAAAGTTACAACCGTGCCGGCTTGGGAACCGACGGCTGCGTTGGCAGTACCGGTTTGGTAATACTCCAGTGCCCAGTCGCCTACCGCGGTGTTATCGGAGCCCGTCGTGCAGGAAGTGAGTGCAGCAAGATTCACGGCGGTGTCATCGCTTCCCGTGGTGAGGCTCCCCAACGCGGAGTCCCCGAAACCGACATTATGCAGGACGCCATCGCAATATTCGTCGCATCCTCGACTTGACGGAGTACCGAGTGAGACGAGTCCGATGATTAGGGTGATAACGCCGAAAGCAGGCCATGGAGCTGAAGGCCTGGTTCGCTTGCTTGTCCAAATAGTTGTGTGTTGGAAGGGAAGTTGATCTTTCATTTTAGTTCTCCTTTGTTTCGTTGTTGTTTTTTTAATTGTCGGAATTTAGTCTGCTTTTGATTCTTATATGAGTTGTTTTCGGGTCAGTTGTTTGTGATTCAATCTTTAGTGTCGATGAGTCCGGCTCGTGGGCCACGGTCAAGGCGTATAGACCTCGGCTAAGGCAGTCGGGATTCCGTTGAAGTCCGTGTCTCCCCCGGCTATCAGCACTCGTCCATCGTTAAGGAGCACCGCTCGTTGGCCGTCTCGGGGCGTGGCCATGCTGCCGGTCACCGACCAAGTACCGAGACCAGGATCATACAGCTCGCACTCGGTTAGAAAACCGGCGTTGACGCCGTCGTAGTAATCGCCGCCAGCTACCAGCACCTGACCGTTCTGAAGCAGCGTGGCGGTAAAGGTCTCCCGGCCTTGGAGCATGCTGCCGGTTGTGGTCCAGGAACTGGTAGTCGAGTCATAGAGTTCTGCGGAGGCGACCGTGATACCGTTAAAGTCAACGGTGGTCCCGCCCATGACCAGCACCTCGCCGTTGCTCAAGAGGCTGGTCGCGTGGTCCTCGCGACTAATCGACATCGTGCCGGTCGCGCTCCATTTCTTTGTGGCCGGGTCATAGAGGTCAGCCCAGGCGATGGAATGGAAGTCGAAGTAGTCGGGCCCGGTATGGATGCGACCCCCTACAGCCATGGCTTTACCGGTCGGCAGCAGCGTGGTAGTGAAAAACGAGCGTGCGATTGTCATCTCGCCTACGGTTTTCCACTGTCCAGTGGATGGATTGTATATCTCCGACTCGGGGATGGTGTTCACGCAAACGTCTGCGCACGGCGTACGGTCGATGTTGCCTCCAGTCACCAGCACGCTGCCATCACTCAGGAGCACGGCCGAGTGCTGCTGGCGGCCCACTTTCATTTTGCCTGTCATGGACCACGTCCCGGTAGCCGGGTCGTAGATCTCGGCCGTGTTCAGGGCCTCCACCGTGTTACTGGCGCCGCCTTCGACCAGCACCTTGCCGTTCTGCAACAGAGTAGCCGAGAGGCCAACGCGCGCCTGGTGCATGCTCCCGGTAGGGGTAAACACACCCGTGGTTGGGTCATAGAGTTCCGCTCTGTTGGTGATGATTTCGCCCGGCGTATCGCCGCCGGCCACCAGCACCTTGCCAGTCGGAAGCAACGTGGCCGTAAAAGAGAACCGGCCGATACTCATGCTGCCGGTAGGACTCCATGTGCCAGAGGCCCAAGCAGTAGCTACCGTGAACGCGAGTGCAATAATAATAACGTTTGTTAGTTGAATCTTGGTTTTCATATTTGTGTTCTGGTTAGTTGGTCTTCAGTTTTGTTTGCATTAAAAGATTCGCAGAGCCTTCTTCTTGTTTTGTCTGATTTCTGTTCTTTTAGCGATGTACAGCGTAAAATGTTACGATCGCTTACCCGAAAGGTAGATTTGCTGTGTGTATTGCGAGCGCTGCGACGCACAAATTGTCGCCTGGGGGCGACAGCGAGCGTCTTGTCGGGCAATTAGCTACGGGCTCGTTGCGGCGAATTCGTTCAATGCCGGACAGGATCTCTCCGCACGCGACAGCCGCGGACAGCCCCTGCCGCGATTTTTCCGGTGTGCTCATCGTGTTCACCCATGTAAAACAGGAAACGACGGCAAAACCCGCCATCAATACGGAAAAGATTGTCTTGCCGTTCGCCGTGCGGTTGTCCAGACTGCGTACGGATCAACGGGCTGGAGGAGCTATGCGCGCGGAACAAGGTGAGCAGGGCGAGGCGGCCGATGCTGAAGACGCGAGAACGGGACCGGGACCATCTCTGCCTGAGAGCGGCGCTTCGCAGATTGCCCAGTTACTGGCTAGCTGGAGCGAAGGCGACAAGCATGCTTTGGAAAAGCTAACTCCACTGGTTTACGACGAGCTGCGGAGGCTGGCGCATCGCTACATGGGCGCCGCGCGGCCGAACCATACTTTGCAAACCACCGCGCTGGTGCACGAGGCTTATCTGCGGCTCGCCGGGCAGAGTCATCCGCACTGGGCTAATCGCGGACACTTCTTTGCTGTCGCGGCCAAAGCTATGCGGCAGATCCTGGTGAATTATGCCATCAACTACAACGCACAGAAACGCGGAGGCGGCGCGCCCAAAATAGAATTGGATGAAAGCGCCGTAGTTTGCGAAGCGCAGTCACAGGAAGTGATTCGCATCAATGAGGCTTTGGAAGGACTGAACGAGTTGGACGCGCGTAAAGCACAGATCGTAGAACTAAAGTATTTCGGCGGGCTAAATCAGGATGAGATTGCCGAGACGTTAACAATCTCACCCAGGACAGTTCAGCGCGAGTGGGGGTTTGCCAAAGCATGGCTTTATAACGAACTGCGGAAAGCCGGATAACTCAGCTGATGAGCCGCAGCCACTTTCAGCAGGTAGAAACCATTTTCTATTCCGCATTGGAGTGTGAAGGCGCAAAGCTAACCGACTATCTCGCTGCTGCCTGTAACAGCGACGAACTGTTGCGTCGCGAAGTAGAAGAGTTACTAGACTCATATCAACAAGCTAATAACTTCATCGAAACTCCACCGGGCGCCTTAGCGGCTGGAGTAGTCGAACAGGAAGCTGCACAGTCGTGGCTTGGACGAGCGCTTGGTCACTACAAGATCATCGAGCGGCTTGGCCGCGGCGGAATGAGCGAAGTCTATCTCGCCATCGATACAAAAGCGCAGCGCAAAGCCGCCTTAAAGTTACTGCCGACACAATTCACAGGCGATTCGACGCGGCTGAACCGGTTCCGGCAGGAAGCTCGCGCCGTAGTCGCCCTGAACCATCCCAACATAGTAACAGCTTACGAGATCGGCGAGGAGGATAACACCTCCTACATCGCCAGCGAACTGATCGAGGGTGAGACTTTGCGTCAACGATTGCAACGTGGACGGCTGGAATTGCGCGAAGCGCTCCACATTGCCATTCAGGTCGCCAGCGCCCTCTCCGCGGCTCATAAAGCTGGCATTGTGCATCGGGATATCAAACCGGAAAACATCATGCTACGCCACGATGGCTATGTGAAGGTGCTTGATTTTGGTGTCGCCAAACTGGCACAGAATGACCTGGAGACGAGCCAGCCTCACGAACACAGCATGCCAACGACACAAACGACTTTCGGATCGATGATGGGGACCTTGCGCTATATGTCGCCCGAGCAGGTCCGCGGCGAGACCGTGGATCAACGCACCGATATCTGGAGTTTTGGCGTCGTACTTTATGAGATGGTGGCAGGCGTAGCGCCTTTCTCCGGCAGAACGCCTGAAGAAATCATCCAGTCTATTCAACAAGCGACACCGGCGCCCCCGATTGGACTTAAACGTTTAGCTCCGCCAGAGCTTCAACAAATTATTTCCAAGGCTTTGCAGAAGAATCGCGAGCGCCGGTTTGTCGATATTAACGAGATGTTGGAAAGCTTGAAGCAACTTCGCCACCAACTGGAGCCGCCGCGTCAGTCAAGCGGCGACAACTGGCTGACCAATCCCAAACGAGCGATGGCTCTGGCGACCCTTATTTTAATAGCGGCGTCGATCGTGGCTTTTACTTTTATGCATTCTAGCGCGCGCCGTACGGTAGCGTCAGCGCCGAAGTCGATTGCAGTGCTACCCCTGGACAATCGAGGCGCACCCGCAAGCGATCGCTACCTTGCCGATGGTATCCAGCATGAGTTAATTAGCCAGCTTTCCAGGATCGAAGATTTCAAAGTTATCTCGCAAGGATCGACCCAGCGTTATCAACATAACAAAAGAGACCTCGTTGAGATCGCACAGCGACTTGGCGTCACCTATCTCCTCGAGGGTTCTGTTGAGAAAACCACCGATGAGATTCGCGTGAAAATGCAACTCACTGGCGCACCAGCCCAAGCACAGGTGTGGACAGCAACATACAACCGGCCATTGAGTGATATCTTTTCCGTGGAAAGGGAGATCACGACCCGCGTCGCCGGTACACTGGACATTAAAGTACGTGACGATGATGCCCAAGCCTTCGCTTCCACTCCCACTCATAGTAACGAAGCGCACGAGTTGTACCTGCGAGGTCATTACCTTGCAGAGAAGCGTGATGAGCAAGACGTGAGAAACGCAATCGACTTTTACGAACAGGCGATCGAGAAAGATCCGACCTATGCCCTGGCTTATGCCGGCCTGGCGGAGGCCTATATCCTTCTGCCGACTTGGGGAACTGAAACGCCAATCCAACATTGTTATGCCATTGCAAAAACAGCCGCACAAAAGTCGGTGGCACTCGACCCCACGCTGCTGGAAGCGCACATAGCATTAGCGCTTGCCGTGGTGCACCAGGCGCGCGACTTTACGCGCGCACAGGAAGAGCTGAAACGCGCCATTGAGCTGGCGCCTAATTCCGCCTCTGCACATTACTTCCTGGGATATCTCGTGTATGCCGCCGAGGGCGACTTCGATCACGCCATTCCAGAAATGCAACGTGCTGTCGAGCTAGACCCACTTTCAACACTCATTAACAACAACTTTGGCTTATGTTACCTTCTTGCGCACCATTACCCGGAAGGGCTCGCACAGTTACAGAAAACTCTGAAGTCTGATCCGACTGCGCAGTTCGTCTATTATGGTGTTGGATGGGGGCTCGCGCTTAACGGCCGCCTCGATGAAGCGATCGAGACATGGAAACGTGGCTATAACATTGGGCACCACTATCAGTCACTCGCTGCGCTTGCTTATGGCTACGCAATAAAAGGAGACCGCGAGCAGGCATTAAAAGTGGTGGCGCAACTGCGAGACCTCGAGCAGCATGGCACGCGCGTGTGGCCACTGGGACATGCCTATATCGAGCTAGCCCTAGGCAACAAGCAGGGGGCGATCACCTGGTTGGAACGCGGCGCGGCAGAAAACGACAGCGCCGTCCTTATCTATATCAAAACCTTACCCGTGCTTGATCCTTTGCGCGGCGATCCACGCTTCGAACGACTCGTGAATCAAATCGTGCCGCCAAAAGGCGGCGGGCAACTACCGCCGGAGATCGAAAGGAAAGCGAGCATCGCCGTGCTGCCTTTTCAAAGCCTGAGCGAAGAAAAGAGTAACGCGTACTTCGCGGACGGCATCCAGGATGAGATTCTCGCCCGGCTTTCGAAAATCAATGATCTCAAAGTTATTTCCAGAACGTCGACTCAAAAATATAAGACCAAGCCGAGTAACTTGCGCGACATTGCGCAGCAACTCGGCGTAGCGAATATCCTCGAGGGCAGCGTACAAAGAGCGGCCGACCAGGTGCGCATCACAGTGCAGTTAATCAACGCGACGACGGATGCGCATCTCTGGGGCGAGACTTATGATCGCAAGTTGCTCGACACGTTTCAGGTCGAAAGCGACATCGCCGAGAAGATCGCTAGCACGCTCGAAGCAAAACTGAGCGGTAAGGAAAAGGCCGCCATTAACGCGCGAGGGACCGATAACGCGCAAGCGTATGAGACTTATCTGCGCGCACTCGCGTTGAACAATTCGCAGTCCGATGCCGACAATTCACGAATGCGTGACCTGTTGCGCGAAGCGGTCGGACTGGATCCGAATTTTGCCGAAGCGTGGGCCTGGCTGGCGGTGATCGAATCCAACCGCTATTTCTTCCCTGAAGAAAGCCCGGCGCAGAAAGAACGTGCGCGGAATGCGGCTGAAACAGCGTTGCGCCTGGCGCCGGATTCAGCCGATGCCATCGGTTCGATGGGTTTGTACTACTATTATGTAGAGAAGAATTACGACGAAGCGTTGCGCTGGCTCGATCGCGCGCGCGCGATTGCGCCGAACGTTTGGAAATTTATGAGTGCGACAGCGCTCGTGAAACGCCGTCAGGGAAAACTCGATGAAGCAATTGCATTGCAAGAACGCGGCGCCGAGCTCGATCCGCTCAACGTCAGCATCTGGATGGACCTTGCCTGGAGCTATCGAGGGCGACGCGATTTCGAGCACGAGCGGGCTATTCTCGACCGCGCGCTGACGATCTCGCCTAACGACGCTAACATTGTGGCGCAGAAAGCCGAGACCTACGCGGCTGAGGGCGACCTGAAGAAGAGCTGGCAGATGATACGCGATCTGAAGTTTGAACCATCGGACAATGGTGTCAGCATCGCTCTCGACATTGTGATCGCGCGGCGGGATTATGACGAAGCCATTCGACGCATCACTGCGATGCGGGAATCAGGTAAAGAACCACCATTATTCCAGGCGGTCGATCGTGCTGTGGTCGGCCAACTAAAATTCACGGAGGGCGATTCTGTGGCGGCGGAGCCATTGCTTCATCAAGCAGAAGGAGAATTGACACGATTGTGCGACCGTCATGAGGGCGGCATCATGGTTCTGGAGCAACTGATGTTCGTCGAAGCATGTCTCGGTCGGCGTGAAGAAGTGGAGCGAATCGGCGGACAATTGCGCGCAACACGACGGTTCGACAAGTGGACTTACCCGTTTGGTGAACTGAAGTTCGCCATTGCCTTCGCCCTGATGGGCGATGCTGATCGTGCCGTACCGTTACTTGAAACGGCGTTACACGAAACCTGTGCAGCTGCAGCGACGCCGGCATACCTGCGATTTGATCCGAGATTCGATCGCATTCGCAACGATCCGCGGTTCCAAAAACTGGCCAACAGCCCGCCATAAATCGACTTCTCATTGTTCCTTTTTCGTCTCGGCTTGCGCTCCTTTGTTAATCGCTGAAATGGATTAGGAAATTCGAGCGTGCACTGTCAATCGCCGGTCTGGTAATATTTCGAGCGTGAATTGTGAGCGGTTGATCATAACAATCTTCGCGATCCTGTTTTCCGTTGCGGCCTACGCCGCAAATCCGTTTCTGGACGCGGCGAACGACCAGCCGGTGTCCGCCAAATTTCGCGGAACCGAATGGAGTGAGGACATTGGCGATAAAGAAATCCCTCTTACCGCACAAGTGAAGACCGCGCGTATAGCGAAAATGCCGTGGGGCGCAATCTTCAAAGTCGAATTCACCGATCTAAAATCTCGCGCGGAAAAACAACGCGAAATTCGGCCGGACTACTACATCGTGACTAACGACCGGATCGTTCTGTTAAATGAAGAAGATAACGATGCGGCCGCTAAAAAGATCTCGACGCTCGACAAGCCGCCACAATTCGAACCAAACGACATTTACGGCATCACCAGTGGCAGCTTCGAACACCAGGAGGGGCTGTGGAAAACGACAATCAAATTGAAGGGAGACCTCTGCACTTATGAGGCGACCCATCCCTCCGGACATTTCAAAAAAATCGTCTGGGAAAAGGGCGTCGGCTTAGTTGAATACGCCAGCGGGTACGGTGCCAGTGCCGACGGGTATCGGCTTAAACGTGAAGTGACGAGTCAAAAGCGGTAAAATTCCGGAGGGAGTTCTAAAGGGTTAATAAATTTATGGGATTCCTGCTTCAGTTACCGCCACCGATTTCATTTTTTATCGTCTCGGCGGTTACCACTTTTCTCAGTCTGGGCGGGCTCTACTTAGTGCGAAAAAAGTATTCGGCGGAGGTATTAAAGGAAAACCACGAAGTCGCTGCGATTATCTTCAATGCTTTCGGCCTGTTTTACGGAGTGATGCTCGCTTTTGTCGTGTTTGTGACGTGGAGCGGATACAGCGACGCCACGAAAGACCTGGAGATGGAAGCCAACCTAGCCGATGACCTTTTTCACATTGCCAAGACTGTCCCGGACCCTGCCAGGACAACAATGCAGACCGGGCTAATTAATTATGTTAATTCGGTGTTTGATGAGCTCCAGCGGATGTCGGAAGGCGAGATCGATATTCATTCCACCGGCGTGATGGGAGAGCTGCTCACACAGTTTTACCAGATCAATCAGACATCCTTCCCGAATAAGCAGATATACGCTGAGGCGTTGTCGCGGCTGAACAACCTGGCCGAGTATCGCCGGCTCAGAATATTTACCGGGAACGATACGGTGCCATCTGTTGTTTGGTTGGTGCTCCTCGTGGGCGCCCTTTTCACCGTTTGTTTCAACTATTTGTTCGGAATGAAGAATATCAGGGCGCAATACTTGATCACAGCGACGCTAACCATAACGATGTCGCAGATCTTGTTCTTGATCTACGTGCTTGACCATCCCTTCACAGGCGCAAGCAGGATCAGCACCGAACCTCTCAGGCAAGTGATGGAGGTCATGCAGCAGGAGAAAGGATAAGCCTTCCTCTTATTCGCCACCCTTCTAATTTTAGCGCCGTTTCTTCTTTCTCGGTTTCCCTTTGCGCTTCGTCTTAGCCATTTTGCGAAGCTCTGTTTTGCTCATCGACTTGTACATGCTCCGCGAAGCACCTTTAAGCGACGACTTGGAACGCTTGCCCCGTTTGGCCGAGAGTGCAGCGCCGGCAGCCATTTGTTGTTTCTTTGATTTCGCTGGCATACAAAACAATTTCGAGCCTAACGAGCATGTCGGTTCTATTAAGTGATCTTAAGAACCGGTGAGAGCGAGCGCGAGTTCACATGTAAGCATGCTCTCATTAACACCTCGCTTCAGCGAGGGGATTGTCGGCACCTGAGCAGAAACCGCTTTAGCGGTTTTTCTAACCGTTGAGACAAACCGCTGAAGCGGTTCACAAATGTATAATTTGCGAGTAACACCCTGCTAAAGCAGGATGTTAATGAGAAGCCTTATGCCACAAAAAGTAGGCCGGCACGCCGGTCAATACGATGAGAATTCCAATTCCTGAAGTAGCCGGCGCGAGCCATGCAAGGTTGATGGTCAACAATGCCGATAGCACAATCGAGACGATCGGGACGATTGGATAACCCCACGTCTGGTATGGCCTCTCAGCGTTCGGCTTTTTGCGACGTAAAACAATCACTGCAACCACCATTAGAAGGTAAAACACCAGGTCCGCTGAGACGATGTATTCAAGCAATTGATTGTAAACATTCCCGTAAGCGATCTGCTTTGTCGCAGCATTGGCCGTAACCGTGCGCGGCAAAACCAGGCATGCTGTCCAAGCTCCCTGCGCCACGAGTGCCGCCGCTGGAACGCGAAAACGATTTGTGGTCGCGATTTTTCGGAAGAACAAACCGTCACGCTCCATGGCATAATAAACGCGGGCTCCGGCGAGAATCAGCCCGTTGTTGCAACCGAAAGTCGAAATCATGATCGCTGCGGCCATGCACATCGCTCCGGGGCGGCCGAACACAGAGTCCATCATTGCTACGGCTACGCGATTTTGTGGCGCGTGCTGGATTTCTGGAAACGGCAGCACAGCCAGATAAGCAACGTTCGCCAGCAAATAGAGCACGACCACAATCGCGCATCCTCCAACAAGTGCGCGGACGAGATTTTTCCCTGGATCCCGCACTTCGCTGCCGATGAATGTCACGTTTGTCCATGCGGTCTGGGCAAAAAGCGGGCCGACCATCGACCTTCCAAAAAGCAGCGCGAGAGCAAGCGCGCCAGTGACGGCAAAGCCGGACTGCGCCTCCTGTGGATGCCAGCCATTAGCCCATGAGTTCCACCATGCCGAAGTCAGTACGGCGGAATTCGCTTTCCAGCCTAACGATAAGCCTATCACTACAACTGCGGTCAGCGCGGCAGTTTTCGCAAAGGTGAATGTGTTCTGGACGATTTTACCGACTTCGAGACCGCGCGTGTTTGTCCACGTCAGAAGCGCGATCAATGCTATTGCCAGCAATTGTTCCGTGGACAAACTGATCGCGTACCCGCCTAACGATATTGGTGAGACCAGATAATTATCAGGTGAAACTGATGTGACAAAAACCCCGAGAAACCTTGCGAACGCAATCGCTACTGCTGCGATCGTCCCGGTTTGGACCACGAGAAACAGTGTCCAGCCGTACAAAAATCCAATCGACGAACCGTACGCCTCGCGTAAAAAAACATAAACACCGCCGGCACGCGGCATCATTGTCGCCAATTCCGAGCAACAGAGCGCACCCGTAATCGTCAGTAAGCCGGCAAGTCCCCATGCGAGCAACAGCCAACCCGGTGCGCCACTCAATCGCGATGATTCCGCTGACACGATGAAAATGCCTGACCCGATCATCGAACCGATGACGATCATCGTCGCGTCGACTGGCCCAAGCGCGCGGACGAGACCGGTTGTGTCGCGTTGATTCTCGATCTTTTCGTCCACAGCAGCGTCAGTCGATTCTGTCATGTTGAGCGAAAGCGAAACATCTCTGGCTATCGTTCGGACTCGTTGGGAAAGATGATCCGAGATTCTTCGCTTCGCTCAGAATGACAATGTTTTTATTATCGCGAACCCTTCGGCGGGCTGATTTTCACGGCTTCGCGTTCAAGTCGTGTGCGCAGTTCGCGCGCAAAATCGACGGCGCCGGGCGTATCGCCGTGCACACAGATCGTCTCGCCGCGGACCTCGACATCCTGGCCTTCAATTGAACGCACCTTGCCTTCGCGCAACATCCGCAGGACACGCTCGGCTGCCTCCCTGGGATCGTGAAGGAGCGCGTCAGGTCGCGTTCGCGGAAGGAGCCAGCCGTCATTCAAGTAATTGCGGTCCGCGAAAATCTCGCGCGCGATTTGCAAACCCTGGGCTTCGCCGGCGCGAGCAAGCTCACTCTTATCCGGGGCAAAGAGAATTAACTTCGGATCG
>Ga0126381_100008160_pt1 | contig 11695 bp, 12 predicted proteins | sample PanSoiMetPlot_28_FD_96465 | JGI IMG/M metagenome (GOLD analysis project Ga0126381, IMG submission 96465) | Tropical forest soil microbial communities from Panama - MetaG Plot_28 | ecosystem: Environmental > Terrestrial > Soil > Tropical forest > Bulk soil | place: Panama | collected 2016-02-17 | reverse complement strand
TTATTGCTCCCTTCCACATGGAACGACGACGGGCTGCTTACAAAGCCCCCGGCTTTTAGCCGTGGGGAAGTTTACGGGCTACCGCGGAAGACGCGCACGGCGTCGCCGTTGGGGCGGGGGGCGGACCGTACCAGCGCCTCATAAGTCTGCCTAACGAGCGCGAGATAACGCGGTGGACCCGAGACCAGGACGGCATCGCCTTTTTGCGTGGTGTTGAGAGGAAAGCGCCGATCCGCGATGCCGAGCTTGTCAAGTCGGTCCGAGAGATCTTCGAACCGCACGGGAGCGAGCGTAATCATTATTGAATCGATGTCACTCCCGAGGTTGACGTATAACTTGGTCCCATCGAAATACCACACCAGGCCTTGGCTCTCACAGAGCTTTCTTAAGAATTCTTCGGCGCTCGTGATCGGAAGAGGTCCGCGTAGATGGCCGCGGATCTGCTCACTCACCGCGATTGGAATATTAGTATTCTGGCCGAACTCGTTGAGCACATCGCGGGTATCTTGATCAATAACAAGATACTTGTAGGGGCCCGGAGGCCACCTTGGCTCCGCCCCAAAGGTTCCCTCCCAGGGACAAGCAAGCATGGCCGCGATCCCGGCGATGATTGGCAAACTCGGCAGAACCCTCGGTTTGACGCGATCTCTCACGGACGTTCGCTCGCACCAGACATTTTCAAACAGAAATACGCCCTACATGCCCCATCAACGCGTCTAAATTCGCTAAAGGTTATCGCGCAAATGCAACGATACAGTCTTCGAAAAAGCCCTACAATACTTGAATGACGGCTTTCTAACGAAATAATCGAGGGAAAGTTCCGATCAACGGACTCGCCGTCTGTGAGAGGCTCCGGTCAAGAATTACGAAAGCGCAAACTGCAGAGGAGAAGATACCTCCATTCAAGAAAATGAGATATTCTAATTCTACCGGCCCGAGGCCCTCTGGTCTGAATGCACTATTCGAAATCATGTATGATCCGTGTTGTCATGACCTTGAATTGACTTGTCGCGAATACGCTTTTGCGTTGGCCTTCGTTTTGGTTTCACGGGTCGATCATCGCGGTTTTGCACGGGTATTTTTAACAAGGCGAGCGACTTTCACCTGCGATTCCCGATCCGCCAGGAAGGACTGATCAATGACCGAAGCCTCAATCCTCTGCAGGCAGTCATCGAAGCGTTGCAAAACCAACAGGCTATCGATCAAGAGCAGAGTGAGGCACATAACGAGGCCCTGTTTGCTGAGTTCATGATCGACACATCCGAGGCGGCGAACGCGCCGACAAGCAAATGGCCAGCAACGCCAATCTCATAGTTGCCTCCCGCTGGCCAAAGGCTTTGCCATCCGACCGTTGGCGGGCGCCCTTGACGAGCCCAGCCGCACCGTCGGTCGCGGGCGGACTATTCAACATGACAGAGAGGTAACGCGGTGGGCCAAGACCAAGATCGCCTAGTTGCGAAGGGACAATTGACCCGTGAAATTAGGACACTTGAGCCGTGATACTAAGCTTGTCGCCTCGATCGGAGACACCTTCGAACGGGACCGGGCGTGCGAGGAGGTGCGACTCCATATGGCCTCCGACGCATGTTGATGCGCGGGCATCAGGAATTTCCAAACACGCAGAGGCTTCTAACGGTCGTGGGCCGCGCGGTCGCCGAAAACGTGCCCGAATTCCCTCAGGTGTTGCCACGCAAACGCTAGCGATACCGCGTTTGAAAGCCATCAATCTTTGAATGATTGTTTTTCTAACTTGGAAATACTGATCGCTCGGCGCGTCCCAAATTAGCAGGAGCGCTTCCTGCAGGAGGGCGGAATCTGAATACATTATTCAAAATCTCGCATGATCTGCGGCCGTCACGACATCGATATTGACTTGTCATGAATACGCTTTAGCGTTGCCCGCCTGGAACTGTTTCTGTTTTATAATCGCAGGGAAACTTTTGGGAAAGTTGAGGGTTGTTTAGGGGCTGGCGCCCAAGACCCAGCTGCTAAAACGAGCTCCCCTCTAAGCTTCCGATCCACGAGGAGGACTGAGGAATGCCGAACAGCGTAGACCCGAGCACCGCGGCCAACCAGGCTGCGATAGACCAGCAGCAGATGGCGCAAACCGCGTTGCAGCAGGCGCACAACCAAGCGCTCTTTACGGAGTTCATGGACGCGGTCGACACAATAAAAGCAGATGCCCAGAAACAATAAATAAATATAAACTAATAATAATAAATAAGGACCGGATGTCGAAAAAGCGTCGGCACATAGCTTGCGCGGGGTCCGGGCGGGTGAACAGTCGGATTTCCCTGCCCGGATATTTGGTTCGCCGGTGTGTGAGGTGAGCGGCAAACGTGGGGTTTGGAGCAAGCGTCGATGACCGTTCCGGCGGTTGGGCAGCAACGCAATGCTGCCCGCGGGTTTGCTGCTCTGGCGATCGCGCCGGTGGTGCTGGAGCGCGGCAGGGATGTTAGGGGCGCCCGTCGATCCGTTCAAGCGCTCACCTTGGCGATTTCAACTCTGACGTTAGCGGTACCGAAGAGGCTCGTGGGTCGCCAGCAACTGCAACTGCTCCGTCACTCTTTTGAGGCGGTCGCGAGGCAGGCTGAACATACGACAATTGCGGTCTGGTTGCGGACGGCGCCGGTACGCAGTGCAAAAGCGTGGGTCGGATGGGGATTTGCTCGCGTCACGGGCGCGTCGCGAGGACTCATGCTGACGGTGGTTGGCGTGATCAGCAAACTGCGCTGGGCGAGTGTTCTGGTGTGCGTGCACTTCTTGGTCGCTCTGAACCGAACGCGCGCGGCCGGCGCAGGGGGTATCAAGCTGGTGACCCGATCGGTGCACCGCTTTGCTGCGTTGCGCACGCCAGTTGGATCCGCCTGGGGCGCCGTGACGAGGGTGCGTTCGGGCTCGTTCGAAATGGGGGAGGAGCTAACACGCGCGGCTGGTGTCGTGCGGACCGGTGTTATCGTCGCTAGTCGAGGAGCGATCGTGGCAACCCGAGCATTTGCGTTCGCGGGGCAAGCAACACTGCGTCAGGGTGTGCGGCGAGCGCGAGGAAGTGCGGGCGGTTCCTGGATTCGCGCCGCTTTGCTCGTCAAGTCGTCGGGATCCACGCTGGCGGAGGAGAGGCGACGCATGCGCATGAGCGTGGCGCGCACTTCGAGGCAAATTCTTCTGGCGGTTGGCTTGCTGAGGTCCGCGGGCACGCGGAAACTACGCCGAGATGTGAGCTGGCTGCGACGGAGCACAGCGGCCGCCTGGCACAAAACCGCGTCGGCCGTCAGGTCATCGGCCTCGACCATCGTGGCGGGATTGCGCCGCTCGGCCCAGGGCGTGCGCGCCGGCGCCAGCCGTGTTTGGGGCCGAAGCACCGCGGCGATTGAGTCATCCATCGCTGCGGTGGTCACAGCACTGCGCAACAGGGCGCGGGGTGTGCGCGCGCGCGTTGCTGCTACTCGGCATCCGCGTACGCCGCCCCTTGAGGGGGTCGTGTTCGAGGTGGTTAGGGGCCTCCATGATGGCGTGCGCGTCATGCTCGAGAATGGGGTCTATCGAATTGGTTCGACGGCCGAAGCCGACATTGTGCTGCGCGACGCGGGCGTAGTCCCGGGGCACGCGGTCCTTGGCGTTCAGCGCGGCAACGTGCGTCTGGAGGCGACCGGCGACAACGTTGGAATTGGCTCGCAGACGGTCCTGAAAGGGCACGGCTGCCGGTTGCGGCTGCCGCTTGAGTTTTCCATTGGCGAGGCGTGCCTTCGACTGTCTCACGTCGAGCCCCAGTCTGGCGGTCGTTCGCCATGGGCGGTGACCGGACTTGCGGTCGGGTCTGTTTGCGTGATTGCCCTGCTTGCATTGGGTTTCTTGCGGGAAGAAGGAAAGGCAAGAGTCGAGCTTGCACCGCCGTCAGCTCCGACCACGCGTCTTGCTTCTTCGGATCCGACCGCCGGGCTTGCCGCGCTGGCACGCAGCGAACGAGAGCAGATTGTCGATCCTCGCACGCTCGAGCGAGCTCAGCAGGAAATCGCAGCTCGTCTCAAGGATGCCAAGATCCACATGCTGCGCGTCAACGTTGAGGATGGACGGCTCGCTGTTTCGGGAATTCTATTGGCGCACGAGCGTGCCAAATGGTCAGAGATCCAGTATTGGTTCGACCAGACCTATCGCGGACGCTTGGGGCTAACGGCGAATTTCACCGAGAACAAGCCACCGAATCTGCAGCTGCGGGCGGTGTGGTTCGGCGACCGGCCCTACGTGATTACGGCTGACGGTCAGCACTTCAACCAAGGTGCGGTCTTGGACGACGGTTGGGTCGTTCAGGAAATCGCTCAGGATCATCTTCTATTGGCCAAGGACGGCGATACGGAGTCATTTTCCTATCCGTAAACGACCCCACGGGCTAAAGCCGGGGGCTTTCTGGAGCCCTGCATCATGGTGTTTGGACCACCACAACACGCACCTCTAGGATGGCTTACGCCACCCCCGCGTGCGGACATTCTAGGAGGGTCCGCTTGGCGTCGGTTTCGATTTTACGTCGGGGCCTATCCCCAACAACGCCCTATCGAAATTTCAGACAGCCCGTTCGAGTTTGTCCGCCGAACGGCGCAGAACTCCCCCCGATGGGGGTTCATATCAAGGGGCGCGCTTTCCGGCCCAGCCCTAAAGGACGGGGCTTCACGCGCGCATATCGATGATTAGGACGGATAAAGTTGATAGACGAACGGAGACGGCGACACGCCTGCCGAGCCGAGCGATGCTCTCTCAAACTAGCTTGCAGATCGCCGCAATAACGACACCACGCGAAGTCACATTGGGACCATCAGGCTGAAAAAAAGCCAAGATCCAAACAGGGCGAGTAAGAAAGGCGCGTGAACGTGGATAGAATTCGGTACGAGCGCCCTGGCAACGCTGTCGAACCAATCGGTGTCCCACCCGGCGATTCGGTTGACGAGGCTGGCGCTGCCGAAAGTCAGGAATTCACCGAGCTGTTGCAGACCTTAGGGTCGTCAATCTTTGCGGGTCGCTTCGCTGAACAAGACCCGCTGAGCGAGGAGATTGCCGACTTTATCATGCCGAGATTGGCTGAGCCCGGCTTGCTTCAAGGATGGCGGTCACTCGCGCTCCTCGAGGAGCTGATGGGGGCGATCACGCCAGCCTTCGAGGACAGTGAGGAATTTCGCTCGGTCGCGAAGGCCGTCATCCACACCGAGATCGTTCGTCGGCGTCATCTCCAAGACCGACTGCACCGAGGCATTTCGGCGTGAACACCAAGATCGACGATGCCGTGCACTGGCTCCACGCTGTTGGCTACCTCTATGGGCATCACGGGCAGCCAAGACGTGCGATTGTTTTGCTGCTCATTGCCGCGCGGCTTGCGCCCGCCGATGTCGGCGTGCTGCGCACCCTCGCCTATGCGTTCCTGATTGATGGTTCACCTCACCGTGCCATGGCCGTCATTGACCAACTCCGGTCGATGCGTGGGGGCGAACATCCGGTGCTCGACTTGCTTGCCTGCCGCGCGCTTTGGGCGTGCGGGCGCGAGCAGGAGGCGCGAGGCGCCTATCGCGCTTATGTTTCGCGTTCTCGGCGGCGATGATTATGTCCGATATACTAGCGCGCGTCCTCGCATTCATTTCTCGCCGTAGCGACCTCGTCGTCGGAATTCTGGTGCTGGTCGCGGTGGTGATGATGATTATTCCGCTACCCACCGCGCTCGTTGACGTGCTGATCACTTCCAACATCGCGGCGAGTGTCCTCATTTTGCTCACTGCGCTTTATATAACGCGCCCCATTGAATTCTCCTCGCTGCCCTCGGTCATTCTCGTTGCCACGTTGTTTCGCCTTGCCATCACCATCACGACCGCGCGACTGGTTCTGCTTCAGGCCGATGCCGGTGAGATTGTAAACGCCTTTGGTAGCTTCGTGATCGGCAACAACATCGCCGTCGGACTCGTCATGTTTTTGATCATTACGGTGGCGCAATTCGTGGTTATCACGAAGGGCTCGGAGCGCGTCGCTGAGGTCGCGGCTCGGTTCAGCCTGGATGCGCTGCCGGGTAAGCAGATGAGTATCGACAGCGATCTGCGCAATGGTGATATCAACCAGGCCGAGGCGCGTCGGCTGCGCCGCGGTCTCGAGCGAGAAAGCCATCTTTATGGCGCGATGGACGGGGCGGCGAAGTTTGTAAAGGGCGACGCCATCGCTAGCCTCATTGTCATTCTCGTGAATTTGCTCGGGGGGCTTGCGGTCGGGACGCTCCAACATGGCATGTCATTAGTGGCCGCAACCGAAACCTATTCGCGGCTGACCGTCGGCGACGGACTCGTGGCGCAAATCCCAGCCCTTCTGGTTTCGGTCGCGGCCGGAACGGTTGTGACGCGGGTCGGCTCCGATGAGGCAAGCGACCTCGGCACGGACATTGTCAGCCAACTTGTCAACAACGCCCGGGCCCTCGGTCTTGCGGCCGCGGTCATGCTCGGCCTTGCGTTCATTCCAGGATTTCCTCCGTCTGGCTTTTTGCTGTTGGCAGCCCTATTCGTGGCTGCTACCTACTGGGTGTTACGGCATCAGAGGTCGCAGGGGACCGGTGCCGGGACTGAGCTCAATGGTGCAGCCACCGAACCTAAAAGGCTCGAGAGCGCCGGCAAGCCCCCGGACACCGCGAAACTCCCTGGAGCCGATTCCGAAAAGCTGCGGCCGACCGCCCGCGTTCTCGCGTGGGTCGGTCGAGAGCTTGCGGGCGCTGTGCCGGTTACGCTCTTTGATGCCTGCGCCGAGCGTGTGCGCCAACAACTGCGCGGCGATCTTGGCGTTGTCGTGCCAGCCGTTCAGCTTTGCGTCGATGAGACGAGCGAACCGCAGAGTTATCACATCGACCTTGAAGGCGTCCCGATCGCGGAAGGCGAGATCCCCGCCGATTGTCTGCTGGTCGAAGGTGACGCCGTTCATTTGGAGATTCTCGCGATCCCGTATCGGGACGCATCGAACATTCTTGGACGGCGACCGGCCGTCTGGGTGGACAGCAACCAACGAGAGGCGTTGTCGGAGTCCAAGCTCGTTTATCTCACGCCGCTTGATGTGTTTGCCAAATGCCTGGCGCAGACCTTACGGCGCAACGTCACGCATTTCGTCGGCATCCAGGAGACGCGCTTGCTCCTGGCTGGGATGGAGCCGGAATACGGTGAACTGGTGAAAGAAGCCCAAGGTGTGGCGCCACTGCCTAAGATCGCCGAGATTCTCCGCCGTCTGGCCGAAGAAAACGTCCCCATCGGCAACCTCCGCCTTATTCTCGAGGCGCTGATCGAATGGGGACAACGAGAGCAGGATGTGGTGCTGCTCGCCGAGTACATTCGCATGGCGTTACGAAGACAGATCTGTTTTCGCTGCGCTGATCGCAATCGCGTCATGGCTGCCTATGTGCTTGCACGCTCCGCCGAGGATGCCGTGCGCGCGGCCGTGCGTCCTACCGCGGTCGGCAGCTTCCTTAGCATTTCGGAAGAAGCGATCCGACCGGTCATTGATGGACTCCGAGGAATGATGTCCAACCACGCGGTGGACGCCAGCCCTATCGTGCTCACGTCCATGGATGTGCGCCGACATATCCGCACGTTGCTGACGCGTAATGACATCGATCTTCCGGTTCTGTCCTATCAAGAAGTTGCGCCCGAGTTCAGTGTCCAGCCGCTTGCCACGATCGGGGGAGAATTGGCGACGGATGTCGGCGACGCTGAGATCGAAGATACGCCGCTCGCACTGGAGTCGGCGGCACAGTAGAGGACGTGGTCGGCATTGGGTTGACAGGAAGACGGCCCGGAGCGAGGGGCCTACGGGGGGAGCTACAATGACAATGGCGCTGCAGAAGCGGCCTCACGGGGGTAATGGTCCGTCCCCGAGAGGCGGTTTGCGTTGGAAGCCTGCCACTCTCAAGCATTGGAAGGGACAGACGTGGCTTGCGGTGGCCAGCTTCGTCGTTGGATTCGGACTGATCCAATCATCGGCGGTGGCCGTTGAAGTCTCGTCGCTGCCGAGCCGCCCCGCATTCGAGTTGCCAGAAGGTCAAGGTCGCGTGCTGCGCTTCGATGACGCCGTCGATTCGGTTTTCATCGCTGATACGACCGTGGCCGATGTGCGCGTTCTCACCCCGCTCACGGCTTATGTCTACGGAAAAAAGGCCGGATTGACCAATCTGATCGCGGTGTCGGCTGATCAGAAAATAGAAGCCTCTGTCGAATTTCGCGTGACCATGGACTCGCGAGAAGCCAACAGAGATCGACGTGAGCTGGATTCTGCGACTCGATCAACTCTGAACATTACTATTTTTGGACGCCGACCGGCGGTCAGAGGTAATGCCCGCACCATCGAGGAAGCGGTGGACGCCGACAGCGTCGCGCAGACCTATTCGCCGCCCGGTCATCCGCCCATCAATACCAGCACGATCGATGGTTCTCAGCAGATCAATATTCGCGTGCGCTTCGCCGAAGTATCGCGCAGCGATCTGCATTTGCTCGGACTGGATTGGCAGCAGATTCTCGAAAGCGTCAATATCTCTCTGTTCCAGATAGGGAGTAACGACGCGATCATCGATGGACTGCGGCGCAGTGGGGTCATCACGATCTTGGCCGAGCCGAATCTCACGGCCGTTACCGGACAGACGGCCAGTTCCTTTTCCGGTGAAGAGATTCCGCTTCCGGTCGTCGGTGGGCCCAACAGCAGCGTTTCCTTCGAGCGCGAGCGGGTCGGCGTCTCGCTGGAATTCACGCCGACGATCATCAGGACCAACCGCATCGCCCTTCGCGTTCACCCCGAAGTGAGCGCGCTGTCGGCGGTCGGCGCCGTTCGGGCGGGTGGTTTCACCATTCCAAGCTTGGCGGTGCGTCGAGCCGAAACCACGATCGAGACGGCGAGCGGAGAGACTTTCGCCATTGCCGGCCTGTTTGAGCGACAAATCGTGCCTGACGGGGTCGAGAGGTTCCCGATTCTCGGGGCTCTTCCAGTGGTCGGCGCGTTTTTTCAATCTGAGCGATATCGCCGGAACGAGACCGAGCTCGTCATCCTGGTCACGCCCTACCTCGTCAAACCGGTGCGGGACCGTAGCGTGGCTACGCCTCTCGACCGACCTGCGCCGCCGTTGCCGGAGCCGGTACCTGTGACGGCGCCATCCGGCCTCATCTACAAGTGACGGCGAGGAGCACACAATGACCCGTCTTGTCGCAATTTGTCTGTGTTTGGTCGCGGTTCTGCTTCCTGCCTGTACGCCCGGGTTCCCGCCCGATTATTCCCCCGAGTACAGCTATGTACCGGTGGAGTCGCCCAAGCACCCAGGTCGTGTTCGCTATGTTCTGGTTCCCGACGCCTGCCTAACGCCTGATCCGACCGCCGAGATTCCGAACGGCCCGCTGCTGCCACCGGGCTGCGCCAATGCATATAATCTGCAACACATGGCAGAGCGTGAACGCGATGTTGTTAAGGGTCGCAGATTGGGTCGCGCTGCGGCCGCTCCCTCAACGCGCGCCGCGGAGAAGTACCTCACTGGTGTTGAACCGGCCCCGTTGGGCGCCAGCGCCGTCCCGCCCGGTGGTGCACCGGCGACTCCCGAGGAAGAGGAAGTTCGGCCATCCCAGAAAAAATGACAGTCGCAGTGAGGTCGATCCCTTGGGTCAATCGTGCATCAGCCGACGATGGTTCCGAGAGCCTTGGCGCGTGCCTTGATCGTGGCCATGGCACGGATCGAAGCGGCGCGATCGAGCAGGCTCTGCAGTTCGCGCCGCGAGAGCCCGGCCGGGGCGGCCGCGCGTGCTTCATCGGTCCGGCCAATGATGCCAAGCAGAACCACGAAGTCGCGTCGATGCCGCAAGTCAGCTGCAGGCGATTGCACAACTTGGCGCATCTTCTCGACCGCGGCGTTGTCCTTACCATCGAGCGCGGCTGCCAGCGCCCAATTGGTTTGAAGGTCGAGATCGTTGGGCGCAAGAGCAAGCCCGCTGTCGAACGACGCTTGGGCTTCCGGTAACCGGCCGGCGAGTGTTTGGGCGATGCCGAGCCGATCGTAGGCGGCCGCGGTTTTAACGATCGGCGCCGCCTGCGCAAGCGCGTCCAGTGCCTCTTCGGGTTTACCCTGGCGCATCAGGGCTGATCCAAGGCCAAGCAACGCTTCAGCGTCATCAGGCGCTTTGGAAAGTGCGGTGCGGTAGGCATTGATCGCCGGGCCGATCTGGCCCGCGCGCAGGGAGGCGTCACCAAGCTGCACGTAAGCCCGCGCAGTCGCTCCCGTCGTGGTGGCCGCGCGCTGATACAGCGAAAGGGCCGCGGCGTCCTGCCCATGGGCCTCGACGTCGGCGGCCAGGCGAAGCAATCCGTCGCCCGGATCGGTCCTGGATGCTGCAACCTCTGAGTCCGGCCCATTGGCACAGGCGGTCAACAACCCCGCCGCCAGCATGAACGACAAAATGCAAGGAGCACGCATCCGGCACCTTCTCTTTCCTCCATAGAGGCGGTGTCACAACTTCATGGCCAAGCTGCGGCACTGGATGTACACTCCTGGTCCCCAGCGCGCGAGCCGGTCCGTTTGTGGCCCGGCGGCCACGGTCAGGCGCTGTCGCGGTCGGCGGCACCACTTCTGCGCGAGGCTGCCACATGAAAGAAGAAAGTGAACAGAAAACCCTCCCGGCATCCGAGAAGAAGCTCAGGGATGCGCGGCGCAAGCGGGGCCAGGTCGCCCATAGCAAGGATTTAGTTTCGGCTGTCACCTTGGCGGTGATGCTTGTCTATCTGGCATATGCTTGGCCGAGAATCCGCGATGGCGCCGTGCAACTGATCGACGTCGTAAGCGACGCCGCCCCAAAACCGTTTTGGCAAATCCAGGAGCGCGCCATCGCTCTTGCGCTCCAGCTTCTGGTGACCTCGAGTGCGGCGGTCGCTGCCATTGTGGTTATCGCCACGTTGGGCGCGGGTATCGCTGCAACCGCCGGCCCGGTGTTCTCCGTCGAACTTGTCACCCCCAAGCTATCGCATATCAATCCGGTCGAGGGCGCTAAGCGGATTTTCTCGCTGCGCAATATTGTGGAGTTCGTCAAGGGACTCCTGAAAGTTGCTAGCTTGGCCGTCGCGTTTTGGGCGGTCCTGCGCGGCTTTATCCAGCCGCTGTTCGAAATCCCGGTCTGTGGGGCTACCTGCCTTGCACCCATGACGATCGAGACCCTCAAACCGATTGCTGTGACCGCGGCGCTGGTGTTCATGGCCATCGGACTTATTGATGTTTTGATCCAACGCCGGCTGTTCTTGCGTGACATGCGAATGACGCGTACCGAATATAAGCGTGAGCAGAAGGATCTCGAAGGAGATCCGCTCATTCGCGGCGAGCGTCGACGCGTTCGGCGGACCCTATTGGTTAGCCACGTCCGCACGGGGTTGAGAAACGCGGTCGTCGCAGTCGCGCACGACGACAGAATTGTAGGCCTGCGCTACAGGGCGGGCGAGACGCCGGTGCCCATTGTGGTCTGCAAAGCCGTTGGAGACGAGGGCCGCCGCATGCTTGCACAGGCGCGCGAACTCGACCTACCGATCGTCGACAACGCCGCACTCGTGACCGCGCTTGCCGACCACCACGCCGTTGGCAAGATGATCCGAAGTGAATATTTTAGACCGGTGGCTGAAATTTTGTTGAAAACAGGCGTCCTTTGACAGGCGCGATGCCGCTACCAAAACAGAC
>Ga0126381_100008159_pt1 | contig 11695 bp, 8 predicted proteins | sample PanSoiMetPlot_28_FD_96465 | JGI IMG/M metagenome (GOLD analysis project Ga0126381, IMG submission 96465) | Tropical forest soil microbial communities from Panama - MetaG Plot_28 | ecosystem: Environmental > Terrestrial > Soil > Tropical forest > Bulk soil | place: Panama | collected 2016-02-17 | reverse complement strand
TTCCAGCTCTCCGTGGTTGAGATTGGGTTGCAGATAAGCCATCAACATTCCGTCAGCGGCCTTCCAGTTGCCCAGGCGGAACTGCAATCCGAAATCATCGCGGATGAAGACGAAGCGTCCAAAAACTTCATAATTCCGCACCAGCCACGGCGAGAGCGCTAACCAGAAGAACACGGACGCGATTACGACTCCGCTCAGTGAACTCAGACCTCGGCGGTATCTCTGCCGCCAGATCCACAACCCGCAGAAGGGAAGGAACGCGAGCATCGTAGGATTGGCCAGCGCACCGATCCCGTACAGGGCGCCGAAGATTGCCCACCCTTGCCGCCCCCGCCAGTCCTGCAATTCGAGCGCAAGGAGAAAGATGCAGGCGAGAATGAACGGTGTGAACGTCGTGTCCCAGATCCAGTGAATCGACCAGTACCACACGTAGGGATTCAATCCCCAGGCATAGGCCGAGCATTTTGCAATGCCTTCGCCGAATGCTTGCCGCGCGATGAGAAATACAGGAATGCACGTCAGCGTCGCGAACAGGCTATTGATGCTCAGCAGCACCCACGCCGAAGCCCGCGAATAGACATCAAAAAGCTCAAACACTCCTCCGATCAGAAAGGGATATAACGGCGGTTCCCATGCGCTCGGGCCGGTGTTGCCTTCGTATGGATTGCTGAAGCCCTGGCCCAGAGCGATCGATCGCCCGATGCGGCCCATCTCCCATCCGAATTCGAAGTTGTTGTTGCCAGGACGGGTTCGATATTGATGGAAGATGCCAATCGAAGCGACTTGCAGCACGAAGGAGAGCGGCAAGAGCCAAGCGAAGAATTTCGGCAGCCGCCGTGGAGTTCTCCCCATCGCACCGTAGTGTATCAGCCGATTCGAGGAGCGGCACTCTTCGCGCAGCGACAGTTCCCTGCGACCTCTGCGGCTTAGAGCCTTACCGAAGAGGTCGCTCAGTTCACCGCGAGACGCTACTGCCCCGGCTGCGTCGGCGGAATGGACGGACTCGACGGCTGCGCGCCCGGCGGTACGTCTTGCCGTGGCGTCACGTATGGCACGGTCGGCAGCTTCGTGACCTGCCCGCGGATCGCATCCGTAACGTCGATGTGCGCATGGTCCAGCAGCAATCCGGTCGCGCGATCCAGTTCCAGCCGGGACTTCTCGTACGCCGCCTTCGCGGAAACCAGATTCGATTCGCCGGTAGTCAGCGTCGCGGCGTCCTGCAGGATCGTGACCTGCGTAGTCAGTCCGACTTTCAGCTTCTGCTGATCGGCGTCCAGCGTCTGTCGGGCGAGATCGACTGCGGACTGCGCCGCCTCCACGGACGCACGATTTTGCTTCACATCAAATTGTGCGTTGCGCACTTCGATCCGAACCTGGTTTTCCAGCTGATGCAGCCGCACCTCGGCCTGCCGATACTCGAGCTGCGCACGCACCTGGTTCGACTGCGCCAGGCGATTGCGAATCGGAATGTTCAGCGAGAGTCCCACCCCGCGGTCCGGCGCGGTGGAATTGACGAGTTGATTCAACGTGCCGCCATAACCCACGGAATTGGACGTCTGAAACGGCGGCGGGGCCTTCGCGGGATTGAAGCAAAAACTGCCGCTCGTCGTGGAGCAGGCTGGAACCGAAGGATTGACATCTCCGCCAACACCCGAACCGCCATAGTAGGCATAAGCCTGCAGCGTGGGCAGCATCGCGTTCCGCACCGCACGGTTATTGATGTCGCGCGAATTCAGGTCGATGCGCGACTCCACCAGCTCCGCGCGATGTTGCAGAGCGTCGTTGATCAGATCCTGAATGGGCGTTGGCGGTTCCTCCTTCGGTACTTCCATCCCCGACGTGGGAATCACGTCCGCTTCCGCCAGTACCGGATCTTCAATACTCTTCGTGAGCGCGTTCTTCATCAGCAGTTCCTGCAGTTGCAGGTTGTTTTGTGCCACGATCAGATTCTGTTGCTGAGTCGCAACCGTACTCTGCGCGCTTACAACCTGAATCGGGGGCACGGTTCCGACCTGCGCCTGGCGTTTGGCATCGTCCAGTGCTCTCTGCCCGTATGTCAAAGCTTCCTGCTGTACGCGCACGTTCTCGAAGGCGTAGACCAGGTCCCAGTACATGTTCTCGATCTGATCTACCGTGGTGATCACCTGCAAACGGAAGGCAACGTCGGAAATCTCGCGGTTATTCTTGGCGATGCGGATGAACCGGGTATTAGGCAGGAATCCAAATCCCTGCAGCAGGTTTTGCGTGAAGCGGAATTGAAAGTTCGATCCCACTTGCGGTGTCAGCAGGCTCGTCGGATTATTGGTGGTCAGGTGAGTGTTGTTGAAGACTCCGCTCAACGCGCCGCCCCAGGTGAATCCCTGCACGTACCCGAAGTTCCAGGAATAGGTGTTCTGGGCCACCACGGGCACCGGGCTGAAGACGCTGACGGATTCCGTATTGTTCTTGTCGAGCTGTAGCGCCCCCGTCAGTGTGGGATCGTAGCTGCTGAGGGGCGATCCAATGCCAAGCGTGGAACTGACCAAGCCGAGGGTGCCTGATCCCGCGCCCCCAGCCGCAACCGTGGTTCCACCCGTTCCAGATCCTACGGTGCCGCCCAATCCCCCCACGCCACCGCCTGGCGTGTTCTGCACGATGCCGGTATTCACACCTAGAATACTGTTGCCGGACTTGGCCCGGAGCAGATCCGCTTCTGCGACGTTCAGGTTGTAGCGGGCAATCTCGAGATCGAGGTTGTTCTCAAGCGTGAGGGCGACCGCATCATCAATCGAAAGATAGATCTTGCCGTCGCGCATCATGGAATCGATTCGCGGCGAGTTTCCAAACGTAGGCTGCGCGAGTTCCCGCGGCAGGTAGGGCTGCAACAGATGGGGAAAGGCTGAGCGCGGCTTCGAATAGTCGATCCGATGCACCGGTTCGGTTTGCGCGGGCTGCGGCGAGGCGGGAAGTGCCGCCTGAGACGATGGGGCCGGCGCGTTTTGTTGCGCTCTTACCACCACTGGCACGGTCGCGAACAGAAGTGCCGCGACGCCCCCCTTTCGCAGCCATAACACAGAAATCAGACGTGGAAACAACATTGGATTCTCCTTGCAGGGAAAATAGCGCTGTAACATTTCAGGATCAGAAAGCAGAAAGCCAATCTTGGATGCAGACAACAGAAAACCGTCTCTTCAATCTTAGCGGGAGAAGTTTCGCGGAATTTGTGCAGGATTGTAAAGAATTGTGAGGAAAAGAAAACGCCGCTATCTGCGGATAGCGGCGTGATTGCGTTATACGAACAGCGTTACTGCTGCGGCTGCGGGTTTGGCGTTTCCGGGGTTACGGTCGGCAATTCGCTGCGCGGCGCCACGTAAGGAACGTTGGGCATGTGCGTGACTTGTCCACGGGCCGCATCGTCGATGCTGATACCGTGGTGATCCAGCAGCGTACCGGTTGCACGGTCCATCTCGACCCGGGATTTCTCGTAAGCAGCCATCGCCGACATAAGCGTCGATTCCGCCGTGGCCAGTGCGCTTCGGGTCTGCAGAACCGCAGTGGTCGTGGAGGTGCCGAATTGATACTTCTTCTGCTCGGCATCGAGCGATTGACGCGCATAGTCCACGGCAGCTCTGGCCGAGGCCACGCTCGCCCGGTTCTGCTCCACCGCAAACTGCGCCTGGCGGACTTCGATGCTCACCCGGTTTTCCGTCTGCTGCAGCGCCATCTGGCCCTGCCGATATTCCAACTCGCCGCGGATTTGCACTGCCTGTGCGGCGCGGTTCCGTAAGGGAATATTGAGTTGCAGGCCGACGCCTTTGTCAGGGGCGCTCGAGTTCACCATCTGGTGCAGGGTGTCCGCGTAGCTTACGGAAGGCGCCAGCGGAAATTGGCTGAGTGCCGGGTTCGGGTTGGCCGACGCGCAGAACTGCTGATCGGGAGTATGGCAGAGACTCTCCGGACTCTGCGAGCCGCCTAGCCCCGCCCCGCCGTAATAGGCGAACAAATCCAGGGTTGGTAATAACAAACTGCGTAACGCTTTATTGCTTTGCTCCTGGCTGTTCAATTGGATCCGCGACTCGACCAGTTCCGGGCGATGCCGCAGTGCCTCATTGACGAGTTCCTCCGTAGGCTGAACCTGTTCGTTCTCCGGTACTTCCATGGTCGAAGTTGGAATCACGTCGGCATTGGCGAGAACTGGGTCGTGCAGACTGCGGCTGAGCGCGTTTTTCATGATCAGCTGCTGCAGCTGGAGATTCGTTTTGGCAACGGTCAGAGACTGCTCATCGGCCGCCACAGTACTCTGCGCCCGCACGGCCTCGATCGGAGCCAGGCTCCCAATTTCCACCTGCTTCTTCGTATCAGAGAAAGTCTTTTGAGAGAAAGCCAACGACTCCTGCCGCACTCGCATGTTCTCGTACGCATAGACCAGATCCCAGTACATGTTTTCGATCTGATCGACGGTCGTGATGATCTGTAAACGGAATGCGACATCCGAGAGCTCGCGGTTATTTTTCGCGATGCGAATAAAACGGGTGTTGGCGGGCAGGCCAAAGCCCTGCAACAGGTGCTGCGTCAGTTTGAATTGAAAATTGGAGTTCAACGCCGGGCTCACCGACTGGAAACCACTGTTCGACGTCGCCCGGCTATTGTTGAACCCGACGGAAATGTTGGTGCCCCAGTGGAAGCCCTGTATGTACTGAAAATTCGCCGTGGTCGTTCCCTGGTAGCTTCCCTGAAACGGACTGGTGGGAATGAAACTGGCGTGATCGCTTTGGAAAGTCCCGGTAATTTCCGGATCGAAGCTGGTGATAAGCGGCCCAAAGAGTCCACCAGCAGTGGAACCGACAATACCGCCGACGCCCACGCCGGCTCCACCCGCTCCAAGAGAGGTGCCACCCGTGCCGGTACCCACCTGCGACCCGATTCCGCCCACGCCGCCACCCGGAGTGTTCTGCACAATTCCGGTAGGAGTACCCAGAATCTGAGCGCCGGCTTTGGCCCTAAGAACGTCGGTATCCGCGATGTTCAGGTTGTACCGCTGGATGGCTATATCGAGATTGTTTTCGAGAGCCAGGGCAATGGCATCATTCAATGACAGAGACAGTTTGCCGTCCTTCATCAGCGAATCAATCCGTGAGGTGTTGGCAAGATTCGGCTCCGCTACACTCCGCGGCTTGTAGGGCGCGATGGGATTGGGAAAATGCGACGCCGGCTTGGTGAAATCCACAACCGGCCCATGAATGACATTCTGAGTATTTTGCGGGGTCGGCGCTGCTGGGGGTCCCTCCTGTCCCCAACAAGCCATGGTCAGCGTCGCCAAAAAACTTGCCGTGGCGGCGAGCCGGATTGTCGAGCTCATAGGTGCAAATGGCATCTACTCATCTCCGATCGTAAAAACCACGTTGATTAAGGCTTTGTTACGAAAAAACAGGTTCTTCCCTGATTCAACCGTTCGACCCGTCTTAAAAATAATTCTGCTCAGGCATTGATACGCAAAGAAGCGGTGGAAGGTTCCTCAAAGCTGGGACGAAAACGGCCTTCCTCCGTCCCGCTCTTGCACTTTGCTGGCGGACGTACGGGATTCCCGCCCCAGCCTCATGAGAAGCGGTCTTACTCGAAGCCAGGATTCTGTGAAAACGGTTTAGTATATCTGACCGAACCCCGATATGCCCTCTGGTCTCTGCCACGTCGAACAGGATCGCCTGCATGAGCGTAAGTGAGTTCGATGAGTCGAGTACGCCGCCGGACTCGAAAATTCGAGTGCGGAACCTCAAATTGATCCTCTCTTATGATGGGTCGGAATTCTCCGGATGGCAGGTGCAGCCTGACGCAGCGACCGTGCAGGGGACACTCGCCTCGGCCATTGGACGAGTTACCGGCGAAAAAGTGTTGCCCCAGGGCTCCGGCCGCACCGACGCGGGAGTGCATGCGCTCGCGCAAAATGTGACATTTGTCACATTTTCGCCCGTGCCCACCGAAAATTTCCAAAAGGCACTGAATGACATCCTGCCCGTCTCGGTGCGGGTGCTCGAAGTGAAAGAAGTGGCGCCTGAGTTCCACGCGCGCCATTCGGCCCGGGGAAAAACGTACCGATATCGCATCTATCGCGGTCCGATCTGCCCGCCGTTCCTGGCGCGCTACGTGTGGCACTACCCGTATCCGCTGGATGAAGAGAAAATGACGCTGGCGTCGGCGCGGGTCGTGGGCGAACATGACTTCACTTCCTTTGCGGCGGTCGATCCGGAACGGAGCAGGGAAGGTGAACCGGTCGACAATGTGCGCACGATCTTTTCGTCCGCATGGGAGCGGACAGGGGATGAGTTCGTGTACACCGTTCGTGGTTCAGGATTCCTGCACCATATGGTCCGCAATCTGGTAGGCACGTTTATTCTGGTCGGCAGAGGAACGCTGCCCGTCGATGAGGTGACCCGAATCCTTGAAGCACGCCAACGCTCCGCGGCAGGCGCCACAGCGCCGGGCGCAGGCCTATACCTCGTAGGCGTGGATTATGAGAAGCTCGCGTAGGGACTGCCGCCTCGGCGGTCCGCGGAGCAAAGCTCCGCAGCAGGAGCGTATCGCAAGCAGCAGAGCGTTTCCGCAACCGACTGCAGGCGCGGCACCTGAAACCCGACTCGGATGGCGCAGGACTTGGGTGTCAAAATCTGGATGGTGCCTGGGGTGTCCCAAGTCGTGGGTGGCGCAGCGCTTCAGTACTGCGGTTTGCGCTCCCTGTAATTGGGGCTTTAGCCCCCGAGGTCGACTCTTTCACCCAGTTGAAACACGTTAAAGTTTACGATTCCTGCATTACCATTTCACCATGGCCACTGATCTGCAAATCGCCGCCAGCTCCATTACCTGCCGCAATCCCGCGACCGGCGAAGTCCTGCAGGAACTGCAGTGCGCCACCGATCGCGAAATTGTCGCGGCCGTAGAACGCGCTCGCGCCGCTCAGCCCGCATGGGCACTTCTAGGCCTAAGACGTCGTCTCGCAATCATCCGCGAGGTTCAACGGAACCTTCACGCGCGAAAGTCAGAAATTGCGGACGCGATCACCCGCGAAGCCGGCAAGCCCGTGGCCGAAGCGCTCGTTACCGAAGTTCTGGTCGTCCTCGATGCCGCCCGCTTTCTGATTGGCAACACGTTTCCTCTGCTCCGCGACGAATCTCTGCCTCACGGCAACATCGCGACCAAGCTGAAAAAAGGACGTCTCGTTCGCGAGCCGTACGGAGTCATCGGCATCATTTCCCCGTGGAACTATCCGTTCTCGATTCCGGCGACCGAAACCCTGGCGGCGCTTGTGGCCGGCAATACGGTTGTGCTGAAGCCTTCAGAACTAACGCCTCTGGTCGCGCGGGAACTCGCGTCGCTGCTCCACGCCTCCGGTGTACCGCACGACGTATTTCAAGTTGTGGTTGGAGAGGGCCCAGCCGGAGCCGCACTTGCGCGCTCGCCCATCGACAAACTGGTCTTCACCGGCAGCGTCGGCACCGGAAAGCGCATCGCTGCCGCAGCGGCCGAACGTCTGCTTCCAGTGGTTCTCGAACTCGGCGGCAAAGACCCCCTGCTCGTGCTCGACGACGCCGACCTCGACGTCGCCTCAAGCGCCGCCGTCTGGGGAGCTTTCGTGAACGCCGGGCAAGCGTGTCTCTCGGTCGAACGCTGCTACGCTCATCGCAGTTTGTACGAGAAGTTCGTTGCCGCCTGCACGGAGAAGACCATGAAGCTGCGCGTCGGCCATGGCGAAGATCGCGAGACCGATGTCGGCCCGTTGATTCATGAACGCCAGATGCGTACCGTGGAAGCGCACGTGGAGGACGCGAAGTCCGCTGGAGCGCGAGTTCTGGTGGGAGGATCGCGTTATACGGAGCTCGGGAAGAACTTCTATCGTCCCACGGTCCTGGCCGACGTAACCCACGAGATGCGCATCATGCGCGAAGAAACTTTCGGCCCGGTGCTGCCCATCATGCCGTTCGATACCGAAAACGAAGCCATCCGCCTGGCCAATGATTCCGAATATGGGCTAGCCGCGAGCATTTTCACGCGCGATTCCGAACGCGGCGAGCGTCTGGCTCGCCACCTTCACGCGGGCACGGTGATGATCAACGACGCGATCTCCTGTTTCGGCATCAGCGAAGCCCCGCACGGCGGCGTCAAATCCAGCGGGATCGGCCGCACTCACGGCCGCTTCGGCCTGGAAGAAATGGTCCGTGTAAAGTACATCGATACCGACCAGATGGCCACCATGAAGAAAGTGTGGTGGTACGGCTATGGCGAGAATTTTCGCCGTCAGATGGAAGGCTTCCTGGACCTGCAGTTCGCCGCCAGCCTGACTAGGAGATTACGCGGCGCCCTGCGAGCCAGCCGAACCCTGTGGCGCAAGCGGCTATAATCGCCCGCACCCACCAAGCCCTCAGACCCTTGATCGGTTTGCGTGCATTGATTCAGGATTTTTCGACAACGTGCCGGCTTTCGCGCTAAGTCCTCACCGCAATTTTCCTGTGCAAACACAAACATTATGGCGATCCAAGGTCCGTATTGTTCCGCCCAGAAAGCTGGTGTATAAAGGCTTTCGCTCGCGTGACGACACGACCGTTTGCAATTTCCGGAAAGAGTCTGGGAGTATCTTCCTGGCCTGCTGCCCTCATCGGGATGGTGGTAATCAAGGCTGTCCTTTCGCTGGCGGTGAAGCCAGGCTCCTTCGTTATCTCCTACAGTGGTTTCAGTTATTTCCTTCTCCTGATCTTGGCGACCGGTTTCGCGATCCGAAATGCTCTGCGGAACGTGTCAGGAGATCGTCCCTTCTGGTCGTTGCTCGCCCTCGGCTTCGGCCTTTGGGGAATGAATGAAGGCCTTCAACTCTACTACGAGCTCGGTCGACACGTTGATGTGCCGGCTGATTCGATTGCCGATTCGTTGCTGTTTCTCCATGTAGCGGTTCTCACCGCGGCTGCGGCTACCGTTCCCCACTCAGAGGATCGCAAACCATACGCGACAATCCTGAACGCTGTCCTCGTGAGTTGTTTTTGGGTTCTTCTTTATGGTTACGCGGTGTTTCCCTATCAGTACCTGTTCGCGAGCGCCTCTACCCTCAGCTATGCCTGGCGCTTCGACGTTTTGTATCTCTGTGAAAATCTTGCGCTCATCGTAGTTGTGGGATTCTTACTCCCCCGGGTGAAGGCGCCTTGGAAATCAATTTGCTTTCATTTACTGGGTGCGTCCACGCTCTATGCCTTAAGTTCAACCATCGCCAATCTCGCGATGGATTACCTGGGCGGATACGTCAACGGTAAGCTCTATGGCCTGGGCCTGATCGCGTCCGTTTGCTGGTTTGTGTGGATACCGCTAAGTGCATGGCAGGCGCCTCATCCGGAAATAAAAGCAACGCAATCGGAAGGAGGACAAGACTCAAGAGCATCTGCGTGGGCCATGTTAGTGGTCGTGGCATTTTCTGTCCCGGTCGTATGGGAACTTCTCAAGCGCAACGAAGACGACCGGCTGCGTACCCTTCGCGTCGTATTCGCTGTCGCAATGATCGTTTGTCTGGCGAGTGCCGCCTACATAAAGGAATACCTGAGCAAGCGGGAACTGGCTTCCCACTTTGATCTCGCAAATGACCGCCTGCAGCTGGCAATGCAAGCTGGAACTGCAGTGGTCTGGGAATGGAATGTCAAGAGCGGGCGAGGCGTGTGGTTCGGCGACCTGCAATCCACCTTCGGCATCCCCTCGAGCGTGTATGCCGGGAGCGTGGATTGGTTTATTCATTGCGTGCATCCCGACGACCGGCAGCAAGTTTCCAAAGCACTGGCAGATGCGCGGGAGAACCACAAGGTATTCGCGCCTGAGTTCCGCATCGTCCGCCCTGACGGAAGCGTTCGCTGGCTGGAATCTCGCGGCAAGTTCCACTACGCGAAGAGCGGCATCCCCGAGCGCATGATTGGTGTGTCTTTGGACAATACCGTCCGCAAGACCGCAGAAGAGGCTCTTTCAGGGATGAGCCGGAAATTGATTCAGGCACAAGAGCAGGAGCGCACCCGAATCGCGAGAGAGCTTCACGACGACATCGCTCAACGTCTCACCATGTTGAGCCTCCAGCACGAGGAACTCGAAAGCAACGCCGGCAACGATGACCTTCGCACCGGCATACAGGAATTGCGAAAGCAGGTCCTGGAACTTCTGACGAATGTCCACACCATGTCGCACCAACTGCACTCGTCGAAGCTGGAACATCTGGGGCTGCTGGTAGCTGCGAAGAGCTTCTGCACCGAGTTCCGTGAGCACGAGAAAGTCGAAATCACCTTCAGAAGTCACGATCTGCCAACTGATGTTTCTCCGGAAACTTCACTCTGCCTCTTCCGGATACTGCAGCAAGCCCTGAACAACGCCGCGAAGCATAGCGGGGTGAAGCACTTTGAAGTGAACTTCTGGGCTGCAACGGATGAGATTCATCTGGTGGTCAGCGACCTCGGCAAAGGCTTTGACGTCAGCGCAGCGTTGCTGGGCCGAGGACTAGGGCTCACCAGCATGAAGGAGCGGATGCGACTCGTAGACGGAACGCTTTCTATCGACTCCCAACCCGATCGCGGAACGACCATCCACGCTTGTGTCCCTTTCGGCTCAAACGCTCACCACGGACAAGTGGCCACGGCGGCGGAATCGCGATAGCCATCAAATTCACGCCGTGTTCGCTCATCAATAATTGCGAAAAATAACCGGATGGTTGCGCTTGGCGGATATGCTCCTGGGAACGTCAACTGAACAAAGTGCAGACTGTCACTCTGTCCACTTGTCCCCATGACTCGGCGGATGCGAGATCACCAGCAGCCGCAACGTGCTCGATGAAGGATTCCGAATCTGGTGCCACACGCCCGGCATGATGTGAATCCCGCTGCCGGCCGGCACCAACACCGGATCGCCCTCCACCTCCATTATCGCTTCCCCTGCCAGGATGTAGAAAAACTGCTGCGCCTTCTTGTGGTAGTGCCGCACCTCCGCCGATCCCGGAGGCATTAGTTCCTCAATCACCGTGAACTGCGGATCTTTCACGAGATGCCACGCATCGCAGTCATCTCCCCAGCGGTAATGCTGTGCATTGACGCGGCTCACAGCTCCGGGCCGCGCCACAAGTGATCCTTCCGGACCGCCCTCTGGGGAAAGTTTTGCCTTCTTCGCCATCCTCGCCTCCACAACTCAGTGTAAGCGGAATGACGAATTACTGGCTGCAAAGGATTCATCCGCTTCACGTAGCCCACTGAGCACTGAGCCACTAAGCACCTGCTCATAGCTCATTGCTCACCGCTCAGGTTACAATGAGCCCATTAAGCCGAATCCGGCGGCCCACCGGCCGCTCGAACGAGGGTATGTCCTTTGGCGACTGGCGAAGTGACCACTACCGGATCTCACGATGTTCCCCAACTGCAAAACCACAAAGTCAAGATCAAGAAAGAAGGCCAGCGCGCCTGCAACGAAAAAGATGCCAAAGGCAAGTTCTGCGGTGGCCATCTGAAGCGTTGGTTCTACATGACCGACCTGGTGGAACGCGAGTGCGGCGACGTCGAGAAGGCCTATGGATCAAATGCCGAAGTCTATCGCTGCGAAAATTGCAAAGCACTCTACCTGCCCACTCCCGGAGAGAACAAGACGAACGTTGCCGGCAAAGGAATGATTTCCGTGTTTGGACTGACGCTGCCGCCGAAGGAGAATAAAACAAGCTCTTAGC
>Ga0126381_100008158_pt1 | contig 11696 bp, 8 predicted proteins | sample PanSoiMetPlot_28_FD_96465 | JGI IMG/M metagenome (GOLD analysis project Ga0126381, IMG submission 96465) | Tropical forest soil microbial communities from Panama - MetaG Plot_28 | ecosystem: Environmental > Terrestrial > Soil > Tropical forest > Bulk soil | place: Panama | collected 2016-02-17 | reverse complement strand
TTCTGTATTTATTCGTCGGGGGCATCCAGTAACATCGCGTGGCTGCAAGTCTCGCCGCCCAACCTGACGCCGCTGACCGCGGCCGAATCGGGTTTGTTGGTCTCTGCGTACGTCGGCTTGCTCTACCTTTGCTTGCGCTTTCCCACCGGTGAAGCAATCGGAAAATGGCGGACGGCCGATCTCTTGTTGCCCGTTTTTGCCGTCGTAACGTTTGCGCTTTACTACCTGCACTTTTTCCAATCGGCTTACGTGACGGGAACGACGTCCTCGCTATACATCGTCAACAGCTCACTCGTCGTCGTTTGCGGCGTCGTCGGTCTAGTTGCATATGTCACGCGCTTCTGGAAAGCCAGCGGCCCGGAAGTGACGCGCATGCGCTGGGTTGCCGCCGCGAACTTCATCAACGTCCTGTCGCTGCTCTTGTTTTTCATCGATCAAGTCCTGAACCGCAACGCTACGCCGTGGATCATTTGGCTATTCAACTTCAATCCAGCCGTGTTTGCGTTTGCCTACGCCCTCATACAAGGGCACGTCATCGACATCCGGATTGCCGGCGGACGTGCCGTCATTTACGCGCTCGTGACGTCGATACCGGTAGCGCTTCTCGCGTTCGCCGACTGGCTTTTCGCCCGGCGTCTCGAGGACGCTCGGCTGGCTACCGTTTTTGAAATCGGTATCGCACTCGGATTTAGCTTTTGGCTGCGCGCGCTGCATAAGCGGATCGACCGATTCGCCGAGCGGGTCTTCTTCGCGTCACGTCACCGCGCGTTTCAGCGAATGCATCAAATTACGCAAGCGTTGCCGTTTACTGAGAAAGTCTCCACGATCGGCTCGCTGCTTACCGAGGAGACGGCGATTGCCATGCGCTTCGCTTCAGCGGCGCTCTTTCGTTCCGACGACGGGATATTCGTGCGCGCGACCGCAGTCGGCTGGGACGGAGCGGCCGAAGTGCTCGACGGTGACGATTCCATCGTCCTGTTCGCCCGCTCCGCTCATCACGGCGTATTCCTTTCGGAAATCCCCTTCTCCAAGGCGAAACTCCCCGTCGGCGAACAAAAGCCCGTTTACGCTCTGCCGGTCGTCGTCGGCCGCCGCGTGATCGCCGTAATGTTATACGGCGGGCACCGTGACGGCGAGGCGATCGATACGGAAGAGGAGCATTTGCTTACGGGGCTGGCGCACGCCGCAGCGACCGCCTACGAGCATTTGCACGCTATCGAACGCGAGCAAGAGAACGCCGCGTTGCGCGCGCAACTTGCGGCCCTAACGCCGGCGCGGGCCGGAAGTTAGTAAAACCGGCGAACGGCTTCGTTCCACCACGGCCAGTCGTGGCCGAAAACGCCCGGCCAGATTTCGCAATGATTCGGAACGCCTTTACTCCACAGCAGTGCCGAGAAGTCGCGGTTTTGCTGCACGAGCGAATCCTGTTCGCCGGTCGCTATCGTCCACTGCACTCCGCGCAAGCGATCGATCCACTCGCCGTTCATGTTTGGAATATACGCGGTCGGACAGTTGAAATAACAGGTGTCGTCCCAGTAGCCGTTGACGAACCGGTGAATATCGTAAAGTCCGGATAGACACACCGCTTTGCTGACGAGTCCCGGATATTTGGCGGCTAAGTTGGCTGCGTGATAAGCGCCGAAACTGCAGCCGAATACACCCATATCGCCGCGGTTTGTGACCTTTTGCACGTACGGTGCGAACTCGTCGCGCAGGTAAGCGTCGTATTGCGTGTGCCGGAAGGCTCGATAGGACGGCGGCGCTTTGTCGTTATACCAGCTCTCGGCGTCGACCGAATCGACGCAAAAGATCTGAATGTAGCCGGCGTCGATCTTGTCCGTGAGATATCCGATCGTGTTTTGGTCTTCGTATTGGTGGAAGCTGCCCATCGACGTCGGAAAAAATATCACGGGGAAGCCGCGGTCCCCGAAGCGCAAAAACTCCATCGGGCGCTGCAAAGAATGGCTAAACCAGGACCCCTGAGAGCGATTCATGGCCGGGCGTTTCGGGCGGCCGTAGGGGCGGGCCTTCGTGCCTTGAATCCCCCTCCATGGCACACGCACGTTCGAACCGCATCGGCATCCTCTTCGGTATGGAGGACACCTTCCCGTGGGCTTTGATGAACGCGATCACCACCCGGTCGGGCGGCGAGTTCGAAGGCTGTCCGGTAGAGCTCTCGTACTTGCACGATAAGCAGCATTTCAACTATGCGGCGATTCTCGACCGCATCAGCCACGACGTGCAGTTTTACCGCGTGTATTTGAAGTGTGCAGCGGCGCGCGGCGTCGTCGTCGTGAACAATCCGTACTGGTGGACCGCCGACGACAAGTTCTTTAACAACCTCGTCGCAGACTCGGTCGGCGTCGCCGTACCGAAGACGGTCTTGCTGCCGCCCAAAGAGCACCCGCCGGGAACGAAAGCAACCTCGTTTCGCAACATGCGTTTCGTCAACTGGAACGAAGTGTTCGATTACTTGGGTTTTCCGATTTTCATGAAGCCCGCGGACGGCGGCGGGTGGCGCGACGTGCACAAGTGCGACACGCCGGAGGAGTTCTTCTCGGCGTACGACAGCTCGCGCGACCTCTGCATGATGGCGCAAGAGGCAATCACCTTTACCGAATACTTCCGCTTGTACGTGCTGGGGCGGTCGCGCGTGCATATCATGCGATACGATCCCGGCGCGCCGATGCACGAGCGCTACGTTAAGGACGCGCCGCCGATCCATCCCGAAATGGAGGCGCGCTTGCGGCGCGACGGCATCGCGCTCTGCGAAGCGCTGGGCTACGACATGAACACGGTGGAGTTCGCCGTGCGCGACGGCGTTCCGTATGCGATCGACTTCATGAATCCGGCGCCGGACGCAGAGCGTGCTTCCGTCGGTGAAGAGAACTTCGATTGGGTCGTCAACAACATGGCCGACGTCTTGATCGACCGTTGCCGTAACCCGCGTCCGTTCGAAACGACCGGAGTGTGGCCCAAGACGCTGGTCGAGGGGAGCAGCTCCGCTCCGATCTCGGTTCACTAGGAGCCGGCGTGGCAACCGTCGCCGTGCCCACCTTCACGCTGGGCATCGAAGAAGAGTTTCAAGTCATCGATCCCGAGACGCGCGAGCTGCGCTCGCACCTCGCGGAGATGTTCGCGCAAGGCGAGCAGCGCATGGGCGAACAGATCAAGCGCGAGATGCACCAGCCGGTCATCGAAGTCGGGACCAACATCTGCCCCGATATGCGCGCGGCGCGCAAAGAAGTAACGAAGCTCAGGACGGAGATCGTCAGGCTCGCGCGGCAGAACGGAATGCGGATTGCGGCGGCCGGCACGCATCCGTTTACGCACTGGTCAAACGTCGAGATCACCGATCACGAACGGTACGCAAAGCTGATCTACGATCTTCAGATGGTCGCGCGCGCAAACCTCATCTTCGGGTTGCACGTCCACGTTGCGGTCGAGGATCCCGACACGCGAATTCATATCATGAACGCGGTGCGCTACTTTTTGCCGCACGTGTTCGCGCTGTCGGTGAACTCGCCGTTCTGGTGCGGTACGAATACGGGCTGGAAAAGTTACCGTGCTAAGGTTTTCGAGCGCTTCCCGCGTACGGGGATTCCGGACTATTTCGGTTCGGCTTCGGAGTACGAGGATTTCGTCAAGACGCTGGTCGTCACGGGCTGCATCGACAACGCAAAGAAAATTTGGTGGGACGTTCGGCCGCATCCGTTCTTTCCGACGCTCGAGTACCGCGTCTGCGACGTACCGATGCGCATCGACGAAACGCTGTGCTTCGCGGCCCTTTTCCAGGCGCTCACGTACAAACTCTACCGTCTGTTCAGCCGCAATCAGGGATGGCGGCTGTACCGCCGGTAGCTCATTGCCGAGAACAAGCAGCGGGCGGCGCGCTGGGGAATCGATGGAAAGCTCATCGATTTGGGTAAGCGGGTCGAGATACCCACCGAGTCGCTGCTCCAGGAGCTGCTGGCATTCATCGACGACGTCGTCGACGACCTCGGGTCGCGTGAGGAAGTCAACTACGTGTACGAAATCATACAGCGGCGCACCGGTGCCGACAGGCAACTCGCGGTTTACGAACAAACCGGTAGCTTGCAGGCTGTAGTAGATTATATCGTCAGTGAAACGGAACAAGGATTAACGATTTGAACGACTCGTTCGCGTACGTACGCCCGCAATCGGCGGCAGAAGTCCCCCCTCCGAGCCGCGAGTTCGTCGACGTCGCCGTGCTCGACATGAATCACGCGCACCACAACGCGGGCCACGACTCGATCGTCGGTCTCGTGCGCCGGTTGTCGGCCGATCTCGCGCCGAGTCTCGAATCCGAGGGTCTTACGGTGCGGCTGACGTCGTACGACGTACGCCGGCTTGCGGTGCTTCCGCCGCTGAACGACGGTCTATCGCTGATCTTGGGAACCGGCGGTCCGGGCCACCTCGATCCGCGTCTCAATCGCCGCGACGCGGTCGACGAAGGCGAGATCTTGGAATCGACGGAGTGGGAGACGCCGCTCTTCGATTTCTTCGATGCGGTCGACCGCCACGACGGCGCCATGTTGTACGGCGTCTGTCATTCGTTTGGACTGCTCTGCCGCTGGTCGGGCGTTGCGGTACCGGTTTTGCGCGGCGAAGGCAAAGGGGGCCCGAGCATCGGCATCGTCGACAACGTGCTGACGCCGCAGGGGCTCGAGCATCCGTGGTTCGCGCGCCTTGCGTCGCACCTGCCCGACGGCAAGCATCTTCCGGTGGTGGACTCGCGGCACTACGACTTGATTCCGACGCGGCGGCGCTTCCCGCGCGGCATCGTACCGATTGCGTTCGAAACTCGACCGGACGGCGAAGCCGGCGAAGCCCTGACGATGGTTGAGTTTGCACGCAAGTCCAACGGCACGCCCCGAATGTTCGCGGTCAATCATCATCCGGAAATTCCGAATGCCACGGAGCTTGACGAGCTGCTGCACCGTAAGCTTGACGAAGGCGAAGTATCGCAGGATTGGTATGCGAGCCGCGCCGCCTTGGTCGAACGGCTGCAGCGCGACGATCACAGCGAGCCCGCGCGATTGCTCGCAGCGGGCTACTCGTTCGCGTTTTTGGTGCGTGACGGTCTGAAGGATCTCATCGAAGATCGCAGGCAGCGGCGTGGACGCACAGTTTCGAGCGCTCTTTAACGCCGGCTACACCGAAGAACTCTATCGGCGATATCTCGCCGATTTCTTCCGGCGCTGCGATTGTCCAACCGACATGCAGATCGCCGAAACGCCGGTCTTTCTTCCGGCAAAACTGCGCGAACGCTGCGAACGCGCCGGCGCGGAGATCCTCGCGCAGCTCTGCGATCCCGTTCGCATACGGCACATGCGCGCTGCGATTCCGCAGCGCTGGTACACACCCGGCGAAACGGCGCTTCCGACGTTTTGCATCATCGACTTTGCGCTTACCGAGGATTCCAACGGCGAGCTCGCGCCGAAACTGATCGAACTGCAAGGCTTCCCGACGCTCATCGCCTACGAAACGATGCAGCGTGACGCATGGAACGACGCGCTTCAAGCGGTCGATGGGCTGAAGCTCGATTGGACGTGCTGGTTCTCGGGCTTGACCCGCGACGCGTTCATCGGGTTGGCCAAACGCGTGATTCTCGGCGACAAGGCGCCCGAAAACGTCGTGCTGATGGATTTCGATCCGCCCGCACAAAAGACGTATCCGGATTTTACCGCAAGCAAAGCGTTGTTCGGCATCGACGCGGTCTGTCCGACGTCGCTCTTCAAGCGCGGCCGGCGTTTGTTCCGCAAGGCGGACGACGGCAAAGACGTGCGGGTCGAGCGCATCTACAACCGCGTGATTTTCGACGAGCTCGAGCGCAAGAGCGTGACGCTTCCGTGGGATTTCCGCGACGATCTCGACGTCGAGTGGACGCCGCATCCGAACTGGTTTTGGACGTGGTCGAAATACTCGCTGCCGTTTCTCGATCATCCGGCGGCCCCGCGCGCGACGTTGCTTTCGCACCTCGACGAGCTCCCGGCAAACGTCACGGAGGGCTTCGTAACGGAACACTACGTGCTCAAACCGCTGTTCTCGTTTGCCGGCGCGGGCGTAAACGTTTCACCGACGGCGGCCGACGTCGCCGCGATTCCCGAAGACCAGCGCGCCGGCTGGTGTCTGCAAGAAAAAATTGCGTACGCTCCCGCGCTGCAGGCCGCCGACGGCGGCAGCGGCGTTAAGGTGGAGTTGCGCATGATCTACTTGCGCCCCGACGACGCGCCGGAGTTTACGCTCGCGCAGAATTTGTGCCGCCTGTCGCGCGGTGCGATGATGGGCGTGGACCACAACAAGAAGCACCGCTGGGTCGGGTCGTCGATCGGCTTGTGGCCCGCGAACGGAATGTCGTGAACGTGGACTGGGGCGTCGTTTTCGGACTAACCGGCGTCGCCTGCGGACTGGGGTCGATCGTGTACGCGCGCACGCAGTCGATTCACGCGCGACGCCAAGCCGACGCGGCGAATGTCGCTACGACGCTTCAGCTGCAGCGTGAGATGAGCGACCGCATTTTTCAGCATCGAATGGCGCTCGTCCAAGACCCAATCGTCGCGAAGGTCTACTATAAAGCGCTGCCCGCCCTTCCGGAAGCGGGCGCGGAAGACGGCGTCGTCTTAGCGAGTCTCGTGACGATGCGCAATGCAATAGACGGGCTGCAAGACATGTACTTTCTGCGCCGGCGCGGCGTCGTCGAGAGATACCACTGGCGCCATTGGACGTCGGTTTTTAATACGGTATCCCAGGCACCAACCATGCGTCTCGTTTACGACCACGGCGTCGAGCACAACGTGTGGGAGCCCGAATTCGTCGAATTTTTGCGACCGGTTTTTGACGGCCAGCCGCTGGCCGATCCGAAAGTGGAGTAGAGGCATGCTCAAATCGATGCACCGGCTTTGGGCGTTAGCGTTTGCTTTAGGAATCGTTCCGATCGCGTGCGGAGCGTCGGCCGGTCCCGACTTGTCGCAAGCGTACGACGGTTTTGGCTTGCGCCTCTTTTCAATGTTGTCTGCGGAAAACGCCGGCAAGAATACGTTCGTGTCGCCGACGAGCATCGCACTGGCGTTGGCCATCGTTACCGGCGGCGCCGCGGGTAGCACGCGAACGTCGATGCTGAAAACGCTCGGCGTGCCGGACGCTTCGGTCGAGGGCTTCAACGCATCGAATAAAGCGCTCGTGGCGGAGCTCTCGAATCCCGGGAGCGATCTGCACTTCACCATTACCAACGCGTTGTGGCTCAACAAGCAGTTCTCGATCGTGCCGGCGTTCGTAACGACGAGCCGCGACGTCTTCGCAGCCACCGCGCAAGACCTTCCGTTCGGGGAGGCGAGCGCCGCAAAAACCATCAACGATTGGGTCGACACCCACACGAACGGCCGGATTCCGGAAATCGTCGATTCGACGAACCCGGACGACGTTATGGTCGTCACCAACGCGATCGCAATGAAAGCCAAGTGGCTCACCGAGTTCGAAAAGAGCGATACACACGACGCGCAGTTCGAAACCGGGTCGGGCGGTCACGTAACGGCTTCCATGATGACGCACAACGGATCGTTTGCCTATGCGGACAAGGGCGGCTGGCAAGTTGCGCGATTACCGTACCGCGGCGACCGCTTCGCAATGTACGTCTTGCTGCCGCACAAGGGTACCGCGCTCCATGACGCTCTGCACGCTTTTGACAGCGCTGCCTTCGACGGCGCAATCTCGGGCCTGTCCGAGCAGTACATCGCCTTCTCGATGCCGCGATATACCGCGACGTATAAGGCCGAGCTCAACGCGCCGCTTTCGACACTCGGAATGTCGGTGGCGTTCGAACCGGGCAGCGCTGACTTCAGTAAACTGGTCGAACCGCCGCAGCACGCCTTCATCAGTTTGGTGGTTCACCGAGCGTTCGTCCGCGTCGACGAAGAGGGAACCGAAGCGGCGGCGGCTACGGCGGTCACGATGCGCGCGCTAGCGATTCGCCAGCCGCCCGAAACGCGAATGATCGTGGACCGGCCGTTTCTCATGGCGATCCGCGACGACCGCACCAAACAAATTCTATTTTTAGGCGCCATCTACCATCCGGAGCGCCCTTCGACACGCTCAGGGTGACACGGGGGTGGCTAGGGTGACACGGGAACGGGCTTGCGGCTCGAAAGCTCTTCGACCGCGGCTTTCGTTCCGGCGCCTGCGGGAACGTTCGCGTCGAGATCGGCCAAGGTCAGTTCGATCGCACCGATCGCACCGATGATATCGCCTTCGGTGACGTCGCCCATCGTGCCGAAGCGGACGATCTTTCCGGCAAACTCGCCTTGACCACCGGAGAGCACGACGCCGTAACGCTCGCGTAAGCGCTTGAGCAACGCCGACGCGTCGACCCCGTCGGGCGGATACGCGGCGACGACCGTCACCGAGTGCGCCCCCGGGCGCGAGAAGATGGTTAAGCCAAGCGCTTCGAGCGCGGCGCGTATCGCACGCGCATAGTTCGCGTGACGCATGAAGACCGCGGTTTGACCCTCGGCGTGGTAGCGTTCGAGCGCGACTTCGAGCGCATAAATGATGGAAATCGGCGGCGTCCACGGCGTTTGGCCGTTCTTTGCGAACTCGCGCGCCTTTCGCGCGTCGAAGTAAAAGCGCGGAACCGCGGTCCGCTCCATGCGTTCCCACGCACGCTGGCTCGCAGCGAACATCGCGATGCCGGGCGGAGCCGCAAACGCCTTCTGCGATGCGGTAACGACGACGTCGTAACCCCAATCGTCCATCCGGAACTCCGACGCACCGAGACCGCTGATCGAATCGACCAGCGTTATTGCCCCGTGCGCGCGCAGCGCGGAGGCTAGGGCGTCCATGTCGTTTTGCACGCCGGTCGACGTCTCGTTGTGCGTCAACAGCACGCCTGCAATCTTCTTCCCGCTATCGGCTTCGAGCCGCGCGCGCAGCGCTTGCGGATCGAGCGCCGATCCGGCCGGTGTGTCGAGCGTCTCCACGATGCATCCGTAGGTTTGCGCGATCGATCCGAAGCGTTTTCCGAAGACGCCGATCGGGCACGACAGCACCACGTCACCCGGCGAAAAGAGATTGACGAACGCCGCTTCCATCGCGCCGGTACCCGACGACCCGAGCAGCGCAACGTCGCCGGTCGTGCCGAACACCGGTTTTAAACCGCGTTCGATACGCGCGAGCATTTCGGCAAATTCCGGGCCGCGATGATTGATCATCGGGCGGCCCATCGCTTCCAGCACCGGCTGGGCAACGGGAACGGGGCCAGGGAGAAGCAACAACGACTTCGTCATGATGCTGCTTCCTATACGGCTTGCGCTAGGAGGCGCCCTTCGACAAGCTCAGGTCGACACGTTGCTCTAGCGCTTGCGCGCGCCGATGCGCCGTTTCCGGTCGCTCGGACGCACGCGCTTGATGACGCCGTTACGGCGAATCGGTACGACGTTGCTTGCTCGTCCCGCATCGTTTCCAAGCGGAACCGGCGTGATCAACCGCTTTCCGAGCGCGTGGTGCAAGACTTCCGAAAGCTCTTCGACCGTAACGAACGTCATCGAATCGCGAACTTCCTTCGGAATGTCCTCGAGATCCGCTTCGTTGCGTTTCGGCAAGAGAATCTTCGCAATTCCCGCACGCTTGGCGCCGAGCACTTTTTCTTTGAGTCCGCCGATCGGCAAGACTTGTCCGGTCAACGTGATCTCACCGGTCATGGCGAGATTCGGATCGACCTTGATTCCGGTAAGCGTCGAAGCGATTGCGGTCGCCAGAGCGATTCCCGCCGACGGGCCGTCCTTCGGTGTGGCGCCGGCCGGCACGTGCACGTGGATGTCGTGCTTGGCGAAGTAGTCCTCCGACAAACCCAGCTCGCTCGAACGCGAGCGCAGGAACGACACCGCGGCTTGCGCGCTTTCCTTCATCACGTCGCCGAGCTGGCCGGTCAGCACGAGTTTGCCCGTGCCCGGCATCGCTTGCGTTTCGATGAAAAGAATGTCGCCACCGACCGGCGTCCAGAACATGCCGGTCGAAACGCCGATCGAAGCCGTGCGCTTGCGCACTTCGTTGAAGAAGCGCTGGCGGCTGAGATACTCGACCAGATTTTCCGGCTTCACGCGCGCCTTATAGCGCGGATGCTCCGCGATCTTTCGCGCGATCTTCCGGAAGACCGTGCCGATCTCGCGCTCGAGATTTCGCACGCCGGCTTCGCGGGTATAGTCGGTGATGATTGCCTTGAGCGCCGCATCGCCGATTTGCGCCTGCGTTTCCTTCAGCCCGTTAGCTTTGCGCTGCTTCTTGATGAGGTAGCGTTTGGCGATCTGCAGCTTCTCGAGTTCGGTGTAACCCGACAGCTGGATGATCTCCATGCGATCGCGCAGCGGCGGCGAAATCGTGTCGAGATTGTTCGCGGTACAGATGAAGAGGACCGACGATAGATCGAACGGCAGGTCGAGGTAGTGATCGCGGAAGTTGTTGTTTTGTTCCGGATCCAGTACTTCGAGCAGCGCCGACTGCGGATCGCCGCGGAAGTCCGCGCCGACCTTATCGATTTCGTCGATCATCATGACCGGATTGCGCGTGCCCGCGTCGCGGATCGCGCGAATGATCGTGCCCGGCATCGCACCGATGTACGTGCGGCGATGGCCGCGAATTTCGGCCTCGTCGCGAACGCCGCCGACCGATAGGCGCACGAACTTGCGGCCCATCGCGCGCGCGATCGACTGTCCGAGGGACGTCTTGCCGACGCCCGGCGGTCCCACGAAGCACAGAATCGGTCCCGTCAGCTTCTTCTTGAGCTTGCCGACGGCTAAGTACTCGATGATGCGATCCTTGATCTTTTCGAGATCGTAGTGATCCTCGTCGAGAATGCGGCGCGCTGCGGCGATGTCGATGTGATCGGTCGTCTCGCTATTCCACGGCAGCGTGACCAGCCAATCGAGATACGTGCGGATGACGCTGTACTCGGGACTGGCCTGCGGCACTTTGGAAAGACGATCGAGCTCGCGATCCGCCGACTTCTTGACTTCTTCCGGCATTTTCGCGGCTTCGATCTTCTCGCGCAGCTCGTTCGTCTCGGCCTGCTGCGGATCGACTTCACCGAGCTCTTCCTGAATGGCGCGCAGCTGCTGGCGCAGATAAAACTCACGCTGGTTCTTTTCCATTTCGCGCTGGATATCGCTTTGGATCTTGTGACCCAACTCGACGACTTCCAGCTCTTTGGTGAGCAGCAGCGTCAGCTTGCGCATGCGCTTGGCGGTATCGCGCTCTTCGAGCAGCGCTTGCCGGTCGGCCGTCTCGAGACGCATCGTCGAGGCGACGAAATAGGTCAGCACCGCCGGATCGGTGATGTTCTGAACCTCCATCTCCATCTCGCGCGGAGCTTGCGGCAGATACGACAACAGCTTCTGGAAAAGACCGGCGAGATTGCGCTGCATCGCAACGAGTTGTTCGTTCTCTACCGTAACGTCGGGCAGCTCGGTATAGGCCGCAACCATGTAGGGCGACACTTCCGTGAACTGCTCGACCTTGAAGACTGATTGGCCCGCGACGATGCACCGCAGCGTACCGTCGGGAACCTTCAGCATCTTCTGAATGACGCCGATGGTTCCGATGCGCTGAACGTCGTCGGGACCCGGGTTTTCGACTTCGCGATCCTTCAGCACGGTCAAGCCGATCGGCTTGCCTTCGCGCAGAGC
>Ga0126381_100008157_pt1 | contig 11697 bp, 10 predicted proteins | sample PanSoiMetPlot_28_FD_96465 | JGI IMG/M metagenome (GOLD analysis project Ga0126381, IMG submission 96465) | Tropical forest soil microbial communities from Panama - MetaG Plot_28 | ecosystem: Environmental > Terrestrial > Soil > Tropical forest > Bulk soil | place: Panama | collected 2016-02-17 | reverse complement strand
TCCCGCCGTTCGGCGCCAGGGGCATGAACAGCGGGCTCGCTGATGCGGTAGCGGCCGCCACGGCGATCGCGGCCGGGCGCGGCACCAGCGAAGACGCACGCCGCGGTCACATCGACGCCTTCGCCGCCGCTCGCCGAGCGGCGGCTGTCCGCAATGCCGCGGCGACCCGCAAGGCGCTCGACCACCTGACCGCGCGGCGCCGGAGCCAGCGGCTCACCCAGCATGGCGCGGCCACCCTGGCGCCCCTCGTCCCGGCCTGCGCGCAGTGGCTGGCGAGGACGCCTTACGGGATACCGCGCGGTACGCGCCAGCCGGATCCGTACTGACCAGGGCCATGCACGTCTTTACCCTGGCCGCCGGCCGGCTGATCCGCGGCGAGGAGCCGGGGCCGCCCGTGGTGGCCGACTCCTGGCTGGTCAACGACGGTGCCACCCGGGCCCTTGAGCTGCACCGCGCGCGGTTCGACGCCTCATGCCTGGCCCGCGGCGTGCCGGTTCACCGGCTCGGCGTCTTCTGGGCGGAGCTGGTCCGCAGCCTGCCGGCGGCCGGCCGGTGGTTCCCCCGGGCCGAACTCTCGGCGTCGGGTGACCTGCACCTGCGGGTACGTCCGGCGCCACCGCTCGGCACGCGGGTCACCGTGTGGCCCTACCCGAGCCCCGACCCGCGCACGGACCCGCGGACGAAGGGGCCGGACATAGCGCTGCTGGCTCAGGTCCGCGGCCAGGCGGCGGCCCGCGGCGCGGACGAGGCGCTGCTGCTGTCGCCGGACGGCTTCGTCCTGGAAGGAACGACGACGAGCCTGCTGTGGTGGGACGGGGAAACCCTCTGTCTTCCCGGCACCGGTCTGCCCCTGCTGCCCGGGATAACGTCCCAGGTCATCGTGCGGCTCGCGGATGCTGAAGGCATCCGGGTCAGCCACCGGCAGGCGCGGCTGGCCGATCTGGACGGGAGGGAGACCTGGATGGTCAACGCCCTGCACGGATTGCGGCCGGTCACCGGCTGGAGCGGCGTCTCGCTGCGGGCCGCGCCACCAGACCGCGCGGCCCGCTGGGCAGTGCTACTCGATAAGCAGTGTTGTCCGATAGGCAGTGCTGCTGATCACCCTGCGGCGTCCCTGATGACTCCCTTGTTCCGCATGAGGAAGTCGGCGAGGTAGCCGTCGTGCGGGACGCCGGGGGCCATCCAGTGGGTGGGCCGGCCGCCGATGTAGACGTTGCTGATCGACGGTTCGGCCAGCAGGCGGTCAACGAGCCGGGCGTCCTGGGTGATCGCGGTGAGGACCAGCGTGTCTCGCAGCGGCGCGATACCGGCGCCGGGCGTCCATGGCGCGACCCACACGCACGGGAACGGCATCTCGGCGCCTGCCTGCGGCGCGGCCGGATCATCGAGTTCGTAGACCGCGGGGCTCAGCGCCGCGCTGCCGTCGCCAAGATCATGCACGATGCCGTCTCCGCCCAGCCAGGTCCTGGCGGTGCTCGCCTTCCGCAGCAGGTACGCCTCGATCGCGCGGGCCGCCGCGAGCGGCTGCACGGGCAGGACCGCCTTCTCGTCCTGCGGCGGAAGCGCGGGCAGCGAGGCCAGCCGGCCGGCGATGGCCTCGGCCAGCGGCGCCGGGTCGCCCTCCACGAATACGCCGGTGGCGTTCATGCAGCTCATGCCGCCGTCGACGCTCACCGACTCGACTATCACATCCAGGTGCTGACGCCAGTCCGTGCCGGCGGTGAGGAGGATCTTCGACCGGCCCGGGCCTTGCGCCAGGACCCTGGGGTCCTTCTCGTACTTCTTGACGACCTCCTCACCGCCGTAGACGATCCCCAGGTCCGCGCCTCGCAGTATGACGTCCGCGGCGGCATGGTCGGCGGGCAGGAACACGACATGATCGTCGGGAAATCCGGCCGCGCGGAGCGCGGTGACGAGCCGGTACGGGGTGAAGGGATCGCGGCTCGAGGGCCGGACCGCGACGCGGTAACCGAGGGCCAGTGCCTCCGGCCAGGTGCCATGGGGAGCGGGCGAATTGCCCGCGGCGTGCACGGCGAACACGTCCCCGCGCCTTGTCCATACGGCGGTCCCGGTTCGCGCCGAGGGATCGCGCCAGTCGCCGACCGCTCCGCCAGGACGCGCGCACCCCAGGCTTTCCCGCACTTTCGACATGCGATCGACGATTGTGGCCGTCGCCGCCCGCACGGCGGAGATGGGCACACCGCCGACGCGACTGGTGGAGTACTGGTACTCCTCGGCGCTCTGGCCGCCGAGCGTGCCCGTCGCGAACATGACGGCCGCCCTGGTCATCGCGTCGATCCGGTCGCCGGCGGCCAGGCTGCTGGCCCGGCGCAGCGCGGCGAGGGTGCTGCTGACGTACAACGCGGGGACAAGGCTGAGCTCCGCGACGTCCGCGCCCGCCACATCGGTGACCGTGCTCGTGCTCTTGGTACGGAACTCGCCCTTAGGGCCGAGCGCTGGCAGAAGCTCCATTCAGTAAACTCCCTCGATGACGTCCTCGGTCCCGGCGGGCCCTACGTCCGCGATGCCGTCGACGACCTCGCCCGCGGCGGGCCGGATCCGCACCGCGGCGTCCCGTTCGAGGACGTTCGGCACGAACATGTCGCGGAACAGTACGTGCATGAGGACACGCCCGCGCTGCCCGTAGTCCACGACCCGCATCGTGTCCTCGTCGACAATCTCGACCAGCGACTCCGGATAGAAGGTGCGGAATATGCACGGGTAATCGTCCCCTGGCTCGGGTGGCCGTTGCACGGCAATTCCCATCAAGGTGTTACCGTAGATTCCGCACAGGCGCGCATTCGGGAACAGTTCGTGCTCGATGACGTGAAGCATCTCGCTGCTCGCCGAGGTGCCGGCCCAGACAATACCGCCGAGGTTCTCATACAGCGGCTCGTAGACCGATGGCCGTTCGCATATAGCCTCGAGCAACGGAGGGGTAATAAAAAGAACGCGGATATCCTGCGTCGTAACTATCGCCTCGACCTGATCAACCAGGTGTGCCACGTAGTCGCCCGCTACCTCGCGCTTCCCGGACGCGATCAGCTTCCGCACCCAGCGAGGATCGATATCAATGGTGAAGAAGAGCCCGTTCCTGCGCTTCGCGATGCGCCGGATGGACCGGCCCACGACGTGCGGGCCGCTCGGCCCCACGTGCAGCCAGTTGCCGCGCTCGGGGAAACCGTGCACGCCGAACACATCGGAAACCCAGTCCGCGTTGGCGCCCCTTGACGCCGCTTCGACTATCCGCTTCGGCACGCCCGTGGTCCCGCCCGAATCGAACACGTCGTATTCCCCGGCGGGAACTCCGCGCGGGATGAGTTCCTCGGCGGGGACCCGCCGCAGATCGTCACTGAAGTCAGGGAACCGGCGCAGGTCGGCGATGGTCTGGACATCCTGGCGGGGATCGAACCCGAGCTTGTGCGCCCTCTCCAGCCAGAACGGCGACCCCGTCGCTGGGTCGAAATGCCAGTTCATCGCCCAGCGCAGGTGCTCGTGCACAGCAGACCCCGACATCAACTGGCCCCTTCGGGAAGGTCGAGGCCGGTAAGGCCGAGCACGTCGGCCCGGAGGCCGACGGCGACCCGGTTCCACGCGTTGATGGCCGCTATCGCGAACGTGAGCGCGGCGATCTCCTCCGGCGAGAACAGTTCCCCGACCGCCGCGTACACCTCATCGGGCGCTCCGGTGCCGGGCAGTTCGGTCAGCGACTCGCACCAGGCCAGCGCGGCCCGCTCGCGCGCGCTGAAGTAAGGTGCCTCGCGCCAGCCGGCCACGGTGTCCAGCCGGGTCTGATGCTCCCCGCGCCCCCGGGCGTCCCGGTTATGCATGGCCAGGCAGAAGGTGCATCCGTTGATCTGCGAGGCCCGGATCAGGACCAGATCAAGCAGGCCCGGCTCCAGCGTGCTGTCGTGCACGGCGCCGTCCACCTCGGCCAGCGCTCGCACACCAGCCGGGAATACCTTCTTGTAGTCGACCCGCGTCACCGCAGTGCTCCCTTCCGCATGCGTCATCCTCACGTTTTCCCTGTTTATTGTGGTTTACAGGATCCATTAGGGATTGGTCACACCGGGCGCTCGGGCAATATGCCAAGCGTACACCATTGGGCGGCGCAGCCGGATGCGCGCGACCGCCATTTTTCGCGAGGTCCTCGGGCATCCCAAAGAATGCGCAGGAGATGTAAAATATCCGGCCAGTCAGTCGCGCGCTCTATATCATACCGGCCGCTCTTATAACAGGTCCGCGACGATAACCGTCTGCTTGTAAGTCAGCGGCCGGCCGACCTCCCGGGCAGTTTAGGCTGGCGGTGCGGCGAGGGGATGGAGTTTCGCGGATACTGGCGGCCGCCCTGCTGCGCGCTGAGGTGCCGAGCTCGATGCCGACGCGGCCGCGCTCCTCGGCCCCCGCATTCGCGCGCATCAGGACGGCGGCCGCACGCCATCCCGCCCTCACCCATATCGCCGCGACATCCTCGGCGAGCAGTTCACCAACTTAGAGTCCGCGTTGCTCGCCTGAGACGTTCCCGCCAAACGTCCCTGACCCGCGTCGAGCCCGGCAGCGCATCGGTTGAGGGCGTCACGGCCAGGCTGGGCCGCCTGACTTGCGGACGTACCGGGGGCTGTGACCCACCGCCCCCGGAAGAACGTGGGCTGTGGGCCACCGCCCCCGGTCACGCGAGCCGGTACTGCGGGCGTGCGCAGATGCGTGTCGATTGCGCACTCGATCCCGCTCATTTGCGACCGAGGCCGCAGAACTCGTCCATCTCCCCTACGGGGCCGGCCTCTTGCGGGTCTGGCGGTGCGGCAAGCGGTAAGGCTCCGTTTCCACTGACAGGAGATGTCAGGGGACCCGGAGTAGATATTGCGGACATGAACGATTTCGACTTCTTGACCGGCACCTGGGATGTCCGCAATCGCTGGCGGACGGACTTCCTGGACCAGACCAGCGAGTGGGAGGAGTTTCCGGCGGTAAGCCGGGCCAGCCGGCACTTCGATGGCGCGGCGAACTTCGACGAGATCGACTTCCCCACCAAGGGTTTCACCGGCCTGACCTTGAGGCTGTATGACCCCGAGCGCGGCCAGTGGTCGCTGTACTGGGCCAGCAAGCGCACCGGCAAGCTGTTCCCGCCGGTGACCGGCCGGTTCACCGACGGCCGCGGCGAGTTCCGCGGCAACGACGTCCACGACGGCAAGGATGTCCTGGTCCGCTTCATCTGGTCAGGCGTCACCGCCGGTTCGGCCCGCTGGGAGCAGGCGTTCTCCGATGATGACGGACAGACGTGGGTCACCAACTGGATCATGGACCTGACCCGGCGGCCGGATTAGTCATGTCCCGGTGAGGTCTGTGCCAGCATGGGGGCGTGAGTGAGGGGCTAACGTACCGTGATGCGCTGAAGCCGGTCTGAACGGCTGTTCGCCGCGCATGCGGTGCTGGTGGTCTCCTCGTACTTCGAGGCATTCGGAAAGGTTGAGCTGCCGGTACCGGTCCCCCGGCTGGCCTTTACCTCCGCCGAACAGGTGTCGCTGGCCGCGGGGAGAGAGCCACTGCCGGGCGGTTATGCGGGCGTGATCGAGCTGCTGGCCAGGGAGCCGCTGCCGCTGCCGGATTCATCGAGCCCTTTCGCCGTCGTCTGCGCACGCGTGGAGGATTGCTACCGGAGAATGTCAAACCGGGTCCTCGAGTTCGCGGCTGCCTTGCCAGTGTGGGCTGAGCTGGATACCACCCGTAGGCAGCGGATGGAACACGTGCTCCGTACCCTGCCCGCACACGCCCTGGAGGGTTACCAAGCCGCATATCGTGATTTGTCGGTGGATAACCAGGAATTCGCCGTCTGGGCGGGCTTTACGGAGCTGCGGGCGGTGAGTTCTGGGCTTTCGGGCATGGAACAGCTGATTGGCGAGATCGCCGCGCGCCGGCCCGGAGACCGGCCACTGGCTCACCTGCTGGCCAGTTACCGGGCAGCTCTGGACGAACCCGTCCTCACCGGCGCACAAGATGACGGCTCCGTGGTGTTCCCGTCGCTGGCCGAGGCGTACCTGACCCCGCGGTGCCGGATCGGGGAGGTGCGGTCCGGCGATGACCCCGCGGCCGCCGAGTGGTGGGATCAGCAGCCGATGGTGCCCGACATCGAGGTCTTCCTGACTGGATACCTGACCTCGCTGCGGGCAGTGCGCTGGCCCCTGGTGGTACTGGGTGAGCCAGGCTCGGGCAAATCGAAACTGACCGAGGTGCTCGCGGCGCGGCTGGCTGATGGTGACTTTCTCCCGGTCCGGGTGGAGCTGCGGGATGTCACGGCCGAGTCGATGATCCTTGAGCAGATCGAGCAAGCGGTCTACCGAGGGCCGGGAGAGCGGGCGGGCTGGCACGACCTGGTCGAAGCCTCGGGCGGTGCTCTGCCGGTGATCCTCCTGGACGGGTTCGACGAACTGGTTCAGGCCTCGGCGGTCAACCGGTATGACTACCTGGAGCAGGTCCGTGACTTCCAGCGCCGGCAGGCTCAGATCGGCCATCCGGTGGCGGTGATCGTCACGAGCAGGACCGTGGTGGCCGACCACGCCAGATTCCCGCCCGGCACGCTGGCCGTGCAGCTTCAGCCGTTCACCGGCGCGCAGGTACGCCGTTGGCTTGAGGTCTGGGCGAGGTCCAATTCCCAGGCGCTCACGGCGCGCGGGCTGCGACCGCTGCCTGCCGAGACCGCGCTACCGGGCGATGCCCGCCAGCAGGCAGCACGAGCTAGCCGAACGCGAGCTGCAGCGGCTGGCGATCACCGCCACGGCCATGTTCAGCAGGGGCAGGCAGGCGGTTTCCGAAGCCGAGCTCAACCGCGACCTGTCTGTCCTGTTTCCCGGCGACCCAGCCGCTGACCGCGTACCCGGGGAAACGGCGGGCCTGACGCCGGCACAGCAGGCAACAGGCCGGTTCTTCTTCATCCACAAATCTCAAGCACGCTCGCACGATGAGCTCACTCGCAGCTACGAATTCCTGCACTCGACCTTCGGCGAATTCCTGGTGGCCAGGCTGACCAGCAGGGTCCTCCACGATCTGACAGCCATGCGCGAGGTGATACGCCGGGGTATAACACCAGGCACTGGCCAGCTCGATGACGGCTTCCTTTATGCCACGCTGTCATTTTCCTGCCTGGCCGACCGCGTCCCGATCATGGATTTCCTGCGGGAGCTACTCAGGCAGGTACCCAGCCAGGAGCGTGCCCGCTGCCAGGAGCTGCTAACCGAGTTGCTCGCGGGGTCGCTGTATCAGCACCCGAACCGGTCCTTTCACGACTATGAGCCGGTCCGGCACCCGATACCGCGGCGTCTCGCCGCCTACTCCGCCAATCTGGTGCTGATCATGGTCCTGCTCAACGGGACTATCAAAGCCAGCGAGCTATTCGGAGCCGAAGACGCCGGCACACGGCTGTGCGGGTACGGATACCTGTGGCGTGGCATGTTCACCTCCACCGAATGGCGCGGGATCATCGACGCGATGCGGGCACGAGTCAACCGCGACAACGGGCCAGTCGACATCGAACTCACCTCAGAAGATGGCTCCCGCGTCTCTCCAGCCGACAGCATCGTCGTTTCGCTCTCGATACCGGAGCACGGAGCCACCGAATACGACGTGCTGCTTACCACGGGTGCCCCGGTCTCATTTGACGCCAGCATCCACCCGGCCAGCTTCGTCGGCCGGGCATTCCGGTACGCCGCATTCATCCCCAACTGGCATGCCAGCTTGCTGCTCCTCCAGGCCATTCCTTTCATCCGCGCCACCGGCGACGAAATCCGCCGCGAAAGCGCGGGCGCCGTCACGCTGCCCGGCTACCTGCTTGCCCAGCTCGACTTCACCAAGGACGCCGCGGCCGAGGAGCGTGCTGCCCTCTACCAGCACTGCCTCGAAACCCTGGGCAGCTTTCCTGACATGGTCCGGCAGCTCCTGCTGCGGCTGCGAGAAGACACCTGGCGCTTTCCCCCCGCCACCATCATCAGCCTTCTCCGCGCGGCCTCCGGGACCGAACCCGATGAGCTCTATATCACCCTGGTCAACGAGCTCTGGCAGCGGGCTGGCGACAACCGGGACAGGCAGGCGACGATCAGCCTGCTGAACCAGCTTTTCAGCACCTGGCCGCAAATCGCGCACATGGGCCTGAACCGTCACCTGCTCGCCGAGGCCAAGACCGCCCCCGGCCAGGAATGAGAGCCGCCGGATTTGGCGGCCGCGGCCGGGTAGGGTACCGGGGCAGCCCTGCGCTGCCGCGTTGAAACGCTGAGCTCGGGAGTACCCATGAACGCATCACAGTCCAGCGCCACCTCCGAACCGGACGCCGAGGCCGCCGGCTCAGGGGCTTCGGGTGGCGTGCTGGGCGCCCGGCCGCCGATGGCCCAGACTTTTCACGGCAATGACCCGGACACGGTGGCATCATCCGCCATCTGCCACCGCACGCCAACCAGATGCCAGGCACGCACGCGGCTGTACCGGGATGGGGTTCTCGAGCTCGAGGGTTTCCCCGTCGCCGAGATCAGCGACCATATCGCCGATGAGGCGGTCACCATCTGGCTCGACCTGCGGGACCCCGACCGTGATGACCTCGCGGTACTGAGCGACGAATTCGGGCTGCATCCGCTGGCCATCGAGGACGCCGTCCAAGAGCACGAACGGCCCAAGCTTGACCGCTACCGGAGCCACCTGTTCCTGACCGCCTACGGAGCGCGGCTGGACACCGGCGAAGGCACGCTAGCCACCAGCGAACTGGCCGCGTTCGTCACCCCGCGAGCGCTGATCACCGTCAGGAAGGATGACGGGCTGGACATCGGCGCCGTGGTCGCACGCTGGGATGCCAGCCCTGATCTGGCCAAGTGCGGTGTCGGCTACCTGCTGCACGGGCTGATCGACTATATCGTCGACGGGCATTTCGAGACCGTGCAGAGCCTGGACGACGCCGTCGAACTCCTCGAAGACCAGCTGTTCGCCGATGCCCCGCAAGACCTCCTGGTTCAGCGGCGCAGCTTCCAGCTGCGCAAGAGCCTGGTGCTGCTCCGCCGGGTCGTGATCCCTATGCGCGAGGTGGTCAATGCCTTGATGCGGCGCGACCTGCATGTCGTCGGAGACGAGCTCATGCCGTACTACCAGGACGTATACGATCATGTGCTGCGTGCCGCCGAGTGGACAGAGAGCCTGCGGGATCTGGTGAACAGCATCCTGGAGACCAACCTGACCATCCAGGGCAACCGGATGAACACGATCAGCAAGCAGGTCACCGGCTGGGCCGCGATCATCGCGGTGCCGACGTTCGTTACCGGCTTCTACGGGATGAATGTCCCCTACCCTGGCTTCAGCCGGTCGGCTGGCTTCGCCAGCTCGATCGCCGTCATGATCATCGCCGGGATAATCCTTTACATCATCTTCAAGCGTAAAGAATGGATTTAACGGCGAACCGTTCCCGTTCAGCGAACGCTTCAGACGTGGCGCGGCGCGGCGGGCGACTGGCGTTACTGGCCCCCGCCTGCGGGCGGAGCAGGGGCCTGGTTGAGGTCGTTCTCTTCAGGGTGGCCTTTCTGGCTCGCCTGGCTTTCCGCGTTCACCTGCCCCATCCGCAACTGTCCCAGCACCTGGTCGATCTGCCTGTTGAGTTCGCCCTGCAGGTAAGGGCGGGCGTGCTCGTGCGCCACCGCGGTAACGTCGATCAGCAACCTGGCGTCGCGCCGGCCGAGCTTCACCTGAGCGGCATTCAGCAAGCTGAACAAGAAATCCCCGAGAACCTGGCCAGCGGGAAGCGCGCGCAGCCGCCGCGCATATTCGCGGGTGTCGTCCGCGGGCTGCTCGCCTGCCTCCCCGGCGCCACTCGGTCCAGCAGTGCCCACGACAGTACCCCTCCAGAATCGGTTGTAGCCCTAGTACGAACCACATATAGACAGTAGGGCAAGGATGCCCTTAAGAATCGCCGAGTAGCTTTGAGACGTGGCTGAACCCATTGACCTGGTGTTGTTCGATCTCGGTGGCGTGCTCATCGAGCTATCGGGCGTGCGCGCCATGCTGGAACTCACCGGCATGGAGAGCGAGGAGGAACTGTGGCGGCGCTGGCTGACGTGCCGCTGGGTCCGCCGCTTCGAGAGCGGCAGCTGCTCGGAGACTGAGTTCGCCGCCGGAGTGGTTGCTGACTGGCAGCTCGGGCTTAGCCCAGCTGCGTTCCTCCAGACGTTCAGAGGCTGGCCAGTCGGACCGCTGCCCGGGGCCATGGAGCTGGTGGCCCAGACCCGGATGAGCGTCGCCACGGGCTGCTTCAGCAACACCAATGTGCTGCACTGGCAGGACCGCATCGCCGCGTGGCCGCTCGTCAGCTTGTTTGACCACCGGTTCTTGTCCTTCGAGCTGGGCCTGCTCAAACCCGATATCGCCGCCTTCGCACAGGTCGCAGGCATGCTGGGCGTTCCAGCCGGGCGAGTGCTGTTCCTCGATGACAACGCGGCGAACGTCGCGGGGGCCGCGGCGGCAGGCTTTCGGGCCATCCGGGCTACCGGGGTAGACGACGCCCGTCACTGCCTTGCCGAGGCCGGCGTGCTCGGCACCATCGCGTAACCGCCCAGCCACGCGGATGTGGGCGGCCGCGGCGGGCCCGGCGCTCCGCCAGGCGAACCAGGCCAGCGCCGCCAGCAGCAGCGGGGTGACGATCCAGTGCTCGGCGATCTTGTTCGTAGTGATCCTTATCCGCTGCGGCAGCAGCCCGAAATCATGGCGGCTGAGCGGGTACATCAGCGGGCAGCCATGGTGGGTGCACATGTCGCCCGCCAGATGGGCGAGCATGCCCACGGCGACGCAGACAGCCAGGAGCGGTACCCGCCACGATGTGACCTGGGCGACGTCCCAGCCCTGCCACGTCACGCCCACGGCCACCGCGATCCCGGCCGCGTCACCGAGGTGCCCGCCGATCCGCAGCGCACGGAAACCGGATGCGAACAGCAGCGACAGCAGCAGCACGGCCGGCACCATGTGCCACGGCAGCCGCAGGTGCCCGTCCGCGGCACGGGCGCTCATCTGCCAGCGCCCGGCAGCCAGCGACCCGGCGGTCACCAGCGCGACTCCCACCAGGCTGTGCGTCCCTTTGCGGTGACCGCCGCTGACCTGGTGTATCACCCAGGCGAACGCACCGGTCAGGAAACCGAACGTGCGGGCGATCGTGGACCCGGGCTCGTCAAGATCGGGCAGGACGCCCGCACCAGCGGTCAGCGCCACCCCGGCCGCCAGGTGCATGCCGGTGACGTGCAGCAACGGCCCGATGGCCGCGAACGCCACCGCCCCGGACAGCGCGTGATCGCGGCCGAGCATAGCGAACCCCCGGGGAATAGGCGCATATATCCTGCATCGGCAGGCTACGCTCCGGTCCCGGCCACCGCCCGCCGCCACGCCGTCCCGCCGTCCCCCGGCCGTCCAGATCAGGTCGGGTAAATGGTCGGCTTGCTGAGGTAGCTCCGTCCGCTGGGGGTGGTCCAGCGGAACCAGCCGCGGGCTCCGGCGTGCTCGAGTCGCCACCCGGGCCGCTGTTTGTCCCGGTGATCTGACCGGCATACGGGTCCGCATTGGCACAGGCAGGTGATGCCGCCCTGGTCGTGCGGCTGGGAGTGCTCGTAGTCGCATTGCGCTTCGGGTCTGCGGCAGGCGGGGTGCGTGCAGCTCTGGTTGAGCACCGCCGTCAGGTGCCGGAGCCGT
>Ga0126381_100008156_pt1 | contig 11697 bp, 10 predicted proteins | sample PanSoiMetPlot_28_FD_96465 | JGI IMG/M metagenome (GOLD analysis project Ga0126381, IMG submission 96465) | Tropical forest soil microbial communities from Panama - MetaG Plot_28 | ecosystem: Environmental > Terrestrial > Soil > Tropical forest > Bulk soil | place: Panama | collected 2016-02-17 | reverse complement strand
TTTTCCTTGGAGGTGATTCATAAGCTCCCTTGAATCAACGCAGGTGTATCTGCATGAGGAAGAATTCGGCGAGTCAATTTTCCCGTAGTTGCCGCTTGGATTTCGGACGAGAATCGACGTCAGTAGATGGCTTTATCCGCGTTTATATGCCAAGCTCAAAACTGATAACTGAGTCGGACACTTTCAATGAGAAGCACTGGGCGTTGGGAGAAGCTGCCTGTCACTTGGGAATCAGCAAGACAACGCTGAAGCGGCTGACTCTGATCTAACTCCAAAATGGCGCGACCGACCTCGGAACAGTGAAGATTGGGCCAAAGAAGGCGCACGTGCTGTATGTGTATCCGGAGAGTGGACTCCGCCGAGTCCACAATCGAATTATGGGCGGTTACTACGACCAGCGCCGGGCAGGGACCCTAGGCTGACAGCCGCTTCGGAACAACCAGCAGTTTGGGTTTGTCGCTGAAAGCATCCTGAAGACGGCTTCGCCGACGTTCCTGTCTCTCCGGCACCCATTTGGAGTAATACTTCACGATCACATCTACAGTATCGCCAGCCAATAGAGCCACGTCCTCGACCGGAACTCCGTGTTCCAAAAGAATGCGAACGAAGGTATGCCGGAAACGGTGGGGCTTGGGCTTATGTTCCAGCTTCTTCTCTTTTTGCGCTTCGTCAAAAATATGGTTCAACTTGCGTCGGCACAGCGCGGTTACGGTCAGGAGTACTTCGCTCTCGCCAACCTGAAATATGTCGTCGCCGAAACCTTTTTTGCCGGTCGAGTAGGATATCTCGAAGGCAGTCGGGCACCCAGGTATAGAGCCGTTTGCCGTTCTTCATCGCCCAGATGAAGATGTCATTCCCGTCTAGACGCCTATTAACGTCGAAGGTTGATGCTGCCGGTTCGTTAGCGCCGATGGGAGTATCGATATCAAACACTCCGAGATCGTGTTCTATCCAGCCCTGCTTCTTCCAGAACTTCACCATTCTGCGGAATCGTTCCAGCTTTCGGTCCGCTGCCCGTGCTCCGTCCTTCCATGTGGCGTAGAAGAGTTCGCCGTCTCCCACCAGTAGCTGTCTGGTGAGGACGTACCCTCTCCCGTCACAGTAAGCTCGAAACTGTTTGGCGAAGTTTTGTACTTGCGATATGTGGGTTCCTGAAATCCCGCGCCGTTCGCATTTCGCGAGGAACGCTTTGACACTCTCTTCAATAGTTGTGCCGGAAGAGGTCTTGTCCGGGTCGCGTTTCGGCAGCCTGGTCGGCGCCGATCGTTCTCCCCAATCCGAGCCACGAATCGCGTCATCGAATCCATGCCGGCGAGTCAGACATTCTCGAATCGGAAGTTTCCGAACGGAGGGAGGCAGGACTCGCTGGAAGCTCAGCATTTACACTGCGACCAGGAGCGAGCGCAAGAGGGCGGGGGGCGCTCGAATTGGCGTACGGCCGCTCGTAATAGACTACGGGGCGACCAAAGAATTTAAACCCAGTAGCCCGACAGTATCGTCTCCGACTCGGAGGCCTGCATGTCCTTTGTCTGCGGCCAAGATCCAGCAGTTGCGGGAGACATCAGTGAGCATCTGGGCGGCAAGCGCGAAACACAACCACTGAGCCCACAAACGATAGCCGTTCTTCCCTTTCAAAATCAAAGCGCCGATCCGGAACAAGACTATTTCTGCGACGGGATCACGGACGACATCATCTACGCCCTAAGCCGGATCCCCGGACTGAGCGTGATAGGTCACGCCACTGTATTCGCTTTGAAGGGCGCTGCGCAGGATGCACGGGTTGTCGGCGCCAAGCTCGGGGCAGGCACAGTGGTGGACGGGACCGTCCGCAAATCAGGCAACCGATTGAAAATCTTCGCAGAGATGCTTGACGCCGTGACGGGAGAGCTCCAATGGACGCAAACCTACGAGCGCCCGATCGATGATGTATTCGCCGTGCAGGCGGAAATCGCGGAGGCAGTAGCCCGAGTTCTGCAAATGACGCTAGCCCCGCCCATCTCCCGAGGACTGGTTCACAGCGCCCCGACCATGGATGCATACTTGCTCTACCTGCGAGGCCGGCAGGCTTGGAATCGTATGAGCGCGGACGGCTACCGGACTGCTGCCAAAATCCTGGAGCGCGTCACCTCGTCGTTTCCCTCCTATGCCTCAGCCTATGCGGGTCTTGCGGACGCTTATACCTCCCTCGCGTTATGGGGATGCGTCCGTCCTTGCGAGGCGTTTCCCAAGGCGCTCCGAGCTGCCCAGCACGCGTTGAGACTCGATCCCAGTTTGCCCCACACTTATTCATCCCTCGCAGTCGCGACAGCATTCTATGAACGGAGATGGGAAGAGGGGACTGTGTACGCACGCACGGCCACCGAACTTGAGCCTTGCTATTCGTTCGGCCAGCACATTTATGGTAGTTGCTTACTGGCACGGGGACAAACGGACGCGGCTCGCGAGTGCTTCTCGCGGGCCGTTGACCTGGACCCTCTTTCCGTCCGAGCGCATCGTTCGCTCGGATGGGCGCTTTATCTTGTAGGTCGGTTCGACAGCGCGGAACAATGGCTGCAAGCTGCATTAGTTCTCGATCGCGAGAGGTCAGAAACGCACTACCTGCTCTCGCATCTCTACATAAGCCAGCGTCGCTTCGCTGCCGCTCTCGAGCAGGCGGAGCAGTGCCAGACCGACCCGCCCGACCCGTTGGGTCTATCTGTGTTGGGAGCTTGCCTGGCCCATCTGAACCGGCGGGAGGAGGCGCTTAAGATTGTCACGACGCTTTCGCGCATGGCAGAGACTAGCTATGTCGAGGCACTCGCGATCGCACAGCTACATATCGCTTTGGCCAATTTTGATCAGGCAATCGATTTTGTCGCCAGAAGCCTAGACGAACGAGAGCTTTTTTCGGTATTTGTCAAACTTGACCCAGAGTTCAATCCGCTACGCAAGGACCCGCGGTTTGATGAGTTGGTTTCGCGCTTGGGACTTTGACAACAAGCAGAACACTTGTCCTGGGACTGTGCCATAACTGCAGGACATCCGCTGCACGGTTACCAACCGCATATCCCAGCCACGATAAAAAACCATCATGGTCATCAGTTGTGGCCGCCTTTGCCTTCATCGCAAGAATTCAGTCTCAACTCTCCTTCTGCCTGCCAGCTCGCGAACGGCGGGCATTTGCTTCGGCTTCACGTCGTGGAGAAGTGCGCTCACGTGCCAGGTACCTCGCAGCATTTTCGCGGCCGACAGCGCGTCCAGCTGGCCGGCGAGCGGCAATTTCAATCTCGGTGATCGTTAAACGACGTCCTCGGCGGTTGGGAACGGAGTCAGGTGCACGTCGTGGTACGCCTCCAAAAATGGACCAGAACAGTAACACATCGATCTGATTTGAAATCTCTGAGCCACGAAGCGTGGGTTGAATTCATCTCAGCCTCACAATTTTGTTCGAAGAGTCTCCGCTAGAGACGGACTTCCGGGCACGCTGGTTAAACTAGCAAACTGACCGCGCTCTGGTGCACGTAGGGAGTCGATTCTGCACGTGCTCACTGCCGCCATTCTACGCGGGCTTGGTATTCTAGGCGTAAATGTCCAAACCAGCGCTTGTCACCGTCGACGACGATCCTGAGGTTTTACGCGCCATCGAGCGGGATCTCCGCCAGCGCTATGCAGACCGCTATCGCATCCTGCGAGCGGAATCGGGGAAGGTCGCATTAGAGGCTCTCGCTCAATTGCAGAAACGCAACGAGCCGGTGGCGCTGTTTCTTGTGGATCAACGCATGCCGCAGATGACCGGCGTCGCGTTCCTCTCGGAGGCAAACAAGCTCTATCCCGACGCCAAACGGGCGCTGCTTACCGCCTACGCTGACACAGACGCCGCCATTCGCGCAATCAACGAGGCCAGGATCAATCACTATTTGCTGAAACCGTGGGACCCTCCCGATCAGCAGCTCTACCCGATCCTGGACGACTTGCTGGAGGATTGGCAGGCCAACTACCATCCACCCTTTGAGGGACTGCGCGTCCTGAGCGACCGCTGGTCGCCGAAATCTTACGCGCTCCGCGAATTCCTCGCACGCCACCAGGTACCGTTCCGCTGGCTCGATGTTGAGCGAGCTGATCGCGATTCTGAAGTACGGACCGCGATCGCGGCCTTGAACGGTATGGCGACCCAACTACCGCTCGTCCTCTTTCCCGATGGAACATCCCAAAGCGATCCGTCGAACGCGGAACTGGCAGAACGGATCGGCATGACATTGCGCACCGACACAGGTTTCTTCGATCTGATCATAGTGGGAGGAGGACCGGCCGGATTAGCGGCCGGCGTGTACGCGGCGTCAGAAGGCTTGAAGACGGTCATAGTAGAGCGAGACGCGCCCGGCGGCCAGGCCGGGCTCAGCTCCAAAATCGAGAACTATTTGGGATTCCCGTCCGGTTTGAGCGGCGCGGACTTGACGCGCCGCGCTGTGGCGCAAGCCCGGCGCTTCGGCGTTCAAATTCTAGCGCCGCAGGAAACGATCAGTCTGCGCGTCGAAGGCCCGTATCGGTACTTGAAGATTGGCGATGGCACTGAGATGGCTTGCCACGCGCTCCTGCTCGCAATGGGTGTCCAGTGGCGCAAACTTTCCATTCCCGGAGTCGATCGCCTGCAGGGGGCAGGTGTATACTACGGTGCTGGATCTACGGAAGCGCTGACTTGCGCGGGCGAAGACGTGTACATCGTTGGCGGCGCGAATTCCGCTGGACAGGCAGCCATGAATTTCTCGCGCGTTGCGCAGCGAGTTATCATGCTGGTGCGCGGCAAATCGTTGGCCGAATCGATGTCACGCTACCTGATTGACGAAATCGAAAAGACGACCAATATCCACGTCGAGATGAACGCTAGCGTCGTTGAGGCGCATGGCGCTACGCGTCTAGAAGCAATTTCGGTGCATTGCTCGACGAGCGGCGAGACCACCGTTGTGCCTGCGACTTCGCTATTTATCTTCATCGGGGCGGAGCCGAAGACAGAATGGCTGCACGGCCTGGTAGAGCGCGATGACAAAGGGTTCATCCTGACCGGACCCGATCTCAAGCGCAATGGAAAGCTCCCGGCGGGCTGGGGACTGGCCCGTGATCCGGATTTGCTCGAAACGAACGTTCCTGGTGTGTTTGCCGCCGGAGACGTCCGCCGTGGATCCGTAAAGCGGGTGGCATCGGGCGTAGGGGAAGGATCGATCGCGATTCAATTCATCCATCGATATCTCGCTGACCGATGATCGACACGGACGATCTGCGGAAAATCGCGGTTTTCTCCGACCTTCCCGAGGAGCAACTCGCCTGGCTCCTCCGGCAAGCCGAGGAAGTCCGTGTAGACCGGGGCGAAGCTTTGATCCACGAGGGAGAGCCTGCCGAGCACATGTTCATTTTCCTCGAGGGAGAGTTGCGTGCCCGGAATGAGAAATCGAACGACCAGCTTTACTATTCCGCCAAGACTGGCGACGTAACCGGTCTTCTGCCTTTCTCGAGGCTGCAGACTTTTCAGGCTACCGGTCGCGCCGTCGAGCCTATGCGCGTAGCTCGCCTTCACAAGCGGATCTTTCCGGAGATGCTGCAGAGAATGCCGGTGCTCACCGAGCGGCTCGTGGCCCTTATGCTGGACCGGGTGCGCGAGTCCACTAAAGAGTCGGACCAGCGCGACAAGCTCGCGGCGCTAGGAAAGCTATCCGCCGGTCTTGCGCACGAATTGAACAACCCTGCGGCAGCGGTGAAACGGGCAGCCGGCGCGATCATGGAGGTGCGCAAGGAGCTTCGTGCGTCTTACCTGCGTCTCGACCAGCGGAGCTTAACGCGAGAACAACGAACGTACATCGCCGATTCCGAGGAGCGCGCGATTCAGGTGATCCAGAATTCGGACGGAACCTTCCTTTCGGCGCTCGAACGAAGCGACCGCGAGCAGGAGTTGGAAGACTGGCTTCAATCGCAGGCCATTCCGGAACCCTGGAAGATTGCAGCCACCTTGGCGGAAGCGGGATTCAATCCTGCGAAGCTTCAGGAGGTCTTGGCCGTCGTCGGTGCAGACGCCCTCCACGATGTTCTGTCGCGCATGAACTACGCTCTGCTAGCCGCGCGCATGGTCAAAGAAATGGATCAGAGCGCGACGCGCATCTTCGATCTGGTTCAGGCGGTGAAGCAATACACCTACATGGACCAAGCACCGGAACAGGAAATCGACATTCACACCGGTATCGAAAGCACCTTGACGATCCTGGCTTATAAGTTGAGGACCAAGTCGATTAATGTGGAAAGGGACTACGACCGGAGTATCCCGAAAATCTGCGCTTACGCTGTGGAGTTGAACCAGGTTTGGACCAACCTTATCGTAAACGCAATTGATGCAATGTCGTCAGGCGGCGTCTTGCGAGTCCGGACTTGCGATGCCCCCCGCGACGTGGTCGTCGAGGTGCAAGACAATGGTTCGGGCATTCCGGTGGAGATTATGCCGCGCATTTTCGAGCCCTTCTTCACGACCAAAGGCGTCGGGGAAGGAACGGGACTCGGTCTCGACACTGCCATGCGCGTGGTACGCAAGCACCGAGGCGATTTAAGTGTGAAATCCAAACCCGGCGCCACGGTCTTTCGCGTTAGCATTCCGAAGTCGACCGGCGCTCAAAGGGCTAGTTGAGTCACGGAGCCCGGCCAAAGATCGTCAGGCGATCTCGGGACGCATTGCAAGACTACAAAAGTTTCGTCGTCTTCTACAGGGTTTGTTCCCCTAAACGCCTCTAATCCCGCCACCAACGCCGGACCGATTTCGGCGGCGGGACCGAGCGGGGCGCTACGCGCGATCGCCAGCAGACCATCCTTGTCCAAGGGTTTGCCGTGCTCACCCATCGAATCCGTGACGCCGTCCGTGTACATAACCAACAGATCGTCGGGCCGGAGTTCTACCGCCGTTTGCGAATAGGGAGTTCCACTGATCAGACCGAGCGGAAGATCCGTAACTTGCTTGGCGTAGGGGGTCGATTCAAGCAAGAAGTTCCACTCCTTGGTTTCAGCTCGATACCACAGCGGCGGCAAATGGCCGGCGTTTGTAAACAGCATTTCGCCAGACTCGGAGTAATGACTCAACACAACGGCCGTCGCATATTCGAGTGCGCCACTCGCGTTTGTCATAAATGCGTCATTGAGCTCTCGCACGACATCGGATTGATCCCAGGCATCGGAATTTTTCCTCAAAACGATTCGCAATCGATCAGCGATGGCGCTGACTAAGTCCCCGTGCCCGGCGACATCGGCCAGCGCAATCCTGGAAACAAACCCATGACTACAGACGGAGAAGTAATGAAGATCGCCGCCGCGCACCGACGGCGTGATCGGACGACAGCAAACCCAGGCCGAAATGCCGGGCAGTTGGATTGCATAACGCGCCCGCTCATTTCCTCCGCGGACTTCGAGGCACGCCAGCCGAGGGTTTTGTCGAGTTTCCGTCATTGCAACGTCTCATATCTTCGCAAATTGCCACCACGTGCGGTTTTGGTAGGGCTTCGCCTCCTGCTCTCTGGCTACTTCGGTTTTCTCGGTTGTTTCAAGTGTCCGATGCCATCCTGTTTCTCCTTGTTGGGATCGCTGTCACGACATGAATCACTCTGATTACGAGAGATTGCATTACAAATCTGTAATTCGCGGGCGATGAAATGGCGATCGAAGTCGATTTCTTTAGCGCGATGGCAACCATTGGCAGAAAGTGGCTGATCCCCAAAAAAACCTGACCCGCAAGCAAGAAGAAGCCATTGTCGGCGCTGCTTTACCTGACTCGATCCTGTCATCGGTGTTGCGCTCCGTGTGCGGCAGTCCGAGATTATCTTGTCCGAATCCATACTGGTTGGCGACCCGCTTGAACCATTCTTATGCATCCGAAGGGGTCGAAAACCATATCACCCTCGAAGCTATGAAGGTCAACGACAGGACAACAGGAAGCTGATCGATGTGATCTTTGAGTGAGGCGAGCCTTTGCAGACTTGCACGCCGGAAGAGAACGCTGCTGCGGCGCGATTGTCAGGCGAGTTCGAAAGGGCATACCAGATAGTGATCTCAAGCGATCATTCAGTGTCACGTCTTTTGATTTGCTGATTTTCGTTGATGGAAACAATGACTTCTAACCGACGGCGACCTTGCCCCCGCCCCCCGGGTCGTTCTTGCGCATAACGAAGGCGAGCAAAAACATTATCCCCGCGCCAATGGCGAGCACCTTATAGGTATCCACATAGGAGAGCAGTTGCGCCTGGTTCTGCATTGACTGGTAGATCACGCCGTACGCCTGGTGTTGTGCATCAGCGGCGCTAGTCCCAGACTGGACCAGTTGCTGGCTGAGCGCCGCTGTCTTGTTCCGAAAAACAGGATCGTAATTCGTGGTGTAGGATGCGAGCATGCCTTGATGGAATTGTGACCGCCGCGCGAGCAGTGTGGTTACCATGGACGTTCCCACGCTGCTGCCGATGTTGCGCATGAAATTGATCAGCCCGGCCGCGTCATTGCTCTTTTCAGCCGAGATCCCTATGTAACTGGCCAAGGTGATAGGAACAAACAGAAATGGCAGGGGCGCAGCCTGCCCGACTCGCAGCCACATCGCGACTCCAAAGCTAATATCCAGATCGATGCGTTTGGTGGAGTAGAGCATCGCTATGGCCATCGTAAGCCAGCCAAAAGCGATCAGGTACTTGGCCGGGACCCTTGTTGTAAGTTGACCCACTACCGGCATCTGCACAAGCAAAACTAATCCGCTCGCCGAAAGGACCAACCCGGCTAACTCTGCCGTATATCCCAATAGATTTTGCAGGAGCTGAGGAATCAAAACCAGGCTGCTGAAATACACGACTCCGAGCGTGAACATCATCAAGTTCGCCATCGCGAAGTTAGAGTTCTTGAACAGGCGAAGATTTATGATGGGATTGCGGTGCAACAACTCCCAGACGACCAGTGAAATGAGACAAATTGCCGAGATCACGGAGAGCGTGAGAATGAAGTGCGAACCGAACCAATCGTCCTCCTGACCTTTATCCAACACCACCTGAAGAGCGCCTATTCCGACAGCCAGAAATCCGAGCCCGATATAGTCTAGGCGGACACCGGCCCCACTCCTTTGCCGGAGATAGGGCGGGTCCTCTACGATGCGAGACACCAAGAACAACGTCAGAATCCCGATCGGGAGATTCAGGTAGAAGATCCATCGCCAGGAGTAGTTATAGGTAATCCATCCTCCGAGGGTTGGACCGACCGTCGGCGCCAGCACTGCAGTGATTCCATACAACGCGAAGGCCAACCCCCGCTTATCCGGCGGAAAAGTGTCGGCGAGAATCGCCTGGGCTATCGGCTGGAGTCCCCCGCCGCCTGCTCCTTGGAGTGCACGGAATAGGATCAGCACTCCCAGACTTATAGCGGAGCCGCATAATACTGAACTCACTGTGAAGAGAACAATACACAAAAGGAAGAAACGCCTTCTCCCGAACCGGACTGCTAGCCATCCGCTGATCGGAAGAACAACAGCGTTCGCGGCCAGGTAGGACGTGAGTACCCAGGTGCTCTGATCGTTGCTGGCAGCGAGGCCTCCTGCAATGTACGGTAAAGCCACATTGGCGATACTCGTGTCCAGCACCTCCATGAATGCAGCCATGGCGACCACTATGGCAACCAGCCACGGATTGAACTTTGGTTTCCAGGGTTGCTCTAGAGGCGCGGGAGACAGCGTGTCGGGTAGCTCAGGCATATAAGCGAGCCCGTTGGCACGCTATTCCAAAAACACTTTCGGATCCACCGACATGCCCGGTCGCAGGTGATGATCTTTGTTCTCACCGGGCTCGAGATCGATTCGGACCGGAATGCGCTGCACGACCTTCACGTAATTTCCGGTGGCGTTGTCCGGAGGGAGGAGACTGAACCGTGCGCCCGTGGCTCCACCGATTCCGGTGACCCGGCCGTGGTAGACCCGGCCATAGGCGTCTACGCTAAATCTCACCCGCTGGCTCGGCTTCATCCGCCGGAGTTGCGTCTCCTTGAAATTAGCGGTTACCCAAACGTCGTCCAGCTGCACCAGTGCCATTAATTGCTGTCCGGGTGTCACATTCTGGCCGACCTCAGCAGTCTTCTTGCCGATGACACCATCTACCGGCGCGAAAATCGTCGTATAACTCAGGTTTAACTTCGCCTGAGTGAGCGCCGCCCTCTGCTGAGCCACTCGCGCTTGCGCGGCCTCGGCCTGGGACTGGCTGATCGCGATTTGCTGCGGCCAGGTTAGAGCGGATTGGACCGAAGCCTCCGCTTGTTTGATCTTCGCCTGCGCTTCTTGGACCGCGGCTTGCGCGGCCGCTGCACTCTTCTCGGCATCTGTCACCGATGCAATCCGGGAGGCCAACGTGGCCTTGTTTGCTGCGGTAGTCTGTACGGCCGTGTCATACGTTTGCCGCGCGATCTCATCCTTAACAACCAGCATCTTGTAGCGTGCTTCGTCGTCCGCCGCTCTCTGGTAATTCGCCTGTGCCTCATCCACCAGCGCTTCCGCGGACTTCACGCGAGCCTCAGCCGCTTCGAACTGCCTTTGCGCAGAGGCCAGCGCGGCTTCGTTATCCGCAAGCCCGGATTGTGCGGACTGGAGCGTGCTCGTCGTTGTCGTCGAGGTGACAGGAACGTTCGTCCGCGAACCCACGTGCGTGGCTTTCGCTTCGTTGAGCTCTCCTGCGGATCTTGCCACGGCAACGGCATAATCCTGAGTGTCGATGATGACCAGCGGATCGCCGGCCTTGACAAGCTGTTCGTCATCTACTCGCACTTCGTTCAGGTAGCCGCTGATGCGGGCGCTTATTGCATGGATGTGCCCATCTACTTGGGCATCATCGGTAGACTCGTAGCTCTCCAGGTACTTCCACAGGAAATAACCAACCACTAGGAGCGGCACGAGGACCATCAACGCAATGAGGCTCTTGCGGTGGCGTTTCGGCTTTTTGACCGCATGTTTCCGAGGAGCCTCTGTGTTTACATCGGCCATTTCAATTCAACTCGATCGAGCTTTAATGCGCGCTCTGCCTTCTCGCATTGGATGCTTGGTAATGAAGTCGGTGGAAATATTTCTGCGGTCCGGGACGACCAGGAGAGTCATAGAGAAAAAAGACCCTGGATGGGACCTGTTTTGTCGAGGAACCAGCCGTTTTGGTTCGAATCGCGCGGTGGATCTGAGACGTATTCGCGACCACTCGCATTGCGAATTGGGAAACGGGCGACCGCGGCACTCACGAGTGCCGTGCAATTCTCAACTTAGAATCACGAAGCGGACCCGGCCTAAAGCGGCCGACGTCCCATAAGGTTCCAATAATGATAACAGGGACTGGATTCGTCGTTTGCTCCAGCTCCCCATCCAGCGCACGCGCTCGGTGATTCCGAAGCCATAAGGTTGTGATAGGATCGGCGACCATATGCCCGGCAGTACATGCCGCTCGAGGATATAGGTCTGAGCGAATAGTCGGCACCCGGGAACAATCCGCTCTAACTTAGAGAGGTCGATTTTACCGGGCGAGAAGTGACCATCTCGGAGAAGTGCTCTGTCCGGGTTGCTCGCCGTTGATGAGAGACCTCTATATCGGAAGCGGCACGGCAGAAAGAACCTGTGCGAGAGGTGCGCCGCTGAAAAACCCATCAGGGAGTATGAAAGTTTAGATCTAGGGAATATGAAAGTTTTTAGATCTCAAC
>Ga0126381_100008154_pt1 | contig 11698 bp, 11 predicted proteins | sample PanSoiMetPlot_28_FD_96465 | JGI IMG/M metagenome (GOLD analysis project Ga0126381, IMG submission 96465) | Tropical forest soil microbial communities from Panama - MetaG Plot_28 | ecosystem: Environmental > Terrestrial > Soil > Tropical forest > Bulk soil | place: Panama | collected 2016-02-17 | reverse complement strand
GCCGCGAACCTTCAACCGCTGTCGTTGCCACTCGGAGTAGTGCTTCAATCGCTCGGCCCCTTCGGGCCGTGGACCGACAAGAGACATCTCGCCCCGCAATACGTTCCACAGTTGAGGCAATTCCGTCAAGCTCCACCTGACGAAGAGCCGCTCGTAACGTTCCGGACTGGCGGAGTAACGGTCAACGTTTAGCCGCAGCATTCCGAACGGAATTCCGTCTTTCCCGCAACGCAGTTCGGTCCGAACGGCTTTTCCCTTTTTGCTATAGACAAAGGCAGCCGCGAACAGCAGCAGCGGCGAAACCAATAGCAGTATTCCCGCGCTCAACACCACGTCCATTGCCCGCTTCAGGGCAAAGCCTACCGGGGAAGGATTTGGTTCCTGCAAGGAGAGTAGTGGAAGTCCATCGATCTCCATCATTTCTGTCTTGGACACATCCAGGTCATACCATTGTGGAACCAAAAACACCTGAATCGAGGCCTTACGGCATTCAGCAATCAGCTTTCGAACCTCTGCGCGGTCAGGCTGAGCCATCGCAATGATGAGCCTGTGCACGTTCTCTCGAGCCAGAAGTTCCAAGACCTGAAGCGTCTTGATGGGGGCGCGGGGCGTTGAATGCGAACTTGCGAATCCATTCGAGGTCTCGGATTCACCCGGAAGCAGAAATCCAACAACCTGAAAAGGGAGTTCGGGATGCGATGCTATCTTGTTGGCGAGTTCCTTTGCGACCGGTCCATTGCCTAGTATCACGCAACGATGATCGGTTACATTCCGAAGCTCTGAAGTGACAAGATAACGAACGAGACAACGAACACCAACTACTCCCAGGCCAAAGACCGGCGCGAAATAAAGCACCACAAGCCTGGAATAGTTATGTTGTGTCAGGAACGCAAGGGCTAACACAACGACCATTAACAGCGAAACCGCAACAATTGTTTTCGAGAGAATGGCGGGAAAGAGCCAGCCGCCCTTGAAGCCGTCGAGACTCATTTCAAAATAGAGAAGGGTCCACGTCGGAACGACGGTAAAGATCAAAAGATAGTAAGTCCTGAAGTGCTCGCTGAAACTAATTCGGTCCGTGGCACCAGCATAGCGTAGCCCAATTGCAAGTGCGAGCGCGCCGAGCACCCAGAGCAGATCTGCAGACAGAATCCAGTATCGGATTTTCCCAATTTTCATCTTAGTCAGAAAGGACTTGGATTTATTCTGGGGCCGAAGCCGCCATAGTCCGACGTGAAAGCCGACTGTGAACAATCCGGAAAATCGAGTGCGCCATAGCAAGATGTACGTCTTCTATAATCTGCATATTATTAGAGGGCACAATCGCGCAGATATCGCACAAAGCCTTCATTTGACCGCCTTCAAAGCCCGTGATACCCACAGTTGCAGCCCCGCTTTCTCGAGCCACGTGTAAAGCGTTAAGCACGTTCTTGGAGTTTCCACTCCCACTTATCGCAAACGCGACGTCTTGGGCCCGTACAAAATTCCTCAGCTGCTCGGAGAAGACGTCTTCGTAACCCGCATCGTTTGCCCACGCCGTTAAAGTGGGTAGGTTGTCGGTTAGAGCCAGCACCCGCAGCCTCTTACCTCCGTTGCAGTAAGCAGTACCTTTGCCTAAGTCACAAGCCAGGTGTGACGCTAGCGCAGCGCTTCCCCCATTTCCGAAAGTGTATACTGTGCGCTGCAACTCGAAGGCCCCAACCAGAATCCTAGCGATCTCGTCGAGAGCGGCGTGCGAGATAAGAGCGACTACGCGTTGCAACTCCTTGAAATACTGCCTTGCGTCCTGCATCTCAAGCGCATTGCTCATTGAGGCCCTCCGGAAATCAGACACCCTGCGGGATCCCGTCCTCGATTGTCTACACTTGACTACGACTAAACCCGTTAGCTTGCCCATTCGTAGCCGTGCTAGCAGACACCCTATCCGACGGGAGCCTTCTCAGAAAATGCTTTGAGTTCCCTGGCCTTCAAGTACCCTTGAAGGGCGACGTCGATAGGCTGCATTATATCCAACCCAAGCGACCGAAGGTGTCGGTTTTCCAGAACTGAACGCCGTGGCCTCGGTGCTAGGACCGCCGTCGTGCGCCACGACACTGGGGTGACCGTCACATTCATTCCCGCAAACTCAAAAATCTTTTTTGCAAACTCATACCACGAATAGTCGCCATGATCGCTGGCGTGGTATGTACCGTACTCGTCGGTCTGCATTAGAGCGAGCGTTTGCCGCGCAAGGTTTTGCGTCGAAGTCTGCGCCATGCGCAGATCGTCCACAACTCGAACCTTCCCGTCTTGTTTACCCAAACGCAGCATGGTCTCCACGAAATTTCCACGCTTAGCGCGACTTCCACTGAGTCCGTACAATCCGGAGGTTCGAACGATGAAATGACGCGGCAACACAGCGCGCAACAGTTGTTCACCTGCAACCTTTGAAGCACCAAAAACGCTGATCGGAGTCGGGGTATCGTCCTCAACGTACGGACGTCCCAGCTCTCCGTCGAAGACAAAATCGGAACTGAAGTGCACCACGGACGCGCCGATATCCTTGGCGGCCAGCGCCAAGTCGCGAACTGCAATTGCATTTACCGCAAAACTACGGTCGGGATTCGTCTCACATTCGTCAACTGGATGATGAACGGAGCAATTAACGATGATATCGGGGTGGTGTTGGACAAGTTTCTCCCGCAGAGCCGCCCTTTCCGTGATGTCGAGTTCCTTATGGGCGAGGGCAATGGGATTTATATCGCGATCCCGAAGAACCTGCACGAGATCGGAAGCGACTTGGCCGTCACTCCCAAGAATCACGATCCTCACGCGACGGCGCTCCGCTGCTTCGAGGCGGCCTCTCTCAGTTCCCGAAGTTGTTCAGGATTAAGTTTGAACAAGGACTCTCCGTAGCCGGCCTTTGTCCTAGTTTCTTCGAGCACGTCCAGCCACCGAATGTTGTGAAACACGGGATCACTCGGGTCATGAAACGCACCGTCCCGGATCTTTTGAACCAAATCCTCTACGGTTTGCTCGACGGTTACCTTCGGAGTGAATCCCAAACGCTGAGCGATTTTCTGGCCTGAGGCTTGGCAACTCCGCAAGTTTCGGTATTCGTATTCGGGTCGAAGGTCGCAGCGAACCCCTAGTTCCTCCAGTTTGTTTCTCACGCGCAAGGCGAGCTCGGAAATACGGTAATTTCCATTGGTCACATTGAAAATTTCTCCTCTAACCTTCTCCGCTGGAGCTTCAAGCATCAGCTTGTAGGCGGCAGCTGCGTCCTGGATGTTCAGCAGCGGCCTCCACATCTCGCCGCCATTGTGTAGAACGAGTTCACCCTTCTGAAGTGCGTTTAAGGTGAACGCATTCACGACCAAATCGAATCGCATTCTGGGCGAGTAACCGTATACCGATCCTTTGCGCAGGACGACTGGAGTAAAGTCATCGTCGGCCATCGCGAGAATCTTTTTCTCTGCTTCGCGCTTGGTGATCGAATAGATTCGAAATGGCGCGACCGGTGAGTCCTCAGTGTGAAGGATATCCTTCTCAGGATGTCCGACGCCGACGTCGTAGATTGAGCCGGAAGAAGCCTGAACGAAGCGGCGGACACCTTTCTTCTTTGCCAGGGTAGCGAGTTCAACAGCCGCTTTCAGATTGATGTCCTGATTGGCTTCGGGCCGATACTCGGCAGCGGGTTCCGTAGAAAGGCCAGCGAGGTTTATTATCGCCGAGACACCTTCGAGAAGGCCGTCCGGAACACTGCAGATGTCACCTTCAACTACCTCAATAGCATCCCGATACTTCTCCAGACCCGCTTCTCCGTAAAACATAATGTCGAAGACTCGGACTTGATAACCCGCCCGGGTTAAGGTCGGCACCAACTCGCAGCCGATGTAGCCTGCTCCGCCGGTGACGAGAATGCGAGATCCTGCGTGATTACCTGTCATGCATGTCCCCCGTAGGAAATGAGAATCAAATACTCTGATGCAGGTGCTGCGACATGTTAAGAGCCCGAACGCTGCGCCCGTGAATACTGAAAGCAATCGGAAGCAGGCGATTTCAGCCACTCCGCGAGCCGAATAGCTCTTCGGTCGCGCTCGGAAATCTGTGGATCGGAGATAGGCCATCGAATGCCGATTTCCGGGTCATCAAATCGAATCGCAATGTCCGTTTGAGAATTGTATAGGCCGGTTGTCTTGTACTGAACTTCGGCCCAATCCGAAAGAACGCAAAAGCCACGTGCGAAACTGGCTGGGGCCCACATCCATTTCTTGTTTTCGGCTGAAAGTTCCGTGCCCCACCACTTTCCAAGGGTTGGCGAGCCTTTGCGAAGATCCACTGCCACGAGACAAGCTTTTCCGTATGTTACCCTCATTAACTTTCCCATCGGCGGATCGTATTGGAAGTGCAGGCCGCGCAGCACTCCGTGCTTCGAACGTGAGTGATTGTCCTGAACAAAATCTGTAGGGAGACCCAACGCTTCGAACTGATCGGCGCGATACGTCTCCATGAAAAATCCACGCTCATCTTCATACACTTCGGGAGCGACGATGACAATCTCACCAAGTTGCCGCGACTCTACTCGGATCTGCACTAAGAGTCTCCTCCCGTTAGACTAGGAGCTGTGCTCGTTTCTCGCGTCTCCTATGAGTAGCTGCTTGCATAGCTTCTGCTCCCACTCCCATGCTCCCGCTAAGATGTTCTCGAGAGCAGAGTGTTTCGGAGTCCAACCCAACTCTCCGATGAGTTTTTGCGGACTGGCGCAAAGGACTGGAGGATCACCTGCTCGCCGCGGTCCTGTTCGAATTCGAATCGTGCGGCCGGATATTGCTTCAGCCAATTCACACACCTGCTTTACGGAGTGACTCTTTCCTGTGCCTACGTTGTAGACATAAAACCCCGGTTTATTCATTTTCTGCCTCGCCAGTAGGTGAGCCTCTGCAATGTCAAGCACATGAACGAAGTCCCTTAGACACGTACCATCGGGAGTGTCGTAGTCATCGCCAAACACTTCGAAGAATTCGCGTCGGCCAGACGCTGCCTGCAGCAGCAGAGGAATAATGTGCGTCTCGGGGTTATGACGTTCGCCCCAGTCCGCCCCGCCACCGGAGGCATTGAAGTAACGAAAACCAACGACACTCCAGCCGTAGGCGGTGACGTAGGATTTCGCAACCTCCTCGAACATCAACTTGCTCTCTCCGTAAGGATTCACTGGATCTTTGGTGCAGTTTTCCGGGATACAGTCGACTTGAGGAGTCCCATAGACGGCAGCACTCGAAGAAAAGACGAGCTTCCGAATTCCGTGCGCCCGAAGATTCTCGAGCAGCGTGACCCCAGCAGCGACGTTGGTGTCGAAGAAAGGGCCGGGGTTGACGACCGACTCTGGGACAGAGGCTCTCGCGGCAAAATGAAATGCGGCGTCAAATCCGCCTTCTTCTAAGACACGCGACAAGGCATCTCGATCCTCAATCCCAAACGCGTGAAGGACAGCGCCTGCCGGTATTGCGTCCGCAAAACCGTTTGAAAGATCATCCACAACCTCCACCGAATGACCCTCCGCCAAAAGGCGCCGGCAACAAACCGAGCCAACATATCCGGCGCCGCCTGTAACCAGTGTTCGCGCCACTAGTAGGCACCTTCCTTCTTTAGAACCTTCACTGGGGTCCGCAGTAAGATCTCTATGTCCATCCACAAGTTCCAGTTCTGGATATAATACACGTCCATCCTTATCCTCTCGTCATACGATACTTCTTGCCTTCCGTTTACCTGCCAGTAACCCGTGATGCCGGGCTTTACGGTCAGCAGTAACTTTTTGCACTCTCCGTATTTCTCCAGTTCGGCGGGGGTAACCATTCTTGGCCCCACCAAACTCATCTGCCCTTTCAAGACATTAAACAGCTGCGGTAGTTCGTCCAAACTGAATTTCCTCAACAAAGAGCCAAGCCGTGTCAGCCGAGGGTCGTTCTTCAACTTGAAGTTCCGCTCAAATTCTGCATTCAGGACGGGATTTGCAGCGAGAATCGCATCGGCGTCCCTTCGCATCGTGCGAAACTTGAAAGCGTCGAACTCTCCGCCTTTCCCGACTACCCGCCTGCGATGGATGATTGGCTGGCCCCCCTCAATTACGACAAGCGCACCCACCAAGCAAAGGACGGGCGAGAAGAGAAGAAGCAATATTCCGGCGCCTATCCGATCAATCCCATTCTTCAGAGCCTTCTCAATTCTCCGCGTGGCAGCTAATCGAGTGGCCTCGTCGAGAGGCAGACGATCTATCCCTTGCTCGTGGCCAGAAAAATCAGTCAATTCGTCCGCCGCTCTAAATTTCAAGGAGCTCTTCGTGAACGTCCAAGCCTGAGTCCCGATCCCTACAGCACACTTCACTACCCACAAAGCTCGGATCCAGATATGAGCCGGTTTTCAAGCTCGGTTGCTAACGTCATTGACTCTCCAGTTCTGGACGTCGTGGGCCTCAAACGCAAATTCCGTCACCGTCGTGCCCATCTTCTTCAGCGCCGGCCACTCCATGTCTCTTTTCGAACTAGCAGTAGAGCAGCACGTAACCACCCCCGCCAGCGCCTATGGGCTTGCCCTTTTCTCCGGGAACCCCAGGATCTTGCCGGATTCATGATTCCGTAAGATTGCAGTGAACCTATCGAATAATCCAAAAACGGCCGCCCGGCCACAGGCGCTAAACACTTGGGACCGTGAGGAAACGCGAGCCGCAACCGCTTTCCAAGGCCTCCAGCCAGACAACTGCAGGATATTCGTAGAGACACTGCATGCGATGTTATGTCGAAATTATCGAATCAGCGGCACCAGCGAACCCAATGACCGTCCCAGCCTTTAGGCCATGGAATTTGCCATTTCCTCAGTTACGACGCGCCTCTGAACGACTTCAAGCAAGAGCTGCTCCATCCTTGCGGCGACAATTTCCCACTCATATTTTTCTTCGACAAATCGCCTTGCGCTCAAAGCGAGTTGGCTTCGCAGATCGGGATCGCTGAGCAGGGAAACAACCCTTGCAGCAAAGTCCGTCGGATCATCCGCAAGCAACAAATGTTCGCCCGAACGAACAGGCAAATCTCCGCATGCAAGCCGGGTGGCCACGACAGCTGTCCCGACCGCGAAGGCCTGACCTATTTTATTGCTGACGCCGGCGCCAACCGTGATCGGCGCAACAGCCACAGCGGCCTTTGCAATATGAGCACGCAGGTCCGGGACAAAGTCGACCGCACTGACTCCACGTGTGACTTGGACACGGCCAGCTGCTCCCCTTCCAACAGCGATAAATTTGGCAGCTGGAACCTGTCCGCGTATCAACGGAAAAATCTGCTTCAGGAAAAAACTTACTGCGTGCCGGTTCGGGCTGTAGTTGAAGTCTCCTGTAAACACGATCGTGTTGGGGTCTTCTTCACGCGGCTGTTTCGGGAAAAAAGCTCGGCAATCTACCCCGTTGGGAACCAAGGCGAGCTTTGCATCAAGGGTATGCTTATGGACACACTCGAGGTCGACGCTGGAACAAAAAACGGACGCGTCGACTCGCTGTGCAAGTTTTGCTTCGTACTTGCGGAATTTCAGGGATTCCTCGAACGCAATTAGGCGCTCCAACCAGTTACCGGTTCGCATCAACCGCTGATTGTAGAGCAGCATCGAATCCGTCGGGTCGCAGACTACAGGGACTTGAACATTTTCCGGAGCGTATTGCAAAGCCCTCCAGCGCTCAACGTAAATCACGTCCGGATTCACTTCGTGCAGCAGCCTACGCACGGCAGTGCTTGCGGCACTTGATTTGAAATAGGCCATGCGCAGCGGGGTCTTGGTCGGGAGTGCCAGCGCGCACTGCAGCATCGATTGTAGCTTTCCGCGTGGAACGTGCACCAGTTGTCTGCAGAATCTCTCCAAGTATGCCTTTTGCACGTCGTCCGGTGGCGCGCTCGAAACACACAAGAGGTGAATCTCGTGATTCCTCGCGAGCCGCGGAATCAAGTTGTAGGACCGCACACGCAAAGGCCACGGAACGAAGGGGACGACATAAAGGATTCTCATGGGGCTAGATCTTTCGAAACACCACGCTCCCCCACACGTCCGGAATTTCGATGATCAACTCGGGTCTTCCTTTCATGAATTCCCCGACCGCCCTTGAAACGCCATGCTCTGACTCTGGTGAGTTGTAGTCGTGCAAAAAGATGTAGCCACCCCGAACCACTCGCGGATAAAAGAAGTTCAGCCCAGCCAGAGTGGAGACATACTTATCAACATCAATCAATGCGAGTGCAAAACGCTCTGACTTTAAGCCGCACGCTGTTTCCGGAAAGGCACCCGCTTTGAAGATTACGTTTGAACAATCACCGATCCGCCGCCGCACCAGCTCTATGTTGGTATCTCGAAACCTGACGTCCCTAGCTTCTTCGCCCGGAAATCCATCAAATGTATCGAACAGATACAGCGTTCGGTTAGGAGCCTGAGAGTGAATAAAGGAACTGGTCATCCCACGCCAGACCCCTAGTTCGGCAAGGGCACCTACGATCCGTTCACGCTCGATTGTTTGAAGGGCCAAGGCCAGACTCGCAAACCGAACACGATCGGTTGAATTGGCAATTCGCCGGGCCGCGGACTTTGGGTATGTCGGGTACCTCATCGAACCGAAAAACAAACCCTTGTACCGTTTAAGAACTCTGATGTCCTCTAGGGCTCTCCTCATACAAAGTCCTCCACTTGGGTTGCGCAACATGTTTCCCTCCCGCTCGCTCCTCGACGATCTGGGCAAAACAGTTGCTAAACTCTGAGGCCAGATGTTTCCACGAATACTTCTCCAAGGCTAGCTGATAAGCACCCTCCGCAATGCGCATCCCGATGGGCTCATTCTGCAGCAGGTAGGCTGCTGCCGAGGCGAAAGCCTCCGGGCCATCAGCGATGAAGATGTCTTTCCCCTGGGTCGTAGGAATGCCTTCGCAAGCTAGCGAGTTGCACAGTATCGGCTTTCGCATCGCCATTGCTTCGAGAACTTTCAGCGCAATTCCTCCACCACACTCGAGATAGTTGATGAGGAGCGCAGAACGCGCGATATATGGCCTCACATCCGGCACTGGACCTACAATTGTCACCCCGGGAATCTGCCGCCCGATTCGCTCCAAATGCTCGGGCATTCCCTTGCCAACGATGTAGAGGTTTGCATTGGGTACTCGGGCCCGGATCCTCGGGAAAATCACCGTCAGCAATGTGAACAAACTGTGGTGCCTCGGTTTCCAGGCGAAACTTGATGTTAGCGTAATCGAGAAAGGTTCCGACGGAACATCGCGGATAGGAAAGAAATACTCTGTATCCACGCCGGAAGGGATCACTTCGATCCGTGCCCTAGGGGAAACCGCGCGTAGGTGGGCGGCATCTGCAGCGCTTACCACAACACACCTGTCAAATCGCGAAGCAGCATCAGCTTCGTACTTTCGCACACGCGGTGCCGTCCACTTCACGTAGCCTTTCTCAATCCAGCTTGAGTCATTCGCAGCATAGCGTTCCCACACCTTGTACTCCACATTATGTTCACGCAACACAGCCGGTACGCTACCGGCAAACTTCCTGTAAATCGCCATATTCAGATGATGAAACTCGACTAGGTCGGGCCGGAGGGTTGCGATCGTGCGCCGAATAAGGTCTCCCGCGGCCGGATGCCAATACCTCGCACCGGCGCCGGGAGGAAACCACACAGCGCCACGCATCAACCGATATGCGTCTCCACCTGAAGGCCGCCGAAACACGCAGACGTTGACCCCAAGGCGCTTCAGCTCCTCAACTGCTGTGGCTTCCCCATCACCGGCCAAGGAAAAGACAGTTACTTCGTGCGTCCGCGAGAGATACTTAATCGGGTTAAAGAACCCAATGCGTCCACCGTCGTTCGGCGGATACGGGAAGAATGGAAACGCGAGCAAGAGCCTCATGCCGAAGTCCGGAAAACTGACACATCTTCTGTCAGTGCCCGCGGTCCTGTAGAAATGGCGCACTTACTAGCAATCAAACAAACTTCCGCCGACGTCGTCGCCTTGAGAGCTCTGAGCCAGGGTGAGTTTATGCCCACCTTCCACATTCTTCCGTAATCCAGCGTCGGAGCGATCCAATGTCGCGCAAAGGCCAGCGTCAACGACCCGTAGCCGTAGCAGAGCTGTGGCTCGAATCCTGCCTTTACGGCCAGGTCGGAAAGTTGGCGCTTGCTGAATTGCGTCTCCCAGCCCCCGTAGGGCCATTTCCCCAATCGAATCAGTAACATCTTCATCGGGGTATAAAGGGAGTATGTTTGTGGTACTTGAACTAGTATGTAACCGCCTCGGCGCAACACGCGGTTTTGCTCCGCGAGTAACTGCCCGGGGTCCTCGAAATGCTCGATAAGTCCAACGCTGAAGACATAGTCGAAAGACTCTGAGGGAAACGGCAATTTCCGCGCATCCCCGTTCACAAACGTGGTGCGGCCTGTGGTTCCATTCTGTCTCTCGTGGGCTCTGCACACATCCAAGGCTTCCTCAGAATAGTCGAGCCCAACCGTAGTCGCACCTCTTCTGGCCAATTCGAGTAAGGTTGCCCCTCGGCCGCATCCCACTTCCAATATGAACTTACCCTTTACTCCTCCAAGGAAGTCCTCCGCGGCTTGGACCACGTTCTGGTACACATACGGAGGCCTGCGACGATGACGCCACAATTCATCCCAGCGACCTTTCGAATTCTTGGCCCCGTTCTCTTTTTGTCCCATCGACTTAGACCTTACGGAATACCACGCTCCCAAACACGTCGGGAATCTCAATCACGTTCTCCGGCCTGTCTTTCAGATATTCACGCACCGCTCGCGAGACGCCGTAATCGGACTCCGGCGAGTTGTAGTCGTGCACAAACAGAAAGCTGCCTCTGGCCATTCTCGGATAGAAATACTCCAGCCCGGCAGAAGTTGGTCCGTACTTGTCAACATCAATGAGTACGAACGCGAACACTTCCGATTCAAGGCCATGGGTGGTTTCAGGAAAAGTTCCAACCCGGAAGATCACATTTGAGCAATCGCCAATCTTGCGGCGGACAACCTCCACAGTTGTGTCTTGGAACCTGGTGTCTGTTCCCTCGGAACCAGGAAATCCAGCAAAGGTGTCGAAGAGATACAGCGGCCTCTGCGGAGCCTGCAAGCGGATGAAGGAACTCGTGAACCCACGCCAAACTCCTAACTCAGCCAAAGCGCCAGGCACCTTTTCACGTTCAATGGTCGCAAGTGCCAGTCCCATGCTCCCATAGCGAACAGGATCGGCGGAGGTCGCAATGCGACGGGCCGTTTCCCTGGAGTATGTCGGGGTTCTCATCGACCCATGAAACACTCCTCTGTACCATCGGTGAGCTTCCTTGGCCGACTCCAAAACACTCCTCACGAAATACTCCCTGGATCCACTTGCACCAACCATTCGCTACCTGCCTTCAGTCCCCGTCTCCGTTCGACAGGCCACCGAGCCGGCTTAAAGATGTTCCGCTATGATCTTTGAGTACATGCGAAACAGACGGATATTCTCGCCCGTCCGCGACACTGAAGACGTAGTCGAAAGACTCTGCGGGAAAGAGCAATTTCCGGACATCCCCGATCACAAACGTGGTGCGCCTGTGATTCCATTCTGTCTCTCGTGGGCTCTGCGCACATCGAAGGCGTCCTCAGAATAGTCGGGCCCAACCGCAATCGCACCTCGAGTAAGGTTGC
>Ga0126381_100008152_pt1 | contig 11700 bp, 19 predicted proteins | sample PanSoiMetPlot_28_FD_96465 | JGI IMG/M metagenome (GOLD analysis project Ga0126381, IMG submission 96465) | Tropical forest soil microbial communities from Panama - MetaG Plot_28 | ecosystem: Environmental > Terrestrial > Soil > Tropical forest > Bulk soil | place: Panama | collected 2016-02-17 | reverse complement strand
GTTTCTCCGTAGCTGTCGCATATTTAAGCCCCCTATTGCTAGGGGGCTTTTTTTAGTTCGGTTCATTCTTAGCTATGAATTCTCTCATAGCATCACACATAGTTTGTCTTTCTGCATTAGAGCAATAGAACATATTCCCTTCTGGGCCGAAGCTAAAAATCAAGAGTGCAAATCCGTAGCCAGTACCATCTAAAACAGTTTTTATTCTACCCCCAATCTCTTTCAGATGTGTTTCTATTTCCGGGTCACGTACTATGTAATCTGTTACTTTTTCCATTCTTCTCTCCTCTCAAAGCTCCCACACATGAAAACAGTTCTGATGTATATTAACGTACTATCATGGATTAGCTCCGAATAAGTAATCTGCATATTTCTGCAATGCTTTTTTATCTTTATTAGCACAAGTAAAACATACTTGTTCACCATTAGGGCCAGCAGGACGGCAATCTCTTATCTCGCCGCATAGTTCGCACTTCTTATCTTCTTCGTCTTCTATAATAACAACATTACCTATTCTCTGTGTCATTTTTTAGCTCCTCTGTCTTTATTCCAAGCGCTTGAAGAAAATCTAAGTCTTTACCTTCCTCGGTATATTGCTCACGTAGAATCTTAGCAATATCAGACGATACCATAATAGTTCCATACTCAAGAAATTTGTTCTCTAAGATTTTTATACCTGTCATTTCTTTTTACTCTTCCCCGCCTTACTCATAGCTATCGCTACCGCCTGAGCCTTCGGCTTACCAGCACGTATTTCAGTGCTGATGTTCTTCGATATTACTGCTTTGGACTTCCCGCTTTTTAGTGGCATCATTATCTCCTTCGCTATTCTGTATATCTCTTTGTCTGGTGGCAGTATAATTAGCGGATACGGCATTGGCATTCTCTACCTCCACAAATACAGTAGCCATAAAGCAATTCTCATCAACCTGAAACGCAAATTGATTCGCTAGTTGTTCTCTTATTCGTTTTATCTCTCGGTCAACATGAACTAAGTAACGTTCATCTCCGGGAGTACCGTTGTAGTAGTCATCTACTATGAACCTGGCTAGCTTCTCAATTGTCATAGTTCCTCGCAGTAAGTAATCAACGCCTTACTAGCTTCTTCCCTAGTAGCAAACGGCCCATGATAATACGCATCCGTTTCATCCCAAAAATACCACCCGGGTAGTTCATCCACATCCTGTATCTTCCCTCCGTGATGTACGAAGATACAATCTCTAACTTCCGGCTCCGGTTCTAACATTTTAATTGTCATTTAAAGCTCCCCCTGATTATATGGGCTTTCATCAATTTGAAGAAAGTCCCCAAGTACTTTCTCTCCTTCACTGCCTTCATCAAGCATATACAATAAACATAACGGTTCATATTCCCTCATCATTCTAAGGCGAACATTGCCTTTAAATGGCAGAAAGAATCCAACGTGTGCTCCGAATATAACCCGCTCTCCTACCTTCCGCTTCGTACAAGCTGGCCCTATGGATACAATAGTTCCTGAAGTAGGTAACGCTTTGGCACTATCAGGGATGATGATAGTGCTTCCCTTTCCTTTGCACTGAGGACAGCTAGACCCAAGCCATCTATCGGGATTGCCGTCACAGATTTTACACTTAAATCCCCTAGAGTTAACACCGTTCTTACAATCAATACATCTCCTACCGGCTCCGTCTCCGCCACACATAGAACATTCATATCCGCTCCGGAATTTGTCTAGTAAGACTAGGATTTTATCCTCTGTTGCTTGGAGTGCAATCTTTCCTTCTACGACGAGTACTAAGTTCTTCTCCTCATCTACTTCGTACTCCCTCGCATACTTTGCCCGTAGTTCCTTATCACTACGGTCTACCATTTCGCCCAATGAACTTGTATAACTTTCCCCTTCCACTAGCCACCTCCGTTATGTAATCCATTGCTATTAAAGTAAAGATAACCTTATCAAGTTCTTCCTGCGTAACGTGATTAAAATTATCCTGAAGAATGTCCTTACGAGTGCAGAGTTTTTTCTTCTCCATGTAGGATATAATTCTTGATTGTGCTTGCGCGAGCGGAGAATCTCCGACACCGCGAAAGCAATGGTCAAGAGTTTTTAGCACTCCATCTACGAAAACAATCGCTGCTTGCATTGCCCATTGAGTAATCATCAAAGTATCTGACCCAGCCGCACTAAGAGACATAGCTACTTTTAACACATGCGTAGCTTGCCGACTCTTAAAATTTTTTATCACGTCCGAATCAGAATCGTAAGTTACTATATCTGAATACATCTTCTCAAAGAGTACCTTAGCAGCAGGCTCGAATATAAACTCTCCGTGAAGTCTAGCTATCATTTGTAAATCGTTGTTCAGCTTCGCTATCAAATCAGGAGCTATTGGTTTCGGCCATACTACGCTTTGGCTTTTCTTATCTCCGAATACAAATATAGTCCTCGCAGTAAAACCATTATTAATGGCTTCATTCCCGTTGCTATTCATATTCTGAATAAAGTGCGGAACGCAAGCTCCTATCAGGGAGACGCACATATTCTTAATAACATTCTTTCCTTTTCCTTTCGTATCATAAGTAAACTCATTCCTATCCCAAGTCTCGCACAAGAAAGTACTCATCCAATCAGAAGAGTTTATGAGCGTAGCTAGCTCGGAAGCGTGAAGAATACAGGTACTTTCTATAGTTCCCTTGATATTCCCATTCGTTCCAAGCACGATGCGAGGGAATCCTTGAGCGAGAATTTCTATTAGCTTCGGTGCGGTTATTCTATCCTGAATGTAATTTGCGAGGGCGACGTTAGTAGGAGGGCTTTTCACGAAGTTATGCGCGGGATGTATAGCATTTCCTTTTCCTATCCCCGGAGGGCCAACTAGGACTATGTACTGATTTGGAAACACTTTATACAATCCTCGATTAATCCAAACATTATCTTTCAGCACAGCAGAGACGGCACTTATAGCCGCCCAAGTATTATACGAAATTGGCGATTCACTTATATTATTCACAATATTCGCATAGTCCGTAACCCAATTAGCTAATTGTCGCCTCTGTGGTTGGGGCTGATTTTGCTGCGACGAAGGCTGATTCATACTTTAGTCTCTCATACGCATCCTTTACGTCCTCAAAGGAGCAATCAATAAGACGCTTGCTTCCCGTGGACGATTTGATTGTTACTACCTTGTCGAAGTCGTATCCTATCCCGGCTTCAATAGGAATTTCTAGCGTTATCCCGTTGTGGAAAGTTATCTCGCGCTTAAAAGCACGCAGAGTTTCCTGCGTGCTTTCCCAGAGCGTATCTAAATCATCTAATATTTCCTGCGCTATGGAGTCGTGTCCTTCTTGGACGATGCTCCCAGTTCCTCCGGATTCGAGTGCGTAAACCGCAAATCCAGTATTATGAGCAACTGTTGATTGGGGTATAAAGGAGTATGCTTCTCGAAAAATCTTTTGATTACCGTTGTTATCTCCTGCTCTAAGTCCGAAAAATTGCCGTTCGAATCCAAAAGGAGTTCTAAGCGTTCTTGATTGATATAATTGCTGTTCGACATATTTGTGAAATACCTCGTCAACTGATGGGTCAATTTTTCCTACAGTGTCTAAAAGAAACTGACACACAGGAGGAGGATAGCCGGGGTAGCCTTCTTTTACTAGAGCCTCGCTCATAGTATTCCCTTTCATCCCATAGTTCCGCGCGTGTCTAGTTTTCTTCCCTAAGTAGCGTTGTTCTTTAGTAACTCTATCTTCGCTTAAATTAAAAATAAGAGAAGCTAACTTCCGGTGTCTATCCACACCGGAAGCTAGGTCTTTCAAAGCATTTAAATTCTCAGCTAAAGCTGAGACAGGCCAATCTTCTGCTTGCATCTGGTCTACAAATAAAAACAATCTGCCCGGTCTACTAACGAGACAGCGTTTGAATACTGATGCCATCTCCCCGTGAGACGGAAAATTCTGTGCGTTGTTCCCAAATCCAAAAGTATGTTTTCTACAACTACGCCGTCCTGTTGTTGTACCTGCCACGTTATAGTTGGATAGCCAGTACCTGCCATTTGTACGCTCATAGAAGCGCGCGTTGATATATCTACTTTTGAGAGTTGCGAGTTCTCGTATCGTAAGCAATGCTTTAATAACAGGGTCGCCACCCGAAATGTTGAATTGGTTAGTTGACAACATACGTTGTAACGCAAGCTCCGCAAGACTCTCCTTAGATTCATACTCCCCAGTGTCCTCGTTCCTCTTTTGTATCTTTGGTATTTTATAACCAAGACTTTGAAGCTTCAATAGCGGTGTCCTCTTGCCGCTACTTGAATTAAGATTTACAGAATCCTTAGAGCCGTCGTTATTGGCGGCTCCTAGATAAACATGACAACCCCAAGCTTTTTTAATTACTTCAACGTGCTTCTGTATTTCCTTATCAGCAAACACCCTCGCTTCGTCAAGACGAGAGTTGCTCATGTATATACCTCGGTTGCCTATCTCGTGATAAATACGCTGTAATCGAAGCAGGAACTCCGCGCCAATACGATTCTCAAGCATGTTCTCAGACCTCGGTACTAAGCTTTGTCTCCGTTAGAAAATACAAGCGATGCATATCGAAGCTCTGCTTCTGCCTCAGAAAATCCTCTGCCTTATGTTTGTTCATAAATCCGCGCACAATCTCCAGCTCCAGCTCTGTGTTCCCATTAGCGTATACTACGTAGAGTTTTTTCATAATATCAATACTCATAGCCCTCGTTCTTACTACCTTAGATGTGGTCTTTCTTTAAACTCTTCTTCCTGTCCCAAAAAAACTTCATAAGTCACAGCAGCATCTAAAGCGTTATATCTTTTAAGATTAGTCATATTCTTCACCGACCAACCCTGTCCTTCGTCCTTGTAATACGGCTCTCTTGTATACTGCCGACACATAAACTGCAACTTATGCGGTAATTCCGGCCACAGCACATGATGCCTTATAAGTGTATCCTCAATCTGTTGACCTTCGTATGTAAACCCGAGGTACTCATAATAGAACTGGTCAAAACTAATGAAGTTCTGTCCGATTGCCTTTGTATTTCTAAAGAGTGTATCGAGATGTTTCCATAGTTCCTTAGTCTCACAGTCCGATTCACGAAAGAAGTCAAAGGAAATAGCATAATACGGACTAGTAGCCAAAGCAGCAACGACTGGTAATCCTGGAGTTTTTCCGTACATCGGCTCGCCTGCTTTTGGATATATCGTCTCAATATCATTGCTTATATACTCCTCGCTTTGCATATTGTCTATGTGGTCAAGTAAATCATCGAAGTCAGGCCATTCAGTTCTTAAAATTCGCTTTGGAAGTTCTTGAAGGCTGCCATTAGTTTTTATATAATCAAGCTCTGCCTTCGCCTTACATAAATCTAGTAATACTTGGTCTCTCAGTTTGTACTGTTTCGCAATATCAGATGGACTAATGATTGGCATGACATAATGGGGATACTTAAGTACTGGACTTGTAAGCAACGAGCCACAATATTTGGAAATCTCTGAATCTGTAAGTGGGTCATAGTTTTTCCCTTTCTTCTTAGGTATCATCTCACTACAAATCTGCGAAGCATAAGCATCCACTGCGAGTATTATCTTCGGTTGGTATTGATTAAACACAGGCTCCAAATTCCGAGCAGCATTAGCATTGGCAAGGTCAGGAAAAACGCATGTGACAAGGTAATCATCTAGTCCTACTTCTTTCATCATTTTATCAAAAACGAATCCTAGCCCGGAAGAGTAAATATACTTCCTCTCAGAATCAGAAGGGAGAGGTCTGGTAGTAACTACCCAGACCTCTGAAGCAGGATTACCTTTGTTATGAATGTATGTCATCGTCGTCTTCTACGTCCTTCTCGTCAGTATCTTCTACGTATTCGTCCTCGTCCTCGAAAATATCTTCTTCTTTCTCTTCCAAATCATCATCAATAAGAATCAGTGTCGCATTGCAGTTTTCACAATCCACTGTTTCTTCTTCTCGCACGAGTTTCTTTACTACAAAGTCCGTATCACACACCGGACAAGTTACTTCTGTATCCGCTGGAATCATAATACCCTCCGCTTGCACAAAAATTTTTTATAAAAATTGTGGTTTGGGTTTTGTACTACGAAGACTAAAAAATGGGGGAGTGTGACCTACTCCCCCTGAGCGAACTGTAGAGCTAGTTTCTGATTAGATTCTGCGAGTGCCTAATCTCCGGATGGTTCTTAGCGCAGTCTGGTACTGTGCAAATCCATCTCCGAGGCCGAGTTTGGGGCTTACCGTTGAAGGTAGTACGACCGATTTCGACCTGCGCTACTTTACCGAGTAGCGGCCCGCGATACTCCCAAGTTTCTGGCTTATTCGGGTCGTAGTTAGGACTCTTCTCAATCGTTTCCATCCCCGGAATATCATACTGCTCCGTAGCCTTATCAAACGGAAGTACGAAACCGAACGCATGACACATATCAGTAAGACCGAATAGGGGAGTCTTCGGGCCAATATTTAAAGTATCAAATACCTGCCTTCCCGCGTACTCGGGATGCTCAAGTATCTCATACTCCGCGTTCAAATTAATACTCCGCGCAGCTAGCCACTGCTGCTCGTTCATATTGTTTTGACGAGTCCACTGCGGATTGAATTTTACAAAGCGAACTTTATAAATCCCTTCCGGTACTGCTTCTTTTCCTTCAATCTGTTCCTTGCTGATTTTAAGTGAAAATGGAAGTGCCATTGTATTTCTCCTTTTTAAGTTACTTGTTAACGTACTATTTAGCTACAGCTTCGCTCCCATTAGGAGTAACGCGCTGGATAAATTTACGAATATTCATCTCATCCCCGTAAATTTCTCCTTCAAGACCGAAGGTATTTTTGCCTATATTAAAATCCCGGCTCAATCCTACGGTCAAGCTTCTATAACCACCCTCGCCGTGTAAATACCAAACGTCGTTGAATGTAGCAAGTACTGGTGCTACATGCTGTGGTTCTACAGTAATTTTCCCAGTATAACTAACAACAGGTTTTCCCTTATCATCCGTCTGCGTCCTATCACGTTCGTCCCTGTCTATAAAAGTAACTACGAGATTCCCTAGCTGCGAGAGACGTCCACAGATGTTCAAGAAATACTCTCTATTAATCTTAGCCCAGTCGTAACCAGTACCAATCTTAAGTGCTCTAGGCCTTTGCTTAGTACCACCAGGAAGCCGAATAATCGGCTTACCATTAGAAGGCTCTTGCCTAATAGCTTCGCGCTCAATCGCAGTAACCATAAAAGTTCCAGAATCAATGACAAACGTAACGTTATTAAGCTCTCCTTTATCATGTTCGTACTCCCATGTAATAATATCGCTCTCCAAATCCGCCATCGCGGAGGGCATATCTGGGTCTTTATCTACGTAGCTTTTTACGAATACATTCTTCTTCCCTCGAAGAGAGGCAGCTCGTCCGTCGAAGTCGAGGTCGTAGACGATATTATTATCATCCGCGACAGAACATGCGAGCCAGCTTTTACCTATTCCCGTATCACCTACTATGGCGATTTTAAGTTTTGGCATTACTATTTCCGTAGCTTCAATTAAACCCTGAATCATGGCTTACTCCATCTGAAACAATGAATTTGTCTTCCTTTATTGTCATCACTACCCCATTCTCTATTTTTTGGCATAATTAAATCACCTCCTCATGGTTTACTGCGGTCGTGCAAATCATACAAAAGTTGCATATTAGCCGTATCTTCTGGATTTATAGGATACGAGAGCTTTTCTCGAAAGAGAGGTTCGTTTAGCCGGAACGAAAAATGGAGGCGACACAGAATTTCTTCTGTGCCACCCCCATTAGTATCAGGTGTTACTGCGTACCCCTTGTTCCTGCACTGCATCCGTGTTAGTTTTACTATTTCCTGACACTGGTTGACCATTATCAGAATCTCCTTCTTTCTCAGGATTCCAAAATTCGTTCTCAGTAAAATCAGCTCTAAGTACTACGAGCTGGTCGCTACGCGTTGGAAGTCTGTGAACTGCTTGGTACATGCACGTTGTACCGTACCAGTGCGTACATACTTCTGTGTTCCACGTAGCTGTTCTGTCCCATTGTAGATAAAAGAATATATCTTTAAAAGTTTCAAGTTGCCTTACGCGATATGCTTCTAACTGGTCTGGAGTACGCATGATAATTATACGCCTGAACCTCTTAGCCATATCGCTTTCATTCTGTACTTGCACGAAGTTCATCCATGCTGTACCTGTTTGGAGATGCGACATATCAGGTATTTTCTTTACTAGCTCGCGGCTTGCATAGATATACCCTGTTATGCTTTCGTGCGGATTATACTCAATACTAAGGTCTTTCTTGCCGAAGATAGCCCTAGTCTTATGGTCTACTGGGCCTAGTTTTCTACCATCTTCCGCTAAAAAGTCAATCTTTCCTGCTAAATAACAATTTACCTTTATAAGCTCATACCGAGAACCAGTGGTTACAAAGAAGCTCCCGAGCCATACTTCCCGCCCGCGACCAAAAGCTACTTCAGTTCCTATCACGCGCAGCCGTTCTGTATCATTCGCGTAGTAGCTAATATACTGCATACACATCGTTATAAATCCGGGCTTCCCACCCAAAGACTTATACGTGGGGTGCTCTCTGAACCTGTCCATATTAGCACCATCCCACAATTCAATACCTCTTCGTATAAGTCTCTCGTGGTCATACTCTCCCTCTTTTTTCCACGCGTATATTTCCTCTGTAATTTTATGGAACAATATTCCAAACTCAAGCGACCAAGAATATCCATTCTTAGGACGGCATCCTCTCATATGAAGTAATTCAAAATGTGCTTGACACATTCTCCAGCTTGCGAGCATGTGGTGGTCTAAGTACAAATCGTACTCATTGGGGCTAATCACCTTTATCCAATTAAGCTTAGTAATATCTTTCACTTAGTACTCCCTCTCCTTCTGGTTCATTAAAATCTGGTTCTACATCAATCGGTTCCAAATCAAACTCTGTATCTCCCTCCTCGACCTTCTCGATAAGAATATAAGTAATCGAATGATGAGGAATATACTTGTCTTTCGTCTTAATACCTGAGACGCTAATCTTATCAATCCAGCGGTCAATACTGCTCGTTAAAAGTTTAATATCCGCAATTTCACCATTCGTCAAATACACCTTAGCGCGTTGTACTTTCATATTCCTCCTACTTCCCTAGACCCATTGCCTTCATTGCTGCATCTACTTCAGCTACAGTCGCATCTCTCCCGAAGGTTACTTTTAAAACTGCTGCTATTCTCTTGCGAGCGATAGCTTCGGGGGAGCTGATTGTAGAAGAAAGGACTTTATCGCTAGAGCCATTTACTACTTGTCCCGGCATCCTAACTACTCCGCCAGTAGCTCTAAGCTTATCCATCTTCGCTTGTCTTACATCCTCGCGGTACGAAAACATAAGCTTTTCCATAGCGCGATGATATTCAATCATCTTTGTAAACTTATAATCCCCGTCCAAATCAAAAGCGAAGTCCTTAATCTTCTGCGCCATAAAAAGCCAGTCCGAACCATCGAACTGATAATCAATACCTATCGGAACCCTATTAACAATAGTCTGTCCCGTCTTCGGATTTATTCTTTTCACTTCTCTCGTAATACTCGTTACTGTAACATCCACTTGCAAGCAGTGGAAACAATACCGAATATCCGCATCACTGCTATTATGCGCGCAGTAATACGCCCCACATCTTAGACACTTCTTTAGGAACTTATCTGGTTCTAGTGAGGAACATTCCTCACATATTTGTAAATTCTCTTTCATAACTCTCCCTTATGTAATAAGATACTCTTGGGAAAGTGAGGCTGTCAAGGGCTGGAAGTCCTTTGATTTCAAGGACTTCCGACCCCTGTTGAAAACTTGCCTCCTCTCCTGCGCTAATACGAAGTGACAGCTACTAGCTGCTCCCGAATCCTATCAGCATCGCTCAAAATCCTAGCTATGTCTTCGTTACTCACAAACGCTCCGTGTGCTCGTTTGAAGTTTTGGTACGCGGGACTCTCAATAAGCATGTCTCCTTTTCCAAGTAAGGACTCAGCTCCGGAACCTGAGAGTATTGTTGTACTATCCGCGCGCGTAGGGAGACGCAATGCGATTCTAGTCGGGAAATTTGCCTTAATGTCACCGCTAATGATTTTGACCGAGCTTCGTTGTGTGGCTGCAATGATATGAATACCAGACGCTCTACAGACCTGGACAAGGCTCTTAATTCGCTTTGGTACTGGCTGATTAAGCTTTTTATAATCATCGTCTGTTTTTCTCCTTATGTCGTCGTCATCAATTAGGTCAGCGAGTTCGTCAATTACTACAACGTAGTATGGAAGCCTTCGCTCTGGTGGTACGAGCGTATTGTACTCAGTAATATTCCGAGCGATACCTTTCATTGTCTCGGTTCGCTTTCGTACTATGACCATCAAGCGAGTCATTACGCGATGAAATTCCTCCGCGTCTTCCACGTTTTCTACCGTATGCGGTAAATTAGCGAAGAGTGGCAAGTCCAACTTCTTCGTATCTACCAGCATCATCTTCACTTCCTTCGGACTTTTCGTAACAGCGAGTGCCCCAATGATTGTACTAAGCAAAATAGACTTGCCGCCACCAGTACTACCAGCAACAAGAATATGCGGTTGTTCAACCAAGTCAAGATTAAAGCTTTGCCCGTGGCTATCCACTCCGAGCATAACTGGAAGAGTCGGTACAGGTCGGGTTTTAAATAGCTCATAGAGACAAGTATCAAACCCGACAATTCTACGTTCGTCATTAGGTATTTCAATTGCTATCTCGCCACCTTTCCTAAATATAAGCAAACTTTCTACGCCCACTGCGAGAGCTAAATCCTCGCTCCGATTTACTACCTTCGACAGCGGTACTTCAAGGCCGAGGTTAAAATAATACGTACTCACGACGGGGCCTTCTTCCCGTCGTAAGTACCTCGCTGTAATACCTAATGCTCCAAGCTTTATAGCGAGACGTTTTACTAACTCCTGCTCAGTTAATTGGCTCATTTTCTCCAAACCCTTCTATCATAGCTATTAGTCCCGCTGCATCCTGCTTCTCAGTTTCGTGTAGTTTCTCTAATTCCACAGTCCCCGCGAGGATAGCGACAGTCTCGCGTTCTATTATGTCCAGTATCTCACTAGCTGATTTAGGCGTATCAGTAGTGAAGTATTTACATACGACTGCAAAAGCATCCGCGCGACCTTTTAGGTACGCGGATTTCTGCAATCGCTGGTCTTGTATGTCTTTGAGTCGTAGAATCTCATGGAGTATTAGAAGAAACTTCTCCTTTGCTTGCGCTGTCGTCATAGGATTTTCAGCCATTAGCTTATCTCCCCGCTTTCTACTTTCTCCCTATAGCTCTTATCCGCTAGCAAAGCGCGATAACCCGGACTAAGGTATTTAAAAGCTGTTCTAAAATTAGCTTTTCCCGGTTCAAATACCATAAAAATCCCGCCTGTTCTTTCAGCGATTTCCCGCATGACTTCGACAGGTACTGAGTCATCCTTATGACCAATATAAACCGTATCAACCGGAACGCGAAGCTCAATAGCAATAGAAATACTAGACTCCTTGAACTTGTCCGTATCTCCGTAGTTAGGTGCTCCGTCACTGAAGAGGATTCCTCGTGTAAGTTTCTCTGCTTTGAGCATAAGCTCCAGTGTTTCATACAGCGGAGTTCCTCCTGTCGGTCTGTACT
>Ga0126381_100008151_pt1 | contig 11700 bp, 11 predicted proteins | sample PanSoiMetPlot_28_FD_96465 | JGI IMG/M metagenome (GOLD analysis project Ga0126381, IMG submission 96465) | Tropical forest soil microbial communities from Panama - MetaG Plot_28 | ecosystem: Environmental > Terrestrial > Soil > Tropical forest > Bulk soil | place: Panama | collected 2016-02-17 | reverse complement strand
CGCGATCTGGGTGTCTCAAATACGACATCAATCTGCTGCACCACGGTTGTTGAATGCCGCTCTTACCCGTCCGCGGATTCGCGTGACCGGCGGCGAGCATCTCCGGGTCGAGCATGGTGTCCAGAACGGTATTGCCATGGACACTGGAGCGATGGTTATCGGCAAGCTCGGTGGCTTTCACCGACAAGAAGTGTTCAAAGTGCCATCGATGAATTGTCGGCCAGGCAAAAAGTGTGGCCAGGAGTAGCACGGTGCCGAGGTACGGTTTATAGATCGGCCGCGGCGAATCAAACCCGTCGGGTGCGACGAAGGACCCGTGGATTTCTCGAAACGCACACCAGAGGAAAAAGAGTGAGATGAGAATCCAGGCCATGAACTGGGGTCGATACAGTCTTGTGCGGGTGCTCGCGCCCCCACGCCTACGGACGCACCGCATTCTCTTACCGCGAACGGCCTAAATCTGTGACCTGCGACGCGGGTACTTGAACCGCCCACCGCGGCGGACGGATTGCGGCGCTCGCGAGCCGGGAAAGCAGTGTGTTTGACTCGCGCACCATCTCCCTAAGTGACTGACTCACTTGAAGAAACTGCCGGCGGTGTAACGCGATGCTCCAGGCAGGTGTCACAAATCAGGTCAGGCGAGCAACCCATGCGACTAGGGCTCTGTCTCGCGACTCAACCGTGGACAACACTGTCATTGCTGGATCGCGGCCCCCTGGAATCGCCGCGAGCAACACTCTGCGGGAGATGACCATGAAGCTTCTTGGACTCGTGGTTTTATTCCTCGTGACTTCCGTCAGCCAAGCCATTGCGTGCGGAGCGCCTGAGAACCGTCAGTTCGACTTCTGGGTTGGGGACTGGCAGGTGCACAAGCCTGATGGTTCTTTTGCGGGCATGAATCGCATCACGCTCGAGTACGGTGGCTGTGTCGTCCATGAACACTACGCCACGGGACGAGGCTACAGCGGCGAAAGCCTGAACACTTACGATGCTGCGCGGAAGGTCTGGCATCAGACGTGGGTAGACGACAGCGGTTTGCTGCTCATGCTCGAAGGTCACTGGGACGGACGGAGCATGCTCTTGGAGGGTGTTGCTCCCGGAGCGGACGGCACCTTGACCAAACAGCGAATCACGTGGTCACCCAGTGCAGATGGCAGCGTTCGTCAGCTTTGGGAGTCGGCTGACGGTAAAGGCGCATGGGTTGTCGTGTTTGACGGCCGTTACACCAAACGCTAGTGCGGAACTGCAGCAGTTCGAAGGGTGCTGCCGGCTTCTAAGGCGTTAGCGTCAACTCCTTGAGTTTCTTCCGAGTCGCCAAAGTGCCGTGGCGCTAGACGCGGTTCTTCTTTCCTAATTCTTAAGGTTCAGCAAGTCGCTGCTGGTGGCGAAGAGGATTCGTCGCAAATCGGGCGCTCGATCAGGCTGGCTGGCGTTGGACTTAGGTCCAATATCGCGCGCGACTGCGCGGCCGTACCCTTGTCCGTTCTTTCTGTCTGAGCGATAGCTGCACGCAAGCCTTGTATGACGAGGCCAAGAAAAACGGTTGGCTCGTGATCAGCATGAAGGACGACTGGAAGCAGATCTTTTCATTCAAGCAATGACGGTACTCCGTAAGGCGCAACACAGGCAGCCCGTCCATCTGGATTACTGAGATCTCCAGCAGCAACTAATCAAGGAGGACACCGATGAACCGCAGATGGAACACCAGCTGGATGTTCGCGTGCCACACAGCGATTTTTCTTGGGTGCGTGATCTCGCCAACCCTAGCCCAGACGCCGCCGGACGAGTGGCAGTTGCGTGCCTACCTCTACGGCTACTGGGCGACGCTCAGCGGGTCGGCGACGTTTCCGACCGGCACGTCGGCGAACATCACCGTTGACCCCAACCAACTCCTGCACAGTCTCAATTTCGCCATCATGGGTGCTTTCGAGGCCCAGCGGGGTCCGTGGGGAGTCTTCACCGACCTCATGTACCTGGACGCGAGCGGATCGAAATCGGCGACACGAGCGCTGTCCATCGGCGGAGTCGCGATCCCATCCGACGTTACGGCGAATGCGAGTCTCGACCTCAAGAGCACGGTATGGACACTGGCTGGAAGCGACCGCGTTGTCACAACGCCTGGGGCGACGTTCGATGTCCTTCTCGGTACCCGCTATCTTGATCTCAAGCAGCATCTGACCTGGAATTTCAGCGCGGATGCCGGTCCCTTGGTAGGGCCCAACCGCCAGGGTTCCGCGGACTCGAACCTCGATAACTGGGACGCCATCATTGGCGTCAAGGGCCGGTTAATGTTTGGAGACCAGCACGCCTGGTTCCTGCCCTATTATGCCGATGTGGGTACAGGGGGTTCGCAGCTCACCTGGCAGGCCATCGCAGGGCTCGGGTACACATTCCACTGGGGCGAGGTGCTCGGCGCGTGGAGATACCTCGACTATCACTTCTCAAAGGAGAGCGCGCGGTTGAGCATGAACGGTCCGGCGATCGGTATTGCATTCCACTGGTAGTCCGAAAAACCGGTCCGGCGCTCGCGAGCTCGGCGCCCCCATGATAGTCGGGACGCCCTACGGAACTTGGAGCGTATATTCAAACCGCGGCGCGCTGCGCAAAGTGACCGTTGCTGGGCGGCAATTCAGGCCCGCCAGACTGAAGTGCACGGTCTTTGTGAATGTGTGTTGCGCGGCATCGTTCCACTGACTGTCCAACACTTCGCCGACGATCTGATGGTTGCTGCCGTCGTCGCCCAGTGACTGGCAGGCACCCCACTGCACAGAAAACTGATGATCTGGATTCGTTCCGCCGTACACCATCGTGACCACGAGTTCGTTCTTGTTGGGATCGTAGGCTACGGAGGAAAACGTGGCCGCATGCAGCGCGGGCGCTGCAAGTGCTGATAGAGCCGCAGCAGAGCAAAGATGCCAAGTTTTCACGTTCATCGCGTGCTTTCTTCTTCCGAGCTCGTGTCTCCGCCCACTGAGGATAGCACGTGGCAGCATCGAACCAGGATCAGCCCCAACCGCCGCCCATCACTTGTCGCCGCCTTCAGGCGATGGAGAACGGGCATTCCTCCACGACGGATGTCTCCTCCTACTCCAGCACGGCCGAAGGGTATTGCCGTCGACACGAGAATCTCTCTGCGACGATCGCGATCACTGTCGCGCAAGGAGCCGCTCCGCTTCGGTAAACAAAGAGGGGTCCACACTCGTCCCCGACGCGATTGCATTCTCGTTCAGTTGCTCGACCCTTGACGCACCCACGATCGCCGCGGCGACGTTCGGCTGTCTCAGAACCCAGGCGAGCGCGAACTGAGCCAGCGTAAGGTTCGCACTGGCCGCCAACCGCCGCACCTCTTGCACGGCTTGCAGAGTCGCGGGCGCCAACCACTCCGTATTCAGGAAGCCGCTCATGGAAGGGTCCGCCGCACGACTGTGGGCAGGAACCGCTGAGTTCGGCAGGTACTTGCCGCTGAGAATCCCCTGCGCAAGCGGCGACCAGACCACCTGCGAAATCCCGGCTTTGGCCGACAGCGACAGCAAGCCGTTCTCAGGTTCCCGATGCAACAGAGAGTATTGGGGTTGGCTTGAAACAAAGCGCACTACGTTTTTGAGCTGTAGCGCCGCCTCAATCCGGTCAAGTGGCCACTCCGAAAAGCCGACATAGCGGACCCTTCCTGACTTGACCGCCTCGGTCAACGCTTCCATGGTCTCTTCCAGCGGGGTCTCGAAGTCATATCGATGGCACTGGTAGAGGTCCACGTATTCGACATTCAGCCGCTTCAGTGATGCGTCCAATTGCTTTTGCACCTGCTTGCGCGACAAGCCGCGGTCCGCGTCATTCATCGGGAAGAACAGCTTGGTCGCGAGCACATACGTGTCGCGCTTGATGCCTGCCAGAGCCTCACCGAGCACCGTCTCAGCCGCGCCCCGGCCGTAAACGTTCGCGGTATCCAGGAAATTGATTCCAAGTTCGAGCGCACGATGAACGGACGAGATGGCCAACCGCTTGCGCTGCGGATCGGTGAAGGTCAGCCACGAGCCGAAGCCAATTTCCGAAATCAGAAGATCACTCGTTCCCAGCTTCCGATATTTCATAAGGCAACTCCCACCGATCTGGCTCGCACCACTGAGTCTTCTGCCACAGCCTCACATGGCAGCCTCCGAACTGGAAGTCGAGAGTCTCATTCAGCTTGGCCGTAGTTCGGAAACGCACTAGCTATCGTCGTGTTGATGGTCTGCCAGGTCGGCCTCACGCAAGTCGAGTTCCCGTTCGAGTCTGCGCCGCGCTTCATCGTGCAACGCTCCCTGGCGATAAAGCCCGTTGATCCGCTGGCGTTCTGCCGTGATGAGTGCAAGCTCGATTTCATCGGCCGCAGCGGTTCGGTGCTGCGGATTCTCCCTCTGCCCATGCGTAGGTGCGAAGTGACTGCGGCGGTCCGCGAGCTCTGCGCGAAGCTGCCGTACCACGTCCTCAGGCAGACCCCGTTCCGCAGCAAGCCTCTCGAGACGCTCGGACGCCGCCTCGATGGCGCCTCCGCGCGCGAGCAGCTCCTCTTCCCTGTCCGTCTGTAGTTCCTGCTCACCCGTTTTGGCGAGACCGAGCCATCGGATCACCGCGGGTAAAGACAGGCCCTGGCCGACAAGCGTCACCAGGATGACTACAAACGTAAGGAAGAGAATCAAGTCGCGATCGGGGAATGGTCGTCCATCATCCATCGTGAGTGGAATGGCGAGCGCCGCGGCCAGAGACACAATACCACGGACACCAGTGAACCCAAGTACAAAGGGCCATTGCCAGGGCGGCGCGGGGTCGTTGCGCGCAATCGCAGGGATCAACCACCGCGGAAGATAGACTGCAGGGAAGATCCACACGAAGCGTGCCATGATGACAACGAGACTGACAACGGCCGCCGAGCCAACCAGAGCAGAAAGCGAATAGGAACCCAGGCCCATGATGAATGTGCGGGCTTGGAGGCCGGTTATGAGGAACACCATGCCTTCGATCAGGTACACGAAGACATCCCAGAAAAAGATACCCTGAAGGCGCGTCGCGGCGCTGATGATGTTCAACCCGTTCCAGCTGACATAGAGTCCGGCGACGACCGTCGCCAGTACCCCCGAACCGCCCAGATACGCTGGTGGCCAGTAGGCGAAGAAGGGCGTGAGGATCGAGAGCACGATCTCAATTCGTGCGTCGGCAACCCAGCGACGAAGACGCAACACGAGCCAGCCGACGGCCATTCCCCAAAGCCACTCACATGCAATGATGAGGGCAAACTCGCCCGCCGCCCGCCCCAGTGAAAATGCCCCGGCGCTCACGGCCACTATCGCGAATCGATAGAGGATCAGCGCCGTGGCATCGTTGGCGAGGCCTTCGCCCTCCAGGATGACCAGGATTCTCCTGGGAAGCTGCAACCGGCGCGCGATCGCGAGCGGTGCTACGGCATCCGGCGGCGAGACTATCGCTCCGAGAACGAATCCCACCGGCCAGGACAGACCCAGTAGCAAATGCGTTGCTGCGCCTGCGGCGACCGTCGTGAACACGACACAGCCGATTGCGAGCAGGGAAATCGGCCGCAGATTGAAGCGAAACTCTCGCCAACTCATCGCGACCGCAGACGAGTATATCAGCGGGGGCAACACGAGCAGCAGCACGAGTTCCGGCGCAAGCTGCACTGGTGGCAGGCCGGGGACGAGCGCCAACAAGACGCCCGTCAGCACAAGGAGAATCGCCGGTGGAACATTCCACCGCTTTGCCACAACTCCCACCGCGGCAAGCGCGACCAGCAGAAGCACTAAAGTCTGAATCTCGCGGGTGATCAAATTCGCGGCCGGTGGAATTGGTTGAACTGCTCAATCGCTGCGAACGTTTTAGCACGCTTGGCATGACAGCAGTAGCACCGGGATTTCGAGGTCTACACACCCACGCTAACGGGTATCGGTGAACGTGGGCATCTGCTCAATCGCGAGATCGATCTTGGCACCCACATCCGGGACGTTCTTGGCGTCATGGATTACGAGGACTTGTCTGACGTAGTGCCGGTCGGACATTCCTACGGCGGGATGGTCGTCACCGGAGTCGCAGACGCGATACCGAACCAGGTCGTCTCGCTCGTCTATCTCGACGCATTCGTCCCGCCAGTCACTATTCACAATGGTGCCACCTGACAACAGGGCGCCTCCACAGACTGCACCCGGCGAGGATCGGTTGACGGCTCCGTTGCCCGCAGAGGTGTTTGGGAATGTGAGCGCGAAGGTCCGCGACTTCATCGCGCGAAAGGGCATGCCGCAACCGACTGCTTGCTTTTCACAACCGGTGAAGCTCACCGGCGGGATCGAGCGTATCCGCCACAAGACTTATATTTATTGCAACGATCCGGAACCCACGGTATTCACGCCACTCTACGAGAAACTGAAGAGCAGGCCTGGCTGGATCGTACGCACCGTGCGGTGCACGCACTTCCCCTAGAAGGACATGCCCGAGGCACTGACGGCGCCGCTGGAAGCGGGCGGCCTGATTCGAAAGGTCGGTGTCGGGCGACGCCTCATCGTCGCCCGTTCCGCCCGAAAGATTGCGATTGCCTCTGTCCGGAAGCGCTACTTCTGAGGAGCCTTGGATATTGCGCCCTTGCAATCGGCACTCAGCTTCGACTCATTGTTCTTCAGACACTGCTCCGCCTCCTTGCCCTTCTGACCCTGGCAAAGCTGTTGGAGCTCCGCCTTACATGCCTGGGCAACTTGGCTATTTACCTCGTGACGCTGGGCTTGCGCCTGAGTGCAAACGCCCACCACGCACGCGGCCATGACGACAAGTGCTGTCACTTTCATAGTTCCCCCTTTGACGGTCGGTCATCGGATGTTCATACGCCGGCAGAAGCCGGGCCAACGCGTGCGCTTTTACCATCTTATTGTGACATGCCGAAGCGAAAGCGGCCGCTGAGCCGTGACGGGGGGAGCCGCTAGACACCCAGCAACATTTCGCAACTTTGTTGCTGCGATCACGGCCTCGCTTTGGTAAGCATGTCAACCGCATGGCACCAAAGTCCGATTGTGCCGTGGGCAGGGCACCCCTACGTTCGTGCTGGCGCTGGAAGCCACGATGCTTTACTGCCTGACAATGTGGGAGAAACAACCGTGAGCGATGAGACCAAGCCGGACCGTTCGCATCTGCCAATTCGCAACACTCAACGACCCGGTTTCGTAACCTACGATGCGAAGGATCCGGAGACCAAGTTCCCGCCCATTCGGGACCTGCGCCCGCCCGAGGGAGCGCCCAACGTCCTGATCGTTCTCATTGACGACGCGGGATTCGGATCATCGAGTGCGTTTGGCGGACCTTGCCAGACGCCCAACGCCGAGAAACTGGCGGCGGCGGGCCTCAAGTACACCCGCTTCCACACTACGGCCCTGTGCTCACCCTCCCGTCAGGCACTGCTCACGGGGCGCAACCACCACGCCTGCGGAATGGGGTGCATCACCGAGATCGCCACGGGTGCGCCGGGCTATAGCTCGGTGCTGCCCAACACCATCTCGCCACTGGCCCGGACGCTCAAGCTCAACGGCTACGCCACGGCGCAGTTCGGCAAATGCCACGAGGTCCCGGTCTGGCAGACGAGCCCGGTAGGCCCGTTCGACGCCTGGCCCACCGGCGGCGGTGGCTTCGAGTACTTCTACGGATTCATCGGCGGCGAGGCCAACCAGTGGTATCCGACGCTCTACGAAGGCACGACGCCAGTAGAGAACAAGCGCACTCCCGAGGAAGGCTACCATTTCATGGAAGACATGACCGACAAGGCGATGGCCTGGATCGGTCAGCAGAAGGCGCTTACGCCGGACAAGCCGTTCTTTGTCTACTTCGCACCTGGCGCAACGCATGCACCTCATCACGTCCCGAAGGAATGGGCCGACAAATACAAGGGTAAGTTCGACGGCGGCTGGGACAAGCTGCGCGAAGAGACGTTCGCGCGCCAAAAGAAGCTCGGTGTCGTCCCGTCCGATTGCGAGTTGACGGTCCGACACAAGGAAATCCCAGCGTGGGAAGAGATGCCAGAGAAGCTGAAGCCCGTTCTGCGGAGACAGATGGAAGTCTATGCGGGCTTCATGGAGTACTGCGACCACCACGTCGGCCGCCTGATCGAGGGGCTGCGCAACCTCCGCATTCTCGACAACACGCTGATCTATTTCATCATCGGAGACAATGGTGCCTCTGCTGAGGGCACGCTGAACGGCACCTTCAACGAGATGCTGAACTTCAATGGCCTGTCCGCCATCGAGACACCGGAGTTTCTGGAAGCCCGGATCGACAAGTTCGGTGGCCCGGAGTCCTACAACCACTACGCCGTCGGCTGGGCGCACGCGATGGACACACCCTATCAATGGACCAAGCAAGTGGCATCCCATTGGGGCGGGACGCGCAACGGCACGATCATTCATTGGCCGAAGGGCATCAAAGGCAAGGGTGAGTTGCGCTCGCAGTTTCATCACCTGATCGACGTGGCACCGACCGTTCTCGAGGCCGCGCGGCTTCCGGAGCCGCGCTCAGTAGAGGGCATACAGCAGGAGCCCATCCATGGGGTCAGCATGGTGTACTCGTTCAACGACCCCAAGGCAGCCGAGCGCCACGAAACCCAATACTTCGAGATGTTCGGCAACCGCGGCATCTACCACAAAGGCTGGACGGCAGTGACCCGGCACAAGACGCCCTGGCTGCTCGTGGGTGAAAAGACACCCGCTTTTGACGATGACGTTTGGGAGCTCTATGACACCAACAAGGACTGGACTCAGGCGACTAACCTCGCCAAGCAAATGCCTGAGAAGCTGCATGAGTTGCAGCGGCTGTGGTTGATGGAGGCGACCCGCTACAACGTGCTGCCCCTCGATGACGATCTCGCCAAGAAGATGAATCCAGACGTTGCAGGTCGACCCAACCTCATCAAGGGTAACACCCAGCTCCTGTTCGGCGGGATGGGCCGCCTGTCCGAGAACTGTGTTCTCAATCTCAAGAACAAATCCCACTCGATTACCGCTGCGATCGTCGTGCCCCAGCAGGGTGCGCAGGGCGTGATCATCGCGCAGGGTGCGAACATCGGTGGCTGGAGCGTGTACGCCAACAAGGGGAAGCTGAAGTACTGCTACAACCTGGGTGGGGTACAGCGTTTCTACGTCGAGGCAGCGAATCCGCTGACTCCAGGTGAGCACCAAGTACGCGTCGAGTTTGCGTACGCCGGCGGCGGTTTGGCAAAGGGTGGCAAGGTGGCGCTCTACACGGACGGTAAGAAGGTTGGGGAAGGCGAAGTCTCCATGACGTTGCCCATGGTGTTTTCAGCCGATGACGGGTTGGATGTCGGTGAGGACAGCGGGGCTCCGGTCTCCGAGGACTACGGGCCAACTGGCAACGCCTTCAATGGCCGTGTTAAGGGTGTGCAACTTGCAATCGCCGAGGACGCCGAGAGCGCGGATCACCTCGTCAAGCCCGAGGACGCGCTCCGCATCGCGATGGCGCGCCAGTAAGAGGAGCGTCGCTCAGGGGTCCATGGCAGCAGGCGGATGTTCGCTTCGCTTCCGGTCGCTGACTCGTTCGGGTAGAGGTTACTTCCGCGCGCATCAGCGTTGCATCTGCATGAGTTTATCCATGGGCATCAGGTTGTTATTCAGGTGGATCATGACCCATAGGGAGCCAAACACGATCAGGCAGACGATGAGAACGCCGAAAGCCAGCGCGAGGATGTTGTTCTCATTGTCGGGATCTGTCGTGATGTGCAGGAAGAAGATCAGATGGATGCCGATCTGCGCCACCGTCAGCACCAGAAGCGCCATGGCGATACCGGAGGCATAGATCTCACGGGTGTGGTCAGCCCAGAAAGAGGCGATCGTGAGCAGAGCGGCGAGGACCAGCCCGAGTACGTAGCCGCGAACTTCCTGTGCGAGAGTGCGCTCCTCCGGGGCACCGGGCACCCGATCCCCACCGACGTACGATCCCGCCTCAAAATCGGACGGTTTAGTCATGGCAGCAGCTCCGGTGGAAGCGAGCCCACCAGGTAGACCAGGTTGAAGATCGCGACCCAGACGATGTCCAGGGCGTGCCAGAAGAGGCTGAAGCACAGGAAGCGGTAGCGGATGTCCTGTCGGAAGCCTTTGGCGTAGAACTGCGCCATCATCGTGCCGAGCCATAGAAGCGCGACACTGACGTGTATGCCATGGCAGCCGACCAGGCTGAAGAATGAGGAGAGAAATGCGCTGCGGCTGGGCCCTGCACCCTGGGCGACGAAGCCGGCGAATTCGCGGATCTCCAGCACGATGAAGGCCAGTCCCAGGAGCCCGGTGACCAGCAGCGCGACCTGGGTCCATTTCATGTTGCGGTGTCCGACCGCCAGGCTCGCCATGCCGCACGTGAAGGTCGAGGCGAGCAGCAAAGCCGTCTGGGCGGCGGTGTTACGCAGGTCAAACAACTCGTGCGCGGACGGGCCCCCGGCGGTGCTCTTGAAGAGCACCGCATAAGCAGCGAAGAAGGCCGAGAACATGATCACGTCCGAGAGGAGAAAGATCCAGAAGCCGTAGCCGACGATGATACGTTTGGGTGCCGGCCCGCCGGCGCCGCGACCCGTCACCTGTCCCGGCGCGATCCCGGCGGGACCGAGAGCGGGATCATGCGCAACGCGCAGCGCGGGTGCGCTCATCGCGTTGCCTCCTCGCGCAACGCCTCAGCGCGTGCAGCGCGGTTGGCACGATCGATACGCGCCACCTCCTCAGCCGGGATCTCGATCTCCGTGTGATCGCGCCAGGCGAAGACCACGAACGTCACGTATGCGCCGACGAGCCCCAGTATCACGAGCCACCAGATGTGCCAGATGAGGGAAAATCCGGTGATGACTGCGAAGAACGCCGTGACGAAGCCGGTCGGACTGTTGCGCGGCATCTCGATGGGCGCGTATTCCGGCTCCGGACTTACGAGCTCACCCCTGGCTCGGGCCTCCTGCTTGATTGACCAATACGGCTCATCACTCGTGACAATGGGTAGCACGGCGAAGTTGAACATGGGCGGCGGTGAGGTGGTCGACCATTCCAGCGCGCGACCGTCCCAGGGATCCCCCGTGAGGTCGCGCCGTTTTGCCCGGCCACGAATGGAGACCCAAAGCTGCGCGACCTGCAGTGCGATGCCGCACAGGATGATGAGGACACCCACCTCTGCGACCAGCATCCAGGGGTACCACTCCGGGCGGTCATAGTGCTGCATACGCCGCGTCATGCCCTCGAGCCCCACTACATAGAGAGGCACGAAGGTGAGGTAGAAGCCGATGGACCAACACCAGAACGCGCCCTTGCCGAGCCGCTCATCGAGCACGAAGCCGAAAGCCTTGGGGAACCAGTAGGTGTAGCCGGCGAAGACACCGAACACCACTCCGCCGATGATCACGTTGTGAAAGTGCGCCACCAGGAACAGGCTGTTGTGCAGCACGAAGTCCGCCACCGGAGAGGCGAGCAGCACACCGGTCATGCCGCCGATGACGAAGGTAACCATGAAGCTAATAGCCCAGAGCATGGGGGAGGTGAAGCGGACGCGGCCGCCATACATGGTGAACAGCCAGTTGTAGATCTTCACGCCCGTGGGCACCGCAATGATCATGCTGGCGATGCCGAAGACCGCGTTGACATCACCGCCTGCGCCCATGGTGAAGAAGTGATGCAGCCAGACTAACAACGAAAGGAT
>Ga0126381_100008150_pt1 | contig 11700 bp, 5 predicted proteins | sample PanSoiMetPlot_28_FD_96465 | JGI IMG/M metagenome (GOLD analysis project Ga0126381, IMG submission 96465) | Tropical forest soil microbial communities from Panama - MetaG Plot_28 | ecosystem: Environmental > Terrestrial > Soil > Tropical forest > Bulk soil | place: Panama | collected 2016-02-17 | reverse complement strand
CGCCTTCCACGCATTTCTTTATAAGGAAGGCCGGCTGATCGATCTGAACGACCTTTTGGACCCTAGGGAAGGATGGGAACTGCTTCAAGCCGTCGGCATCAATAACGGCGGCGAGATCGTCGGCATCGCTTGTAAAGGGGCACAGGATCGGATCGTGTTGCTTCGGCCAAAACGTTAGTTGCTGGATTACAATCGCCTCCAACCACTGGAGGATGAACTGCTGGCCGAGGGGTCTCGCCTAAATTCACACAACATTAACGTTCCCGTAACTTTGTCGCAATGCTTGGCGGTCTACTCTTTACCGTTCTTGCCGAACTTCCCAGTCGGAACAAGCGCGCGCGGCATTCGCGCGTCCGTTGTCTGATGGAATGCCGCAGGGCTCGCACCAGGATGGGCGATAACTTCAAGAGGTCTACAGTGAGGTACCTCAGAATCGCGCTTTTATTCGCGGTTTCGATTTTGATGTCCGCGTGCGGGAACAGCAATTCCAGCGTCTCCAGCACTCCGGGAACGCTTTCCGGAAATTGGCAGATGAGTTTGCTCCCAACCGGCAGGACGCTAGCAAGAAGACAGTCCGGATTCCTTATCCAGAATGGAAGCGCGGTCACCGGCGGGATGATGCTGTTGAACAACCCGTGTTCAGGCACTGGTGGTGTCACCGGAACCGTCAACGGTGCAGGGGTTTCTTTGAACGTGAATCCAACCGGTGTCAACGTCACCCTCACCGGGACTCTTGGATCTGATCAGCAGTCGATGAGCGGAAGTTATGTGCTGCTCGCGACCGGCTGCACTGGAACAACGGCAGCCCCGGAAACCGGAACCTGGACGGCGAACCTGGTAACGCCTCTGAATGGCAATATTCAAGGCACGTTCACATCAAAGGAGGGCGCGACCTACAACGTAACCGGGCAGCTTAGCCAAGGACCAAATACAGGAATCACCACTGCATCGTTGACTGGGAACCTTAGTGTCTCTGGTTATTGCTTCGCCTCCGCCAACATTGCCGGAACAGTAAGCGGTACAGCCCTCGTGCTGAACCTGGTGGATACGACGGGCGCACAAGTTGGTCAACTTACGGCAACCGCTTCCCTGGATGGAACCCTGATGACCGGAAGATACAGCATCCTCCCGCAAACGGGCGCACCCCCCTGCGAAGGGGGCGACGGCGGTACCATGACGTTCAGTTTGTAACATATCGGTGGACGCGTCGACTTGTATTCGGATCTGTTTTTGCTCCTCGCGAGACCTTCGCGCCCCTTTGCGGCTTTCTTCGCATCGAAGACTTCTTCAACGCAAAGGACACCATGCCGGGCGCAGGGAACGCAAACAAATCTCCCAGGTTCATCCCATCGGAAGAATCGTCGCTTAGACCATGGCCACTGCAACCAAAACGAAAGGCCCGAAACGCAACGCAACTCTCGCTCCGGTTCAAATAGAACAGGTTTCGCCTGTCGCGGCGACGGCCCGGTCGCCACTTGAAAACGCGCAGTTGATTTGCTTCTTCCTGGCTGTAATCAGCCTTGTGGTCTATGGACGCTGCCTTTCTAACGATTTCGTGGATTACGACGACCATCAATACGTAACGCAGAATGCCCACGTGCAGTCCGGCTTGAATCGAGCAACGCTGCGCTGGGCATGCGCGACATTCGAGGCCGGAAACTGGCATCCCTTGACATGGATCTCCCACGCCTTTGATGTTCAGTTATTTGGCATGGCGGCCGGCGGTCACCATCTCGACAGCATGCTTCTGCACATGCTCAATGTCATTTTGCTGTTTTTTCTTTTATGGAAGGCGACTGGTGCTCAAGGTCGAAGCCTGATCGCCGCCGCGCTGTTCGCCCTACATCCACTCAATGTCGAGTGCGTTGCCTGGATCGCGGAGCGCAAGAGCCTGCTGTGCACCCTTTTCTTTTTTCTGGCTTTAGCATGTTACGGCTGGTACGTGAAGCGTCCGTCGGTCTGGCGTTACGGGGCTCTGATTTTGCTCTTCGCATTCGCACTGATGGCCAAACCGATGGTCATCACTCTTCCCTTCGTTCTCTTGCTTCTTGATTACTGGCCACTGCAAAGAATCGGCCGAGTTCCATTTCGCCGCAAATCGACCGTGTCGGGAAATTCCGCGCTCAGGCTATGGTTGGAGAAAGCGCCTCTGTTTGCCCTGTCCATCGCCAGCGGAGTGATTACTGTGGTGGCGCAGTCACAGGCAAAAGCCATCGTGACCCTTTCCTCGGTTCCATTCTCAATTCGCCTGGAGAATGCAATCTGCTCGTACGTGCTCTACTTGTGGAAGGCGGTGTGGCCGTTCGGGCTCGCACTTTTCTACCCTGAGACGGCTCCAAAATTATCTCTGGTATTGGTGGCGCTGGCGATTCTGTCGGTCATCAGTGCGGGGGTGTGGCGCGAGCGTGAAGAACGACCATATCTATTCGTCGGCTGGCTATGGTATCTCGGCACATTGGTTCCGGTGATCGGGCTGGTTCAGGTTGGAGCCCAGGCCATGGCGGATCGCTACGCCTATATTCCGCTCATCGGGTTCTTCGTGATGGTGGTGTGGCGCATCGCAGACTGGTGTGATTCTCGACTGTACCCGAAGTGGTGGCGCGGCGCAGCGGTGACCGCCGTATGGTTGGGGTTAGCTCTCATGACGCTCCGGCAGACTGGCTATTGGCACAATCCATACACGTTGTGGACACGCAGCCTGCAAGTAACGACGGATAATTATGTTGCCGAGGATAATTTGGGCCTGGCGCTTGTGGCCATGGGACGAAACAACGAAGCCATCCCACACTTCAACAACGCTCTGCGCCTGAACACCACCGACCCCACGGCGGATATGGGCCTGGAGATCGCGTTTCGGGAAAGCGACCCGCGTCAGGCCATTCAGCACGGAGAAACTGCACTGGCCCTCACGACGGCGTCTCCCCAGTTGGTCGCGATCTATAACGGCATCGGACTGGCCTATGCCCAGTTACATGACTATGAGTCGGCTGGCAACAATTTCCGCCATGCCCTGCGAATCGATTCTGCCGACGAAACCGCCATGATGGCTCTGGGCAATGCGCTGCTGCGGCAGGCCGCTCAACGAATGAGTCGCGAAGTCAACCAACATCCCGCGGCCGAGGGCTTCAACCAACTGGGAAACGTGTGGGAACAAGCGGGAGACTATGAAAGCGCGCGGGCGGCTTATCAGTCAGCGCTGCGCCTCAATTCGAAACTAGAGTCGGCCCAGCAAGCACTGCAGAAACTGGCGAAGGCAGGCCATTAGAGCGTTTCGCTCTTTCCTATCATTCATAGTTGCCGAAGTACGAGCAGGGCAGGAGCGGCGCATTGCTGCCAACCGCATTGGCCCTGCCGGGCAGACTGCACAGATCCTTCAGCCCGCCAAAAGCGCCGCCCTCTGGTGACACGCAACGGCCGGTGCACCGCGAGCACCCTCTATGTTCCCGCACCCGTCAGCGGGATCGTCTGGGGGTTTAGGCCAGTGCTGGTGACCGTAAGCGTCGCCGAGCGCGGTCCTTGTGAGGTTGGGGTAAAGGTGACATAGATTGGGCAGTTGGTCTGCGTGAGAAGGGTGGTCGTGCAGTTTGAGACGTAGCTGAAATCGCCAGCGTTGGCACCGCCAATAGAAATCTGCGGAGACAGCGTTCCGGTACCGATGTTCGCCACGGTCACTAGAACCTGCGGGCTCTGGGTTCCCACGCTCACATTACCGAAGTCGAGGTTCGCCGCAGAGAGCGTGAGATTTGTGCTGGGACTTGGCAAGAACACGATGGCATCGCCACCGACTCCAGCCGATAGCGGAGGAGTGATGGGCGCTCCAGTCGGCAGGGCCGGACTGCCAACTCCAGCGCCGCCAATATTGCCGAGGCTAATCGCATTGGCGTAGTTGATTTTCGCGATCCATTGCTGGTTCGCGTCAACGAGCACGCCATAGTACTTTTTGTCCACAACGCTGGTGAACGTTCCAATCGCATTGGGGTCGTTCCCATTCACAAATGGATTCCCATCGGGCATCGAGGGCAATGAACCGTAGCCGTAAAAGATGTTTCCTGAGCTTAAGGCAAAGCCAGGTCCTGGCCAGACTTCGATTCCGACACAGCTTCCCCCGGTTTGGCTGGTGAGCAGAGTGTGGTTTACCGCATTCGCCGAGACGCCCATCGCCAGCATGTTCAAATAGCTGGGACCGCCTGGACATACTCCAACATTGGACTGGGGAAAGAACTGAGGGCTCTGTGGAGTCGAAAGATCCACCAAGGTCTGGTCGCTAGTGCCGTCGGTGATCGCGGCAAAATTTGTGATCAGGTCGATGAAAGCCGAGGTTGGCGTCGGACTCAGGTTGCTATAGGTGGTCACTGCGTTGGTGGTGAGGTCCAGGAATTGCACTGCGCCATTGGCGGGGCTCGTGCTCAAAATGTATGGACTTGCCGCCGTCGGATTCACCGAAAAATTCGCCGTCGGAAACGGAGCAGGCGTAAAGGGCATGGCGGTAAATGTTCCGGCAACCATGTCCATCGAGTAAAAACCCTGCGCCGTACTCAAAATGAGCTGGTTGTTCAAGGGATTAACAACCGCCGCGCAGATCATGCAACTGATTCCGTTGAGGGTCACGCTCTCGGTCACCGGCGAGGTAAATGTTGCGGTTATCGTATTGCTGGAAAGGTCCAGCGGATTGTTGCTGGCATCGATGATCTGCACTTTCGGCGATGTGTAGCTGATCACCGCAACGAGCGAACTCGATTGACTGGCTGCCGTAGCGTTCGGTACGAATCCGGATGGCATCGGGATCGACGCCATGAGCGCCAGAGGAACCGGAAGCACGCTGGAGAACTGATCCGCATCCAGGTTCACTTCTTGCACAGCATATGCGCCTTGAATCGTTGTCTGCTGCGGCAGGTATTCCACATCGACCACTGAAGTGATCTTGAAGGGTACGGCAAGAATGGCCATCGTTCCTGACGTGAAACCAGTAGTGGTGACGGCGAGATCGAGCAGTCCGGTCACCGAACCTACGGTGGCGGTAATTCCAGCCGTGCCCACCCCAGCCGCGGTAGCGACTCCGCTGGAGGTGACCGTGACCACATTCGTGGTGCTGGCTTGGGAAATTGCGCTCCACTTCACCTGCGACGTTATGTCGGCCGAGCTGCCGTCGCTATAAATGCCCGTCGCAAACAGTTGGCGGCTCTCCGCCAGCAGGATGATCGAACTCGACGGCGTAATTTGAATTTTCTGCAGCGTCACTCCCGGCGTGGGGTTCTGCGTGGTGGAAGGCGGATAGTTCGGGGAGCTCGAACCGCTGCAACCTTCGAGCCAGGCCACACCGGCAACGAGCACGACCAATACGAGACTTTTTGGTTCGAGTAGAAACCGTTTTCTTCTCGACGTTTGCATTGATTCTCCTAGGATTGGTGACCGCCGACTTTGGCGTCAAAACTAGTGCGCGGCATGCTTCGCGCGACTCGGCGAGTCTTTGCACGATCCTGGCGCGCCGCATGGTGCTCCCTGGCACTGCCTTTCACCTGCTGTTTGATCCAGTCAAACCCGGTCCCACCAGCCATTGCCGCCTTGAATGCAGCTGCATCCTCAAAATGGATGATCTCCGCATTTGGCGGAGCGGCTGCTTCGATTTTGGCTTGCGCTTCCACCGGGGTGACGGCAACCGCCTTGATGAATTGAATCCTTATCTTTTGCGTCTTCAGCTCCGGCAGCCATTTGACCGGATCGAGAGGAGCTGCCTTCTGTTGCCACTCGGGCTTCATAAAATTCGCGCGCTCGTTTTCCGGGATCCGTGTCGACTTCGGTACCCAATCTCGCCAATCGCCCCAGGGATCTAACAGGTCCAGCGTCTTGATTCTCGGATCGGCCGCCGCGGCGAGAATCGCGATGGTAGCACCGGAACCGTCTCCGAACATGCCTACCCGGCTCATATCCAGGTCTTTCCGTTCGGAAAGATAATTAAGAATCAACTGCACGTCGTGCGCGGTGGTCGCCAGCGATTCATCCAGCTCGCTGACAAACCACTCTTTCATGGGCCGGCCCTGATAACGACTCCCCGTCAGTGCCGAAGCAAAGCCGACGGCTGCGACTCCGTTCCGTACAAGAAACTTGCAGAAGTCGTGGTCCAAAAAGCGATTGGTCTCGAAGGGATAACTGTAGAGATAAAGGATGACCGGCGGGTTCTTAACCCCAACGGGTTTGATGATGTAAAGATCAACGGGATCGGCAGCCCGCCACCGCAGACGCTCCACCTCATGCGTGTACACCCCGTCCACTGGATCAATGTTTCCCAACGGGACGGGCGGGAGCGCGGTGAGCTGACTGCCTTCGAGCGAGGGAGTATTGAAAGGCTCGACCACTTTCGGAGTCAGCGATTCGCTGGAAATATTTCCCACCGAACCGGTTGCCGGAGCAGCATCTTGCGCGCTGAGAGTGCAACAAAAACCCCACAGAATGACGACCGAGAACCAGAACTTCTGAGACAAATACTGCTTTCCCATTGGGCTCCTTCGTTAGGATCGAAAAACGGTTACTCCAATTGAAATTGAAACCGCTGCTTGAATCGAAAAACTGAGGCGGACTGCCGGTTGGCAGTCTGCCTCAGAGGTACAACCTATCGATCCCACAGCGACCTACTGGTGCTTGCTGAGTATGCCAGGAGCGACTGCGTCGACGTGAGTGGTCGAGTGCGGTGCAGAATACGACACTTCGATCGTGGCGGTTCCGGGATTTGGATTCGTCACGTAGAACGAAGTAGCGGCCACGGTGCAACCGGTCTTGCAGGTTGCAATCGTCTGCGCCGTGCCATTGAGGGTAACGGCTGAACCCTGCGCCCAAGTGGCGGAAAACTTGGCGCCCTGCTTCCAGGTCACGTGGTAGCCTTTGCCAGCGGTGAGTACCGCAGCCCAGGTTACGTATCCGTTGGCCGTGGAAGTGGTGACGCCGAACGGTCCTTCGATCAGACCGCCCACGTCGCCGCCGCACTCAGATCCGCCGCCCAGCGTATCGCCGCCGTTGGTCGAATTGGCGGTGGTAGCGGCACCGTTGTTGGCAGCGCTCAAGCCGCCAGGGCAGGTGCCGGTGAGCGCCACACCCGCAGGCACGAAATGCGAGCGATAAACGCTCATGCCGTCGGTCGGAGTCGCGCAGGTGAGGTTGCCCGGGGTGCAAGCCGAGAACGGAACGAAATCAGCAACATCCTGGTCAACGTAGTTTTGGGCTTCCTGAGCAACCGCAGACGGGCCGTAAGGATCGCTGCTCGGAACCGCGATCCAGCGATACATCGACCACGCCTTGTAGGTGCCGTTACGCAAGTTGGGGAAGGTACCGGTCGCTCCCCACAAGTCGGACGAGCAGACAGCGCTGTCGCAGAACGGTACGGTCTGGTTAGAGCTGCCGCCAGCCGTGCAAACTCCGCCACCTCCGCAGGGTTCGTTGGTGGCGCAAACAGCGCCGACAGTCGTCCCACCCACGCAGACGCTGTAAGAAGTTGGGCTATCCCAGATCGGGTCGACCCCGTCCAAGGTGAGATAGTTGAATTTGGCGGCCCCTTTGAACTTTCCCGCGTTCGCGAAGCCCCAGAAGATGTAGCCGATGGAATTGGAATCGGCGATTAACGCGTTTACGATTTCGCCGGTGCCGATCCCGCGGGAACGGAGACCAACGCTGCTCTTGCAGCCGAGGTGCAGCGGATTAAAGGGGGAACGGGTAACGTTGGTCAGCCCCTTTTCCTGTGAGTCAGCCGTATTCCCAAAAGAACGGAATAGACTGAATTCGGTGGTATTCATCGTGCCCGATAGGGGCTCACGCAACAAGACGGTCAGCGGAGTTCCGGCGCCGTCTCCGTTGCCCCCAAAAGCTGGGTTGTCCGTATCGCAGGTCGTCGTTCCGTCGAACAGATTGGCCAGCGGGTAGGTCTGACCCACCACGTGAAATCCGGGCGAGATGCCGCTCACCAGGTTCGTCACCGTGGCGGTTCCCGTGCTGTTGTTGGTGATGAAGATGACCGGAGCGGCACCGATCGGATAGGTGGTGTAGTTCGCAACCGACAAGTGCGTGTTGAACGGATCAGCCTTTCCGCCCAGCGCGAAAGCGATCGGAGTCGCATTCGTGTTGGTGCTCTGGTCGGTATTGATCGGAGCTCCGACTTTCCTTGCGATCGGGCCCTGATAACCCAAACTCTTCCAGGTCGATGTATCCGTCGGGAAACCGAAAGCACGGTTGGTGGCGAACAGTGCGTCTTCCGGACGAATGTCGGTCAAGCCAACGTTCACGTGAACGCCCCCATTTGCGTTAACGGCAGTGAGGACATTCGCCGTGATAGGCACGTCGGCATTGTTGTCAGGCCACAGCGTGCTGGGCGAGACCAGATTGCCGCTGGGTGTAAGCGCGGCAGCAGTAATCTGCACCTGGCAGCCTTGGCCCGAAGTTTCCACAGCAGAAAAGCAGCGAACGCCCACGGTTGAGTCGACCTGAACATCAAGCCACACGTCGGTCACATTGCCACCGCCGTCTTGGATCCACACGACATCGACACTGCCGACTTCGTTCGTGATGTTGCTGTTCCGATTGTCGCTGAGAAACGCGCCGTTCTTCAGAGTCCAGTGTTGAATCGTATTGGCGCCACTATAGAGAGCGCTGTTGGCGTCCTTAGCGGCTTGATCCTGAGCGACTGCGGACATCAGGAACTGAGCCGAGGAACCGGCGCCGACATAATGTACTGTTTGGGCCTGTCCCATTGACGATGTGCCGATGATCGCAGCCATCACGGCGGCCGCGAGCAGGAGCTTATTTCGTGTCATTCTTCATTCCTCCTTGGAAAAGGAAAAGGTTGTAATCTCGACAGATTTCGGGACACACCAGTGCAACGAACCCAATCGACACGCCACACAATGCTCCCGTTAAGTTGGACTGATTTGACAATTGGCTTGCGAATGACCCGCGCATGGGCCGCGTCAGTCGCTGACACTATCGCGGAACCGTGTTACGCCGGAATGACTGAATTGTTAAAGTTGTAAGAATTTTGCCGCTTTTTCTGTGTGAAATGTGGTGCCCACGTCCGAACCTCTGGGGGGGAGCTGGGAGGGCCTAAGTACGCGGTGCTTGGGGATAATTCGCCCTGATTTCCTGGCGAAACTGTAACCGGATTTTCATCAGCCTGTCATGCCTCCGTAACATTCGCCGTGTAAGTGTAGTGGCTCTATTGGCCATCGGCTAATCCAACATTTCAATCTTTGCGGCCCGCTGGAAACTGGGTACGACTGCCTGCTTCCCGTCGAAGTTGCCCGGAAGGACATAGAAATCGTGAGATTTCCAAGGATTGCGTTTCTGGTTTCAATGGTGATTGGTGGTACTGGACTCTGCGTCCCAGCGCACGCTGCCAAGTTCTCTTCAGGGCTGGTGGAGTTGCGGGCCGTCCTCCCGCAGCAAGCGGGCGCGACCGTCAGTGGTACGGTGTCAGACGCCGCCAACGTGCCGCTGGCGGGAGCCATAGTGGTCATCAAGAATGACGCCGGGGTAAGTCAAAGTGCCACCTCCGATGCCAAGGGGAGGTACAAGGTAAGTGATTTACCGGCAGGCACTTATACCATCTCGGTGACGGCGAAAGGGTTTAAGAATTTCGAAGTCCCCGGCATTCCGCTAAATGCGGGAGACGCCGTTCCCATGGATGTGCTGCTCGAGCCGGGCGCAAATGCAGCAACGCAATCCGTCGACCAAGCTACACCAGCCGCGGCTCCCGACACTGCGAATAACGCCTCCAGCCAAAATAATGCGATGGCGGCGATCATCGACAAGAGCGCGCCGCAGATGCCGGCACCTCCGCCGGGTGCGGCTCCGGTTGCGCAAAATCAATCTGCGGCCCCGGGGAATGACCGTACGACCGGCAGCGTATCGGGCACGGTAACCGACCAGACGGGCGCGGTCGTCGCTGGCGCCAAAGTCGAAGTCAGCAACGCCAAGGGATTCAAACAAACCGCCACATCGAACGCCCAAGGTGTTTATACCGTGAGCGGATTGTCCCCTGGGACTTATGACATTTCAGTTTCGGCGCCTAACTTCCAACCTTTCCAAACTTCCGGGCTGGTTATTTCGGCCGGAACCACGGCTCCACTGGATGCGCCGCTCGAGCCGGCGCATGTAACCGAGGTCGAAGAGGTACACGCGGGAGGAGCGGCGCAAGTACAAACGGAAAATGCCGAAGTTTCGGGCACGATCACGCAGAAGGAAGCGACCAATCTCATGTTGAACGGCCGCAACTTTACGAGTCTGATTACCTTGACGGCTGGCGTCAGCAATCAGACCGGTCAAGACGAAGCGAAAGTGGGCGTGGTCGGCAGCGTGAAGTACAGCGTGAATGGCGGCCGCGTGGAATACAACTCCTTTGAAGTGGATGGTAGTGACGTTTTAAACGCGGGCCTGAGCGGCGCCGAGAGCACGTTGGTCGTTTACCCGAGCCTCGATTCTATTCAAGAAGTAAAAGTGCTCACCTCCAATTATGGCGCTCAGTACGGCAGAACGGCGTCGGGCAGCGTGCAGGTGACCACCAAGTCCGGCGGCGGCCAGTGGCACGGAAATGCCTACGAGTTCATCCGCAACGAGTCCATGAACGGGCGCAACTATTTTGACCAGACAACGAAAGCTCCTTTTTATCGCCGCAACGACTTTGGCGGCACCATCGGCGGGCCGCTGTGGATTCCCGGCGTTTACAACCAGAAAAAAGAAAAGACTTTTGTCTTTTTCTCCGAGGAAGCTCGCATTGAAAAGTCGCCCAGCGAACTGCAGCCGAACTTCAATCAGGCCGTGCCCACGCTGGCGGAACGTCAGGGAAATTTCAGTGATGTTTGCCCCAACCCCGGCGACCCAGAGGACCTCAAGAACCTGAGAGGAGCCGCGATATTTGGCAATTATTATTTTCCGATCGCCAGTTATCCCGATTGTCCTGGAGTTCCAGGCGGGGGACCGCCGGCAGGCTATCGACTGATGTTCGCGGATCAATTGATAAATGGCAACTTCGTCTACAACAACCTCATGGGAAGTCCCGGGGCCGGCGGTTCGGCGCCAGCAAATGGCGGGCTTGATCCGAACGCATTAGCGCTGCTGAGCTCGCATCTGATTCCCTTGCCCAATTCGTTCGGTGGGTGCAACTCGAGTCTTGTCGGAAAGGTCGATCACACGACCCAGCAACCGATCATGCCCTGTTACGACGCGGTCATTTCCGAACCAACTCACTGGCGCGAGGAGTTGTTCCGCATCGACCACAACTTCAGCTCGAATGTTCATGGCACGTTCCGGTTCATCCACGACTCATGGGATACAGTCAACCCCACTCCCATATGGGGAACGGTGAAAAATACGTTTCCTACGGTTCAGAACAAGTTTGTCGGGCCCGGAATTGACATGCTCGTCCGTCTGACACAGACCATCACGCCTACGTTGCTCAACGAAACGGTCTTCAGCTACACGGACGCCCGCATAACGTTGGACAACGTAAACGGCCCCGGGGGCGCGGTCTATACGCGTCCTGCCGGACTTGGCGACCCGAACCAAGTGGGCAACTGCGTCCCATCCGCCAGCAGTCTCATTCCCGTCTGTCCGATGGGCTACCTGTTCAACAATGGATTCGGCGGCAAAGCGCCCGGCATTGTGATCGGAGGAGACAATCAAGCCTACGGCGGCGCGGGTTTTACGGTGGATCCGTCATACATG
>Ga0126381_100008148_pt1 | contig 11703 bp, 10 predicted proteins | sample PanSoiMetPlot_28_FD_96465 | JGI IMG/M metagenome (GOLD analysis project Ga0126381, IMG submission 96465) | Tropical forest soil microbial communities from Panama - MetaG Plot_28 | ecosystem: Environmental > Terrestrial > Soil > Tropical forest > Bulk soil | place: Panama | collected 2016-02-17 | reverse complement strand
TTACGAGCGGGTGGGAAAATACGTCCTGATCTCGAGTTATCACTGCTCGCGCTACAATACCAATACGGGCGTGCTCACCACCGAAATGTTCGAGACCGTGGTGGCCAAGGCAAAAAAGCTAGCCTCGATTGCGTAGCAGGCGCGCCTTGTCGCGCTGCCAGTCGCGCTGCTTCTCGCTTTCGCGCTTGTCATGCAGCTTCTTGCCCTTGGCGATGGCGATCTCGAGCTTGGCGATACCCTTGGGATTGAAATACATTTTGAGCGGGATAAGCGTCATGCCCTGGCGCAGGGTGGCATTGGAGAGCTTGGCGATCTCGGACTTGCGCATCAAAAGCTTCCGCACCCGCTTGGGTTCGTGATTGAAGCGGCTGGCTTCCGTGTATTCCGGGATATAGGCGTTCACTAAAAAAATCTCGCCATCCTTGGCATGGGCATAGCTTTCCCCGATCGTGGCCTTGCCGGTCCGAAGCGATTTCACTTCCGAGCCGGTAAGGACGATGCCGGCTTCAAGCACGGAATCGATCGCATAGGCATGGCGCGCCTTGCGGTTGTCGGCGATGACTTTGGTGCCGTCGTCCTTTTTCTTCGCCATCAGACTTTGAAGCCCAGACCCCTCATTGCCTCCCTCACCCGGGCGCGGCCAGCCTCGGTCGCTTCCACCAGCGGCAGACGCACTTCCGGCGTACAATGGCCAAGGAGCGAGACACCATATTTTACCGGAGCGGGGCTGGGTTCGCAAAACATGACGTCATGCAGCGGCATCAGTTTGTCGTGCAATTCACGGGCTCGGTCGAAATTCCCATGCAGACAGGCGTCCTGGAATTCGGCACAGAGCCTGGGCGCAACATTCGCCGTTACCGAGATGCAGCCATGGCCGCCATGGGCCATGTAACCCAAGGCGGTCCCGTCTTCGCCCGATACCATGCGCCAGCCTTTTCTGCAGGCGTTGCGTTCGCGTGTGGGCCGCATCAGGTTGGCCGTGGCGTCCTTGACGCCGATGATGGCGGGAATCTCGGATAGCTTCGCCATGGTCTCGACGCTGATCTCGACGATCGCGCGGCCGGGAATGTTGTAGAGAAGGATTGGGATATTTACCGCTTCCGCCAGCGCCTTGAAATGGCGGTACTGACCTTCCTGCGACGGCTTGTTGTAATAACCGGTGACGGAAAGGACCGCATCGGCCCCCACCTCTTTTGCAAAGCGGTGAAGCGAAATCGCTTCGTCGGTGGAATTGGAGCCCGCACCTGCAATCACTGGCACGCGCCCGGCCGTTTCCTCGACGCATAACTCGATCACCCGCTTGTGCTCGTCATGGCTGAGTGTGGGGGATTCGCCGGTTGTGCCGCAGGGGACCAGCCCTTGGCTTCCCTGCTCGATTTGCCAGGAGACAAGCTTGCGGAACGCCGCCTCGTCGACTTTGCCGTTCTTCATCGGCGTGATCAGGGCCGGAATGGAGCCTTTGATGCGCTCACGCACGCTGGTCATGGGAAAAGTTCCGTCGCGGTCATTTTACAGGAGCCCGTCTCATTATGGCCTTGAATTGTGTTCCTCGTCTAAGGTGAAGTTCGGAATTCAACAAGCATGGCTTTGTTTCCCCTATGGGCTTGAAGCATATCGGCGTCGCCGTTGCCTCTCTTCTGGCGGCGACGGGTTTGAGCTGGGCCCAGGGATCGGGGCCTGTCATGGGCGAAGCGATCCCCGACAATGGAGCCGCTGTCATCGCCCGGCCCCCCGGCATCCACGTGCTTTCGGCCGATGATCACCAGATTTTCACTCGCGCCTTCGCCTTGGCCGCGGAGGGCGATTGGGGCAAGGCGCTGTCGCTCGGCGACCAGGGCCACGACACGGTCGCGCGCCAACTTCTGCAATGGCGCTATGCGCTTGACCGCAACAGTGGCGCCAAATTCGCCGACATCGACGAAGTCATCCGAATGGCGTCGAACTGGCCTAGCCGGGGTTCGCTCTACGCCCGTGCCGAAGCGGCCATCACGCGCGACATGTCCCCGTCCACAATCGTGCAATGGTTCGCCGGCCGCCTACCCGCCTCCCCTATTGGCTATGTAAGGCTGGGTGAAGCGCTGGTCGCGACCGGCGATCCAGCGCAAGGCACGCTCCTGATCCGCAAGGGCTGGAGCGAAGGAAGTTTCGACGAATTCACCGAGAGTGACATTCTTCAACATGATACGGCCTATCTCACACCGGAGTCCGACAGGGCGCGACTGGACGCGCTCCTGTGGCTAAACGACACCTCGGGCGCACGCCGTCAGATGAACCGGGTGGATTCCCGCAGCGCCGCCGTCGCCCGTGCCCGCATTGCGCTCGGGGATGGTCTTGACCGCGCTCGCCCGGCCCTCGCTGCCGTGGAAGGTTCGAACGATCCGGCGCTCCTGTTCGATTGGTCGCGGGCGCTGCGTGCAGATCGCGAGGATGCTGAAGCGCATGCCATGCTGCTGAAGGTCGATCCCACCGGGCTCGCCCGCGAGCACACCCAGCGCTGGTGGAACGAGGTGGCGATCCAGGCCCGTGACGCACTGGCGGACGGCGACACGAAGCTGGCGCTTGAGCTTGCCGATCATGGCGAAGTCCCAATCGGCGACCAATATGTAGATCAGCAATTCCTTTCGGGATTCATAGCCTTGCGCTATCTCCATGACCCGGAGCGCGCACTGATCTATTTCCAGCGGCTGGCCAACAATGTCACGCGGCCCTTGAGCAAGTCGCGGGGCGAATATTGGGAGGGCCGCACCTATGAGGCGCTGGGTGATCCCGCGCCGGCCTATGTCCATTATCGCTTGGCCGCGGCCTACCCCGAGACATACTACGGTCAACTTGCCATCGTCCGGACCGAAGCCGCGCCCACCTTGCGGATCAACGACTCTCTGGTCGAAGCCATCGCCAAGCGCGAGATCGAAAATGATTCGTTGATGCCGGAGATGCGGGTGCTGGCCGATCTGGACCAGATCACTTATCTGCGCCTCTTCGCCGAGCGGGAAGCCGAAATTTATTCCTCGCCGGCGCATCTCAAGGCGATCCTGGAAACCTTAACCGGCTGGGGTTACCGCCAGATCGCTGTCCGGATGGCCAAGGAAGCGACCTATACGGGCGTCTATATGCCGGCTTACGCTTTCCCCCTGATCCGGTTGCCGGCATATCAGGCGCCGGGACCGGTTCCGGAGCCGCCGCTGGTTCTGGCCTTGATCCGGCAAGAAACGGAGTTTGATCCGGAAGCCGTCTCGAGCGCGGGCGCCATGGGGTTGATGCAGGTGATGCAATCGGCGGCGAAAAGTTCGTCCAAGGCAGCCGGACTCCGCTACCGGCCGGGCGATCTCCTGATCGACCCCGAATACAATATCCAGCTGGGCATGATCGAATTCTCGAACAATTACGCCCGTGCGGAAGGTTCGCTGGTGCTCGCAATCGCCGGATACAATGCCGGTCCCGGCAATGTGCGCAAATGGCTGGCGGAAAATGGTGATCCCCGCGACGGCAAGGTGGACGCGATCGACTGGATCGAGGAGATACCGTTTGGTGAGACCCGCAATTATGTCGAGCGGGTGATCGAGAATATGGAAGTCTATCGGACCAGGCTGGCGGGGCGCGATATGCCACTGACGATCATGACCGAAATCTACGCTCCAGTGTCTCCCCCGAACGGGCCGGTGCTTGGCCGGCCGCCGCCACCGGCTCCAACGCCCGCGACGACGCTCTCGACCGTGCCCCCTGCGCCAAAGTGATAGACGAAGCGGCCGCGCACGAGGGATTTTGGTCCACGGCTAGAAGCGTCGGTGGGGCCAAAAGACCCGCGGGCTATTTAAACGTATTCAGCCATTCGCGCGCGAGCTTCTGCGCCTGCGCGATCTGCCCGGCGTTCATTTCGCCGGCGATCTGATTGCGCCAGCTCTTGGCCTCGTCGATCCCGCGCATGGCGGCGAGATTGAACCATTTGTGAGCGACGACATAATCTTGGGCCACGCCGTGGCCGGTCGAATAAGCCAAACCCAGATTGTAGAGCGCTTCCGCATGCCCGGTGCGGGCTTCTTGCTCGAATTGCGCCAGTGAATCGGTGTCTATGTACGCCACAATACGCCCTTTCCCCGTCTACACGCCCGCGACACTCCTTTTTGCTTTCGCATGGGGTGATGGTGAAGGGAGACAAACTAAGACGCGGTAAATACGGATTAGCCTTACTGATTAAAGGGCGTTAGGAGACCCCAATAAAGTCTAAACGGCCGCAATCGGGGGCCAAAAAAAACGGCGCTTGAAGCCTTGGTCGAGCTACCCGAACACTCTATCCAAGTTCGTCGACCATGCGCCTCTTCGCCCGGGCGCGTTGGCGGACGGACGGGGTAATTCAAAGTCCTTCATCTCGCCCTTTGGCCGAAGAGGATCTTTTTTTCCTCCTCCGTCATGGGTTTTCGAAGCTCGGCGCCCAGGGCTTGGCCTTTCTTGACGGCCGGCCGCGCGGCCATCCGTTCCTGCCAGGCCTTGAGATGGGGAAATTCGTCCAGGTTTTGGAAATTCATTGCCGCGAGCACCCAGCCCCAACAGGCGATATCGGCAATGGAATAGGCTCCAGCAAGGAATTTGCGGCCCTCGAGCCGCTTGTTCATCACTCCAAACAGGCGATTCACCTCGTCGGTGTAACGCCGCTTGGCGTAGCTGACGTCCTCATTGGAGTAATTGAGGAAATGGAATGCCTGCCCAGCCATCGGACCAAGACCGCCCACTTGCCAATAAAGCCATTCCTCGACCTGGACCCGTCCGCGTTCGTCGGCAGGATAGAGCTTGCCGCTCTTGCGCCCGAGATATTGCAGGATGGCACCGGATTCGAACACCGAGATGGGACGGCCGGCGGGGCCGTCGGGATCGACGATCGCGGGCATGCGGTTATTGGGCGATATTTTGAGGAATGCGGGCTCGAATTGCTCGCCCTTGCCGATGTTCACGGGCTTGAGCACGTACGGGAGCTTCATCTCCTCAAGCGCGATGGAGATTTTCCAGCCATTCGGAGTGGGCCAGTAATAGAGCTCTATGGGCCGCGCCGCCTTTTTCGCAGGCTTCATCGAGGCTTTCCTGGCGGCTTTCTGTTTCTTGCGGCGCGGGGCCATAGACAAACTCCGGATGCGTTTCGAAGCTATCGTGTCATTTTTCGTAGAGCCCCTCTAGCGCGCCAATACTGCTTACGCCGCAAACCCAGCCTGCGATTGTATCCGTGTTACCAGAAAGGGTATTGGTTTTTGGGATGCCATTCCCCTTTAAGGGGGCCCCCTAAATGGGCTTGGCCGCGGATCCCCGAAGGCAAACGCCCTCAAGTCCGCGGCCATAACCTTTGCCATCGGAAGCTCCCCGAAGGGACCCCCGTGTAGTCAAATCGACCTTAGGTCAATCCGACTTATTTCTTCCTCTTCTTCTTAGAGGCCTTCTTCTTCGTGGCCTTCTTGGCCTTTTTCTTCGCAGCCATGATCAACTCCTCTATCGTTTGTTCGGGTCAGAGCGACTCAGGTCACCCCCCAAAACACGAAGAATATGAAGGACTTGCATTTAAAAATGCAACTCCACCCGGCCTTTTCCGAAAGCCCGGATTCATGGAAATACATAAAACCCGCTTTTTCATTGGGTTAAATCCATCACTCTGTACACGGATGAATTTTTAGCGTTTACGAGGGTGATTTGGTCGATTTGCGCATTTTTGCGCGAATCACCCCTCGTCCGGCAAATTGAGTCGCGCCTTGAGAAGAGCATTGACCTGTGCCGGATTGGCCTTGCCACCGGTCTGCTTCATCACCTGACCAACAAACCAAGCAGCGAGCTTCGGCTTCACCTTCACCTCTTCCACCTTATCGGGATTGGCCGCGATCACTTTCTCGATGGCGGCATCGATCGCGCCAGTGTCCGTGACCTGACGCAGACCCCGCGCCTCGACGATCGCACGCGGCTCGCCGCCTTCGCTCCACACGATGTCGAGCAAATCCTTGGCGATCTTGCCGGAGATGGTGTGGTCGGAAATCATCATCACGATAGCATTGTTCGCCGCCGCGCTGACCGGAACCTGCGCAATGGAAAGCCCGTCGCGGTTGAGCCGCCCCAATATCTCGTTGTTTAGCCAGTTGGCGGCCGCCTTGGCATCCACGCCCTTGGCCAACTCTTCGTAATAGTCCGCCAATTCGCGTTCAGCGACCACGACCGAGGCGTCATAGGCCGACAGTCCCATCGCCATGAAGCGCGCCTTCTTCTCATCCGGCAACTCGGGGAGGGATTTTTCTATTTCCGCCACCCAAGCCGCGTCCAATTCCAGAGGCAACAGGTCGGGATCAGGGAAGTACCGATAGTCATGCGCCTCTTCCTTGGAGCGCATGGACCGGGTTTCGCCTTGGCGGGAGTCAAACAAGCGGGTTTCCTGTTTGATGGTGCCGCCGCCTTCGATGATCTCGATCTGGCGGCGAGCCTCGAATTCCACGGCCTGGGCAATGAAGCGCATGGAATTGACATTCTTGATCTCGCAGCGCGTGCCGAGCGGTCCGCCGGGCTTCCTCACCGAGACATTGACGTCGGCTCTCATCGAACCTTCGTCCATATTGCCGTCGCAGGTACCCAGATAGCGCACGATCGCGCGTAATTTGCGCAAAAATGCCGCCGCCTCCTCGGAAGAGCGCATGTCCGGCTTGGTGACGATCTCCATAAGGGCTATGCCGGAACGATTCAGGTCCACATAGGAATTGTCGGGATGCTGGTCGTGGAGGCTCTTGCCCGCATCCTGTTCCAGATGCAGCCGTTCGATCCCCACTTTGCGGCTTTCCCCATCCTTGAGGTCGATGGTGACCTCGCCCTCGCCTACGATCGGGTTCTTGTACTGGCTGATCTGATAGCCCTGAGGCAGGTCGGGATAGAAATAATTCTTGCGGTCGAAAATGCTCGCAAGGTTGATCTTGGCCTTGAGGCCAAGACCAGTGCGGACCGCCTGCTCAACGCACTTTTCGTTGATCACCGGAAGCATGCCGGGCATGCCAGCATCGATGAACGAGACCTGGGCATTGGGCTCGGCCCCGAATTCTGTGGAAGCACCCGAGAACAGCTTGGACTTGGACAGGACCTGGGCATGGACCTCCATGCCGATCACCACTTCCCAATCGCAAGTCTGGCCTTTGATCAGTTTCGATGCCGGCGCGCTCATGCCGCCCTCCACCAATCGGTAGGCTTGTGGATGAACTGGGCGGCGTCCTCGATCGCTTTGCCAGCGCGCAGGATCGTGCCTTCGTCGAACGCCTTGCCGATCAGCTGCAAGCCCAGCGGCAAGCCATTCGCTGTCAGACCCGCAGGCACCGAAAGCGCTGGCAGTCCCGCCAAATTGACTGTCACGGTGAAGACATCCTGAAGGTACATGGACACGGGGTCGGCGGTTTTCTCGCCCACGCCGAAGGCCGGACCGGGCGTCGCCGGGGTGAGCAACACGTCGCACCGCTCGAAGGCCTGATCGAAGTCGCGCTTGATCAGGGTGCGCAATTTCTGGGCCCGGGCATAATAGGCATCGTAATAGCCGGCAGAGAGAACATAAGTGCCGATCAAGATGCGGCGTTGGACTTCGGCGCCGAAGCCTTCGGCCCGGCTATTCTCGTAAAGCTCGGTAATATCCGACACGCCCTTGGCGCGATGGCCGAAGCGCACGCCGTCATAGCGCGCCAGATTGGACGAGGCCTCTGCCGGCGCCACGATGTAATAAGTGGGCAGCGCATATTTTGTGTGGGGCAGCGAAACCTCTACGATCTCCGCGCCCTGCGCCTTCAGCCAGGCCGCGCCTTTCTCCCACAGCGCGCTGACTTCGGCCGGTGCGCCGTCGATTCGATATTCCCTGGGAATGCCTACCCGAAGACCCTTAATGCCGCCCGCCATCTGCTTCTCATAGTCCGGCACGGCAATGTCGACGCTGGTGGAATCCTTGGGATCCACGCTCGCCATCGAGGTGAGCAGCATGGCCGCGTCCCTGACCGTCTTGGTCATGGGGCCAGCCTGGTCCAGCGAGGACGCGAAGGCGACGATGCCGAAGCGCGAGCAGCGGCCATAAGTAGGTTTCAAACCCACGATGCCAGTCACGGCGGCCGGCTGGCGGATCGAGCCCCCCGTGTCGGTGCCGATGGCGGCCAGGCAAAGATCGCCCGCCACTGCGGCGGCTGAACCGCCGGACGAGCCGCCAGGCACCAGATTGGCGTTGCTATTCTTGGCCCGCCATGGATTGAGCGCGGGACCGGCCGCGCTGGTTTCATTGGACGAACCCATCGCGAATTCGTCCATATTGGTCTTGCCCAGCATCACCGCGCCGGCATTCCAAAGATTCTGGGTCACGGTGGATTCATAGGGTGGAACAAAGTTTGAAAGTATTTTGCTGCCAGCAGTGGTACGGACACCCTTGGTACAGAAGAGGTCCTTGATCGCCAGCGGCAATCCTTCCAGCACCCTTGCCTCGCCATGTTTGATCCGCAGGTCCGAAGCCTGGGCCATCTCAACCGCGCGTTCCGGCGTTTCGGTGACAAAGGCGTTGAGGCCACGCGAGTCCGCCGCCGCCCGGATCAAGGCATCGGTAAGTTCGCGCGAGGAAATGCTTTTGGCCTTCAAGGCGTCACGCGCCTCCGCCAAGTTGAATGATGCGAGTGATGACGGAAGGCTCATTCCACCACCTTCGGCACGACGAAGAAATTTTCTTCGCTTTCTGGCGCGTTGCGCATCAGACCATCGGCGACATCGCCGTCGGCGACTTCGTCTTTCCGCCACTTGAGCTTCTGCGCCACCACAGAGGTCATGGCGGGAACACCCTCCACCTTCACTTCATTCAGCATCTCCACCCACTGGAAGATGCCGTTCAGCTCGGCCACCATGGGGTCAAGCCGTTCCTCGGTGACCTTGAGGCGGGCCAGTTTTGCGATGCGTCGCACTGTGTCCTTATCGACGGACATGGGGCGTTCCGGTCTGTTAGAAAAGCGGGAGCTTTGCTAGCAATCGGGGACCGGACTGGCAAGAAGAAGGGGTTGTCGTGGCGGTGACGGAGCTTGACCGCCTTGCGCTTGAACCGGGGGCCCGCCTTCTTGGCCTTGACCTGGGGGAAAAGACCATCGGTCTGGCCCTGTCCGACAGGCTTTTGACGGTGGCCACCCCTATGGAAACCCTTAACCGGGGCAAATTCGCCGCCGATGCCGCCCGGCTGGACATTATAATAAGTGAGCAGGGCGTAGGCGGGCTGGTGGTCGGACTGCCCCTCAACATGGATGGCTCGGATGGGCCGTCCGCCCAGTCGGCCCGCGCTTTTGCCAGGAACTGGGGGGGACGGAGCAAAATCCCTCTGGTCCTGTGGGACGAACGGCTCTCAACCGCCGCGGTGACGCGCACACTTCTGGATGCCGACGCCTCGCGTAAGCGCCGAAGCGAAGTGGTCGACCGGATGGCAGCAGCCTACATCCTGCAGGGCGCGCTGGATCGACTTCGGCACTTGAGGAGCGCATGAGGACCGACGATCTGACGGCAGGGTTCCGCTGGCTGCCGCCGTCACTCAGGCCGCCCGTGGCCATGGCCTGGAGGCAGGAGAAAATCTTTCTTCTGGTCGGCGTCGCCGCTTTGTTCGCCGGTTACGACATCAATGTCTTCGGCTTGGCGACACCGCAGATTCAAGCCAGTTTTCACATCCCGGAAAACCAGATTGCGCTGATACCCGCTTATTTTCGACCAGCAGCACTATTCGCACTTCTTCTTTCCGCTTCGGCAGATCTTGTGGGCCGCCGGCGTCTGCTGCTTGTGACCATCATAGGCCAGGCCATGGCCACCTTGGCCACTGCCTTCACCGCCAACGAAGCGCAATTCATCTGGACCCAGTTCCTCACGCGCGTCTTCGGTTATTCCGAAGAAATGCTCTGTTTTGTGGTGATTGCCGAAGAAGTGGCAGCCAAGGCGCGGGGCTGGGCGGCCGGGACCTTAAGCGCGATGGATTATACTGGCGCGGGCGTTGCGTCTTTAGCATTCGCTGTAGTTAATATTCTTCCCTTTGGCTGGCGGGCGCTTTACGTGATCGGCGCGATGCCACTCTTTCTGGTCGCCTATTTCCGCCGCCAATTGCCCGAGACACGGCGATTCATGGCGCAGGAAGAATTGCTCAAGGCTCGCTCGAAATTCCAGGATGCTTGGTTGTTGATGCGTGGCCTTGTCCGGGAGTATCCGGCTCGTATCGCTGCCATGATGATCGCGGCAGGCGCATTCGGATTTAGCGTCGCCTCGGCAAGCTTTCTGTCCTCCAAATATCTCCAGAGTGTTCTTGGCTATACACCGGGACAGGTCGTCGCACTTTTCGTTCCTGGTGGCTTGGTGTGTTTAGTTCTCACTATCCGGGCGGGACGGCTCAGCGACCGCATCGGACGGCGCAAAGTGGTCGCCGGCATTATCGCCATTGGAGGGATAGCCTTTTATTTTTTCTACAGTGGTATTTCAGGATGGCCGCTCTGGCTTTCGTGGGTTCTATCATTCTTCGGCTATTTCTCCGGTGAAGCGCTGCTGGCGGGCTTTGCGCTAGAGATCGTGCCAACCCAATACCGCGCCACGGTCTCGGGCCTGCGCTATCTGGTGGATACCCTTGCTGGCGCGGTGGCGCTGGTGCTGGAGGGCCGGCTTTACGATCATTTCCACGGCCATGGCCCAGCGACTCAGGTCTTGCTGCTTGCCCTGCCCGTATGTCTGGTCGCCCTTCTGTTCCTACCCGAACCGGCGGGAAAGACGTTGGAAGAAATGACCGCCTGATCCCTTATTGCGGCCTTAAGAATCCACCGTTATAAGCCGGGCTTTAATGACATCCGTGGCCAACCACCCGATCCTGAAGACAAACCACTTGCTGGGGATCGAGGGCCTTTCGATGGCCGAAACCATTGCCCTGCTCGATCTGGGTGATTCCTATGTGGCGCAAAGCCGGGCCAGCGACAAGAAAGCCGCGGTCCTCAAGGGCCGCACATTGATCAACCTCTTCTTCGAGGCCTCCACGCGTACCCAGTCAAGCTTTGAACTGGCGGGCAAACGACTAGGCGCCGACGTCCTCAACATGTCGGTCAAGACTTCGTCCGTCTCCAAAGGCGAGACCTTGATCGACACCGCTTCCACCTTGAATGCCATGCGGCCCGACATTCTGGTCGTGCGCCACCAGGATTCCGGCGCTGCCGAACTTCTTTCGCGCAAGCTCGATTGCAGCGTGGTCAATGCCGGTGATGGCGCCCATGAGCATCCCACTCAGGCTCTGCTCGACGCGCTCACAATCCGCCGCAGACTGGGCCGCATCGAGGGCCTGACGGTGGCGATCTGCGGTGACATCCTTCATTCCCGCGTGGCGCGCTCCAATATCCGCCTGCTCTCCATGCTCGGCGCGCGCGTGCGGCTGATCGCGCCCAAAACGCTTCTTCCCGTCGAAGCCGACCGGTTCGGGGTCGAGATTTTTACGGACATGAGAGCAGGCCTTCACGGCGCCGATATCGTAATGATGCTGCGGCTGCAACTGGAGCGCATGACCGGCGCCTTCGTGCCCTCGTCGCGGGAATATTTCCGTTTCTATGGCCTCGACCGCGAGAAACTGGCCTTCGCCAAGCCGGGCGCACTGGTGATGCATCCGGGTCCTATGAACCGGGGCGTGGAGATTTCCTCCGACATCGCCGACGATCTGGAAGTGAGCGTGATCGCCGAACAGGT
>Ga0126381_100008147_pt1 | contig 11704 bp, 9 predicted proteins | sample PanSoiMetPlot_28_FD_96465 | JGI IMG/M metagenome (GOLD analysis project Ga0126381, IMG submission 96465) | Tropical forest soil microbial communities from Panama - MetaG Plot_28 | ecosystem: Environmental > Terrestrial > Soil > Tropical forest > Bulk soil | place: Panama | collected 2016-02-17 | reverse complement strand
TCGTGCGCGACCTGCCATCCGAAGATGTCGAACTGCGGGCTGGATGTCGAGAAGATGGATACGACGTTCCTCTCGCCCGCGAGCAAACACAACATTCACTGGGTCAAGTGCGGGGATTGCCACACCAAGGGCGTTCCGCGCAAACTGCTGACCCAACGGGAGACGAATCGATGAAGATGAAAGCAATTCTCTTTACTGCCGCGCTGTTCGGCGGAGCCGTGGCAGGACTGGCGCAGGATGCCGTCGTGCTCGACGGGCACAACATCAATCTGAAGAGCGCGGCACCTGCGGCGACCGCCAAGCAATTGGCCGGCAGCCTGACGACGGACTGCGATATCGCATTCAAGGGCGTGCGCGTGCCGAAGGGCAGTTATACGCTGTTCGTGCTGACTGACGGTCCGCAGTGGCAGTTGGCGGTGAACAAGGCGACGAAACCGGGCGCGTATGATGCCAAGCTGAACGTGGGAATCGTGGCGATGACGACGAGCAAGGACAGTGCGGCTGTGCCATACAAGTTCACGTTGACGAAGTCGGCGGCGCTCGCGGCGAAGGTCGAAGTGGTGTGGAAGGGAACGGCGGCATCGACGTCATTCCACCTGGATCGGGGCGGCAACGATTCGGAGTGGTAGGCTGCGCGTTGCACTGATTCTCGCAATCGCGCCGCTACTGGCGGCACAGTCGGCGAGGGTGCAGGAACTGCTGCGCCAGATGACCGCCGAAGAAAAACTGTCGCTGGTGCGCGGGGCGGCGGATCCGCGGGAACTCGGGCAGGCGGGATACTGGCCGGGAGTGCCGCGGCTTGGCATTCCGCCGCTGCGATTTGCCGACGGGCCGCCGGGGATCAATGCGAATCGCGATGCGACTGCGCTGCCGGCTCCGGTTGCACTCGCCGCTACTTTCGATGTGGAGGCTGCGCGGCTCTACGGCGTAGTGATGGGGCGCGAGGCCGCGGCGCTCGAACAGAACGTGGTGCTGGCGCCTCACGTCAACATCGTGCGCGATCCGCTTTTTCGGCGGAATCACACGGCATTCAGCGAAGATCCGCTGCTGGCCGCGAGGATCGGAGCGGCGGAAATCCGGGGGATCCAGAGCCAGGGCGTGATGGCCCAGGTCAAACATGTGGCGGGCTATAACGGCGCGCAGAATGTTGCGATCGATGAGCGGACACTGCACGAGGTTTACCTGTTGCCGTTTGCGGCGGCGGCTGAGGCGGGCGTCGCCTCGGCCATGTGCGCCTACAACAAGATCAACGGCGATTGGGCTTGCGAGAACGATACGCTGCAGAACGGCATCCTGCGCGGCGAGCTTGGGTTTAAGGGGTTTATTACGTCCGATTGGGGGGCGGCGCACAGCGCGGCGGCGATTCAGAAGGGACTGGATCTGGAGATGCCGGGGCGGGAGATTGCCGGGCGTGGCGGGCCTTACTTCACCGAGGCGCTGAAGGGCACAGCCGAGGCGGATCGCGCGGTGGGGCGAATTTTAGAACAGATGATCCGATTCGGCCTGCTTGATCGCAAGCCGACGGGACCGCGGCCGATCGATATCAAGGAGGACGCGAAGGCGGCTCGGGAGATTGCGGCGAAAGGCGCGGTGCTGCTGACGAATCGAGATGGCGCGCTTCCGCTTTCGGCCGGTGATCTGGAGTCGCTGGTGGCGATCGGTCCGACGGGCGGACAACTGGCGGCGGGATATTTGGGAGAGCGGGGCTACGGATTCGAAGCGCGGCTGACGTCTCCGGTGGCGGCGCTGCGCAAAACGAAGCCAACTGCACGGATTGCGTATGAGCGCGGCGTGGATCTGACGGGCGAGCCATTGCCGGTCGCGAGCGCGGCGAAGGTTGAACCGGATACGGATTATTCGTGGTCCGGGACGATCCACATCGAGGAAGAAGGCGACTACACGTTTCTGGTGCAGCCCGCGGTCGGCGGCGGCGCGGCGGGCGACGGATCGATTTCGATTGACGGCCGGCGGGCGGCGAGAAGCGGCGGACCTGGGCAGGGTAACACCAGAAAATGGTCGGGGATCATTCCGACGACGGATGGCCGCGATAACGGGATTGGCGCGGCGATGCACCTGACGGCCGGATCGCACAAGATCGAACTGGCGGCCAATTCGACAGGGGAACGGGCGCTGAGCGTACGTTTCGCGTGGATCACTCCGCGGGCTCGGCGGTCGGGGATCGAGGCAGCGGTGGCGGCGGCGCGAGGTCGAACGGCGGTGGTGTTTGCGTGGTGCGGAGCGGGCGCGCTGGAACTGCCAGAGAATCAAAACGAACTCATCTCTCGCGTAGTGGCGGTCGCGCGCAAAACAGTGGTGGTCTTGAACACTGGCGGACCGGTGCTGACGCCGTGGAAGGACCAGGTCGGCGCGATTCTCGAGATGTGGTATCCGGGGCAGGAGGGCGGCTGGGCGACGGCGGACCTGCTGCTGGGGCGCGTGAATCCATCGGGACGGTTGCCGGTGACGTTTCCGAAGCGCCTGGAAGATACGGCCGCGTATGCGCCCGGGCATCCGGAACGGCACGCCGCGCAAGCCGCTCCGGGCGCCAGCGGAACGAACCCAAATGCGCCTCTGGTCACGTACTCGGAAGGGCTCGCGGTGGGTTATCGATGGCTGGAGCAGCAGGGAATCGAACCGTTGTTCGCGTTCGGCCATGGCCTTTCCTATACGCGGTTCGAATACTCGGGGCTCACGGTGAAACGAAACGGCGAGGCAGTGGACGTCACTATTACTGCGAGGAACGCCGGGCCGCGTCGCGGGGTTGAGGTGGCGCAACTCTACATCGGGACGCCGCGCAAGCTGGCGGCTTTCGAGCGCGTGGAGTTGGATGCCGGAGCGAGCCGGACGGTTACGCTTCGCGTGGATTCGCGCGCGATGCAGTATTGGTCGACAGAGCGGCATCAGTGGACGCAGGTTGCCGGCGGGTGCTCCGTTTCGGTTGGAGGTCTGACGGGAGTTTGCCCTTGATCGCGGACGTCAGGGTTTAGGCTGCCTTCTTTAAGTCGGGGCAGAAGCGGTATTTGATGGTCTTGGAGGCCATTTCGAGGCGCGTGCGGAGGTGGATGTGGTCATCGATTTCGCGGAGCGAAAAAACGAACCCATCTTGCTGCGGCGTCCAGTCAACCTGTTGGGATTGATAGAGTTGGCGGAGTTCGCAGGCGATGCGGAGGTCGCGCTCGCGTTGGGCGAGGCGCGGGGTCTGGGCGTCCTTGAGGAGTTTGAGGGTGGTCTGGAAGGCACGGAGAAGGCGCTGCTCGATGAGGGTGCAGTTGAGGAGGGCCTTGGACTCAAAGTTACCGGTTTCGAAAGCGTCGTCGGTGGCGGCGGCTTCGTAGCGGCGGAGGCGGTTGAGGCGCCACTGGATTTCAGCAAGTCCGCGGACGTGGTTGGATTCAGTTTCGCCGACAGGTGAATGGTCTTTGTGCAGGCCGGCGAGAAGAGCGTCGAATTCTTCCTGGCTTTCGCCGGGAAGGACGATAGTTTTGGCGAAGACTCCGTGTTTGAGGGAGTTTTGAGAGGAGCGAGCTTTACCTTCCTCAGTGCAGGGCCCGGTGCTGAGTTGTGCATTGGCCTGATTGGCGGCCTGTTGTTCGTTCGAGGTCATGAGATTAAGTGATCCTTTTTTGGGTGTTATAAGAAAGAATTTGTGTTACCGCTTGCTTACGCGCGCGGCTCGGTAACGGCCGGGCGGAGTATTGCCTGGCTGATTTCATTTTGGCAGGCAGGGAATGGGAGTTTTGGGTCCGCAGATTATAAGTTGCTGAGCGGCAGGGGATTAGAAATTTGAAGCCGCGGAACTGAGATGGAAAAATCCGGAAATTGTCTCGAAGATCTCAAAATAATGTTCCACAACAAACGGATTTGGGTGTAAACTGATCTCGAAATTTGTAAGTTCAATCCCTGGCGGAAAGTAATTGCCGAGGGAGTTCGTGGGGGAATTAACCTCGAGGAGGACGAGGTGAATGAAGGGCCCGGGTGTCACGATAGGGGCACTGATTGCGGCCGGCCTTATGTTCCGGCCTGCAACAAATTCTGCTCCAACCCCAGGGAATACAACCAAGGGCGGCGCGGCGGTCGTAGTGGCTCAATCCGCAGGGGCGGTCTCGACCGACGGGCCATGGATCGCATCTTGTAATTACTGGGCTCCTGTGAGAAAGGCCGAAGCCCAGAAGAAAGAAGAGTTGGGCTGCAGCGGCGCAGACGACGAACGCTGGGGCTTTCCGAAGGACACCGCGCAAGCCGTGGACGTCACGGCCATCATCGCCACGGTTCCGGACCCGGTCCACACCCATCTATCAATGCAATTTGACCGGGCCGTTGACACGATTCTTCAAGCCGCTACCGACAATGGGTATCTCAGCAGTTATTATTGGCTGCCATGGAAGAACAGTGGGGACGCGTCAGGGGCAACCGACTCCCGCGGGCATGGCGCGCCCGGTCGCGATCCCGGGCGCGAACGGCAACCCGGGCTGATCATTCTCAAGCATGCACCCACAAACTTCTACAAGGCCGTCTATCTGTTCCTTGTGTCAGAATCACCAACGCAGGGGATTGACGGAGTTCAGTTTCAAAACGCCATCTTGTACGAGCAGGATCTGGCGGGTCTGGGGGCCGAAGGGCGTATCCACTTCTCGAGAGGGATCAATGGCAAAGCGGCCATCGTCGGTCCGAATTTTTCCGGATCGGCGGATTCGCTGCAGGCAGCGATAGAAAAGGCGCAATCCGACTATCCCAATTTACCCGACTTCGAGGTGGCGGGCATCATCGCGACGAGAGCGGACGCCCTGGAAAACAGCCTCAGGAAGCGAGGTAACAGTTACGTCAACTTTTCGGACGATCGGGAATTCGACACAAACAAACTTATAAATAGCCTCAAAGCGTCCGGGTACGACCCCCGAAGACTTGTGCTGCTCAGCGAAGACAACACGACCTTAGGCTATAACGCCGACACTGCAGCCAGGCAGGGCGGCGTGCAGGTCATTCGCTTTCCGCGAGACATCTCGTTGTTGCGCAACGCCGAGATCACCAACGAACAGTCCCGCAGCGGAGCAACCCCTTCCGAATCGATCCCGAGCCAGTATCTCCCCTTTTCACTGAAAGACTCCAGTGTGGTAGACAGCGTCCCTCAGTTTTCGCGGGAAAGCACGCCGCTTTCCCAAGAGGCGCAATTGATGGCCATCGGGCGCCGGATTCATCGTTTCCGGGCTCAGTTTATCGCCATTGCGGGGACCAATATCCTCGACCTGGTTTTCCTGGCGCAATTCCTGCACCGTGCCTGCCCAGACGCGCGGTTGTTGTTTTTTGGCGGCGACCTGCTCATGGTGCGGGAACTCGACAACGTGCCGTTCATCGGCTCCATCACGATCACTTCGAACCACCTTATCGGTCTGGGGACGACGGGCCGCGCATTCCCTTCGGGTTTCGCCGAAGCGCTGTACAACGCGGCGAGCTATACCTTTTGGGACAGGGGCGCGGAGGCCCGCGTGCCGCGTGGGGATGTGGTTTCAGGGTTGGCTGAAAAAGGTGATCTGCGCGACGGTATGCAGGAGCGTTTCGAGCCACCTTTGCAGGGTTATAGCAGCCTGCTTCAATTGAGGCCGGGGAGCGGATTGAATCCGAAGGGTATTCGGCAGCCCAACCTTTGGGCCACGGCCCTCGGGACGGACGGCTATTATCCGCTGGCAATTCTCAGCCCATGTTCCAGTGAATGCTCCACGGTGATTCAGCCGGCGATCGACAGCTCAACAGGGGAGTTACGCGAGGAGACGTGCGCGGCCTCGGGAATCGCGAAACCGCCAGGCGGGTCGCTCATTTATCCCGGCCGGATGTGGGACGTTCTTTGCGTACTGGTGTGCTTTCTTTGCCTGGCGCACGTTCTGATGCTCCTGACCGCCGACTACCGGTCGGCACTTACCCGCGACCTCGCTTTTGAGGACAACGATCAACCCGAGCGACGTTCCATGTACGTCCGAGTGGCCGCCTCGATGTTGTTTTCCATGGCCTTCGTTGTTTCTTTTCCGGTGATTGCGCTGCGTATGAAGTTCACCGTCAATCCACCCAGTCTCATTGGGGCATCGGTGGCACTGCTATTTGGCGTTATCGCAATTATTTTGACCATCTGGAAAACGGAACGGTGCGTTCGTTTGACCAGGGCGCGAGCGGCGACTCCGCGGCCCGCCGAATGGCAGCGCGTGCACGGTTGCATCCGGACCACCGCAAGCTGGTGTTTTGCATGGTTCGGGGTGGCGATATCGGTTGTCCTGGCAGTTGTTTGGGGATACCTTTGCTGCAGCGATTCGCCGGACCGTATCCATTCTTCGCACCTGGTTGGTTCATCGTTCTCATATCGCGCGATAAATCCGCGCAGCGGCATCTCGCCCGTGACTCCGGTTCTGTTGCTGCTGATGGGGTGGTTCTTTTGGGGCGTCCTGCAAACGTGGCGCCTGCGCTCTTCGGGAGCGGGGACACCGTGCATGCCGGGGTCGGTACCGCGACAAGGAGAGGGGCGCACGTTCTACGTCGCGGACGGCGACCTTGGGGGCCAGGGGGGCTCTTTCCTGTTTCAGAACATCAACTGCTTCCTGCTCGTGCGAGAACTGGCACACCGATGGCGGAGTTTTCGCGCTCCACAGGGGAGCGTGAATGACGAGGGGAAGGCCGGAGTCGGTAAACGCGTTGCAGCGGCAGGGCAAGATATCGGGGCCAGCGAGAAGCCGGGTGGACCTTGGGTGGTCGATTTAGCGCTCGCCGTCGGCTACAGTTCATTGCTGATCTGGTTTTTCCTGGTTGGGCCTCGAAGCCTGGATCACTTCTTGTGGAAGACCGGGATGTGCCCCTATGAGTATCTGGTCGGAATTCTCTTTTTCCCACTGCTGCTGATATCGCTTGCGGGCTGGCTGCGTATGGTACTGATTTGGGGGTCGCTCAAGAGAGGATTGCTCGACCGGCTCGAGAATCAGCCGATCCGGCACGCATTTGGCCGGTTCAAGCCGATGTCCTGGACGACGTTGATGCTGCAGGGAGGACAAGGGGACGAATGGACGAAAATGGCACGCTGTGTAGAATCGATGGGCCAGATGCTGCATCAGCGCGAACTAAAGAGCCGTATGAGCCCGGAGCAATGGTCCGAGCTGGAGAGTGCCAATAAGGATCTTTGGGACGCTGTCAAGAACGCCTTGGACAGATTCCGCCCCGGCCCGCGCAATTTGGAACCGTTATACGCGTTGGTGAAGAAGATCGACTGTGCGTGTGCCAAGTTCAGTGAAGGGCTGTTGTCGGGTGTCCTGATCCCGTATTGGAAATACGAACGCACCGGGTTGGTGGAAAGTGAGGTCCCTGAAGCACTGGGCGAAGTCCGGCCGCCGCAGACCCGCGGGGTGCGCCGGCATGTTTGCGGGAAGCTACAGACGGAAGGGGAGACTGAGGCGATTCTGGTGGCGGAGGAATTCCTCGCAATGCGCTACCTATCGCTGATCCGCGCGGTCCTGGCCAATATGCGCTGCCTTATGATCTTCGTCTCCGTATTCTTTGTGCTGGCGATGGCAGCATGGAGCTCTTATCCGTTCCAGCCGCGACAGCTATTCGACTGGACGTTTACGGCACTCTTACTATTTCTTGGCATGGGAGTTATATGGGTACTGGCGCAAATGCATCGCCACCCTATTCTCAGCCGAATTACCGATACCGCGGAGAACGAATTAGGCTGGGACTTCTGGTTCCGGATTCTGTCGTTCGGAGCCGTTCCGGTGGCCACGTGGTTGGCGTATCACTTCCCGGACGTCGGGAGCGTGATTTATAAATTCATCGAGCCGGGTGTTTCAGTAGTCAAATAGGCGGGAAAGGCTCACGCAAAGGCGCAAAGCCCACAGAGTTTCGTTTCCGCTTGCTGACGGAGTAAGAATTTTAGCCACCGCTTGCTGACGCGCGCGGCTCAGTAGATTCGCGTTCATGCGGAGCCGGGTAGCCGGGCACATCAGTCCCGGGCATCAAATGTGCCGCAGGCGTCGAGTGCTTCGTGCATGGCGTCGAGAAAGTCGCGGGTGTCGCACTCGGCCCAGAAGCGGTGCTCCCAGCCGGTCATGGTTCCGATGCTCCAGAGGATGGCGACGCGCATGTTGTCGCCTTCGCGGCGGAAGAGCCAGCGATAGTCGCCGGCGGCTTCGTGCCAGAAGCACTCTCCGAGGCCTTCGCCGGCGGCGCTTTCGACGGCCGATTTCAAGTCCGCTAGGGCGGAGGCGGCGTCCGACGCGGTTACCGTCGCGTGGGCGGCGTTGTGTTCGATTGTGCCGACGACGCGGCCAAAAGAATCGCTTTGCAGCGTGAATTGCATTGGAAATTTCAGTGTACTGCATTGAAGAAAAAAACCGTGACCAGGGATGAAAGTCAACGGCTTTGGCACTGGGAGGGGACTCTTAGCCGAGACACAGTGAGCAGCCAGGCATGTTTCAAATGCTCTCCGACGCGTCGAATTCTGTTGCCAGAATGACGGTTACGTCCCGACGCAGCGCCGCACAGTCAACCTTAGCAGCCTTCCAAACTTCATTCCAATCGATCCCAAAATACGCATGGATCAGGATGTTCCGGAAGGCGACGATCTGTGGCCACGGTATTTGGGGGTAGCGACTTCTCAACTCGTCAGAGACCCGCGCCGCCGCCTCCCCGATGATCGACAGCTTCTGCACCACGGCGCTGCGAACTAACTCCGACTGCAGGAAGCCTTGAAAATGCGTTTCCCCAAGAAATGTCGCGATGTGATCAGCAGCCTCGACAATGTCGTAGAGGTACAGGTCGTCACGCCGCATAGACGAGCCGTGCGTCTCCAAGCACAGACGACCGAATGCGCGGCTTGAGCCCGTTCTTTGACACGAGGTCGACTTTCCTCCCAAGGAGCTGCGCAAGATCGAGCATCAACCCGGCATGCTCCACCAAGCCCACGTTCGCATTTGGTAGAAACTCTACGAGCAGGTCAATATCGCTATCCGGCCGCATGTCGCCTCGGGCGGCGGATCCAAACAGCGAGAGTTCGCGAACCTGGTGTCGCCGACAGAGGTCAGCAAATTCGGCCTGATCAACCTCGATATTACCGAAACGCAGCGTCTGGCTCATGACTGTCCCTTTCATTATGCCCGAGTTGCTGCCGCCCGACGCGGCCAACTTCACCGGGTAGGAGAGCGACGGGGTTCCCGAGGTACGGGAGAAACTCTCGCAAAGGGCACCAAGTCGCAAAAAGGGTATAGCACGCCCACGAAGGATAGTGAGGTTGGGCTAAAGGGATATACTAGCCGTTTTTGCCGGTTATGAGAATACAGAAAGGCGGGATGACGCGGCGCGGCGCGATGAGCGTGCCGTTCCTGGCGCTCGCATACCGTGCCGCACGGGTCTCAGTGTTCCGTTCGGAGGTGACGCCCGAACCCGGGGAGCCTCTGATCTGGGTGACACCGACGATCAAGGTGGAGGACCCGCTGTTTGCCAAAGGCGTGATCATCGAGGATCGCGGCACGCGGTATGTGTTGTGCGCGTTCGATTGGTGCGGGCTGGGGAGTTCCACTCACCTGCATTTCCGGGATGCGATCGCGGAAGCGGCGGGGGCGGATCCCGACCACGTGTGGCTGCACACGATTCACCAACACACCGCGCCTTACATCGATGGCGATGCGTACACGATTCTGCGCGGGGTGCCGAATCCTCCGCTGATGATGAGCGATGGATTTATCTGGCGCATCACGGAGCGGTTGGCGGGCGCGGTGCGGAAGGCGGCAGCGAATATGCGGTCGTTCGATTCCCTGGGGATGGGACAGGCGAGAGTGGAGAAAGTGGCATCGGCGCGGCGATTGCTTGACGGGAACGGAAAGGCGATTACGCGATATAGCACGAGCGGCGCGGATCCGAAAATGGCCGCGGCGCCGGAAGGCGATATCGATCCGGCAATCCGGACGGTTACGCTAGCTGCGGGCGGGAAGCCGCAAGTCCGAATTCATTTCTACGCCACGCATCCGCAGACGTATTGCTGCGACGGACGCGTTTCGGGGGACATCGTCAATACCGCGCGGGAAGCCCTGGAGCGCGAAGAGGGCGTGGCACAGATTTACTTTACGGGTTGCGCGGGAGACGTGACGGTCGGCAAGTACAACGACAAGACGGCGGAGGCGCAGGACGGGCTCGCGCAGCGGTTAAAGCAGGGCATGCGCGCGTCGATTCGAAGCACCCGCTTCGAGGCGGCGGGACCCTTGAGTTTCCGGATGGCCGATTTCCGGTTGACGCCGAAAACGGTCCCACGCGCGGAGAGCGTAACCGCGCTCGAGGATCTGGTGAGGTCGCGAACGCGGGACGGCCAGGAACGGTACAAGGATGCGATCACGCTCGCGTTCAACCGGCGCCGACGTCCTCTACGGGCAGCGCTAATCGAGACGGGGAAGCTGAGCATTCTGCACCTGCCGGGTGAGCCGATGGTTGAGTTTCAGAAGTACGCGCAAAGCCTGCGCCCGAATGGTTTTGTCGCGGTCGCGGGGTATGGGGATATCAGTCCGGGTTATCTTTGTACGGATCGCGCGATGGAAGAAGGCGGTTACGAACCCGGCGCGGCGAATTCCGGTCCGGGAACGGAAACGGCAGTGAAGAAAGTGATTCAAGAGCTGTTCGAAGGGAGCACAAGGAGACTCCCGGATTATGCCAGATAAGACGGATCAACCGGGCGCGACGCGCCGGCAGTTTGTTCAAACGAGCGGGGCAGCCCTGGCGGCGGTGGGCGCAGGTGCCAGCGCATTGAGGGGCGGAACGGCGGAGAGCCTCGCGGTTTCGGGCGGTCCTAAATCCGTCACCGTGCCGGCGGCGCGCATCAAGGCGATGACGCGGTGGCCGCGGTATGGAGCGGCGGAGAAGCAGGCGCTCATCGACGCGATCGACAAGAATACCTTCTACGACGAACTGCCCGCCCTGGAGAAGGAGTGGCGGGAGTACACGAAATCGCCGTTCGCGAAGGCGCACATGAATGGATCGAGCGCGCTGACGAGCATGTATTTCGCGCTCGACCTGCCGCCGGGCAGCGAGATCATGGTGCCCTCATACACATTCTTCGCGACGTGCCTGGCGATGCGGTTCTTCAGCTACGTGCCGATCTTCATCGACATCGATCCGAAGACGGCGTGCTTCGATCTGGAGGACGCGAAGCGGAAACTGACGCCGCGGACGAAGGCGCTGGTGACGATGCATTCCTGGGGAATGCCGTGCGAGATGGATCACATCTCGGCTTGGGCCAAGGAGAAGGGATTGATCCTTCTGGAGGATGCGGCGCATGCGCACGGCGCGTCCATGCAAGGCCGAAAGATGGGCACTTGGGGCGCGATGGGGATTTACAGTTTCCAGGCGAGCAAGCCTATGCCAATGGTGGAAGGCGGCATGGGAATGTACCAGACGCGCGAATACTTCGAGCGGGCGGCGGCATTCGGACATTACGAGGATCCGGACAAATTTCCGGCCGACAGTCCGGTGCGGAAATACGCAGGGACCGGTTTCGGCATGAAACTACGGATGCATCCCTTCGCCGCGGCGGTCGGACGCCAGCAACTGAAGGGGCTCGACGAGCGGAACACCGCGGAGAAGGCTAACATCCGCAAGTTAAACGACCGACTGGTAGCATTGCCGGGACTCAGCGAGCCGCACTGCCGTCCGGATCAGAATCGCGTTTACTATAACGGCAACATGCTGA
>Ga0126381_100008144_pt1 | contig 11707 bp, 15 predicted proteins | sample PanSoiMetPlot_28_FD_96465 | JGI IMG/M metagenome (GOLD analysis project Ga0126381, IMG submission 96465) | Tropical forest soil microbial communities from Panama - MetaG Plot_28 | ecosystem: Environmental > Terrestrial > Soil > Tropical forest > Bulk soil | place: Panama | collected 2016-02-17 | reverse complement strand
TCCCGCAGCAGCGTGATCTGGCGGCTTGACCGCGGCCTCGACACCTAGCCTAACCGTCCCCGATTTGGTCTCCGTAGCCGCTTGGTATTCCACCTGCCAACCCGCCAAGCCCAGTGCCAATAGTGAATTGCGGGTTTCCAAAGTCAGCTCAGCAAGCACCCCGTCGAGACACCAGGCGCGGCATTGGCGAAACCCCTGCCGCCAATAATGATAGGCAGTTAACTTCTGGGTCTCTTGATCAGCGGCGTGGCGCTCGGCGGCGAGGGCGGCGGCGAGTCGCTGATGCTCGGCGGCGGCTTCGGTTTTTTGGGTGGTGTAGGGGTTGGTTTCGGCGACGACCGCCTGGCGCTGACCGCTATACGGATTCGTCTCATTTCGTACCCGAACAGCTTGGCGTTGCACGTCATCAGATTCTCGGCGTTTGGCACTGCATTGCTCTTCAACCACTGCTCGCGCGCGCTCGGCGTCCGCAGCCTCGCGGACAAGTTGTTGCCAATGACCATCCAAATCGCGGGTAGCTTTTGTGGCGGTGGCGATGCGATCGGTAAACTCGGCGATTTCCGCGACAAGGCCTTTGATGGTTTTGCTGTGCTGGGCATGGTGCACCTCTTTGAATTCGGCCGTGATATCCTGACCACAGGTCGGGCAATGATCGTGGTCGCGCAGCCACCCGATCTCATCGGCAAGACGGTCATGCTCGGCCTGCCGCACTGCGAGGTCGCCGCGATAGTGCAGGACCCAGCCATGCTGCTCGTTGCGCTCATTCTCGGCCGCCAGGACCAGGCTCTTGTCAGGCGGCGGCGGCATCTGCTGCTGCAATTGCGCCAGTTCCTCCTCGACAGCATCGTAGCGGTCGATCAGTTCGCGCAATCGGGTGTCGCGCTCGCGGTCCCAGGCTTGCTCGCGGGCCTTTGCATCCGCTAACCGCTCGGCGCGCTCGATACCCCAGGCATCCTCCAGCGCCCGCAACTCGCCGATGTCGCGGCCTGCCTTGTCGTGCAATGCGTCGAGGCGGGCGATCTGGGCGCGGCGCTCGGCCAATTTGTCAGTTTGTTCCCGATGCCGTGCCGTCGCACGCTCGGCGGCGTCGAGCCAGATCCCTAATCGGAGAACATCGTCGAGGAGATCGCCGCGGGCAGGGCGTGGCAGGTCGATGAATAACGGGACAGCCTGGCCAAAGATCACCGAATTCAGGAACCGAGTGCGCGACAACCCGACCAGGTTGTCGATATCGGGTTGCTTGGCAGGCTGGTTGTTGATCGTCAAGCGGTCGCCTGGTGACGACCGCGAGATCGCGTAGAGTTCGCCATCGATGACCAGCATCAGCAGCACCGTCGTCGAACGCTGACCGTACGACACCAGCTCGGAGCCGCGCAGCCCGCGCACCGAGACGCCGTAGAGCGCAAAGCAGATTGCGTCGAACACTGTAGACTTGCCAGCACCATTAGCGCCGAGGGCAGGTTCGAGCTGGTTGGCGCCGCTGATGAATTTGAGACCAGAAGCGGCGGTAAACTCGATCGCAGTGGGTCGCGCAAAGGACCTAAAATTCTCAATGCAGATACTGTCGAGCGTAATCTGTTTCATGTCCCCTCGGCAGCGGCATCCATAGTTACGCCAGTATAACGCTTCGCTGGCGACTTGCGGCGCTGTTTAGAGCGCGGAGCGCGATGGGGAGCATTGCGCTTCTCATTATCAATGATCCTTTCCTCGGGCGTCATCTTCATCCAACTACTCGTTGTCTTTCGGACAAACCGAAAAGTATAGGTCGTCGGCTTCATTTGGGCCTTTGCTGCAGCTTCGCCGTCACGCTGGCCGACGGCATCATACTGGCACAAATCGATCAGCGCCTTCTGGGGGGTCCCAAAATGATAGACCGTGCCATAGCGCGGTCCTGGCGGCGCTGCCATGTGCGTGCCATTGGAATCAACGCGGACATGCGGCCGCTTAACTCCCTGCGGGTTAGGAAGATAACCCAGCGCCAGCCTTATCGCGATATTGATCGGGCACCAGTCTGGGTTGCCGCATATGCCCATATCAATAGCTTCTGGTGTGGTCTCGACCCGTACCCGAGCACCTGGCTTGCGCTCCTTGAGAAACCATTTTGGTGATAATAGCGGTACTTTACTCCTACTCATCTGTACCTCCTATCACTGGGCCGTCATTCAACTTCCTTCAGTAGTTTGAGCCCGACCGCCAGCAATTCATCGTTCAGCCCCTCGCGCTTGGCGAACTGGCGCAAGATCGTCTCGGGCGACTGCTCGGTATCGACACTAGCCCCCGCTAACCGCGTATTGACGATGATCTCGGTGCCCGCGACGGTGACGCCACGGGTCTTGGCCCATGCGGCGATCTCGGCCTCGATACCGCCGAGTTCGGCGCTGGGACCAAGGTTGAGCCGCAACCGCACCTGGTCACCAGGCTTGGCGTGGACTTTGGCGAGAGCGCCGAGACTGTTGATGTCGAGCATCAATTTGCGCGGCGGGTCGAGGCGGATCTCGCGGACAACGTCAAACCCGTCTTCATCGACGAGCAGCATGCGGGTCGCGTAATCATCGCCAAACTTAACCGGGTGCGGGGCGCCAACATAAGTCACATTGCGGACCTGCTGCGGGTGGTGAATGTCACCGCTGAAGAACTTGACGTGCCGCGGCAGGTCAGGAAAGCCTGGGTTGTCGAGCACGATGCCGCGCTCGATGCGGGCCCCGCTCACGGTGGCGTGCATAAACACCGCGCGATAATTGCCAAGCTTCAGATTGCGCCAATCCTCCGTGGGGGTTGGAGTGAATGGCAACAGCAGCAGGTCGGTGTTGTGGCGGGTCGGCTCGGAAACGTAGCTCGCCAGGAATTCCCAATAACACGGCGGTCTGAGGGTCGTGTCGTGGTTGCCGCGCAGGATCGTGATCGGCAGCCCTTCGAGTTCCGCGAGCAAACGGTTGACAAAGGCGGCGCTGTGTCGGTCTTTGCGGTCGACTGCGTCGCCGAGAACAAAGACATGGCTGACCGCATCGTCGCTGAGGACCTCACGGATGCGGTCAAAGATCGCCCAGCGGTACTCATTCTCTGGATTATCATCCAGATGAAAGTCCGCGGTGAGCAGATACGTCATCTCACTGTGCGACCTTGTCCAAGGCTACCTCGGCGCGGTCCATGGCGATCGCCACCTCCAGCATCACCAGAAAATCCCTGGCCTGATCGCGGTAAACCCACCACGTCGGACGAAGCCTAGTGCGGCGGCTGTCACCATCGAGTTCGACCTCATAGTCGGGATCAATGCCACGAGCGGCGCATAGGGCGCGCGCCACGGGTTCGATGCGTTCCTCTACCCAGTCGCTAATCATGGCGCGAAGTTGCGTTTTGAGCGTCTTTGAGGATCTCGTAGATGACCCGCCCTAATGCCTGCATCTCGGCTTCGGATACCACCTCCAGCTTGTGGACACGGCGGTGCAGACTAAAGCGCAGCACTGCGCCGCACCATGGGCAGATCGTCAAGTCACCAGCCTGCGGATCGGAGAAATTCGGGCGGGGCGGATAGCCGTTCGTCTGTTCGAAAACAAACTTCCCAAAGCCGATGGCAAACGGGTTTTTGCAACCTGGGCAGCGATTGTAGCCAATTTTCGCCCATGGGTCGGCGTGCGGTGCCTGATCTACCATCATACCAGCTCAAGCTTGGGAAACGGCTCGGGCCGAGCACCCTGATTGCGCCACGCCAGAATGTGCATGTCCTTCTTTTGTTTGACTGCGTTAGCCGCCTTAAAGATCAGCGCGATACTCATTACTGGATCTTTGGGGCCACGATCCCGCTGCGCGGTGAAATACCCCCGCAGATGGAAGAACGGGTGTTTGATCGGCGTCGCCGTCGGATCAATCAGTATGCGGATAAACTGATCGGCGATAGCTTCGCATTGGTTGTGCATGACATAGTAGGCGAACCCAGTAATCGCTGGATTGGCGACCCGCCGCGCCTTCATCGTTTGCTCGACGGCCCGCGCCATCATCGGATGCGCCTGCCAGGCCGCCTCGATATCGGAATTCTCGATGCGGTATTCGGGCTGGCGATAGGTCTCGATGCAACCCTTTTGGTAGCGCAACAGCCAACTTAATGCCCCAGCGCAGACCTGGCGGTAGGTCTTCACCCCATTGAGCGCCAATGTGTCCCCGCCCGAGCGCGGCTTGCGGATCGTGTCGATCGTTGCAAAAGCGTCGCGCTGGATGCCATAGACGATGATGGTATCGACTGCGATCCCAGCCTCGATGATCGCCCATAGCCGATGCTGACCATCGAGCACCTCGTGGTTCTCGCTGATCTTGATCGTGTCACCGTTGTATTTCCACTTGCGCTCGACAATCTGGCGGGCGATGCGGATGACGTGCTGATCGTTCAGCGGTCTGTTGAGGGTATTCAGTTCGAGCAACTGCGTGGCAAGCGACGGTGTCAGTTCGGTGCGTTCGAGACTGTCGTCGTCCTCGGGTAGTTCGAGCTTGGCCTCAGCCAGCCGTTTGGCTTCCTCACGCAGTTTCTGGGCTTTTTTCTCACGCTCTTCGGCGCGCCGCCGCGACCGCCAGGAGCGCGCCTCGGGGCGAGCAGGGCCATCGCGCCGCGGTGCTTTGGTCTTGGTGGTCCCAGTACCAAACGCCCCGCCGACAGGAGCCTTGGCGTGAACGGGTCTACTCGCTGTCATCGGTCGCCCCCTTCGGCAATACCCCAAACCCGCGTTGCTCTAGCGGCACGTCCTGCTCCGAAAGGATTGTCGTCTCGATGGCACGATTGGCTTTGACGATCGCCCACAAGCGATGCTGACCATCGAGCACCTCATGGTTCTCGCTGATCTTGATCGTGTCACCGTTGTACTTCCACTCGCCGCTGCGCAACGCGGCAGCGAGACGCTCGATATGGGCCTGCGACAGCGCCCGTGATGGCTGCCCGCTGCGAGAAAGCAGTTCTCTGGCAAGCTCGGGTGTTATGGTGACGATCCGCCGATGCATGTTATTTGTCCTTTCTCAATTCGGAGTTTTTGTCATAGCCATTGGCTTGGTGCTCTGGAGCGGTCCATTTTTCGGCAAACTCGCCAAACCAGGCAAATGCCGCCAAGACTTGGCTATCGACCAATGCACGGGTATTGTGCCTGCCGCGGGCAATGCGAATGACATCGTCGGGTGCGGGCATTGTCGAGAGTATATGCAGCGCCTCTTTGAGCCCATTCCAGATCTGACTCTCGATCTGTATGCGGTTGTAGTAAGCCTCGCGACCTTCGCCAGTGGTCTTCTCCACCTTTGGCGCTCTTGGCACGGGATTGCGGATGCGGCGATGGACCGACAACTGACCATTGATTGCTAGGTTGATCTCCTCGGCGGTGGCGCGGCGCAAAAACATTTTGCCCATGTTGACGTCCTGGCGGTCAAGCCCCAGCACGGCTGCCACGTCGGGCATCGAGATAAACCGCGTCTTATCATAATTGGGACCGTCGGATTGTCCCACATTAGCGACTTTGGCGGCGATCAGAATGCATTGCTGCTTAGTATAAAAATCCAAGTTAGGCAGCTTCTTTCCAGTCCGCATCGCAGTACTGACCTGCGCGGCGACCGCCCATAACGCGGCGATGGCGGTCGGCAGTTCGGGTACTGGCGGTTCCGACGGCGCCTTGTCTTGCTTCACCGCTACCATCTCTTGCCTGCTTGCGATCGGCTCCTCGGCCGCCGTTCTAACAGGCGGCGGCTCTGGTGGCGTTGGCTGGCCAAGATGGCGGTTGATCGGCGGCGGCTGCACTGCTGGCTGTAGCGGCAGCGCAGGCAAAATCTTGGGTGCCCGCGTCGGCTTAGTAGGTAGCTTTGCTCCAGCCTTGCGCGATTGCTGACCTGGTCGCTTGCGAGCAGGTGGTTTAACCGCCGCAACTGGCTTGGGCTCCTTGGGCTTGTCGCCAGCAAGACCGCCGAACAATTTACGGGTCCAGGCCCACACTACAATAAAATCCCTGGGTTGTCTGATATCCAGTGTCAGCCGAAACTGGTTATGCTTCACATCGGGCATTTGGGTTCTGCACTGCGTCATTCCGCCGCCTTCGGCTCGCGCGGACGGCGGATCAAGGTGCTGCTCTCGCGCAGCATGCCTGCAACAGCAATCAACGCGGCCTCGGCTTTACCGTGATCCTGAACCAGGCGAAACAAACCCGCTTTGCCAGGCCAGCGGCGGATCGCCTCGCTGCGCGCCGCGTCTTTGGCGCCTGCCTTACCTGGTGGAATGCCGACAAGGCGTTTCCATTGCGCAGGCATGATGTATTGCACAGGGATCGCAACCGCGGCGAGCACACCGCGGATGACACCGTTGCAGTCGCCAAACGCAAAGGCGCCGACCGCGCCCTCGCCTGGCCGCGGGCCGACGCGCTCGATAAATGCGCGGGTCGCATGGGTTTTGTAGACTAGTTCGGCAAACAGCGCGGCATTGATCGTGCGCCTGGCTTTAGGACCATCATTGAGGCACGGCATATCCCATACCTCTTGCAGTTCGCCGTCATCGGACAGCAATGCAATGGCCCCCCGCACCCCTATGTCAATCCCAGCTATTGGCATCAGTCGTCCTCGCGAACGGTAAAATGCGCTGGCTGACCCGCCAACCCGCAATAGCCGTCGTCTGGAGTCAGCGGCGAACTAACGCGCCACGCCATGCAACCCGAAGCGAGACACAAGCAGTCACGGTCTGGCGCGCCCGCCGACTGGATATTCGACTGCCGATTAACCGCCGCAGGTTCGTCATCTCCCGAAATCGCACGGGCAAATGGGCACCATTTGGGTTTGGCCTCGGCTTCGGTCATATGCCAAAACCCCGCTTGGTCAGCGGCACGTCACGACCGAGATATCGCGCACGCTCACGCTCGATCTCATCCAGCGCCCCGCGGGCCTCGTCCTCGGTCGCGAAGTCGTCGATGATCGGGCAGTCGTCTCTGATGGCGTCGCTGATGATGTACCAGCGGCCATCAGCCGATGATTCGTGGATGTAGTACGGGCTATCTGCCATTTTACATGACCTCGTATTTTCGCAAGGGCGGCTGCAGAGCGTCCTCGATCTCGGCCCACCGCGCCCTGGTGGCAGCCCGCAGATCGCCAGCGTAGCGAAGCAACTCCTCGATATCGCGCTTGTCGCGGGCGCGGCGGATCGCGGCGGGGTATTTGTCGAGCGGCATGATCAGCCCGCTCTCATTGGCTTTGTTTTTCTTGAGCCATTCAATCATCGATAATTCATCGTCGATCCCATAATTGAAAACAATAAGTACATCAACGGTTCTAAAAGGCTCGCCTACCTTATTCTTTTTATTCTGACTGCGAACATTGATGCCGACAATACGTTCGACACCAGATACTGTGCGCTTCTCTTTGCCCAGTTCGGAGAGCCAGATCGTCTGGCTGCTGAAAAAGTCCAGCGCGTGCCCGCCGCTGCGGGTCTTTGGCACCCAGAAATTGCCGATATTGTCCTTGGTCTGGCTGATCAAGAACAAGCACACGTTCTTGGCGGCGATCGGCGCCACCTGGCGGCGGAACACCTCGTGCAATACTTTGGCTTTTTCGGTTGCGTAGGTGGTTTTATCGGTTATCGCCCGCGCTACCTCGGCCTGGCTCGACAGAGCGTCGACACTGTCCACGATGTAGAGACCCGCTGGACCATCGAGCCGTTGCAGAAACTCGTTGAGGTCATCATTAAAGTCCTCAACCGTCCGCACCTCGGCAGTGCGCTGAATATCGGGCGGCAGACCAAGGCGCGCCGCGTAGTGCTCGTCAAATGCCGCCTCGGTCTCGACATACTTAACATTCGAGGCGCCGTAGAGACGGCTAAAGTTGCTCGCTGCCTCGACTGCCAACCCTGTTTTGCCTGTGCTGGAATCGCCGACGCAATTGATCATCCGACCCAGCACCCAGCCGCCGCCCTGCTGCAGATCGAGCAGGGCGCTGCCACTGGGAAACATACGGATCTGCGGCTCGACAGGCCGCGCGATCGGCTTGACTTTAACGGCCGCCATCACGTCTGCTCAAAAACTGCGCGCGCAATTCCTCGGCTCTAGTCTTGGCGTCATTGCTCGGCGGCCCAGCAGCCGCATTAGGCTCGGCGGGGCGGCGACGGGTCTCGGTTTCAAACGGCGGCTCGTCGTCGGCCCCGTTGCCAGCAGTTCGGCCTTCGTCTTGCGGCGGCTCGGCAGCGGCTCGACTGCCAGGTCGCCGCACTGGCTCGTCGCGCGGCGGGCGCGGCGCCCGCTCGGGCTCGGCGCTCTGCCGACGGTCGTCGCGGCGTTCGCCGCGGCGCGGCTCGTCGCGTTGCTCGTCGCCGCGGTCCTCGGCACGCTCATTGCGCACTGCCTCGGGGTCCTCGCCGCGACCGCGGCCTTCGAACAGCCGCTTGATCTCGTCATAATCCCGCCACCTCAAACACTCGTGCAGCGGGTTCTGGTCGACGTACTCGATCCATTTGTCAGCCACGGGTGACGGCCGATCGGCCAGGCCGACAACATCATATTTTGTATTGAGGCGTTCGCCTGTCTTGTCGATATAGATGTCGTAGCCATCCTCGGGGCGGTCGATCAGGAACCAGCCGCCTGTGCCGCGGTCCTTGGCCTTTTTATTGATGCTGACATCGACTGTAAAAGGCATCCCCCACAATAACGGGCCTTTCGGCTCGTCTTTGCGATCCAATATCCAAGTCAGCACCCGCTTGACTGGGCGCAAGTCCCGCGCCAGCACCTCGTCATGGGCCCGCTCGGCGCGCTTCTGCTCCTGGCAGACGGGACACGCCAAACCCTTTCTGCCGATCTGCGGCACCCCGTGATCGAGACAGATCACACTTCCCTGTGACGGCCCGATCGAAAAATGGACATATACGTCGAGGCCCCAATGCGGCGCCTCTTTATCCGCGATTGGCCAGTGCGAACTCGGCGGCAAGACGCGGATCGTGTTCTCGTTCTGCGGCCGAAACAATCTGTATTCGTCCTTGATGTAATGCTCGAAATCCGAGCCGCTCTGGTTGAGCCGCCGCTCCATTTCCTCGTTCGAGCGCGTGCGATAGTGAAACGCCATCAATGATTCTCCTGTTGCTGATGCTGTCGTCGGTCGGCTTCGGCGCGGGCGCGGCGATACTCGGCGCGGCGCTGATCATGCAATGCTACTGGGTTGAGATAACCGCTGGTCACCATATCGGCGGCCTTGGCCAGCAGGCGCGACTGCTCGCCCAACGTGCGGTACAGCACGGTGCAAACCCCCGCCTCGGCGGTCGCCGTGATCAATGCCTCCTGCGCCTGCCGCACAGTCTCGTCGAGCACCACCATGCTGTCGATGCGCGCCTCGCTCGGCGTGCCGCGGCCGCGCGGGCCATCCACGGGGATCTCCCGCAACTCGGCGGCGGCGCTGGCGATGGCCAGCTCGACATTGTGCTTGGCAATGGCCTTGGCCTGCTCGGCCTGCACCGCGAGTTCGCCCGCCTCCTGATGAATGCGCGGCGTGCGCATAAACATCTCCTCCATGTCGAGAAGATCGAGACCGACATAGCGGGTGAGCCGCTCATAGCGGTCGAGGATCGATTTGCTGTCGTCGCTCACTGCCCAGCCTTCCTTTTGCGTTGAGTACTAGCTTGCTCAGTGCGCGTTGCCCAGCGACAGTTGTTCGGCTCGTAGTTGCCGTCGTTGTCGATCCTATCAATTGATAATGTTGGGTCTGGCCGCGACCCCATATCCGCGATAAAACAATCAAATCCCGATCGGCCATCTTCTCCATTCAGCCAACGAGAACATACGGAAATTCCGCGCGCGCCGTACCATTTGTATTCTTTCCTTGTAGAATTATAACACCGAGCCAGCATGTTCCCATAAATACCGCGCTCCGCGCTGTACAAGAAATAATGACCATGCTTGTATCGTCCGTTGGCCTTGCCACTGGCAAAACCGGGCGGCTTCGGACGCCGTGCCATTTTAATAAATGCTTCGACGGCCAAACAGCCGCAACTCTTCGTCGGCCGCTTTCGGTGGCGAAGTAACCGCAGCGCGACTTCACAAATATTTCCACAATCACACTGGCAAACACGATACCTACAGCCGTCACTTTGCCGCTTCTCAGAAATACCGATCACAACTAATTTTCCGAATCTTTCACCGAGAAGATCGATTAGCGGTTGTGCCATGACTACACGTCGCCCCAAAGGATACGCCCAACGGCTGCATAAAATAGACTTTTTGGGTCATGACCATGGCTCGGGTAGGTAAGGGCCGCGAGAAGCTCCCATAGCCGTCTGGCGCGCCGCTCGTCGGTTTGGTGGTTAAGGGCGGCGATGACGTAGCGGCACGCCCCGATCAGCGCGCCTTCGCTAAAATCGCTGTCCGACAACTGCGCCAGCATCGGCTGGATCGCCGCCCATTTGCCGCGCCCGTCGACCAGCATCGCGAGGATCTGCCGCATCGGCTCGGTGCTCGATTGCAGCGCGATGATCCGTTGAGCCTCGGCGATATCGGGGGCATCGTAGCAGGTCTGCAGCAGGGTAAGCGCCTGGCGCGGGCTGCCCTGCGCCTCGATCGCCACCAGGCGAAACACCTCGGGTCGGACGGTTTCCGTCCAGCCCTCGGCGATCATGATGTCGAGCAGAAATTCCTCAATCGCCTGATCGCTGAGACGGTCAAGCGGGATGTGGTAGGAGCGCGTCACCACCGTATCGCGCACCCGATGCAACTCGGTCGTGCAGAGCGCCCAGTAGAGATGCTCGGGTGGTTCCTCAAGGGTCTTTAACGCGGCATCCCAGGCGCTCGGCGACAAACGGTGGCATTCGTCGACGATGATCATGCGGCGGGTCGTCCCCGCCGCCAGATAGGCGCTGTCGTCGACCAGCCCGCGCATCGCCTCGACCCCCGTATGGGTGGCGGCATCGACTTCGGTGATCGCGGCGCCAAACCCGCCTGCGATCAGTCTGGCGATCGTTGTCTTGCCGACCCCGCTCGGGCCCGTCAGCAGATAGGTGTGCGGCGCGCCAGGTTCGGCGAGACGGCGCTGCAGCGCGGCGATGGCTTCTTGGTGACCGCAGATCTCGGCGAAGACCTTTGGTCGGTGCCGCACAATGAGAGGTTCGCTCATACCCGAATCATACGCTCGGCCGCCAAACCGTCGGGGCTTTCCGCTTCAGGGCTGGCCGCGGGGTCGGGTATGGCAGAATCGCGAGCCCCTCACGCCAGGCCTTACGATCGGCGCCGACATGCGTCGCATAGACGTGCTTGGCAGCCCGCGCCTCGGGTTCCCAATCCTTGATGATGCGCCAGCCCTGCCGCTCGGCCTCGTCGTAGCTCAGATGCCGCCCACCCTGCCGCAAGGTACGGGTATGCCGCCAGTTCTCGGGTCTGTCCTCGGCCCCTGGCGGCAACACGACCGTACGGGTCGCGGTCCTTTTGCCGTTGCCGCGCAGTCCCTGCCCGAGATAGGCCCAGCCTGCGGCCTGGTAGACCCCGCCATACTCACCTGCCTCGGGATCGGCATAGGCAAAGAAGCGGTTGACCTGGCGGGTGAGCCCCGCCTTCCCCGTTATCTCAGAGATCAATTTACAGGCGCGGTTGATTAAATAACTCGCGGCGTTGGGCGGCGCCCAATGGACGCAGGCTCCGCGCTCCAGACACAGAGCAGGGGAGCCGATCAATTTGCGGATACCGCCATTAGGGCCCTGCGGGCCGTCGCCAAAACACGCCACCCCCTGCAATTC
>Ga0126381_100008143_pt1 | contig 11708 bp, 5 predicted proteins | sample PanSoiMetPlot_28_FD_96465 | JGI IMG/M metagenome (GOLD analysis project Ga0126381, IMG submission 96465) | Tropical forest soil microbial communities from Panama - MetaG Plot_28 | ecosystem: Environmental > Terrestrial > Soil > Tropical forest > Bulk soil | place: Panama | collected 2016-02-17 | reverse complement strand
CAGTTCCGGCGATACTGTCCGGCCCAGGTCAAGCAGCAGCACCGCCAGCACCGCCCGCTGCTTTGAATGCCCCACATCAGCAGCCCGGCCAGCTACCCGGACCTCAACAGGCCCAAGAACCCCGAATTCCACAAGCACCCCCGGCGTGCTTCCAAAACCGGCAATATCGGCCCTCTGCCACCATCATCACGCATTTCCCTAATGTCGCCGCTATGGGATTTCAAATTTCTTTCACCTTTCTTTCAGGCCGGCTGCCCAGGATGGGTTGCGCCGCCAGGCGGCAGGCCGCACAGGCAGCCAGCGACGGGAGGTCGGGGACGATGGCGGACACGATCGCAAGGGGTCGGGTGGGCGTAGTAAGCGCCACGCTGGGTGCCAGCGGGCACTGCGCTGCGAAGCACCCGTGGCGGGTTGTCCTCGGCGGCCGTGCCAGCGGACGCCCGCTCCCGGCCAGCAGGCAGTCAGTGCTGACGTTCGGGCAGCCGCTGATGTGGATTCCAGCTGCACACGGCACCTCGCCATCCAGCCGACCGCCGACCTCGCTGGCTCCGGACAGGTCTCTGTCATCCCGGCCGGCTACCGGCTGACGACCGCCCGGCAGCGGTCATCACCACACGGCAGCAACCGCGGCGAGACATGGCTCGCCTCGCCGGAAACACGAAGGAGCGGATAATGGCTGAACTTGGAAGGCTGCGAACTTTGTTCCTGGCCGCCATCATGGCAATCACGGCCAGCACGGCCGCTAGCATGTCTACTACCCCACCCGCGTGGGCTGGGTCGGCAGCTGCCGGCGGCCGCGCTGGCACCGTTGTCAGTACGTCACGCGGGCCAGCGCTGAAACTTGTCGCCCGACCCGCAACGGCTGCCGTCACCGGATATATCCACCTTGAGAGTTTTCACTCTCTAGAGGACCTTGGCGCCCAGTGCCTTTCAACTTATCTAGGTCTCAACGATGAAGCCGCAGTACAGTTCTCGTGTGATAACAACAATGCCCAGCAATGGGCTCTCGGCGGCGAGTGGGGCAGCACCGGGTTTTACCAGCTGATCAATAAGAACGGCCAGTGCCTCGGTGTAGCGGGAGGCAGCACGGCAGCAACCGCATCCGTCGTCGGATGGAACTGTGCCCCGACTCATCCCGACCAGTACTGGGGCTTCTACGCGATTGCCGGCGGACCTTATTACGCGCTACGAGACCTGAATTCAGGATATTTCCTCACCGTGTATCAGGGCCAAGTGTACAACAACGCGATCATCGACCAGGAGTCATATCAGGGCCAGCCTTGGCAATTGTGGGCTACATACTGATCGACGAGCTGCGAGGTGACTCCGCTGCGGGAGTGGCCCATCCCGCAGCGGAACGCTCGGCGGTGAACGGCGGCTGCTTGGCAATCACGTCGGCGTGGCGACCAGCCATGAGCAGGACCCCTGACGTAGCTGGGCGCTGCGAATGGATGCGCGTCCGTTACCTCGGCGATTTCCGCCTGGAATTACGTCGGCACGAATACCACTCCGTTTTTGAAGGTGGACACACATGCATCAGAGCCTGGCCGGGGAGGCGTCGTGCCGTCCCCCTGCCGCAAGGGACCGCAGCCTCCGCGCCGTAGGCCTGCTCACGGGGGCCTGCCTGCTGTACCAGAGGCTGGTGTCTGCGGTGATGCCGGCCGCAGCTGCGCGGGACCCGATGGTGAGGCGGCCGTGGCGGAAAGTCTTGCTGGTGGTGTGCGCCGTTTTGCTGGCGACGGGAATGAGTCAGGCGTCGGCGCTGGCTGCTACGCCGCAGGCGCTTGCGACGGGGAATATGGTACATCGTGGTACCCCGGCTGGAGCCCAAGGAACGCCGGGGCCTGTACGGCTGGCCGACCCAGGGGCGGTGCTGCCGTCAGGGTGGCAGCATTCGGCCGATGAGGCGGTCACCGTGGCCGGGGACGCTACCGGCCTGCATGTGCTGGCGGCCAGTGAGGCCAGCGGATATGCGTGGCGCACGGTGGCGACGCTTGGTGATCCGGCGGTGCAGACGGATTTGTGGATCGGTCAGGGGTGCGTGACCGCGTCGGGCCTGTACGCCGTGGTGGTGTATGCGCCTGAGCAGGTCACGAACATGGCCCAGGCGCAGGGCGTGCTGGGCCGGGCAGCGATCGTGAACCTGCATACCGGCGCGGTGAAGGAGTTGGGCGGCGGGTTCTCGATCGCCTACTTCGACCCCGGGTGCGGCACTGGCAGCCGGGTGGTGCTGGCCAGGGGCGGCTGGGCCAATGACACCAGCAACGGCGCGATCTCTACGACACTGGTGCTGGCCGATGCCGCCACCGGTACCGTCTCGGCGCCCGTGAAGGTCGCCGGGCAGGTCACCTCGGCGGTGCCGTACGGCGCGGCGATCGCAGCGGCCGGCGGGGCGGGCGTGGAGCAGGTCAGCACGTCGGGTGAGACGCGGCTACTGGCGGCGGCCGCGGCGGTGCCGTTCGAGCTGACACCTGGCGCCGATGGCAGCCTGGGATATCAGACGATGGCCGGAAAGCAGGTTGATTTGTGGCAGCTGGCGAACGGGCAGGCCCGGAGGGTGGCAGCCGCGGCGGCTGGTTCGGTGGAGTTGCGACAGATCGGCGGGCGGGTGTGGCTGGTCGGCCCTCAGGCGTCGAAGGTGGCCGGGCTGCCCAAGCAGTGGCAGCCAGTTGATGCGCCGGCGGTCGCGCAGCCCTCCACCAGCGGCGCCCTGGCGGTCACCGACGCCGTGGCCGCTGCGCCGGTCAAGGGCCAGCGGTATGACCCGGCCAGCCCGCAGCCGGTTGCGGTCAGTACCCGGCTGCTGGTCGGCAAGGGCGGCACCGCCTCGTTTAAGGTTCCCACCACGGCCGCGCCGTCGGCAGCGCGGGCCGGGGCCGCGAACGCTGCGGCGGGCCCGGCCGTGCCTAGCCGCACCGCGGGTGCTGCCGCGGCACGGCTAGGCACGGCCGGGTCGCCGTCTACTCCGGTCTCCGATGACCGGACCTGCGCGATCCCGATCGACGACCCGTCCATTCAGGCATACCAGCCGACGTTCCAGCAGGTGGAATGGGCCGCTGACCAGGCCGTCCAGGGGACTTTGACCGACATGCGGCCGGCAGGCCTGTACGGGTCGTCGCTGCCTGCCTATACCCCGCAGGGACTGTTCCCGCTCACCGGCGCGGCGCCCCCGGCGCAGGTGCTACTGGGCGTACTGACCGCGGAGTCAAACCTGCAGCAGGCCAGCGTGCATGTGATCCAGGGGCAGACCTCTAACCCGCTGACGTCGTTCAACTGGTACGGCAACTGGACCAACGGCGAGACCACCGACACCGGCATGATCAACTGGAGCGCCTCCGACTGCGGATATGGCATCGGGCAGATCACCAGCGGCATGTGCCTGGCGCAAGGCCAGAACAACGATCCGGAGTGCGAATACCAGCCGCCGATGCCAGCCGAGCAGCAGCTGGCGGTCGCGGTGGACTATCAGGCGAACATCGCCGCGGCGGCACAGATGCTCGCTGACGACTGGAACACATTGTGGCAGCTCGGGATCCAGCCCACCACTCCGGCACCGCCGGGCGACGCCACTTCGGCATACATCGGCGAGTGGTACATGGTGCTGTGGGACTACAACAGCGGCCTGGAACCCGGAAGCTCCAAGTACGGCAACACCACAGGCTGCACACCTGGCCCGTCCTGCACCGACAACGGCGGATCCGGCGGCAACTGGGGGCTAGGGTACGCTGACAACCCCATCAACCCCGCCTATCCGCCGGACCGGCCGGTGTTCCCCGACACCTCTTCCGCGCCCGCCCCCACTGGGGTCACCTACACCGCGAACTGGGACATGTCGCACCCCCAGTACTGGCCCTATCAGGAGAAAGTGCTCGCGTGGGCGTTCGACTCGATCGCACTATGGGACTACTCCCAGGACAAATACGTCCAGGCGTTCGCCTGGGCCCACGGGAACACCGAGGTGCCGGCCTACGACACCTTCTGCACGGCCGCCAGCAACTGCAATGCCAGCAATGTCGATTACAGCTCAGCCACCGCGCCGGATTCCTGCCAGCTGGCCAACGACCACTGCTGGTGGCACTACCCCGCCTCCTGGCCTGTGCTGTTCGGAAGCGGGAGCTGTCAGCTCTGCGGGCAGGGGGTCAACACCTACCCGGCAGGCGCGGCCGATCCGGGACCTGAACCCATTACGGCGCAGTTCGCGCAGACGTGCGCGTCGTCCCTGCCGTCGAATGCGGTGATCGTAGGGGAGGGCGGGCGGTCCGCGCTAGGCTGCCCGGGGCAGAACTGGACCTCTCGAGGATCTTTCACGTGGAATTTCGCCGCCGATGCTAACGGGAACTATTCCTCGAAGATCTATTTCGATCAGATCGGGGCGGGGTTCGGCGGTCATTTCTGGTTCGGGTACGCCCAGCCTAGCGACGAGCCCTCATCGACGGTGATCACCGGGTCGTGGAACCCGCCATCGAGCGTGTCAGGCTGGACTGACATCCAGGTGGCGATACCCAGCTACGGCGCCAACGCCGGCGGGGCCAGCTATCAGGTCAACCCGGGCGGCGGTGCGCCGGGCCGGGACGTGCTGGTCAACCAGGGCGCCACTCCTGGGAACAGGTGGGTGGACCTGGGAGATTTCGATATCGGCAGCGGCGCCAGCGTATCGCTGTCGAACGTGACGCCCGATACCATCACCATCAACGGGAACGGGACTGGCTCGGACATCGCCTGGTCGGCTGCCGCGTTCATCCCTGTCTCCGGTCCGCAGTGGAACTACACCGCGATGGGTGACTCCTACTCCTCCGGCGAGGGCAATCCGCCCTATGACGTGGGGACCGCGGGCGGTTGCGACCGGTCGCCGGAGGCATTCGGCCGGCAGTTCGCTGCCGCGGACGAATTTATCGGCAACGCGGGCATCCAGCACATCGCCTGCAGCGGCGCCAAGATCGGCAACCTGATGCCCGACGGGACCGGGCAGAACGGGGAGCAGCCGCAGATCAGCCAGATGGCCCATAGTTCAGGGCTGGTCACGGTCACCATCGGCGGCAACGACGTTGGCTTCGCCAGCGTCTTGACCTACTGCCTGACGAACCCGGCGACCTGTGAGAGCAATTACAACTCCGCCAACGCCAGCAATCTGTACACGAAAATTGACGAGCTGAAGCCGACGCTGGAAGCCGCCTATAACGCCATGCAGGTCGCGGCGCCGGCCGCCAAGATCGTGGCAGTCACCTACCCGCTGTTCTTCCAGCCCGGCACGGCCTGCCTCGGCCTCTCGGTCCTTGACGTCAATTTCCTCAACAACGTGGGCCTGTACCTCGACAACGCGATCATCTCCACGGCCCAGGCCGTCGGCATCCACGCAATGGACGAACGGTACGCGTTCCTCGGCCACCAGCTCTGCTCACCCGGATCCGACTCCTGGATCTACTCGCCGCCTAGCCCGTTCCCGTCCGGAACCCAGGTGTTCGACTACAGCGCCTGGTTCCACCCCACCGTCGAAGGCCAGGGCCAGATCGCATCGGACCTGGCGGTCTACTGGCAAGCGCTGCAATCCGTGGACCCGCCCGCCATCTGGCCGGTGTCCGTGATCGCGCCGCCGAACGGCTGGCTCCCCCAGAACCTGCCGTACGGTATCCCTGCCACCACGCAGGCCAACGCGATGCTCGCGTCACTGCCCAAGAACGCCCCCGCCCCTGCCACCGCCTACAACGGCAGTGCCAGCTACTGGGCGTTCATCACGAGAAACGGCTGCGACACGCGCAACAGGGTACTGCAGGCACAGGCGCTGACCATAGGGCAGGAGTCGCCACCAGGGTTCACGCCGTTGGCGCCGGATGACGGCACATGCCCGGTGACCGCCGGGACGTGGGAGACCCCTTACGACGTCGACGCGTCGGACCCGACGGCACCTCAAGTGTACTTCTATAACACTCAGGGCCAAATCGCCAACGGATACGTAGACTCCGCTGGGAAAGCAGTTCCAGCCTTGGCTATCGACCACATCGTTCCCAGGGCGGAAGCCTGGGCCAGCGGAGCCTCCACTTGGCCGGCCCAGCAGGTGACCGACTTCAGCAATGACCTAGGCGGACCCGAGCTGCTGACGGTCTCAGGCGGTTCCAACAGTTCCAAGGGGGCTAAAGGTCCGCAGAGCTGGATGCCGGACAACAAAGGAATGACCTGCGCCTACGCAAAGATGTGGATCGCAGTGAAGTGGGACTGGAACCTGGCGGTGTCCACCGCCGCGAACGGTGAACTTGCGGCTCTCCAGAATGCCCTCACCAGCTGCTGAGCCAAGGGGTGACCAGCCATCCGGACAGTTCTCGGCTGGCCTTTGCTTTGGACGAGTCATCCATCGCCGCTTAACCTACGGCCATAATCCGATGTTCCACCGCTCGTGCCGCCGGTCGGGGAGCAGGCGCCGGACGCGGGACGCTGGCCTTAAGGAGCCATGATATGGAGCCGTCCGAAGCGCCACTGCCCATGTCGTACGCGCGGTACCAGATCCGCCGCGCCGACTGGTTCGACTCCAAGATGGCGCTGGAATGCAGCGGCCGGACCGGAGGCGTCAGCAGCGACAATCGAGTCATTCTCGACCAGATCCAAGACGGCGACAGCCTGGAGACGCTGATCCGGATGGCTGATGAGCACCGTCCGCGGTGCGAGTGGGCGGTGTGCCCCGGCGACGAGCGTGAACGCCCGGAACTGACCGTGCAGAACCGTGCCGTAGTCCACCTGAAATGGGTCACGGGAATCCTGGGTGAAAACAGCTTCGCCGTGCTTCATCGCCTCGACTACAACGTCTGGGACGCGTGGCTGCAGCCCCGGCACATGGAAGGCCAGATCATGCGAGAGGACCCGGCGGTGCGGCTGACCCGTAACGGCGTCAGCTACGAGATGGCGCTCATGGCGGTCTTCCGGGCCATGGGCGAGGAGATGCCGGAGGACTTCGGGGTCGTTTACCTGCAGGGCTAGCGCCCGGAACCGGGATCGCGTCCCGGTACCACTGGTCCCGCCGGCCCGGACTTGTCACCCGCAGTACCGCGTTGCGGGCGGGGCCGGAGATGAACAAGATCCCACTTCCGTGGTGCCGCTGGAGCCAGGGCGCAGTTCCTTGAGGTTATGCAGCCGGGACCCGGCGACCCGGCCGGCCAAGAGCCGGGCCGTCGTCCAGCAGCCGGTCCGCACCGGCCACACCGCGCCAGAACCAGGCCACGCCGCTCCACCCCCGCCAGACGGCGTCACCGGCCTGGACCACTTCCGGGTCCAGCGACGCGACCACGCCAGGGGCGTGATTTCACGAATAGCCCCTGGTGGCATAGGTTCCGGCACGTACGAGTGGCATGCCCGTCCGCAGATCGGGCATCTTGATATGCTCAGCTTGCCGACAGGGGTTCAGAGGGTTCATCCCCCTTAGCTGTGGTTGCGTGAGAGTTCTTCGGGCTTGAAGCAGCTTGGTGAACGTTGCGAGGTGAGGGCATGGCTGACCAGGGCCCGCAGCACGCCAGGCAGGATGTCGTCAATGAAATCAGTGCGTCGGTGGCTGGTGCGGTGGTGCAGGCAGGCACGGTCAGCGGCGGTGTTCATATACATGAGCCCTGTCGCGGGATTAGACCGGTTGTGCCGCGCCAGCTTCCCGCGCCGCCGGCGCTGTTCACCGGCCGTGACGCTGATTTAGCCCGCCTCACACGGGCGCTCAGCGAGGGACCGGCAGGAACAGTGGCGGTCTCGGCGGTTGGCGGCGCCGGCGGCATCGGTAAGACCTGGCTGGTTCTGCACTGGGCATATCGTCACATCGAACGGTTCCCCGACGGGCAGTTGCATGTCGATCTGCGCGGTTTCGGCCCCGATAGCGCACCGGTGCCAGCCTCGGCAGCTTTGCGCGGATTCTTGTGCGCGCTTGGGGTCGAGCCTGCCGTGATTCCGGTCGATGAACATGCTCAGGAAGCACTATTCCGGAGTCTGGCTGCCGGCAAGAAAATGCTGATCGTGCTGGACAACGCCGCCAGCACCGAGCAGGTAACGCCGCTGTTGCCCGGCTCACCTACCTGCGCGGTGCTGGTCACCAGCCGTTGCAGGCTATCCGGCTTGATCAGCGCCCACGGCGCCCGGCATCTGGCTCTCGATGTCCTGTCCGATGAGGACGGACGTGCGTTGCTCGCCGCGAGAATCGGGAACGCGAGGCTGGCGGGCGAACCCGAGGCAGCCGGCCGGCTGGTGGCCGCCTGCGGCGGATTCCCGCTCGCCTTGAGCGTTGTGGCCGGCCGGGCGGCTGCTCATCCCCAGCTGACGCTGAATGCGCTCGCCATCGAGCTGCGGGATGCGGGGCTTGATGGTCTTGATGACGGCGACGCCGCCGCGAGCGTCCCCGCCGTGCTCTCCTGGTCCTATCGCATGCTGCCCCCCCAGCAGGCCATGGTTTTCGCGCTGCTCGGCATCGCGCCGGGTCCCGACATCAGCCTGATGGCGGCGGCCAGCCTCGCCGGGATGCCTGTTCGCCAGGCACGAACCGTGCTCCGGGCGCTAGAGCAGGCATCGCTGCTCATCCAGCACGCGCGTGACCGCTACCGGATGCATGACCTCATCCGCGCGTTCGCATGGGACCATGCGGATCGTGATCTTGCCCGCGCTGACCGGGAATCGGCCCTTATCCGGGTAGTCATCTTCTATGTGCACGCCGCGCACCGGGCCCGGCACCTGCTTGAACCACACGATATCGGCATCGACATCGCTGTGCGGTCGCCAGATCTGGCTTGCCGTTCCCCTCAGATGATCAGCCACGCCGAGGCGCTGAACTGGTTCACGGCCGAGCATCAGTGTCTGCTGCATGCTCAGATCGTCGCGAGAAGTATTGCGCTATGGGCGGTGTGGCAGCTCGCCTGGGCGCTAACTGCCTACCACAGCCTCCGCGGGCTGCTCGGGGAAAACCTAGGTGTCTGGCATCAAGCGGAATCCGCCGCGGAGGCGGGCTATGACCCAAAGGTAAACCTCCTGGTCTGGCGGCACCTTGGAAACGCATACCTCCGCGTCGGGCACCTCGAAGCAGGCCGGGATTACCTTTGCCGCGCCCTGATCGCAGCGGAACGCGCCGAAGACGTCATCGGCCAGGCCCGCATTCACCGGATTATCTCGGTCATGTACGAACATCAAGGAGACAACCAGCTAGCGCTCGCGCACGCTAAGCACGCCCTGGAGCTTTTCCAGACACTGGATGACCGGGTATGGGAAGCAGACACGCTCAATACGGTCGGCTGGTGCGCCGCGATCCTTGGCCGGTACGACGAAGCCCGCCGGCACTGCCACACCGCATTCCCCGTGCTGCGCCTCTATCATCCGCCCGGCGCGGCGGACGCGCTCGACACCCTCGGCTACATTGCCCATCACACCGGCGCGCACACCGAAGCGCTCGACTACCTGCGCCGGGCGCTCGCCCTCTACCGTGATCTCGGTGACATCTATCACGTTCCCGACACGCTCGACCGGATCGGTCACGTGCTTATCGCCATGCACCGAACGCACGAAGCTTGCTCCGCGTGGAAAGAAGCACTGGCGCTATACCGCGGCCAGCAGCGGATCACCGACGCACGACGAGTGCAGCGGGAGATCGACACTCCCGAACCGCGCGCCATCGCTCGCTCATGGCCTTATCGCCGCCGATAGCCCATGTACCGCTCGGAAACTCGGTCTCGTAGCGTGAGCTGGGGTTTTGCTGCAGGATCAAGGGTCTGGCTGGGACCATCTCCGGATGCTTTTGCCGGTTGCCAACCGCTTGGTGAGGTGCCTTGTGCCGTGCCAAAAAGTAAATCATCTACCGTGAGCTGCAGGTTCGTGTATACGAAATTGGTAGGCGTCCACACGTTCAGGAGCGGCGTTGGAGTTCCAGCGCACCAGCAGGAAGGCGCCAGCTCAACGGCTACGACAGGGGTTTCTGCACCTACAGGTTTCTTCCGCCGCTTCACCGCCCGCCTGCAGCCCGGTCTGGCGCATCAGGCGGAACTAGCGGTTATATCTGCAGCAGATAGCTGAGCCCGTTCTCGTGCCCCGCGGAACTGCCTTCTTTCCAGGTGCGTAGCCATTCGGCACCGGGTATCACAGTTCCGGACACGAGGGTGAGCCCAGCGATGGCCAGGACGATCGGCGTGACTGGCGCAGCAATGACGCTGAGAACAGCGGCGGCCGTCCCGGCGGTCAAGCCCGCCGCAGACAGCATCGCCCGTTGGCGATTGTGCTTGATCCAGTCGTCTCGTTGCCGTCGGACTGCGTCGAGTTCGGCTTGTAGTTCGCGTACAGTGCGACGCAGTTCCTTTTTGAAGTTCCGGGTCCACGGAGCTGTCTCGATATGCTCGGCGAGCGAGGCGAGGTGCGCTCGGACCCGAGCGAGGTCACCGGCGTGATCCTGGCGGTATTCCAGGATCATTTCGACCGGGACGTTCGGACTGAACGCTGGCAGCTTGAGGCCAGCGGTCGGCAGTGCGGCACTGGCTAGCAGATCAGCTCGCAGGTTGCGTTGTCCGAGACGGTCGTCGAGGATTTCGCGGACGGCGGGTTCTCTCATAACTCTGCGCAACTTGTGGGCGAGGATCTTGCTGTGGAACGGGTCGTCGGATATCGGTGTCGCCTTGCCTAGAAGAAGGCCGTTGAACAGAGCGTGATTGACCATGATCGCTTCGCCGACAGCGAGGGGTACGTTGATGTAGCGATAATCGACAACACTGCTCGGCGAGTAGACTCGGCGCTCGTCGAATACTTGGCCATTCCTAATGAAGTCGGAAAGGCCGCGGACCTGGTCCATCCGGTACTCCATATACCCGCCAGCTCTTCTGCCCATTTCTCTCGCCAGGCGTGGCGCCAGGTTACCTAGCAGGGAACGCAGACCCTGGTCGGAGAGGAAGTCGCCTGGAACCTTCGCCAAGGCGAGCGACCATGTGTGCCGACCGGTTCGCTCTGCCTGATCGCTGCACATCCGGAGGAAGCCAGGGTCGCGCATATCTTCGAGAGCCGACTCTTCGAACGCTGGAGAGTAGTCCCTGAGAACCTTCTGCGGGCCGATTCGCTCAAGGAGCCCATGACGCTCAAGGAGCAGTACTTCATCGAGGGCACCGGGGTCTGGCCCAATCTGGTTCCACGTCGCTTCGCGAGGATCAAGCAGAACTAGTTTGTCGAAATACAACGCGGCGATCTTCAAGAGGGGAACCTGCGCATCGGTCATGGTGGCATACGGGTAGTAGAAAAGCCGGTTCTCCGTCATGGCGCGTCTCCCGCAGCTCGGACAAGACTTCGTCAGCTTGCCAATAAGCATCCCATAAATGATCGGGTACGTTGCTTAGCATCCAACCGCAACGCCATTCCGGGGAGCGACCGGCGTTCTTCGACGCTTGGGCCCGGCCGGGCAGGACCCAACACCAGGGACTTTAGGTGTTTGTGCCGTTCCAGGTTGTTGCCGCTCTCGTGTTCTGTTTCGGTCTTTGAGTCTGGTTGCGTGGTGCCGCTGCGGGGTCTGCTTGGTCGCGGTGGCGTGCCGGAATTTCGGGCGGGCTTTCTGAGCGCGTTCTGAGTGGCGCTGCCGTCCTGGGACGTTCAGGGTGTGCAGGGCGGCGCCGGCGGCGGCCTCGGCTGCGGCAGCGAGCGCTTCTAGCGATGATGAGGCGGTGACCTGGGATGATGTCATGGAGCGGACCGCGTGGCGCCAGACGGCGGTGAAGGATTCCTCGTCCGTG
>Ga0126381_100008142_pt1 | contig 11709 bp, 7 predicted proteins | sample PanSoiMetPlot_28_FD_96465 | JGI IMG/M metagenome (GOLD analysis project Ga0126381, IMG submission 96465) | Tropical forest soil microbial communities from Panama - MetaG Plot_28 | ecosystem: Environmental > Terrestrial > Soil > Tropical forest > Bulk soil | place: Panama | collected 2016-02-17 | reverse complement strand
GTGAACAGCACGCAGCATGCGAGTATCGATCTCCCAGGCGTAGCCGTGGCTTGCCAGACCTCGGCCAGCCAGCGCGGCAGGTAACTCTCGCGCGCAAGTACGAAAGGCATGCGCGACACCCACAGCATTGCGGCGGTAAAAATCGAGAACGCCGAGATCATTCCACCGAGCGCGAGTGCCGTGCCCAGCATGGGTCCGCCAAGCTGTCGCGCGACGGTCGAGTAGCCGCCCACCTCCCATCCGGCGCCGCTGCTCGCGCCCGATAACGCAACGCCGAGCGGCAACAGGTAACCCAGCACCACCATCGGCAGCGCGATCGCGAGCGCGCGTTTATACACACGGCGGGGTTCGCGCACTTCGCCGGCGAGTACGCTCGCGTTTTCCCATCCGCTGAAGTTCCAGATGATGATGGTAAGCCCGCCGCCCAGTGCCACGCCGAAATCCGGTCCAAAGATATGACCCGTGGGCGGATGCCAGTGAATCAGATGACCGAAGCCGAGCACGACCATCGCGGCGAACGGGGCGAGCAAAAGGGCCGTCAGCCCCACGGCGCTGTCGCCCGCCGGGCGGATGCCCAGGAAATTGAGCAGACCGGCGAGCCACACCAAGGCGACGCCGACCACGACTTGTGCCGCCGTACCCAGTGGACACAGGACCGCGAGATAAGCGCTGAACAGGACGGGATAGATTGCCATATCCACGGCAGTATAAAGCAGTGTCAGGTACGCCTCGGCGAAGCCCCAGAACGGGCCGAGCGCTTCCTTGACCCAGAAATAGAAACCGCCCTCCAGCGGCATCAGCGCATTCAGCTCGGCGGCCATCAGCGCCGTCGGCACGCTGAGCGTGAGCGGCACGATTACGCATAGAAGCAGGGTCAGGCGCGGCCCCGCGATACGCACCGCGTCCTCGGTGCCGTACGCGCCGCCGCTGACGACCAGGTAAATTACGCAAGTGAGTGAAAGGAGGCCGAGTTTTGCGCCGTGCAGAGTTATCGCGCCCGAGCGAGTCGTGGGCGCGGCATCGAGCGCCGCGGATTCGCCGGCTTTTTCGTGAACGGCGCGATCGGGGCTCACCTGTTTCATCAGGGCTAGGCTCTAGCGGAGCGCCGCGGCAGGCACAAGGTGATGGGGATTGCGCAGCCGCGGATATAGGCGCAACACTTATAACGCGCGCGGATAACGCGTAGAGTACACAAGCTCGGTCGAGCGCCGGCGCAAAAAATTCATTGAGTCGATTTTGTCCGTGCTAATTGCAAATCAATTCGCCTCTGATACCTGCTCGCGCAAATCAGGACTGTCGGGCCCTGCGCTGATCGCTGTGGCCGTGACGATGCTGTTTGCGGGAGCCGGATGCGGGTCCGCGCGCGGCCAACGTTTTCAAGCGCCATCGGGCGCCGCCTCAGCCGGCGTGCCGGAAATCGGCGACCAGGGCTCGCCCTTCGGCGGCAAACGCGCGGTCGATATACCGCCGCAGGCACGCGCGATGGGGGCTTTTTTGCAGGCCGAGGTCGCAACGGAAGAGGGCGATCGCACCGAGGCGCTCAAAGCGCTCGAGGCTGCGGTGCGATACGATCCTGGGAACGCGACGCTGCGCATCACGCTGGCGACGCTGTACGTGCGTGACGGACGTTTGACCGATGCGCGCACGCAGGCGGACCAGGCGATCAAGCTCAATCCGAACTCATCGCAGGCGCTGCTGCTTGCGGCGGGGATCGATTCGGCGCTGGGCGACGAAGCCAGCGGCGAGCAGGATTACAAAGAGGTAATCAAGCTCTCGCCCAAGAACCAGGAGGCGTACCTGTTTCTGGGTACGACCTACGCGAAGCAGGGCAAATATGAGCAGGCGCGCCAGGTCTTCGAGCAGCTGATCGCGCTCGATCCGCAGTCCTTCCTCGGCTACTACTACGCCGGGCGCACGATGCTGGCGGCCGGCAACTATGCCAGCGCCGAGCGCTACTACAACAAGGCGCTGCAACTTAACCCGCAATCTGAATTGGCGCTGCTCGATCTGGCTGCGCTGCGTGAAGAGCAGGGCCGCCGTGACGACGCAGTCGCGATATACAAGAAAATCCTGCAGATCAATCCCAACGACGATCGCGCACGCAAGAGGATGGCCGAGTTGTATTTCGCCTCGCACGCCTCGCCCGAGGGGCCGGTGAAACCCGCGCCGGCACCGGAAAAAATCGAAATCAGCCCGAGTGACACGCGCACCAAGATCGGTCTGCTTTATTTCGAGCGCGGCGATTTCGATCGCGCCGCCACCGAGTTCAACCTGGTGCTGGGCAGCGAACCGAACAACTATCGAGTCCGGTATTATCTAGGCACCGCATACAGTGAGCTGGGCGATTACGACAAGGCGGCAGCCGAATTCACGCGCGTGCCGGAGAGCGACGACAATTACGTCGAGTCGCGCCTGCAACTCGCATACATCTACGACAAACAACACGACTACAACCAGGCGATCGGCGCGCTCAACCAGGCGTTGGCCAAGAAGCCCGACAGCGCCGAGATTCTGGGATTTACCGTCGGCGTGTACCAGGAAAAGAAGGACTATCCGACCGCGATTAGGCTCGCGCAGCGGATGGTCGTGCTGGAACCGAAGAACGACAAGTTTCATTTCACGCTGGGCGCGCTTTACGATGAGAGCAAACAGCGTTCCGCCAGCATCGCCGAGATGCGCAAGGCGATCGAGCTCAATCCCAAGAATGCGCAGGCGCTCAATTATCTCGGCTATACCTACGCCGAGGCCGGCGAGCATCTCGATGAGGCCGAAAGCCTGATCAAGCGCGCCCTCGCCATCGAACCCGAGGACGGCTTTTACATCGATAGCCTCGGCTGGGTCTATTATCAAAAGGGCGAGTACGGCAAGGCGGCCGAGCAGCTCGAGAAGGCCGTCAACCTGACCGGCGACGATCCCACGATCACCGAGCATCTGGGCGACGCCTACTCCAAGCTGGGTCGCGGTGAGCAGGCCGGCCAGCAATATGAGGACGCACTCAGGCGGAGCACCGACCGGGAGCAGGTCGCGCGCCTTCGTGAAAAGGTCCAAGCCCTGCGCAATGTCGGCAGCGCCAGCCATTGAGGCGCGAAGCAGCGGATGGCGCGCCGCCGCCGGTGCGGCCGCCATGGCCTTGGCCGTGTGCCAGCTTGCGGCCTGCGCCTCGATTAGCTCCGCACCGCCCGCGGTGACGACGAGTGTGCCGCCCGCCGCGTCGCCCGCGACTACGGCGACCCTGGCTCCGCTCGCTGCGCGCGAGCGCGCGCTGCACTCGATGCAGGGCGGCGCGATAATGGAATTCAGCGCCGCCGACGGCCATCACTTCCGCACGCACGAGGAAATCGCGCTCGCGCGCCCGGCCAGCATCCGCGTCGAGGCCGTAGCGCCGTTTGGCGCGACCATGGTGTTGGCGGCGGATGACGCCGGCCGCCTGATGATCTTCGATCCGTCGAAAAACGTCCTGATGAGCGGCGACGCCAACGCCGCGACGCTCGCGCGTTACGTCAACATCCCGCTCGCACCGCCGGCGGCGGTCGATTTGCTGATGGGCCTTGCGCCGGATCCTGCGCAATTGGCCACGCCGCCCGACACGGTCGCCGAGAGCGAAGGCATGACCTTGATGACGTGGCGGATGAGCGACGGCGGCTCGCGCGCACTGGGCTTTACGCAGGCGGGCGGCAGCGGTGAGTTGGCAATGGTACGCGAGAGCGACAGTGCCGGCGCGGTGCGTTACGAAATCCGTTACACGGATTGGCGCGAGACTGGCGGAATCGATTTTCCGCTCAAGGTAGAAGCCAACTTTCCCTCAAGCCACATCATGCTTCGTTACCAGGCGCCCGCCCTCAACACGACGCTCGCCCCCGCGATGTTCGTGTTGACGCCGGCGCCGGGCACCCGGCAGATTTCGATCGACGCGGGCGGATCCGTGACGCCCGGAGCCGCCGGCTGAACTCGCGCCCGATGAGTTTTCGCCACCACGCGCTCACATCGATGTTGTGCGCCATCGTAGCGACGGTGGCGGCCGGATGCCGTGTGCAGCGGCCTCAGAGCCAGCACGAGCGCAATCAGATCCTTTACCAGTCGAGCATCAGCGATCCGCGTACTTTCAATCCGATCCTGGTGACGGACAACGCCTCAGGCGAAGTCATTGGCGATCTATTCGAAGGGCTGGTGCGTATCAACCCTGTGACGACCCTGCCCGAGCCGGGCATCGCCGAGCGCTGGGAGCTGAGCGACGGCGGCAAGACGATCGTGTTTCATCTGCGCCACGGCGTGAAATGGTTCGACGGGCAGCCGCTGACCGCGCGCGACGTGGTTTTCACTATGCGCGTCATCTATGACCCGCGAGTACCCAATATCGAAGAGCCGAGCCTGAAGGTGGACGGCAAGCCGCTCAAGGTCGAGGCGGTTGACGATTACACGGTGCGGATGACGATGCCGCGGGTTTTCGCGCCGCTGCTCTACGCGATCGGAGTCCCGATCATCCCGGCGCATGTGCTCGAGCCCGCGCTCGAGGCCGGGAAATTCAATCACACCTGGGGCATCAATACGCCGCCCCAGGACATCGTCGGGTTGGGAGCGTTCGAGATGCAGCGTTACGTGCAGGCGCAATTTGTGGATTTCAAGCGCAATCCGGATTACTGGATGCACGATGAAAAAGGCGACCGCCTGCCACGGCTGCACGGGCGCACGCTGCAGATCGTTTCCGATCAGAACGCGCAATACCTGCGCTTTCTTGGCGGGCAACTTGACATCTATACGCCACGTCCCGAGGAAGTAGTTGATTTGCGCGACAAGCAGAAGCGGCTCGGCATCACGCTGCGCGAAATCGGTATCGACACCGGCTCGCTGTTTTTCGCCTTCAATCGCAATCCGAAACACTACATCCGCAGCGGCATTACCGATCCCAAATACCGCTGGTTCACCGATCTGCGCTTCCTGCGCGCGATCGCGCACGCGGTGGACAAGCAAGGCATGATTAATTTGTGCTTCCACGGATTGGCGGTGCCCGCAGTCTCCGACACCTCACCCGCCAACAAGGTTTTCTATAATCCGAACCTCAAGGACTACGATTACGATCTGAAGCTCGCGGGCGATCTGCTCGAACAGGCGGGCTATCACCTGAAGAGCGGCGTGCGCTACGACGCCGAGGGCCATCGCCTGGAGTTCAATCTCGCAACCAACAGCGGCGTCAACGTGCGCGATCAGATGTGCGTCATCTTTCAACAGGACCTGGCGCGCCTGGGGATCAAGGTGAACTACCGCCCGCTCGAGTTCACCACGCTGGTGGACAAGCTCGATTCTACTTACGACTGGGACGTGGTGCTGATCGGTTTTACCGGCGGCATCGAGCCCAACAACGGCGCCGATTTTCTGCGCTCTTCGGGCGCGCTGCATCTGTGGCATCCGAAGGAGCCGAAACCGGCCACGCCGTGGGAAGCGGAGATCGACAAACTGCTCGAGCAGGGCACCATGGTCATGGATCCGGTGAAGCGGGCGCCGTATTACTGGCGCATCCAGCAAATCCTTCACGACCAGTTGCCGATTATCGAGACCGTCCGCCAAAAGGAATTCGAGGCGTGGAAGAACACGCTGGTGAATTTCAATCCCACGGTATGGGGCACCTACAAGCCCGAGTGGATCGAGTTTCGGCCCGAGTGAGCGCGCGCAGCCCGCGCCGGCGATGACCAGGTTCCTGATCAAACGTCTCGTCAACATGATCCCCCTTATCGTGGGGATCACATTCCTGTCGTTCCTCGTGATGTCGCTCGCGCCGGGGAATTTCTTGACCAACCTGCGGCTCAATCCGGCGATCTCGCCGCAAGTGATCCGCCAGTTGGAGGCGCAGTTCGGACTCGATCAGCCACTGCTGGTGCGTTACGCGAAATGGCTCTGGCAGGTGCTGCACCTGAACCTCGGCCTTTCCATGAGCTACCGGGTAAGCGTGACGTCACTTATCGCGGCGCGCGCGTTCAACACGATGATCCTGGCCCTCAGCAGCATGATTTTCTCGTGGGCGATCGCGATTCCGATCGGCATCGTGGTCGCGATCAAGCAAAACTCGATCTGGGACCGCGTGCTCTCGTTCGTGGCGTTTTTCGGGATGTCGGTGCCGAACTTTTTCCTCGCCTTCCTCATGATGTACCTGGCGCTGCACACCGGATGGTTTCCGGTCGGAGCAACCTTCTCGCCGTACTATGAAAGCCTGGACACTTGGGGCCGCGTCGCCGATCGTATCAATCATCTGATGCTGCCGGTGTTCGTGCTTGGCGTTGCGGGCATGGCGTCGCTGATGCGGCTGATGCGCTCGCAGATCCTGGAAATCAAGAATTCCGAGTTCGTTCGTACGGCGCGCGCCAAGGGTCTTTCCGAGCGCGCCGTGATCTACAAGCACGTGCTGCGCAATGCGCTCAATCCGTTTGTTACGCTCGCCGGCTACGGACTTGCCGATCTGCTCGGCGGCGCGGCGCTGATCGAGGCCGTGATGAATCTGCAGGGATTGGGACTGCTCCTGCTCGACGCGGTGCGCTCGCTCGACATTTACCTGGTGATGGGATCGGTGCTGATGGGCACGGTGTTGCTGCTGATTGGCAATCTGCTGGCGGATATTGCGCTGGTTATGGTCGATCCGCGAGTGGACTTTTCCTCGCTGAGCGCAGATTGACGATGCCGACCGCCGCAAGCATCCCCAACCATGCGCCGATTGCCGGCCCGCAGCCGCCCTCTCGCGTAACGCGCGCCGGCGCCGTCAGCGAGGGCTTCGTGCGCGAATGGCGCCGGGCATCGTGGGTGGTGCGGCTTTCGGTTTTATGCCTGCTCACTTTTTACCTGCTCGCCGCGGCATCGCCGTTCATCGCTCCATGCAATCCGATCCGGCAATATCGCGACCTGCCCGATTGCCCGCCGATGGGCCTTCACCTGGCATCGCCGGCGCAATGGGCACATGGATTCTTGTATGCGCATCCTATGCGGCTCATCGATCCTGCGGCGCGGGTCTTTGCACCTGACGAATCGCGGAAGATCTACGTCAGGTTCTTCCATCGCGGACATCTGTTCACAAGTGAGTCGCCGGAAAACCCGTACTTCATCATGGGCAGTGACGGGCTCGGACGCGACCTGTTCTCGCGCATCGCTTACGGTTCGCGCGTGAGCATGTGCGTCGGCCTCATCGGCGTGCTGATCACGTTCTCGCTCGGCATCGTGGTCGGCGCGCTCTCGGGCTACGTGGGCGGGCTAACCGACAATCTGATCATGCGCTGGTCGGAGATCGAGATGTCGCTGCCCTCATTTTATTTTCTGCTCGCGCTGGCCGCGGTTATCCCGTCGGGGGTGAGCCCAGTAACGACTTTTTTCATCATCGTGGCGCTCATGAGCTTCATCAGTTGGGCAGGCTTCGCGCGCATTATCCGCGGCATGGCGGCCTCGGTGCGCTCGCGGCCTTACGTTGAGGCGGCGCGCGCGCTGGGAGCTTCGCGCACCCGCATCATTTTCCTCCACGTGATTCCCTCGGTGCTCGGCTACGCGATCGTCGCCGCGACGCTTTCGATCCCCGGCTTCATCCTGGGCGAGAGTGCGCTATCGCTACTCGGCCTCGGCATCCAGGAGCCGGCCGCGAGCTGGGGCAATCTGCTGGCGCAGGCGCAGGATGTGCAGAATCTCGCGCGCTACCCGTGGATTCTGATTCCCGGCATCTTCATATTTCTCACCGTGATGTCGTTCAACTTTCTCGGCGATCATCTGCGCGACCGGCTCGATCCGGGCAACGTGCGCTAGGCGAATTCCAACGCGCGGTCCGGAAAATCCGACAATGGCTACTGCATCCCTCGACGCAACCGCCGAAGCAACGCATCCGCCGGCGGTCCGCAAATGGCTGGTCTCGGGTGCGGTGATGATCGGGGCGGTAATGACCGTGCTCGATACCTCGATCGTCAACGTATCGCTGCCCTACATGCAGCAGAGTTTCCGCGCGGATGTGGGGCAGATCACGTGGGTCGTCACCAGTTACCTGGTTGCGGTGAGCGTGACGATTCCGATGACCGGATGGTTCGCGGTGCGCTTCGGACGCAAGCGTTATTTCCTGGCCTCGGTTCTGACCTTCGCGCTTACTTCCGCGCTCTGCGGCCTCGCCCGGCGAGTGGGCGAGATGGTCGTATTCCGCATCCTGCAGGGCGCGGCGGGCGCAGCGATGATTCCGCTTTCGCAGGCAATCCTGATCGAGACTTTTCCGCCCAACGAACATACGCTCGCGATGACCACGTTCGGGATGGGCCTGATGGCGGCGCCGGTGCTCGGGCCCACGCTGGGCGGATGGATCACGCTCAACTGGAGTTGGCGCTGGGTCTTCTTCATCAATGTGCCGACCGGCGCGATTGCGATGGCGATGGTGTCGGCGTTCGTACACGACCCGCCGTATCTTGTAAGCCAGCGCGGCAGCGGCAAGATCGATTATCTCGGCATCATCCTGACTGCGCTGGCGGTTGGACTGTTTCAGATCGTACTTGCGGTTGGCGGACGTTCGGGATGGTTTGCGGCGCCGTGGGTGCAGTGGGCGTCTATACTTTCATTGGTTGCGACGGTCGCACTCGTGTTCCACGAGTTGCGCTTCGCGAATCCCATAATTGATTTCCGGCTGTTCAAAGTGTTCGGCTTCACGCTCGCCGTCGCGATCATCTCGCTGCAGGCGCTGGCCCTGTTCAGCATCAACCTGCTGAATCCGCTTTTCATCGAGAATCTGCTTGGATACGACGCCTGGAAGGCGGGGCTGGCCGTCGCGCCTCGCGGTATCGGCGTGGTTATCGCGCTGCTGGCGGTGGGTCAGCTTTCGCGCCGCGGTATGGACATGCGTCCTGTCATCGCGGGCGGTTTCGTCCTGGGCGCGTACGAGGTCTGGCGCATGTCGCATTGGGGACTTGCGATCGGGATGAGCGCGGTGCTCTGGCCAATCTTTCTCTTCGGCCTGGGCCTGGGGTCGGTCTTCCCAACCGTCACTGCGGTCGGACTGGGGCAGATCCGGCGTGAGCGGATGGGCTTCGCGTCGAGCCTGTTCAGCGTGATGGTGAACATCGGCGCGGCGACCGGGATTGCAGCCTCGACCAACCTACTGGCGGCGCGCCATCGCCATCATCTTGGGCAATTTTTTGCGACTTCGTCCGCCACCGCGGCTCATCCGGTCACGGCGGCGGCGACCGCCCAGGCTTGGCTCCATGCCTACAACGACGTGTATCGGGCGCTCGCGATAGTTGTACTTTTCCTCGCGCCCTGGTGCATGCTTCTAAAACGCGAAGGCGTGGCGATCGCCGCGGAGACGATGGCCGACTGAATCATCGCAAAGGGCATACGCAAATGAATCGCAACGACGAAATCACGTGGCTCGACGCCACGGGCCAGGTGGAACTGGTAGCAAAAGGCGCGGTGACCCCGACCGAGCTCGCGGAGGCCGCGATCGCTCGAATCGAGCGGCTCAACCCCCAGCTCAACTGCGTCATCTATCCGCGATATGACAAAGCGCGAGCGCAGGCGCGCGATCGCCATGCTATTCCCCAAGGCCCGTTTCATGGCGTTCCTTTCCTGATGAAGGATCTGCTTCAGACCAACGAAGGCGAACCTTTCAGTTGGGGATGGAAACCGTTCAAGGATGCGAAGCTGGTCGCGCAGACCACGTCATACGTTGCGGCAAAGTTTGATGCGGCCGGGTTGATAACCCTCGCGCGCACCACGGTCCCGGAATGGGGCGCGACGCTCTCGACGGAGACGCGCGCGTGGGGTGCGACTCGCAATCCCTGGAACCCTGAGCGCATCGCCGGCGGTTCGAGCGGCGGCGCGGCGGCAGCCGTTGCGTCGGGAATGGTGCCGATGGCGCACGGCAACGACGCGGGCGGGTCAATCCGTATCCCGGCCTCGTTCTGCGGATTGGTCGGTCTCAAGCCCTCGCGCGGCCGGACCTCGCTCGGACCCGCGCACGCCGAATTTTGGCACGGGCTCTGTGAGGAGGGCGTGCTTTCGCGCTCCGTCCGCGACACCGCCGCCGCGCTCGACGCGATTGCCGGCTACATGCCCGGAGATCCCTGGACGGCGCCGCCGCCCGCAAGTCCATTTCGCGACGAGATCGGCCGTGCACCTGGCCGGCTTAAGATCGGCGTGATGGAGCGTGCGCCGCGCTCGCATCCCGGCCTCTATCCGGAATGCGTCGCCGCTGTGCGCCAAGCGGCCAGGTTGCTCGAATCGCTAGGCCACACGATAGAAGTGAATCATCCCGCGGCGCTTGACGATGAAACGCTGACTTCCGCATTCGGCAGAGTGGTCGCGGGCGGCGAGGCGCGGCAGGCGGCGGCGGTCGAGCCGATGCTTGGGCGCGCGGTCGTGGCCGAGGATTTCGACGAGTGGACGTGGTTCCTCGTCGAGCGTGGCCGGCGGCTCAAGCTGGTCGAATACCTGGCGGCCTGCGAATGGTTCAATCATTTTTCGCGCGCGGCGGCAGGATGGTTCGCCGACGGCGGGTTTGACGTGCTGGTGACCTCGACCATGGGGCAGCCTGCGCCGCAGCTTGGAATTTTCAAGACGCGGCCCGGCGAGCATCCGCGCAATGTCGGCGTGCGGCTGAACGAGGTCAGCCCGTTCACCGCGCCGTGGAATATCGCAGGGCAGCCGGCGATTTCGCTACCGCTGCACGTGAGCGCGGACGGGCTTCCGGTGGGCGTGCAGTTGGTTGCGCGCTACGGCCGTGAAGACGTGTTGCTAAGGCTGGCCTCGCAACTCGAGCAGGCGGCGCCATGGTCGGAGCGCCGGCCGCGGGTGCACGCATAGTTAATCGAGTCTACAGCCTGAGGCAGGCTTCCGCCGGTTGTGACACGGCTCGCAGGATCGACGTTCGATGGGATCGACGTTCGGCGGTGCATATTTAGCAGGGAAACGGCCCTCTGGCGTGGCGGAGGCTTCTACCGCCCAGCCGGAGCGCCCAGCGCCAGCCGTGGGATATTCGGCTAACATTCCTACCGAATCGCGCGACCGTCAACAGGTTCTCGGATTATGGTTGGTTGGTGAGCGACTGCGCGCCTGACAATCCGATTCGCGAAAGGGACACCTGCGCGGGCAGCTTTTCTTCGGCTTTGGTTCTAGCCTGCCTTCAAGGCCAACGCAGTGCTTCTGAGAGAGCGGGGCAATTCGAGAGCGATCCTGCGCCACCTGCCTTGGAAGCGAGAATAGCAGTCGTGGCAAAGAACTCGCCAATGAAGCGTGCTGGATTTTCGCTCGCATAAGCTGCATTCCCTTAAGGCTTCATGGAGTAGCTGATTTTTCAAGTGGCATCTCCCCAAGGCTCACTCGTCAGCCCGTTTTGACGCGGCGCGTAGCTTTCGGAAAACAGTGGCCTTCCGCAGATAGCCTATGTAGCGGCAGTGGGCCCCTTGGGGATGGGCGGGTTGTTTTAGGAATCGCCGGTCATCAGCGGCGTTAGCCGAGAAAGGGCGCTGAGGCCGAGTTACGGACCCTATCACCTTGCGCGATTTCGTCAAAACGCTCCGTCTTGGGCCACTTTGCGCCACCATAGCTCAGCGTGGTCAACAGCTTATGCGGAAGTCATTCACAGGCGGGAATCGATCTATTTCTTCAGCATCCCAAGGTCGTCGAGTAGTTGGGCGAACTCGCGCACGATCTGCTCGAGGGACTTGCCAGCGGTCGATAGGTACACGCGACGCGGCGGGCGGATGTCATCCG
>Ga0126381_100008141_pt1 | contig 11710 bp, 9 predicted proteins | sample PanSoiMetPlot_28_FD_96465 | JGI IMG/M metagenome (GOLD analysis project Ga0126381, IMG submission 96465) | Tropical forest soil microbial communities from Panama - MetaG Plot_28 | ecosystem: Environmental > Terrestrial > Soil > Tropical forest > Bulk soil | place: Panama | collected 2016-02-17 | reverse complement strand
GTTCGCTTTGGTCAATCGATCGCAGACGCGATGATGCTTCCCATCCTGACGGCTCGCCATGGCGAATGAGCAGCGGTCACCGTTGGATTCGGCAAAGCCGCGCCTGCTCTATGTGGTGACGGAGGACTGGGCCTTTCTATCGCACCGTCTGCCAATGGCGCGCGCAGCGCGCGAAGGCGGATTCGAAGTGCACGTTGCGACACGGGTGAGCAACGGAGCAGCCGCAATCGAGGCTGAGCGCTTCGTCTTGCATCCGATCCCGTTTGCGCGCGGCAGCCTTTCTGCGGTCGCAACCCTTTCGACGGTTGCCGCACTCCGCCGCGTGCATCGTAAAGTAAAGCCGGTGCTCACACACCATGTTGCTTTGCAGGCTTGCGTGCTCGGCATGCTGGCCTCGCTCGGTCGGCCATGCGCATGCGTCAATGCATTCATTGGCCTTGGCTATTCATTCACGTCCGGGACCGGTAAGGCCCGTGCTGTTCGCACCATCGTTGGTTCGCTGTTGCGTTTTCTCGTCAACCGCAAAAATTCCATCGCTTTGGTACAAAACAACGACGACATGTCGGCATTGATGTCGCTCGGCATTGCCAAGGACCGGATTGCGCTGATCCCCGGGTCGGGCGTCGACGTCAACCGCTTCACGCCGCTTGCCGAACCGGTTGGTGCTCCGACATTCGGATTTGTTGGACGGCTCCTTGACGATAAAGGGATCCGCACGCTCGTTGCCGCACATCGCCTGCTGCGCAGGCGCATACCGGATGCGAATCTATTGATCGCTGGCGCGCCGGACCCCGCCAATCCCGCTTCGGTGACCGAGACGGAGGCGCGGTCTTGGAATGACGAAGTCGGAATAACCTGGCTCGGCCATGTGACCGACATAGCTGCGTTTTGGGCGAAGGCGCATGTCGCGGTGCTGCCGTCACGGCGTGAGGGTTTCCCGCTGTCGTTGATGGAGGCGGCGGCATGCGGCCGCGCTTTGATCGCAAGCGACGCGCCAGGCTGCCGCGAGCTCGTGCTTCACGATCAGAACGGGCTTTTGTTCCCTGTCGACGACGTGACGGCACTAGCAGATGCAATGACGCGGCTTGCTGCTGATCCGCAATTGCGTGCACGGTACGCAATGGCGGCGCGCAAGCGCGCGGTCAATGAATTCTCCGCTTCCATGATCGGGCGTCAAACCGTTGCGCTCTATCAGAGGCTGTTGTCAGCCGTAACGTAATTAGCTCCGTGTGCAATAACCACTCGCATCGACATTTGCCGATTTTCAGTGTGCAAGTCCCGTCACAACGACTGTCGAAGGGACCAAAACGGCTCCCAGCCTTACCACTCGCGCGCCTGAGCGTAAGTCTTCTGCGGGCCAGATCACGTTCAATGTTGCCAGCTGAACTGCCCGTCGCGACGATTTGTCAGCAAAAATATCCATGCTGCGAATGCCGCGAGCATCGCCATGAGAGCGGGCCACATCGACATCGCGTAACGCGGCGTTGCCTCCTCTACAAGAGCGACCAAGAGATGATTGGCATTGACACAAAGCGCGGCCACAGCAGCGAAGATCGCTAAAGGTGAGGCGGTTGGGCGTATCGCTACTGCAGTGACAAGCAAGAAGGAAAGGGCCATTAAAGCAAAGAACAGCCCCTCCTTGAGAGGGACTGCAAATGTAGGGATTTTAATTCGAGCGTCTTCTGCAGAGGATATATCTGGAAAGGTCCATAGTCCACTGAAGGTCATCAGCACATGAGAGATGTAGTCAGCTGGGTGATGTCGAATCGTCGCTAGTGCACTTGACGTTGAGTACGCATTGTTCTGCTTTGCGAGTGCAATCGATGGAGCTTCTATATCAAAATTAATGGGAGATGTGTCGAGTGTATGCTCGTATTTACCGATATTATACCCGGCAAAAATTTGCGTGCCAAAATAACCTTTGGTGGCAAGATTCCAACTGCTTACCGCAAGCACGATGGCAATTGCTGGAGTTGTGGCCGCGCCGACTGCCGTCCACCGCCGACCAATCCATAAGAGCCCAATGAGCGGCGCAACGCCTAGTAACGCATAACCAGCAGGCCGGACCAGGATTGCCGCGCCTAAGATCCCGCTGGCGGCAAACAGCCAGAACAGAGCCGGCCGTCGTTGTAACGCCATCGCGACGCAGCCCAGGAAGACCATGAAAAGAGAAATAAAAAGACTTTCCGTTAGGATCTCCCAGGAGTAACGCCAGATAAATGGATTGCCAAGAATACCAGCACACATCACCGGCCATATCCACCATGGCCCTCCGAGCCTCGCAGCCGCCTGTGCGAGGAAGGCAGTCGAGCCAACAACTAGTGCCATCTGCACATAGGGTAAATATCCGAGTTCAGGATCAAAGATCCTGACAGCCGACAAGAAAAACGGGTAACCTGGAGTGCGAATGACACTCCAATTCAAATAAGTGGGGCTATCGGGGGTCATCATAGGAGGTGGCGTGGCCACAACAGTCAGTCCACCCATCAGCGCAACGCCAATCAGCGCCACGATGAGCCATACATGATCCCTTATGGGGTCACGACGGGGCGATGCCGTGCTAAAGCATTTCGCCCTGCTCAAGACAAAGTCGTTCATTACTTTGATTCCGATTGTTGCGACAATCAGCTCTTCGGCACCGCCATACTGGACAAGGGGAGTGGCAGAACTGGGCCATCTGCGCAATCTAAATCTCGACCGGGACGTGCCCAAGGGCGAGTTTTGTCAAACGCCTGGATTCAGCGCGCTCGGGCTAGGTGCCGCGGCGTCGACATTGCCGGTGCTCCCCAAGGGTTTCATCACTCAATACTGCGACAAAGCCGGCTTTTGCAAAGCGAATAATGTTCCCGTACGGCCTTTAATTCGACAGGGAGTCTCCGTGCGCGCTGAATTTTCAAGTAAGGGGCACGGAGGCTTCGCTATCGCTAATGTTGTGTTGGTCCTAAGTGCACTCGTCTTAGCTCTTCTGTTTGCCGAAACAGGCATTCGCCTGTTTGCACCGCAGCCAATGATTGGCACACCGTTTGAGTATGCGCCGCGCGGTTACACCATCAATAAATCCAACGGCACAGCACTCTTTAGTGTGGGCGATAGCAAGGGCATCTACTCCTTTACGCCGCCCCATTTACGAGGGATGAGCCAACCTCCAGCGGATGCAGAACGTATTCTGGTTCTCGGCGACTCGTTTACCTTTGGTGTTGGGCTTTCCGACCAAGACACCTACGTCGCAAAACTACAGGAAAAACTTGACGTCACGTTCGGCACGGGCCGCATTGCCCTCCTTAACGGCGGCATCGGTGGTAGCGGGACAGCGGAGCATCTCGCCTTTCTTGAAGACTTTGGTGAGGAAATTGCACCCCGGATAGTGCTTGTGTTCGTGAACATCGAGGACTTCAACCGAGCACAACAATCCTCCCTTTATCATTTACACAGCAATGAGAGCTTAGAGTTGGATGAAGGGACCACTCCGACTACCGCGCTCAACAAGCTCTCGCGAAAAGTCACGGAGTCGGATTTATACAATTTCGTCATTCAGCACGTACACGTTGCACAGCTAATCAGGCGCGGGTTCATCAAGATTTTTGTCCAGTCGAAACCCGATGTGTCTATTGTAGGAAAGGAGTCAAAATCAACATTCGGTACATCACGCGATCAACGGCGGTTGGTGCACGCACTTTTCAGGCGAATGAAGGAGTGGTGTGATTCCCACGGGGCGAAGCTGGCCGTGATCAATAATCGGGGGATGGCTGACGAAGGTTGGCGACAATACGATTGGTTACCGAAGATGCTTGCGGTTGAAAACATAACCGCTATCGACTCTGCGCCAGAGATCCAATCTATTATAGCGAGCGACCCGGTTCCTTACGTGATACCACAAGGCATTGGCCACCCCAATGCTAAAGGTGCGGCGGTAATCGCGGATGCCGTATGGCCGTTCATCCAATCCCTTATCAGAGAGAACCAGTAAGCAAGTAGTTCCGCAGGAAACTTCGCGACGCAATTTATCTGTCGCGCGCTACGCCGGCATTGCTAATTTGCTTCGGCGGTTCGTCCAGCACAACGCAATCGAGAAAATCCCTAATAGCGTCGTCGGCGGCCCTCACAATATTCTGCCGTGTAGATTGAATGACGTATTGATAAGCGCACCCAATCCTGTGAGGAGCTTGAACTCTCGAAGGCAGCACTCGACAAACTGAGGTCTGTCCCGTCCACATGGACGGCAGACGGGAGTGCCTGATCAGCTTAATCGCGCGGTATCGAGCGTTAGATTCAAGCACTGACGAAAGTGGAAAAATGCAGGCGAAGGGTCAAGCTCCGCGATTAGAACGTATCAAGAGCAGCGAGAATGCATACTGGTGGAAATCCGATCGGTAACGTTTCATTCATTGCAACAAGCCGGCCCCTATCGGCTTGCACTATGCCTGCCGTCTATGCGAGGAATTCTTGGTAAGGAAATGTTCAATTGTTCCAGCAAACGCGAAAGGCGCGGAGGCTTGCTACTGAGCCTTTGTCCCGATATTGGCGCCCCGAATGGGAACGCGCCGCGTCCTTGCAGCGCTTGACTTTCAACTCGTGTCCGCTGCCATTCCGGATTGTAATGCTTTCAGAATCATGGACCTGCGATTGTGAATTATAAGCAAATAGATGCAGCCAGTTATGATCGGGTCGCAGCAGAGTTCGATCGCCTCACGGAGCGTTTGAGCGCGCCGATTGCGATGCGGATGATAAAACTGGCGCGATTGAGGCCCTCGGATTGCATTCTGGATGTGGGCACTGGAACCGGTCTAGTGGCGCTTCGAGCCGCACGGCTGCTTAGCGGAGGGCGAGTCATTGGCATAGATCACTCACAAGGAATGATTGAGCAGGCCTGTGCCAAAGCGCGACACTCCAGCGTAGGCGAGTTTGTGATCTTCAGAAGATCAGACGCGGAGCAGCTCGATTTTTCGGATCAATCATTTGACGTTGTACTCTCGCTTTATGCCCTTTTTCACTTTCCGGACCCATTGCGTGCGCTGGCCGAGATGTACCGCGTGCTGCGGCCTTGTGGTCGGGTTGTCATTGGTGTGGGAAGCGGGCCGACGCCGCTCTCCCGTAAAGCGATCTGGCATGGTGCGCACCGTATCACCGACATCGTCGCCGGTGCCCGCGGCCTCTTGCTAATCGCGCCGCACTTCTTGCGCCGGCTCATGATCAAGCATGGAATGAGTCTGAACGAGACGCAGGGGCCACGAACGTCCCAGTCACGAATTGAGCGGATGCTGCGGCAAGTCGGCTTCAAATGCATACGCAAAGGCTGGCAAGGGTATCGAGAGGATCTGGATCCGGAGGATTTTTGGCGCGTTCAGGTTACCTTCGCGAGTCGGGAACGAATACGGCTGCAGGAGGCCTCTGCCCAGGAGATCGCGGCGCTCAAGCAGGAATTTCTCGAGCGATGCCGGCGCGTGCAAGCGAATGGTGGTAGGCTAATCTATCCTCATGGCGCCATGCTTTACACTGGAATGCGTGGCTAATCCGTAGACACTCTGGGAGAGTGGCCTTGCCAGCGGAAGGAGAGCGCCGAGCCATCGGATGCGTGATCATGTCGCTGCAACGGCGCTTATCCTGCTTGGATTGCGAAAGGCGGCACCGAACCATCAATTGGTTTTTACTAAAGTTAGGGTCGACCGGGGCTTTCTTACCGAACAGTATGCCTGCCGCTAATGGTGGAAAGGTTCACCTTTCAATCGTGGAGCAGCGAGGCGATCTCGTATGCCCGTGACGTAGCCAAAGGTTTCCCCCGCGGTCCATGCGAGTGTAAAAACGCCGAGCCAGATCCAGGCGCCCTTCAATTGCTTGCGCAATTCGGATTTTCGGCGGGAAGCACTTGCGATTCTATTTATCAAAACGGCGAATATGCAAGGCGCCAGAAGAATGAGCACCAGGCTTCGCAGAAAAGACTGTGTGCGTGCACGGGCCAATCCAAACTCCTGTCCGTGCGCAAAGCGTTGAGCAATGAACTCGCGCGCGCTGTAGCGGTTGCGATGCATAACTCGCAATCTCGGATCGAGAATGAGCCGGATGCCCTCGGCTTGAAATCGGCTGTGGAATGACGGTTCCCAGAATCCGCATTGGAGTAGATCCTTGTGACGCAAGAGATCTGATCGCCGATAGAGAGCGTTATCGGCAGCTAACTCCCGCACGTCGTGCTTGGTTTCGGGCGGAGCGAATGCCGAATAACGCAAAAGAAAAATCGCTCGTGCCTTGGCATCAGCATTCGGATCGTTTTCGATTATCCCGCCATACGCCGTGTCTTTAAGGTCAGCAGCGATGAGCGCTTCGACCCAACCCACGCTCGGAATGCAATGAGCCGTCGTCGTAGCCACCCGCTCGCCGCTGGCCGCCAGTATTCCGTCGCGCCACAGGTGCGGGATCAGGCTGCCTGCAGGACCAGAAATGAGTCTAATTTGACCTTGCGATCCGACCAACGCCGGAACGTCCGGGTCGCCTGCAGTATGGCAAAACAGCAATTCGACCTGAGGATGAAGAGTGGGCGCCACAGCCTGCACGATCTCCGCGACATTCTGTTGCGCATGCTGCACGCCGACGATAATCGAGAGCATAATGCCCTGGTTCATCCAAGGGTCCTGAACCGCCGAAAAACGCGCCGCAATGCGATGTACCCATGGGTCGCCGGAGATTGCAGGTTGCGGAATAGGAATTCTTTGCGCAAATAGTAAGTCTCGACGCGCGGGAGCGCAGCCGGATCTTCTGTCTGTAGCAGCATGCGTACGTCAGTGGTGACGCTTCCGACATACCTTTCGCGCGCGAAGGACCGCACCCGTGTGTCATTGAAGCCGTAGGGATAGGAAAAATAACGCGGACGAGCGCCCAGCATCGATGCGATAGTGTCGTCCGCACGATCACACTCCGCCCACAAGGCGTCGTCGGAGAGCTGCCTGAGGTCGGGGTGACTCGCCGTGTGGGCCTCGACGCGTATTCCGGCACCCTGGAGCGCTTCGATCTCTCGCCAATGCAACATCTCGTACAGCGGCGCGGCAGACGGTTGGCTTGGCCAGCGGTTTGTCATCCCCACGACGCCAGTTGTGAGAAACAGATGTGCAGGCGCCGAATGGTTGCGCAGGATGGGCAGAGCCTCGGTAAATACGCTGCGCATTCCGTCATCGAACGTCAGTGCGACGCCCGTTTTTGTCTCCGGCCGCAACAGAGTGTCGAGGTCGAGAATAGGAATGGCCGAGCTTTGCAGCGCAAGCAGGAGTTTGTCGAAGGTTTTGGGGGGATAGGACAGAACCGATCCGGTGTCATCAATGCTGTGGAACGTCAAAATTGCTCGCATGATTCCGTCAATGAATGCCCTTAGCGGCTCTGATTGCGGCAACGTGAGCCAAATAAGCTTCGATGTGACGCTGAGGGGTATACAACCGCAGAAAGCCCTCGCGCGCACAAATTGCAAGACTTTCGCGCAATTCGGGCTCATTGGCCAGTCGTGACAGGGCTGTGCGGAGTTCCTCGCTCGTCCGGTAAACCAGTCCTCCGCCGGTCGCATCGATCGGCTCGCGGCAGCCACCCGCATCGCGAACGACCGCTGGCGTACCGCAGGCAAATGCTTCGACGATACTTAGACCAAAGGTCTCCGGTGCCAGAGATGGAAAGACTAAAGCGGTCGCGTTGCGATACGCCCCAACAAGTTCCGGTTGCGGAATTTGTCCAAGAAAGTGAATATTTTGACACCGGCCAAAACGACGTTCCAGCTTGCGGCGCAGGTCGCCATCACCAATCACATCCAGATCATAGGCGGGCAGATTCGCGAACTCCTCCAACAAAGGCCCAATTCCTTTCGATTCAATGAGACGGCCGACATAGAGAAAACGAGGTCGCGCGCGCTGCGGTGGCGGGCTCAGGGTTTGCGGGGCAATCGCCGAGTATAGCGGTAAAACCTGAATCGGTGCCTTTAGGCCGGCATTGCGATGCCGCGTTGCCGTATATTCGCTTGGCGCGAAGAGTAGATCAGCATGGGTCACCGCACGTCCCACCAAACGGGTATAGCGCCACAGCTGTGGCGGGATGCCCGATATCAGGCTGCAGGTGAAACAGGTTTGATGGTCGCATGCACGAGATCTATTCTTCCAGAAGATATGCGTAGGACACAGAAGCCAATGCTCATGCAGTGTGTACAGCGTCACCGGCGCGCGGCTCCAAGGAATGATGGCCGGCCCGCCGACAAGCGAGATATTGTGAAAATGCACGACGTCGAACGAGCGCCTAAAGACGGCGCGTTGTGCTCGCGCTTTCAGCCCAGGATGGCCTGTTTGCTGCGTGATCAGCGGTGATAAAAATCCGAAGCGACTTTTGAGACGATGCACCACGATGCCGGCATCCGCAACCTCCCGTAAGGGCATGGGGTCGCCTTGCTTTAGGCGATACGCGTCGACGCAGTGCATGACTTCGACTTGATGGCCTAAACCAACTAGGGCGCGGGAGAGCGCGTGAACATAGGTTGCATCGCCACCGAAATGGTATGGCGGATAGTAGGTCGTCACCATGCAAAAGCGCATTAGGATGTGCCCGCGCAGCGTTCAAGGCTTCTTAAGGTGAGCTCGGCAGCTTTGCTCCAAGTATAATCTCGCGCGCGTTCTACCGCCCTAAGCCGCAAAGTCGAAAGCGTCGTCGGCTCATTGGCCAGCCGCCAAATCTGCTGTCCGATTTCGCTAGAGTTGTGCGGATCGAACGTTAATCCGGCCGCGCCGATGACTTCGGCGACAGCTCCGGACCGACTGGCCAACACTGGTGTTCCACAGCTAATGGCCTCCAGTGCCGGCAGGCCAAATCCTTCCGAGAAGGACGGCAAAACGAGCGCCAAAGCGTCGGAGTAAAGCGCAGCGAGATCATCATCGGCTACGAAACCCGTGAAATGAACACGGCCCCTCAGGACAGCGTGGCTCTCCGCGCGAGCTAACAAGTCCTGATAGTTCGAGTAGAAGCCCTCTCCGCCTGGATCGCCCACGAAAGCGAGCCGAAGATCTGGCACGCCAGACGCGATCTCAGCAAACCCGGTCAGCAGATTAGCGAGGTTTTTATGCGGGGCAATCCCACCAACATAGAGCACCAGGCGCCCGTCCGGGGGAATCCCAGCACCTCGCCGCGCCGTCGCCCGCAGTTCGTCGACAGTGACCGGATGGAAGCACGGGTCAACGCCCTCGCAAATCACGTCGATTTGCTCTGGCTTCAAACCGATGTAATCGACGATTTCTCTTTTCGCGGCATTCGAAACCGTGATGATCCCGGTCGCCCGCTGACACGCTAGTCGCATTTTTAGCGACCACAACAGACGTCCGGTCCAGTTCGCAAAAACTAATCTTGGAAAGTGCTCGGCGATCGCATCATGCAACGTTACCACCGTCGGCACGCGCCAACCAACTGGAAACCAGGAATAGACCGCGGGGAAGAACATCACATCGAGCGACTTGCTAGCAACCGCGCGACTGAATGCGCAAACGTCGCGAAGCGACCGATGATCATGGGCGACGGCGGATTTTGTCACTGAGCGGCCAACGTTGACTTCAATAAGAGTCACGTTGGCGTGGATCATCTCCGGTTCCGGCGACTGATCTACGAAGAGGTAGTAGCGATGGGCGCGTGACGCCGCGAACATTGCCGGCAGCAGTCCGCGCGTGAATCGACCAAAGCCTCGTCGGTTCCACCAGCATGACGCGTCTATGCCAATCCGCATCAACGCCACTCATTGAGGCTTTTCCCGGGCCCCGCGAGCGCGCCGATCGTCTCACCTATTGCCCACGCACTTTGCATCAACATGACCCAGAACAGCACTGGCAAGCGCGCCTTCAAACGACCTGAGTCACTCATTTCGAGCATAGTGCGCGCACTAAGCGCGATCGGCAGCAGCACGGCTTTCACGACGTGAAGGATTCGTGACAGTTGGCTCTGGCCCTGAAACTGCATGCCCGCATAAATTCGTCCGTGATGCACGCGAGTCCCGAGCGCCGCAGTACGTCGATTGCAAGCCGAATACGTCACTAGCATCCGCGGTTGCAGCACGACTCGACGACCCGTCTTTAACATCCGCGCGCAGACAGATCCTTCCACTAAGCCGTTAGGCTCGCCGCGCAGCGCCTCGATTAACTCCGTTCTTCGAAACGCCATGTTGTTTCCGGGGACGCGCGATGTGATGATCGGAAGGTCAGTGTTGGAGCCTGGCATCCGAGGAAGCAGGTTATGTGGCGAGAACGCTCCATATTCACTCCAGCCGAGCGCCTGGCATCGGCTCGACAGGGTAGCTGTAATCCGCACGGCGCCGCCAGCAGCGACTGTATCGAGATCGGCGAAGGTGGACCGCACTGCAGCACACCAGTCCGGATCCGGCCAGGACGTGTCTTCAAGGAAAGCGACCACATCGCTGGCGGCAACCGCAACCCCGCGTTGACGACGGAGCGGAACCGGCTCATAGGAAGCGTCCAGGAAGTTGACGGAAGGGTAACGTTGCTGCCAATCGCGCTTATCCCCCATCGCCTCCCGCAAGACCACGATGCATTCCAGTGCCGAAAGCGGCAGCCGATCGAGACAATTTGTCAGCGCATTCTCTCCAATCAGCGGAATGACAATGGCGCAGAAATCGGGAGCGCTGCGCATGTCGCTAGCACCTACAAACCGTTGGCGAAAGAAACTGATGGTGCGGCACCATTATGCAACAAAGGTTCCCCGAACAACTCGGTTTGCCAAAACGGCATCACGCGCAGTCGCCACGGCCATTGCATCCTCGGGCGAGATCGGGTTTGGCGCCAGGCCAAGCGCAGCGGAGTAGAAATCGCGCGTAAGCTGCTGTAATCCCGGATATGCGACTTCGGCGCGCAATGCCCGACCAATGAGATTCCCTGAGGCCGCCCCGAACAGCTTCAACGAGGTTGCGAAGGGGCGCACGATCTTTCGTAAACGGGACACGTTGCCGTTGTGGCGTATTCCGAACCCATGGAACAAGTCGAGCGCGAAGTCTCCCCGTGGGTTCCGCACGGTCATTTCAAAGCAGGTTGGACGCGCATGCATACTCACCAATACGGAAAGAAGCGCACCCGCGTGCTCCCCAGCGACCAGCAACTCTCCTGCTCGTGGGCGGATGACGAACCAGCGGTGTGGTTCCCATGGCACTTGCGGCCACAATTTGCGCAGCATGGAAAATGGATGCGGCAGGATATCCGCGACGATGTCGTCCAACTCCGAGTCGCCATCCCCAGCTCCGCCCGCTGAGCAAATCCGGAAATCGATTGAACAGAGATCATTCCGCTCTATAAACGCTTTCGCGTGCTCGACACCGATTTGAAATGCGGCCTGATGGACCGGACAGAGAATGACTTTATTGCGTTCGGCGATGCTTAACAGTCGCTGCGTCTCGTTTGCAGATTGAGCTAGCGGCTTTTCTACAAATGTATGGATACCTGCTTCGAGCGCCTGAACTGCCACTGCGCCATGCGTAGATGTTTGCGAACATATATGCACAGCATCAACAATCCCGCTATTCAGTTCAGACAGTTCCCTTGCTACGGCGGTCGCTCCACATGCGCTAGCAACACTTTTCGCGCGCTTCTCATCTGGATCAACAACGGCCACAACGCGCGAGCCGAGATGGCGTGCAACCCGGCCGTGCCAGTAGCCCATCAGGCCTGCGCCAATGATCGCTACGCGCAGCGGTTGGGCGCCTTTG
>Ga0126381_100008140_pt1 | contig 11710 bp, 7 predicted proteins | sample PanSoiMetPlot_28_FD_96465 | JGI IMG/M metagenome (GOLD analysis project Ga0126381, IMG submission 96465) | Tropical forest soil microbial communities from Panama - MetaG Plot_28 | ecosystem: Environmental > Terrestrial > Soil > Tropical forest > Bulk soil | place: Panama | collected 2016-02-17 | reverse complement strand
GAAATCGTTGATCAATTCTCTCAGCACCACGAAAAAGGCCCTCGTGGCCAGCGCCCCGGCGATCGGTGCCGCCAACTCTGGAGTCGTAAAGCCTGCCTTAGCGAAGGCGGCACTGGCGAAGCCTGCCTTAGCGAAACCCGCCCTGGCGAAACCTGCACTGGCGAAGCCCGCACTGGCGAAACCTGCACTGGCGAAGCCTGCACTGGCGAAGCCCGCACTGGCGAAGCCCGCACTGGCGAAGCCTGCACTGGCGAAGCCTGCACTGGCGAAGCCTGCACTGGCGAAGCCTGGCGTCGCGAAACTTTAGTGGTTGGGTACGAAACGCTAGTACCAACGAATGAAGAGGCTGCCTCGGGGGCAGCCTTTTCTTTTTCCCTCGTAACTTATTCTCGGCTACCAGGCCTTGCGTCCGATAAGCTCCCGGACAGTGGAGGCTGCGAGGCCCGCAAGACTACGGCGCGCGCCGTAGAGACGGGCGGTACCTGCCATTCCAGGTCGGATCAATCCCTTGCTGTTGTCGGCCAGCAAATCAAAAACGTAGAACTTTGGAAGGCGTTGCCCCTTGTATTTGCTCAGGTCAATGAGCCCCGGAGGAATCTCGACGGATACAGGCGTGATGCTAACTATAGAGGCATCGTGCTTGCTAAATGAGCCATCCACCTGGAACCGAGCGCGCGTAGCGCCGCGAAATTTATACATATCGAACTCGGACACGTAGATGCGGGCGCGCAAGCGGCTTAGGTCACCAACCTGGGCAAGCTCCGTCCCGGCGGGAACGTACGTCCCTAGCTGGTCGCCGACTCGCGGAGTCAGGACGGTTCCAGAAATCGGGCTCTGGAGGGACAGATTCACAAGCTGCGAGGCCAATTCCCGGGACTGCTGCTGCAAGCGATCACGGTCTGCTGCCGCGGGAGCAAAATCGGCGTAATGCAGCAGTGCGTATCGTGCCTTGTCGGTGGCGACATCCGATTCAGACTGGGCGCGTGCCGCCTTTGAAACAAGGTCCGGGTTGCGCAGCTGAATCAGAGGAGCGCCAGCCTGCACAGGCTGGCCTTCACTGGCGAAAACCCCGGTCACCACTCCCGGAACCATGGCGCGTACGACAGCCATGTTCGCCGGTTCCAGCACGAACCGGCCTAGCGCCGTCTCATGCCAGATGGGCAAGAATGCGAAAACAACGGCCGCTGCAGAAACTGCAAACTTGCGCCAACCTTTCAGCCACCTGGCCACACGATCCTTTTTGTCGAGATAGACGAATTTCATAAAGTTCCACAGGGTCTGGAGTCGGCCGCGGAAAATCATGTACGCCGTGGCGTATTCGAAAAGGAAGCCCCAATCCGCACTGAAATTACGCGCAATGTTGCCGATAAAACTGGCGAAGACGTAGAGCACAGAGTAGCTGTAAAGGCCGGAAAGAATGGCGTACACGACATAACCGGGGCGACGGCGCGCAGGTACGTATGGCACGTCAACCGGCAACCGCCAGATGTTCCGCTTCACCCAGGAAGAGAGGTAGAGTGTGGATGCTTCCTTCAGGTCTGAGATCCCCAACAAGTCACAGATGATGTAGTAACCGTCGAGCTTCATTAGGGGATTCCAGTTGATCAGGACGACCGCGATTCCGGTAAAGAGAATGATCGTGTAGGCGAAGTCGTGAACCGAAGTATTGGGCGCCGTGGCCCACCAGATCGGGGTGACGAGAGCACAAATTACCAACTCGGAGTAAACGCCGGCGACTGCAATCATGAGTCGCTGAAAGCGGTCGCCCTTAACCTCTCCCGCCGTCGTATCGGTGTAAAAACCTGGAGTGAGGTAAATCAGGAGGAGCCCCATCGCGGGCACCGGAGCACCGTAATGCTTTACGGTCAGGCCATGGCCGATTTCGTGAATGGCCAGCAACACCGACACAATCAGGTAGAAAGCAGCCACGTCGAAGCCACTCTTATCGGCGAAGTTGTAGAACTCGAGAGTATCCCGGCCTACTTCACTCCAATGCGCGACGAAGATGCCGGCAGTAAATGCAAAAGCTAGCAACGTAAGCGCGACGCACCACGGCTTGTACATAAAGCTGATTTGTCGGTAGAGCCATGTCAGGAAGGGGTCGCGATTTACCGCGGGGAAGGTTATCAATGACAGATCGCCCCACTTCGTCTTCTTTTGCAGACGCCGCCGCTCGTCTGCAGTTTTCTGCATGAGCTTGATGTTCTTCTCCTGGGGCGTGTGGTACCAGAAATTCAATGCCTCGATGCTGGCGGCAAAATCCCGGACCGTATCCTCTGAATAGGCCTGACCCGTCTGGGCCGTGTAGAGTTCGGCGATGTCGGAAAAGGAGCGGTGCCCATCGAAGAGTTGGATCAGGCTCCAGCTTTCGGGAGGAAAGACGAACATGGACGCCACTCCCGGAACGAATGCTCGAACGACCGGGCCTCCGTCTTCGAGGTGCTCCCCAAAGACTACGTCGGGATGAACACGGGGAGGGCGCTGGCTGAGGAGCCGAGCGGGAAGCTCAGGCAGGGCAACGTTAAGGGCCCGAGTAATGTTCATCGCAGCATATCGAGATTCACACGTGCGGTCATGCCTGGGCGTAGGCCACTCGTGGGCTTCTCGACTTCCACTATGACTTCAAATGTTCCGCTGGACGGGTCAATCACGGGGCTTACTTCTATGACTTCGGATTTGTAACTTTGGTCCGGAAGGTCGGGGGTGGTCAGCGTCAGTTCCATACGGTTCTTGATGCGCCCAATGAATTTCTCGGGCAGTGTGAACCGCATGTGTAGAGGGCCATCTCCGGTAATCCAGAAAAGGCGGTCGCCGTGCGCGACCTGCTGTTGATCACGCACGTACCGTCGAGCCAGAACACCGGAGAAGGGGGCGCAGACGAAAGTTTTCTCCAGCTCCAGTTCAAGGGACTGCTGGCTCGCTTTCGCGCTAGCCAGCGCGTGCTCGACCCGTTGGACTTCCCAGTGCTCTTCTTCAGCTTTGTATTTGGCATGCTCAAATTGCTCAAGAGGAATCAAATGAGCATCAAACATTTTTTGCGCGCGTTCATAATCGGCATCCAGAACTTTGGCCTCCGATTGCCAGCTCTTCAGCTCCGCCTCGGTGCCCATGGACTTGGATCGCGCGCCTTCGAGATCTGCCACCAGCTGACGGTTATCGAGCTCCGCGAGAACATCCCCAGCGCTGACACGAGTTCCGACTTCCCCGTTTAGTTTGGAGATCACACCATCGCGCTGCGCCAACACATCGAGCTGATGCTCCACAATGAGAGGTCCGGAAAAACTGTACATGTTATCGGGTGTTGCGGGGGGCGGGGTCTTATACGCTGGCGATGAGATAGAAGGCGCAGCGGCGGCGGTCTCGGGGTCGTTGTCAGAGCAAGCGGTGAAGTTCAGAATCACTCCAAGAAACGGCAGCGCGAGAAGAGGAACTCTTTTCAATTGCATTCGCTTACACTCCAATACCTACACTCCAAACCAAGACCAGAGTCGCGTGTAAAGCCAAATCAACGGCTGGCGAAACAGTACATAACCCGAGGGAAACCATCCCACTCGAATCTTGCCACGCCCTTCCATGCCGGCTCGAATTTCCCGCCCGCCATTCGCAACCAATACATGCGCAAAAAACACCCTGGAATCTCCAAGGAGTGTCCCCTTGGGGCTTACAAGCGTCACATAACCCCGAAAGATTCGTGTAGGAAAGCTGTTGAGTTTGATGGCGGCGGGGGAACCCGTTCGCAACAGAGAAGCATCAGTTTCTTCGACGCCCACATCAACAATGGCGTAGGAGGTGTCGATAACTTCAGCGAAGGTGTCTCCATATCGCATGCGTCTTCCCACCATGTTTTCCACGTGCGACGTGGCTACATCTCCATCGATCGGTGAGCGCAAATGGGTTTTGTCCAGGAGCTCCTGATCTCTTGATACTTCAGACTTCCAGAAATCAACCTGGACGCGCTGTAGTCCTGCTTCAGTGCCATCACTCGCGGCCAGGGCCCGATTCATCTGCGAGAGCGCAGTTTCGTATTTGGCTTGAGCCTGAGCGAGTTCCGCGCGGAAGTCCCAGTCGGCAAGTTCGGCTATCACCTGCCCGCGAGCGACATGATCTCCTTCACGAACATTTACCCTGGTAAGCACACCTTCGACTTCGGGTTGGACTTCTGCGGAATGCAGAGGGGCAACGACCACATCTCCGTCTACCCGTAGTGGCAGCGGGACAGCAGCAAAGAAAATCACAAGAGCCGCCGCGCAGGCGACCATGAAAGTGCGCCGCCGTTTCTCCATGGCCATAAACTTCCGCTTCTTTTCGAGCACGGGTTCAAGAACGGAAATGAATGGCACCTCCTTGTACATCTGTGCGTTACGCAGTGCCACGGTGGCCTGAGCCGCGAGTACTTGCAGAACCTCTAGGTGAGCGGCAGACAGAAAGTCCGGGTCCCGGCTTTCCAGCGCCATCACGCCTACGCGACCGGTGTCATCGTTAAGCGGAATGGCATAAAAAGCCCGCATACCTGAGGTTTCGAAATAGCTCTTGAACTTGGCGCGGGTTTCTTCTCGTGGGTTGTCGATCTCCTCGTCGTGCTGGCGGACATGTACCACTTCCTGCGACAGCATGGCCCAGCGCAGAATGTCATTCAAGGGAGCGATTTCAGGGGAATTGACATCGAGTTGTCTGACGCCGCTGAGGGCTGCGAGTTTGTACTTGCCGTCCTGCTGAAGAGCGATCACGGCGCGCTCATAGGGGATGAGCGCCTGAGGCGCGTTCACAATGGTCTCCAACACCCGCTCCAGATTCAGGGTGGAGGTAATCTCCCTGCTGACCGTTACGAGCATTTCGAGCACTTCCACTTTGCGCTCTGCCAGAAGGAGGCTGGCATTGAAGAGAGCGATGCTGGCGCTTTCGTTCAGGCTGGAAAGTGTGAAAAGATCGTCTTCATCGAAAGGATGGCCATCCAACCGGTTGATCGCTTCTACAACTCCCACGAGCGATCCCTTATCGATCAAAGGAGCGGCTATGATCGATTCCACGCGCCCTTCCTGGAGATTGCCATTCCGGCGAACCAAGCGCTCATCTTCCGGACTTTCAATCAGAACTGCTTCCCCCGAGTCAGAGACGTCTGCTGCGATTCCCTCTCCACTTCCTTGAGTCATCTCTAGTTGTGTGGTCGAGTCCCAGCCGGATTGATGCATGAGCAGGAGGCTGCCATCACCCTGCACAAGCCAAATATTGACAGCAGAGCAATGCAGTATTTCTCGTTTCTTGCTCCCTAGAAGAGGAAGCAATTGGTCGATCTCAAGAGTCGAGTTGAAAACCTTCTCGACGTCATAAAGTTGAGTCACACGCGTGATGGAACTGAGCGAGTCGTGGCGTTCGGATTCATAAGCCAGAGAAGCAACTAAGGCCTGGCCAGCAATCTCTGACAAAGGCTCCAGTTCATCGACAATTCCGTCACCGAGGAGGGAGCCGAAACTGAGAACCTCAACCGCACCGACGGGAGATCCATTAGCCAGCAATGGCATGCAGACGAGGCATTGCAGGGTTCGACGGATGTTAAGGTGCGCGTATTCCTCCCGCACCAGCGAACGGCCCTCGAACACAACAGGGCGCGGATTCCGCGTCAAGGATCCTAGCGTTCCCAATCCAGCCTCGACCCTGCGGTCCGGCTCGGCTCCATCGCCCTCTATTGCACGTGTGGACCAAAAGACACCGTCATCGTCCTCTTGCAAGACATAGATGATGACGGTAGCGGTGGGAAAATAATCGAGAATGGTCTGGGCGATGACTCGAGCGCGTTGGGTGGTCTCATGGACCTGAAACAATCTCGTGGCGAAGTCGGCGATATTAAGGTCAAAATGCGAACCTGGTGCTGTCATGATTTGGCCAAAGGCCGATGGGGGAACGGCCGGCTTGCAAAAATTCAAACGTTCTTCTACTTTGAGCGCGTACTCTATCAAAGGCCCTGATGAGAGTCAACGCGCTCTCCCCGGCCCGTTTGACGCGGACAACTATGGTTTGAAGGTGGACTCAAAGTGGAGATAGACATTCGTAATCGGGGAGAAGTAAAACTTGTCAAACTAACCGGCAGACTCACTCTGGGTGACTCTGTCGATCGCTTGCGAGCGACCTTTGATGACCTCGCTGGCACGGGCGCTAGTTGCTTCGTGGTCGATCTGGCAGATGTGGCGATGGTGGATTCGACAGGGATCGGTCTGCTGGTGAAGTGTCTCACCAACACGAAGCAACAGGGAGGCTCTTTGAAGCTACTGAACCCTTCGCCATTCACAGTCAAGACCTTGAGGATGATTGGATTGCTGAAGCTATTCGAAGTGTTCGAAGATCAGGAAGCTGCAGTTGCCTCATTTGACTAGGCAGGAAGCGGCTTCCGGTGAGGTGAGGTTCGGGTATCATTCCGCTCGCGATGGCTTGGAGTTTGTTGCGTTCTTTCGGGCGGGCCGCTGCAGTTTGTGGCCCATCTCTGCGGGATACGCGGCGTCGCTGCTCCTGCCTGGGCGCTAATAGACCGCTCGATTCAGGACTGGCTTCGTAAACGATCAGAATGCCGCTAGGTCACCCTGCGTTCGGAGAAATGCGCCAGGAGACTTCGTCGTAGGGGTACTACTTACCGCTCTTTTGGCACAATGCTAAGGCGTAGGTTTCGCCCAGTTTGCGGGCCAGGACATCAACATGGAGTCGGGAACGGCTTGGCCAGCTCTCTGTCCTCGCCACGATCGGGGTGGAAAGTGCGTCAATGCAATATGAAAGAACACCCCGCTGCACGAGATTAAAGCTGCGTGTGGCGTCGGCTTCACACCAGACTCAGGATGGTTAAGGTCGGCTACTAGAAGGCTAAGTTGCCCATCCTTCCGCAACTTCCTACAAGCCCGTTTCTAGCGAGCATGCGGTTTGCCGATAGACCGGAGTGACTCGTTATACCTTGGGCATCAATTTTGACTAGCGGATGCCGCCTCCGTAAGATTATGCGGCTAGGAAGCTTAATGTCTCCCAAATGATCGGCCAGACTATCTCGCACTACAGCATCGTCGAGAAGTTGGGCGGCGGCGGGATGGGTGTCGTTTACAAAGCGGAAGACACTCGCCTTCATCGTTTCGTCGCTCTCAAATTCCTGCCCGACGAAGTGGGCCGCGATCCTCAAGCGCTAGCCCGCTTCGAGCGCGAGGCGCAAGCGGCTTCCGCCTTGAATCATCCCAACATCTGCACCATCTATGACATTGGCGAGGAGAACGGCCTGGCTTTCATCGCCATGGAGTATCTCGAAGGCGTCACGCTGAAGCATCGCATCGACGGACGCCCGTTGGAGCTCGATCTGCTACTCCCCCTCGCTATCGAGATCGCCGACGCCCTCGACTCCGCCCATAGCAAAGGCATCGTCCATCGCGACATCAAGCCCGCCAACATCTTCGTCACCGATCGCAGCCACGCCAAGATTCTTGACTTCGGCTTGGCCAAAGTCGCGCCCACTGTAGCTTCATCCCAGATGGCCGCCTTCAACACGCAGACGGAATCCCTCAACGAAGCTCATCTGACCAGCCCCGGCACCATGGTGGGAACCGTGGCCTACATGTCGCCGGAGCAGGTGCGCGGCAAGGAACTGGATGCTCGCACCGATCTGTTCTCTTTTGGCGCGGTCCTCTATGAGATGGCAACTGGTGCGCTGCCTTTCCGCGGAGACACTTCTGCGATGATTTGCGAGGCAATCGTGAACCGTGCTCCGGTCGCTCCGGTTCGGTTAAATCACGGAGTTCCGGGGGAACTGGAACGAATCATCAACAAAGCGCTCGAGAAAGATCGGAATCTGCGTTACGGCTCCGCCGCCGACGTGGAAACCGACCTTAAGCGCCTCAAACGCGACACCGAGTCGGGAAGAGTGGCTGTGCTCGAGACGGCTAGACCCGCAGAACGACCTTCGTGGAAGCCGCCACGTTGGTCCAGGTGGGTTGTAGTCGGCATTCTCGCCGTCCTCGCAGTTGTTGAAGTCTTGTTGCGCGCGCCGCTTCCCCCACCAAGAATCACCGGATCAAAGCAAATCACCAACGACGGACTGTTCAAGTACAATCTCGTGACTGACGGCAATCGCATTTATTTCACCGAGAACGCTCCTGGTCGTCGCGCAATCGCCCAAGCGTCCATCGCCGGAGGTGAGACCGCAACCATCGATGTGCCGTTTGACAATCCTACTGTGAGTGATGTCTCACAGGAACGATCGGAACTACTGGTTACACAGGATCAGATAGAGACGCTGGATACGCCTTATTGGTCTGTCCCTCTTCCCGCCGGTTCACCGCGCCGCCTCGGGGATCTTTCCGCACACGACGCCGTGTGGGCGGCGAATGGAAATTTGCTGTTCGGAAAAGGCCACGATTTCTATATCGCAGACCACGACGGTGCGAATCCCAGAAAAATTGCTACCACGCACGATTTCCCGGGCGGCGCTAGCTTTTCACCTGACGGAGCCCGCATCCGGTTTACCACTAACGACTTGATCAACAATGTCAACGCTATTTGGGAGGTCCGCGCCGATGGAAGCGATCTGCATCCCGTGTTCCCTGGCTGGAACAATCCTCCCAACGAGTGTTGCGGCAAGTGGACTCCGGATGGCAGGTACTATCTTTTTCAAAGTACTCGCGACGGCGTGACCCAGGTATGGATCGTTCCGGACCACTCCGACTGGTGGAGGAAAACTTCGCACGATCCGGTTCAGCTCACCACCGGCCCTTTGCAATTTGGCGTTCCGCTTCCCAGTAAAGACGGAAAGAAGCTGTTCGTGGTCGGCGTGCAGCAGCGGGCCGAGTTGGTCCGATACGACGCCAAATCCGGCGATTTTGCGCCCTACCTCGACGGCATCTCCGCCGGCGACTTAGATTTTTCGCGCGACGGGCAATGGGTGACCTATGTCAGCTATCCCGACGACACGCTTTGGCGAAGCAAGCTCGACGGCAGTGCGCGTCTCCAACTCACCTACCCCCCTATGCGGACGGGAGTGCCTCACTGGTCTCCTGACGGCCAGCAGATTGCGTTCTCAGGAGCCATGCCCGGCAAGCCGTGGAAAGTCCTTCTGATTTTCAAGGATGGTGGCATTCCCCAGCCGTTGAGTCCGAACGAAGCGGAATTTCAGGACGCGGATCCGACTTGGTCACCCGATGGGAATACCCTGGCTTTCGGGCACAATGACCTGACAGGCGAGAAGGCACTTATCGATCTGTTCGACTCCAAGAACCGGCAGATTTCGCAACTACCGGGATCGAACGGCTTCTTCGGCCCTCGCTGGTCGCCCGACGGCCGTTACATCACTGCGCTTTCTCACGATGGAAATCATCTGATGCTCTTCGATGTGAAGGGTCAGACCTGGCGGGACCTGGATATCAAATTGAACTCTTTTGGCTATCTGGCCTGGTCCAGGGACAGCGCATACGTTTACTTCGACACCATTCTGACGAATGACAGCGGATATTATCGCGTGCGAATTAGCGATGCCAAACTGGAGAAGGTGGCCGACCTGAAGAAGATGAGAGGGTTCCCGAGCCAGTTCGGCCCTGGCTCCTGGACTGGCCTCGGCCCGGGCGACTCCTTCCTGTTCCCCCGCGATATCAGCACCCAGGAGATTTACGCCTTCGACCTGGTGTTGCCCTGACGCTTCGTTGTCTTCGCACCTACCCAAACACCAACTCGGTTGATCATCGCCGATTCGTTCAATCCTTCATTCATTGCGGATCAGGCTGCCACAGAAGTTCGGCTTCTGGAAAACCGTCTGTCGACTGAGAGAAGATGACCGGCAGTTCGAAGATGAAAACTCGGAGAGCCAGGCGGCCCCGAAGTCGGCTTGCCGGAAGTACGGATGGGAAATCGGAGAGATTGAAAAAGAAAATCGCCTTCGCAATGGATTCGGTTTGTGATCGCCAACTGTTCGCTTCAGAGGTGGTCGCAAGTCGGACTGGTCGTCGCAGCTCCAGAGAAAAAGGCGGATGGACGCCGGTGGTTTCAGCGCAAGTCCGTTCTCTGCAGTCTGATTTGGCGAGCAAGAATCGCCAAAAATGGGCAAATTCGCGGTTTTCTTTGGAACCTAAAGCAAGAATTCTCTGCAGTCCAGACTGGGTGGCGGAGAGGGAGGGATTCGAACCCCCGGTACCCTTTCGGGTACGCCGGTTTTCAAGACCGGAGCCATCAACCACTCGGCCACCTCTCCGCATCGTTTGCCTGTTCGGCTCATACCCCTAAGGAAACGGGCATGCGAGCAAAATCACCGGTCGGGTCTTAATTAGTTTACATCAGTGAGAAATCCCTTCATTGCTGTGGAGCAGTCCGAATGCCTGGGAGTGAAATTCCATGACTTCGGCGAAGTGGGACAGAAAGTAAGTGATGCTGTGGTCCCCAGGATAGGGAAGATATTCATGCTTGATCTCTTCTTTCGCTAACTCTTGATGTAGCGCTTCGGCGCCTTTCTCGAAACCATAGTCATCGCTCTGGCCGCAGTTAAAGTAGATAGCCAGTTTCCGCAAACCTTCTACATTCTTCCTGGCCAGGAGGAACGGACTATTCTCATTCCAATGTGCGGCGTCGATTGGCTTCCCGAACACGGGTCCTAATATGCTCAGCACAGGCACGCCGGTCTGTGTGGCGGCATCCAATTTTCGCGGCGATTCGGTGATGAGCGCAGCGCTTTGCGCGCTTACCGCGGAGAAGAGCTCCGGGTGAGCAAACGCGAAACGCAGGGCGCCATAACCTCCCATGGAAACGCCGCTGACAGCCCGGCCCGCGCGCCCGGCGCGAATACGGTACCTCGCCTCAACCTGCGGCATGAACTCTTGCAGAAAAAAGTCGCTATAGCGCACTGTGCCGTCAGCGGAATTCACATAAAAGCTGCGGCGGCCTTCCGGTGCAACGATGAGGAAGTCGCCCATCTTGTGCTGATTCCGAAGATCGTCGAGCAACGTCCATCCGCCGCTGTTGAAAAGCGTCTGCTCGTTGTCACCCAGGCCATGCAGGAAATAAAGCACGGGGTAACGCTTTGGAGGGTGTTGGCTTGCACTCTGGTCGTATCCAGACGGAATGTACACGCAGTAGCGGACCGCACGCTTCAGAATGTGACTGTTGAGCGAACTACAATCCATGCGACTCTGCGCGCATGCAGATGCAACCGTCAACAAAATGCAGGAGAGAAGTAGCCGTCGCCGGAGAGAGATTTGTTTCATCCTGCTCAGCTTACTCGTAACGCAGCGCCTGCACGGGATCGAGACGCGCGGCACGCCCCGCGGGATAGAGTCCGGCAACCAGACTTACAATGACGGCAAACCCGATGGCAAAGCCCACCAGCCACAAAGGCACAGCCCAGAAATGCTCGGGTGGGATGGACTGACTCTTGAGCCATAGGTTGGTTCCGAAGTTGATCACCTGACCGATCGCCCAGCCGAGCATGACACCGACGATTCCGCCGAGAATCCCCATGGCGCCGGCTTCAGCGAAAAAGAGCTTCTGCACGTCGCTGTCACTGGCTCCAATCGCTTTCATGATGCCGATCTCGCGACGACGCTCGAGAATGGCCATCACCAGAGTGTTAACGATTCCGATCGATGCAACTGCCAAAGCGAGGCTGCCGAAGATTCCAAGAAACGCATACAAGACCTTGAAGACCTGCTGCAAGCTATGGCTGGCGTCAAGAATGGAGAAAGTCGTAAATCCCATTTTCTTGATTGCT